>Ga0065711_1027800_pt1 | contig 45896 bp, 22 predicted proteins | sample Hoacrofraction12_FD_59098 | JGI IMG/M metagenome (GOLD analysis project Ga0065711, IMG submission 59098) | Hoatzin crop microbial communities from Cojedes, Venezuela - Epithelial fraction 12 v2 (version 2) | ecosystem: Host-associated > Birds > Digestive system > Esophagus > Crop | place... | reverse complement strand
AAAAAAAAAAAAAAAAAAAAAATTAAAATGCGTTACTTGCCTAGAAGTTCAACAGAATTCTGCTTGTAATCATGTATAACTGAAAAATGTATAATTTCAAGACAAGAGTAGTTTCTGGTTTATGTGGGTTGTGATTTGAAAACTATTACAGAAGTCATGCTGTAAGACACACTGGGGTCAGTAGCTCTGGGCTGTTTCCTGAGGACTGTAGAGTTGTCCTTTTGCTCTTGCTGGTGTTTGCAGCAGCCCTACAGAAGTAGCCACAGAATGTTAGCTGCTGCTGTCGCTTCATTCCATCACCACAGAATTGAAGTGGTCTGAGCAGAGCTAAAGGACATAAGGCTTAAAAAATGAGAGCAGCCAGATGCCCTAGCATCACCTGCTGCTCTTATTGTTGGCAAGTATAAGCAAAACTACATTTTGTTGGATTTGGTTTTGGTTTCCCTTAACTTCAGTCATGTTTCCTGAACTGTGTGCTTGCAGTTGTTGTAACAATGTGATCCGACTATCAAAAAGTTTGTCTAATATTTCTGCAAAGACTTCTCACTTAATGCAAAAAATCAATTCCCCTTTCAACTGGGTTTATGGCAAGATTATTTCATTCACAAGATGTGAAATTGTTCCAGAAATGAACTTTGCACTAATACATGATCGTATTCTCACAGCTACTTATGACTGCGTTGACCTTATTTAACTTGTAAGGCCACTTTCTGTTCCCTTTTGTGAAAGGGAGACCTTCTTCCTTGGAACTTTAAATAATTGCTGGCATTTTTGAGCTTTTACCTGTTTACACTGAAAAAAAAAATTAATACATGAATTCTTGAGCTGTTACAGAAGTTAGAAATAACATGAAAATACTATTTTGTCCTTTATTGTTGTTGTTATATTGTGAAATCTCCTTTGTAATGTTACAACCTTTATTCCTTTAATGGCTGCGTATTTGCATTTCATGGCTGCTAGAAAAGTTGGTTCCTAATGGAAGTTAGTGCTTCAGACTCTATGTTTCATGGTATTGTGGCATTTCTCCCCTGGAACGGGTAAGGCTTAAATGATTCAGACAGCTATAATTTCATTTTCAAAAAGTAACGGGAGACACGTTTGGTTTGCACAATGTAACCTAGTGCAGAGCTCCTTGCAATTACGCTGAACAAGCTGTTTTCTGGATCGGTTTGCAGAACAGCTTTGTCAGTACAACAACATAGCTAGCACAATTGTATTGCTCTCCAGCATTTGAGAAAGCATCTTTCAAAGTGTCCGTGGTATATCCAAGCTAATACTCGCTAGATTTGAAGGTTGTAGCTCCAGTGCGTAATTTGGATGTAGTGTTTACTATCTAAGTATTTTCAAGGGAAATGGAGTTTGCATCACTGAAACAGAGATTAAAATTAGAGGTGTCATAATACTGCATGAAGCAATGCCTCAATACCTTTTAGAATTTTCCTTAAAAAAAATTATATTTGTACAAATATATAATGCAGATATGTACACATGAGATGTATATACTATGTATATCTCAGTATGTACATATATCTATAAAAAAAAGAAAGATTTTTACATTAGAAGTTTTCTTTTACATGCAAGCTCGAAGTTAGAGCTGTCTCTGTGTGTTGCTGAGGGCATTCCTTTACTGGTAATGAGACTAGGAGTAGGGTGTGTGAATTAAGAATGTCTTTCAGCTAGGTTTTCAAGCAAAAAGCCTTCAGCCAGGGAGGAAAGGTAACAGCTGCAAGCTGCTAAAAGCCTACACAATTAGTGTCAGAAATAAATAAAAAAGCCTAGGTTTTTGTTATAGAAGCCTCTGTGGGCTATTTTGTGATACACGTTCCTGTATGGGGCTGTAGACCTGGAACATCTGTTTTGTATTCTTCTCAGATAAAAAATAGTGTAGCATAATGGAAGATTCACATGTTATTCAGGAAAAAGAAAGCCAGTTTCTCGGGCTGACAGTTTCTTAAAGCTATGAACCTTGATGTTTTTATCTCATGCATTTTGATAGTGCTTGATATTCATAACTGGTAGGCTTGATAAATTTTTAACAAGGAAGTTGAAGATGATGAGAAAACACAAGGGGAGCTTTGCATTCCACACCTTGAACTCAAGCCTTCGGGTTAAATTTTCACTTTTTGCACCAAGAACATTCCTTGGAGGAAGACTGACCAGATCACATGTTGCCCTAAGATGGCTTTAATCCAATTAAAACAAACAAACAAACAAAAGATCTGCAGAGTTAGCATTCCAAAACCCAATTTTGGTAAAGGCAACAATGTCAGTGCTTGAGATTCAGAAGAGATCTATTTAACACCAATATAAATACACGTTTTTACTCATAACCTATGGGATAAATCTTGTCATTCTTGCATAAGTAAAATAACAAATATATCAAGATGGGAGTACAGTTGGAATATATGCATGTCCTAGTGGCAGTATGGAAAGAAATATCTCATAAAATACCTTAAAAGAGAAGACAGAAAAAAAAATTAAAGTGAGACACCACTTTGGAAATACAATTAGATTTAATTTAATTTGTAATATTATAAATTATTTATAATTCAGAAAATTATATGAATATGGTATTGGAGTTCCCAGGTTGTTTTTGAAGTGAAACCATTAGCTGTCTTTATGTGACTGAAACAGTTTTCTTTCTGTTACATGAACTTATTTCAATTAATATATATATATTAACTGTCACACAAGTATCACAGTTAAGAGTGTGCTACGTCATTGTGTTTACTCAGATGTGCATGTGAGTTCTAACAGTTTCTTTTCATTAAGTATAAATTACAACTAGAGACTGTAGAATGATGACAAAGTTAATTGCTCAAGAGATAGAGCTGGTAGTGAGAACTCGCATTGGGTTTACTGCATTAACGAGAGGGGAGGAGGAGGAAGAAGCAGAAGTGCTATCTCTAATCTGAGAATGGTTTGCAGATAGTGTGTATGTAGAATCCTGATGCTCTGTGTGATGCCACTGAATTCAATTCACTCATAATAATCAAATGTTTACATAGCTTTATATAAACGGATCTCAATGACCTGCTGAATGATGTTGCTGCCACATTTTGTCTCCTATGCTAGGAAACTCATGATGTTTGGACATGGTAACACGTTGAATGTCATTACAGATGCTTATGAAGACAGCTGGTGCATGGGAATATTACAGTTTAAAAGAGCTAAGGCATATACATCTTCCAATTACCTGTTTTGTGTGAATTATTCTTGAAGAAACTGTATGTTGAAGAAAGGAATTCATAAACGTTTTAAGCTGTGGTCTGTGTTACTTAGGAGTTCCTGCTGTTTACCATCTGTGTATTTGCAATTCTTGTTATTTAAAATGTATTACTATCTAATAAGATGTAATTACAAATGAATAACATACTTTTAAAGGGAGATAATGTCTTTTTTTTTTAATTCTAATGTATAAAATCTTATTCATTAAAATTCCATTCCTGCACATCAAGCTAAAAGAAAAGAGCATGACTAAGAATTAGGAGTGTTGACATTTGTTTAAAAAGGAAAGGGCAAGCATTTTTGGGGTGCATTTTTTTATAGCTGCTGCTGTTGTCTGCTGTCATTACACATTTTGTCGCTTCAGTTATTTCAGGAACCGTCGTTTGGCATATCAGACATGCACAATTTGTAGTGAAATCTTTACATTTTAAAGAATTCAGGGCTGGCTCAGTGACAGAGTCGGTTAGGTTTCTGTCTGTGGGGTGTGACCCAAACACAGTAACTCTGGCAAGGTATTCATGCATGTGTGTCCACGTCGCGGCATTGGCCCAAACCTTGTCTGCTAGGCTAAATCAAGACTTAGAAAACCATGGAAAGGAGAATATATGTCTGTTTAGTGTATTGGGTACTGTTTAAGGAGAATAAATTGTGAACATAAAGAACACGGCTTTGTAAAAAAAAATATTGTAATTATTAAGGATTCAGCTGCTTCTGTAGCATCTTTGAAATGTTTTGGTACCCTTCTGTCTGCTAACATAAATTTTAGTCAGCAACCTGGGATTTTTTTGTTGTTGTTTTGCTCTTGTTTTAAATGGACCATCTCTTATAGGGCTGGTTCCATATCTGAACAGTTTCAAATAAGCAGGTCTGTTTCAGGACCTTGTTTGTAGAATGGAGATGATACTTTCTGTAATGAATGTGTTAACAAAATGTTCCAAGGCATACACAGAAACTTTCATGGGAGTGGAAACAGAGTTCTTGTCTCAGAGAAATGTTTTATGTATTAAAAAGAACCCTAATACTGAGGTGCAATTTTTTGTTGTTTCTTAACTCTCCCTTCACATCTGGATCAAATTAAGTAATTCAGGAAGCATAGATTTCCTTCCTTGAGATATATTTCTGGACATTCAATGTTATTGTTTCTGGAAATTTGAAGTATAATGGTGTATATTACTATCTTGAAATTAATGGGTATAACTGATAAAGATTTCCTTTTGATTTTCATTTAAACTATTGGAAAGAAGCAGGGGGTATTTCATGTTACAATGCTGATGGAATGGTATATGGTTGTGAGGGATGAAATATATAGACAGTTATTTAAAAAAAACACAAAGAATGTGATGCACATACATATATATGTTTGCCTTGCTGTCTTATCAATCCTTGCAATATTTTTTGTAAATTTAAGCGTACTAAAATTAATTTGTGGTATCACTAGAATTCATTCTGAGGTAATGTTTCCTAGGTAGCAATTTAAGATTGCCCCCTGGACTTTTAATGTTTGGGTGTTGATACGTGTACTCTACTGGCTCCTAAGAATGCTGTTCGGAATATTTAGCTGTTAGCTGTTAACTTGTTACTGTAATGTAATGGAGGTTATTGCAGCAGAATAGCATTAGCGGTACCATTCTGCCTTAACTAAACGTTAACAGCTAAATGTGTGGTGTGCTGGAGATGAAGAAAAGCATTACCCTGTCTTTGGAGGCTACAGATTGCATGTGATTTTACATATATGTATGGAAAGAAGCATAGCCTGTTAGCGTAATAGACTGTTCTCAGACACTTGATCTTCCTTTCTGGTCCTGCTTTGTCTTTGGCCAGATAATACTGCTTTTATGGTGCTTCAGATTCTACTGCTGCAGAGGTGTGATGTAATTTTTACCAGGCATTTTTCAATGGCTTTGTTGTGTTTTTTTTTCTTCAGATATTTTTTTATTTTACAAGATACTTATCCAGAAATATTTTTGGTTTACTGTTGTATTGTGGTTTGGGTTTTTTTCTTTGTTTCATTCTGACTAGATTTTCTTCAGTTAGAATTATCTTTTTCCCTCCCAGTTTTGCCAAAACCACTTTTCTTTCTGCAGCTTTGAGACAGCAATATAAAAGTGGTGAACCAAACTCCAGTCCAACTCAAATTTAAAAAGTCAGATCCTCCACACTCAGTTATTTTTGTGGTGGTGTGTTCGAAAGAAATAACAGTACCCAAAGACCCACGGGAGTTGCAGACCTGGCAGTTTGTTTTCATTGGTGGAAGCATGTGATGAATTTTTTACTTCTGCCTTTACTCTCCATTTAATTAACTGAAATTCAAATACACTTAAAGGAGGGAAGGTAAGAAAAATAAGTTCTGTGAAACAATATGTATGCATGCATCCTTTAAAATCTGCTCTTTCTGATACCAGCTGACTATTTTGAGTGCTTTTGAGTGACTGTGTTAAAGACCAAATTATGTTCGATACGGCAATATGGATATTATGTTGACAACAAGCTCCTATTAGCTTCATTGGAAATAAATCTATAATTCTGAAAGACAGTACTGTACTGCTTTTTAGCTCTGATCAATTGTGATCAATTCAGTTATTGATTGGAAATATTATGTGTGGTAAGATAGCATATTCAACAGAACAGAAAATAATACTATTCAGCATGAAGGAAAACCTACATAAAAAAGTGAACTGAAAATAATTACATACACAGAAATAGAATATTTCTTAGCAGTATTGTTCATTTAAGATATTACATTAAATGTGAAATTTAAATTAATTTTGATGGGGTATTATTAGAATTTGTGGATAGGAGAAGACAGTCTATAAAAATGCTAGTATTGGTATTGCTGCTGGGGATAGTTTTAAAAATAGGATACAAACCATTTTTCTCTCTCCTGAGAAACAGGATGGTGTAAAAATAAAAAATCACACAATGAAGTAAAAATGAGAATTCGAGAATACTAAGAATGGTATATGATTCAATAACACTCCTCAATTGCTTGGTTGGCTAGCTAATGAAGCGTGGTGCCAAATTTCAATGCTGACATAAGTCAGCATATTGCCAGCCAGCATTTACAACAACAGGGTTACAAGTCCAGGAAAGGGGGACTGTTACCTAGCAAATAGGTTTCAAAAAGGGGGAAGGATTAAGTATCTCGGTTTCTGTTCTCTGTAAATACCAGGTTTCACAATTGCTACTGCCTGCGTTACATTGGTTATGCTCTCTGCAGGGGATCTGATATATCATTTGTTACAAATACATGAACACAGACTTCACCCAAATTAGATTTTAAGAGATAACATTTTTATTTCTGTGATAGTATTTTTCTTAATAAACCTATGCTATTCCAAAACTTACAAAACCAGAATATTCCTGTTTTCTTATATGAAATTTTTCTGGTTTAATTTCTTAATGGTGCACTTCAGTTTGTTCCATGTGTCGTAATTACCTTGCTTTCTTCACAGATACTCAGGTTTCTTTGTGAGGAAATTCGCACATCCATTTAATATCATTATCCTAACGACCACATATGGTCATTGTTTCGGTTGCTAATTATTTTGAACAGGTAATGTATAAACATGTCATTAGATTTAAAAAATATGCCTATTTTTAGTATGGCTTATAGCCAAGTACTAAAATATTACTTTTGCTGAATTTTACCATGGGTTGTTTGAAATAATTTTTTTGCTCTTATAATCTGAGGCTTAATTGTTTTTTGTTTTTTTTAAATCAAAACTGTTGGGTAAGTATATAATAAGGATTTGATAGCTATGAATGACAGAAAATCAGAAAACAGACATCTGACAATCCAATTTGAGAATAAATGGAGTGTTTTGCTGCTTCTCAGTCCTGGAGAAAATACATAAATCCATATTCTGCTTTGATACTAGTAATACCACAGAAACCATGTGTAATGAATGAGATGTTTCTCTTCCTGGCCTACAGAAGAAAGCATATTAGGCTTCTTAATTCCTCAGACTATCCTCTATCATGGACATAAAGAAAAACAAGATGAAATAAGATGTAGGCTCAACTAGGTTGTACTTAACTAATCTGGCCACTGTCCATCCAGTCGGTTCATTGGAGTCTTGAGGAGCTAGCAGGTGTCGGTTGCTTCATGGCTACAAAGGCTCTGCTGCCTGCTGCTTTAAAGAGGGTGTAGCAGGATGAAGCTACAGAAGAGCGGTGGCAAAGTCTTCCTGGCTGCAAAAAGCAACAATAAGCATAAGAATTTACTAGAATAAAAACCTGATTTTGCAGCGACCACCAGGAGCTTTTTTAGAGTACTTTGGTTTGATGAAGGAAGTGGATGTTAGCACCACTCAAACCACATCACTCACTGTAATTCTCTTTTTGCCCTTTGCTGTTCTGTGTCCATAAGGAAGTCGACTTCAGTGAAATAATCAGGGAGCAGAAATCTTCAAGAGCCTACTCTCCTCTACTGATCTCAGTGACTTCCTCCTCAGCATTCAGGTTACCAGGGCCAGTACTCAGCAGTTACTGCAGGAGTGACATCACTTAGTTATTTGAAACCAAAGCAAAGTTCAGGATGCTCTCCTGCTGTCTTGCAAATTCAAAGAAAAAGAAATTAATCCTTCAACTACGTTTCATTCAGAGTTGCAAATTAATGCATCTGATTTATTTAGATAATTTCTTGATAACCTTTTAGAGGACAAACTATTGAAAATTTCTGTGAAAATTGACTTGTTTTTTTCTCTGCAAGCATAGTTTGTTTTTCATTAGATAATTTTAACTACAGTAATCAGGCTAGGTGATGTAGCATATTTATATGGATAAGATGATGAAAATAATCAATTGAGAATGGTAAGAGTAGAGTAAAAAATAAACTAGATATACTAGCACAATATGTTATTGACCTAGTGAGATTAGATTGTTTTCCCTGTTGCACTTCAGGGAGTATAATTCAATCTGTACTGCCTTGCAGTGGTTTAAAAGGCCTTTCTGCTTCTTAATATACCAAATATCTATGCAAATTGCTTCCTAGTCCTTAAAAGCTAGGCCTTTTTGGAAGAAGCATATACAGCAAGTCCTTTTCAGTTTCAGAATGGATGTGTTGGTGTGTCTGGATGAATCCAGTTCCTACATGTTGTCACACTGTCATTAAAGAATTGACTCGGGAACCTCTGGAGGTGCTCAAGACTAATCTTCCGTTCAGAGTGGCACTAATGCCAGCGCTAAATCAGGTCACTCATGGATTTGTCTAGCAAAGTCTTAAAAACCTCCAGAGATGGAATTCATATAATCTCAGTGACACGCTGCCCACCTGGTGAAAAGCTTTTTCTTAGCATCCACATTCAGCCTACCAAACTGAAGTTCGTTATGGTATCTTGTGCTACTGAGAAGAGTTTGGCTCTGTCATCTTGCAACTACTCTTCAAGTAATTGTAGGCTACACTTAGTTACCTCTTAGCCTCTTTTTTGCCGGACTGTGCAAGCCTGTTCCCTCTACCTCTCCTCAGAGATTACGTGCTTTAGTCCCCTTACCACCGTGGTAGCCTTCTGCTGGACCTTCTGCAGTTTTACAACATCGCTTTTAAACTGGAAGAGAACCTAACGGGGTACAGTTATAATCTGTCACTTTCTGAGAGAAAACTAAATAGCTGATCTAAAAGACCAATTACTTATGAGAAAACCTGAAACTATCTACCCATATACATTACCTTTTTATACTAGCTCTACTGCTTCTGGTATTCCTGTCAAGTGTTAACACTAGACACATGAAAAGGATTTAGAGCCATAGGCTTTTTGCATTAATTGGTAATATTAAATTAGTTGGCAAAGTATTGCTGTGTTGGCAGAAATTCAAGACAGTCTGAAAAGGATGCAAAAACCGATCGCAGCTTAAATAAAGACACTGGTATGAGTTCCCATGAGGGGATCTTTAATGAGGAGGCAACTGTAAGGAAGTGAAACGCTTTTTTCTGGAGATTATTGGCAAATATACTGGGTCAGGCAAATTTTTAAACTCCTTATCAGAGCCATGGTATCTGGTTTGGGAATGGTCTTGAGAATGTTTTCAGATATCCTTTATTAAGAAATATTCTTTCTCGGTTTGCTTTTACTGGGACAGCACTTCAGAAAAGGGCTGGCAAGAAGCTATTTCTCATACAGATACTCTAGGGAGATGTATTTTAAATCTTGGGATTTAACTTGTTTGCCTGTGTTCGAAACAAAGTATTGATTGCCACTATAATCAGAGACAGATTTTAACGATTCCCACAACTACTTTCACCTGTAACTTTCCAAGTAAACAAGGCAAGTGTTAGTAAAATGACTTTCTGTGTTAGAATGGGAGTTATATTTATTGATGCTTCCCAGAGTCATTTGGATTTTGTGTGTGATAAAGGCTCTTCTCAGTCGCATTTAGTTATGGAGTGGGTTTATGTGACTAACGATTTTGAAAGGTATGTTTTGAAATTACTATTGCATATCTCTTACCTGACTGCATATACATAAATATTTATTACATTTAAAGACTTTTAATAGTGGGTCAATGAATATACCAGAATTATTTGACTTATTTTCATTTTCAAGTGTTTAAATCTTTCATTAAGTCCTTTCATGCATGTTTATTCCCATTACATTTTAGATATATTTTCAATCCTGGTTTTAACTTCTACAAATATATGAATCAAAGAACTGTAATTACCATGCATCTGTAAACTAGGGAATAAAACAGTCTTAAGAATCCCTTTCTTTGCAGAGATCCTTTAATGTTTGTAATTCAGAGTGATGCAACTGGTCTTTCATCTGAAGTCTTCGTTTTAAGTGGTGGTGGACTGACCTTGGTCAGCAAATAAGCACCAACCAGCCCCTTGCTCACTCCACCCCAGTGGGACTGGGAGAGAATTGGAAAAGCAAAAGTGAGAAAAAGCCACAGGTCAAGATAAAGACAGTATACTAAGGGAAGGGAAGGGAAGGAAAAAACGAGTGATGCAAAAGCAGTCACTCGTCTCCACCAGCAGACCAATGCCCAGCCAGTCCCCAAGCGATGGCTGCTTTGGGAAGATGACCCTCTTGCTTTTGCTGCTGAGCATGTTGTGATGTGGCATGGAATATCCCTTGTGTTGGTTTGGGCCAGCTGCCCTGGCAGTGTTCCCTCCCGGCCTCTTGTCCTACCTACCCTGCTCTCCGGGGGCCAGAGTGAGAAACAGGGGAAGCCTGGATGCTCCGCTAGCACTGCTCAGCAATAGCTGAAACACTGGTGTGTTATCAGCACTCTGCTGGTCACTTGTCTAAAACACAGCAGCCTATGGGCTGCTGTAAAGAAAATTAACTCCATCCCAGTCAGACCCAGTAGATGAACATATTTGTCTGTATTGAAGGTGCAGGGACTGATGCAGTTCCATACCTGAATGTGCTACATCGGATGGCAATGTAATATTCAATCATATAGCAATGTTTGTTACAAGGTTTTGCTCAGGATAATAGTGGAACAATGTCACAAAAGCTGGGTCAATTGTTTTCCTTAAGCAACAAAGCCATCTCTGAATTTGTTTTGGGGTAAAATCATATTTATAGACTGAAAATCACGTGTAAAACTTGCCTGTAGTTTACTCAATAATTATTGAGGTTTTTGTGTACAGCAGCATTAATATTGCATTGCCACTTGTGGGTGCTACTTTTCATTTTACCTACTGAAATCTACATTTGTGTGAGATAATCACTCTGTGTTGTGGAAAGAATGTAATTCAGCTCCTCTTAATGCCAGGCTTCTGAGCATTATAACAACATTATGATCTTTGTAAGGCTAAGCTCTGATGCCAGTGTTTTGTGTCATTATCTGTATCACTTGGCTAATACGGTCAGTCCTTTTGCCTACTGGATTATCAGATACTTTATAAGGGAATTTCTTTTCTGTGATGTATTTCACTTTAAGGAAATTATATTTTAGCAGCAAGTCACTTGCCTGAATTCACACTATTGGTTGTTGCCCCTTTTGTGACAGTACAGAATTACATTATGCTTTATGAATTTTCATCTTCTTGAATAATGACATTTCTTTTTAACACACAAACCATGCTTGAACTTCAATCACAAATGCTGACTACAATATACATTGGCGGGTTAAACAGTAATTCCTGATAGAATACTAAAGCATACATAGTTTTCAATTATAGACGTTAAACTAAATCCATTTTTTTAATGGTATGGATTTTTTTCTTTATGAAATGATGGAGCTGGCCATATATATTCTTGTCATTAATCAATAATTTCCATTGTTTTATGTTATGAAAGGCTAGAAAGCAAAGCTGACTTAGAGAATGCTAATTTGACTCAGGTAAATAATTGCCAAGGGATGGTGATTTGTTATGAAATCTGGGAAAGATCAGAGTGACTCTTCCCTCCCAGCCCTTTTTTAACAAGCAGAATCAGATTTGCAAGTAAGGAAAACAAACAGCTTCCACTGAAGTTTCACTCTCAATTAAAAATAATGTTTGTGTCAAAGTATTTAATGTAGATAGTTCTGCTGGTCTGAGTCTGGTGCTTTGTCATCTAAACACCTATCTTAACTTTTAATGGTGTTAATGATACAAGGCTGTGAATACATGTAGGCAAGGTATATATCTTTGTAGAATCAGAGTTTACTCGTATGTAGTAAAGCTGTGTGCTGGGCTGGCTCCGAGTTAAGCTGTACCCTCTGTCGTATGATACTCCAGACCATGATAAATGTTGATTTGTTTTTTTCTTAGTACCCAAGATGACTATTATTATAAAATTATCCTTTTTATTTATAAATGTATTTTTACTTTGGTAGTAAAGGCATACTATGTTGTAGAGGTATCTTGTGTGTTAATTTGGTTGCTTCGCAATTAATGTAACATTGTATTTACCACGTTCAGGACTGCTTTTTGTATATCAATCTTCTGATGAATTTTTAGGTTTGTATATAAGTATGTGTCATTTATGCGCTCATTTATTTAAGTGGTAGCATTGGTGCAGGAATACAATAATAATGTATTCCTTATACAATAATAATATATTCCACATAATAACGTATAAATACAATACAAGAACAAAGGCTCCTAGTAAAGGGTTCAAAACAAACCTTGGAATCAAAATAGCAGTGCTTGGCAAAAACCAGGCACAAGTTGAAAATGATTATTTGTCCAAAAGGTTTGAAGGTCAGTTAAATAAAAAGATTGAAGGTTCACTAATTGAGCTCTATTTGTCATATTTCCATCTTTTATAGATCTACATAGTAAAAATATTTCAATAAATAAAAGAACAAAATCAGCACACATTTCTTTTTGTAGCTGTTTTAAAAAAACAGTGAAAGTAAATTCCTTATGCATAGCAGGTTTGTAGTGTTGGTTTGAAGCAATGGAATTAGCTTGATTTCTTGAAGCTTTAAAAGACAAAGCAACAGAACCTCTGTGATAGAGCGATGATGGTATTAAGCGTTTCTGGTGATTTTGTTTCGATTTCTTTAATTATGTCTGAACATTGACATTAGCAGCTAAAAATTTGCAGCTCTCTTGCTATCTTTATTTTTGCAAAATCATTAATCCCTGACTGTGTTGATTTAAAAAAAAATTCATCTCTGAGATATAAACAGAGACTTGAAGTTGTTCTTGCTTACGTATGTTATACGTTGATAAACTTTTTAATTTCAATCTGCTTAAAGGCAACGAATAAAAGTAATCCAGTTAGATGCATTAAACTGGAAAAGTTCAAAGTTAGCAGCTCTGTAGAAATAGAATAGCTTCATCATCAGGCTCTTGCGCTTTCTGGAAGTTCATAGAGACTGAACCAGTCATAACTCACTAACGTATTCCTACATATGTTGAGTAGAAGGAAGGATATACTACAAGGATACTACACAAGATGAAAATTCAGACCATTCAGTGGAATGAAGGGTAAATGAAAAGGGAACATAGTAAATCCTAGTTTATGTGCATGGCAAGAGTTGGTTAAGCCTTAGATTAGGGTTTCAGTCACCATTTCCCTTCAGTGTGACAATTTCTGTGCTTTAATGTGAGCAGAAGTGTTACAAGATCTGAGCATGTGCACCTATCAACTTCGATTTATGGAATGGATTACATACTTCAGCATGGTCTGTTACATCTGAACCAAAGCACTTTGACTTTAGCTGTAGTTTAGCGGAACTCTTAGAGATGGTGCTGGCTGGCTGCATCTGGATTCTTGCCTGCACAGACTGTTTTATTTTGGGTTTTTTTAGTCTCAAGATGAGGATGGGACCTTCTGGGAAACTAACAACAGGCATAAAGGAGCAGCAGAGAGTTGGCAGCTGTTGAAAGATACTCTTCTTACAGCACAAGAGCTCTTGATTCCCATGTGTAAGAAATCAGGTGGGGAAGGCAGGAGACCAACACGGCTGAGTAAGGACCTCTTGGTCAAACTAAAGCATAAGAAGGAAATGCACAGGCAGTGGAACCAGGGACATGTATCCTGGGAGGAATATAGGTATGTCGCCAGCATGTGTAGGGATGGGATCGGGAAAGCTAGGGCACAAGTGGAGTTTGGAGTTAGGCAAGGAATTTTAAGAACAGTAAGAAAGGGCTTCTACAGGTATGTTGGTCAGAAAAGGAAGGTTAAAGAAAATGACATGCACCCTCCCACCCCCTGAAAAATAAGACAGGAAATCTAGTGATAACTGACATGGAGAAGGCTGAGGTGCTCAACATTTTTTTTGCTTCTGTTTTCACTGGCAGTCACTCTTCCTACGTCTCTCAAGTCCCTGAACCTCAGGGCAGGGACTGGGTGAACCAAGTCCTTCCCATTGTAGGAGACGCTCAGGTTTGAGACCACCTGAGGAACCTGAACATACACAAGTCCATGGGACCTGACGAGATGCATCACAGGGTCCTGAGGGAACTGGCAGATGTAGTTTGTAAGCCACTCTCCATCATATTTGAGAAGTCATGCCAGTCAGGCGAAGTCTTCAGTGACTGGAGAAAAGGGAATATCCCACCCATTTTTTAAAAGGGTAATAAGGAGATTCTGTGACCTGGAGATGCTTAGCTTGGGGAATTTGAGGAAATATTTTCTATATAAAATACTCAATACATCCTAAAAGGAACTTTGGATAGATTTTTCCCTTGTCTTTGTCAATTCAGAAAGACGGCTGTAGGATGGTGTTTCTCAAGAACTTGAGTTTCTCGGGCAGATAAAACAATATGCAGTTCCACTGAAGACTTTTCTTGCTGTTTCACATACAAATACCTCAGGCCAGCTCTTGGTGACCAGACCTTTAAAACAACAGCAGAAAAATCCAGTAAACGTTTAAATGTGATTCTGTGCCTTGGCTGTCCATTTTCCACTGATAAGTCTCATGCAAGTGATCAGAAGCCTGTAATTTTTGTTTACAGGACAAGTTTTTAACATATTCTTAGTCGCGACCTTGCATAAGTTATCTTGTGTTTGGCTCTTGATCGGCAGCTGTAAACTAAGATGAAAAAGAACAGCAGGCCAGGGAAAATATGACCAGCCCCCCATGCCGTATCATGGCGCCTGTTGGTATGTTGAAAACTCCGGAAGTAACAAATACTTTGTTGGTGTTGGAATATTTGCGTTGTATACATTTCAAAAGCTTTTTAGTAGACATTATAAATAGATGAGTGTGTGCATGTGGACTGCATTATTTTATTTGCTCATTTTAAAGTGTGTTTATATCAAGCTGCATACTGAGCCCTTTCTAGCTGAACTTCGACAATAGCTGAAGGTGTAGTGACTAAGGAATAACTGTAAAGGTGACACTTTCTGTGTATTTTATTACCCTAAACCATGAAAAGCTGCTTTGTCGTCTTCCCTGTAGCCAGTAGTGTGGACAGATATTTACAGATAGATATATTAAAATAGTTATATACTTATAAATCATCATGAAAAGGTAACAACTTTACAAAAGTAAAATCAATACAAATTGCATATGGCTTATGGGATAGCTTTTATAAACTTTTTTTTTGTTGCATTAGCATAAACATCTATGAAGATTAAGCCACTTTTTTGCAGTTCAATTTTAATCTTTCAGATGTAGAACAGGGACTATTTTCTCCTATGTAATTTCAATTCCCTTTTTTGCTGATAGTATTTATGATCATAAATAGAGATATTAAGAGAAAATAGACGCAAAATTTGCTGAAGTGATTTGTTGTGGAGGCTGCATGTACAAAAGTAAAAGAAGCTTAAGTAAACTTAGAACTTTGAAAAATATTCTCCTCGATCAGTTCTTTCCACAACGAAGATTATGAAACTTTGCTGGATTATAGCAGATAGAAGTGAGATTGTGACCCTGGCACAGATTTAGTTTGATTGTATTCGTTCTGTCATTTGGGGCTTCATGAAATAATCAGTCCGTAAGTGGTGTGACAACAGAAATGATTTAGGAACTTCTCCTGTCAAGTGCTTAATTCTTGTGAGAATTTGTCTGGTGGGATTTCTTGGCTTTTGTTACTGATGTTACAGTTTCCTGGTTGTATGCTCCTATACATCCAAATCTGTCTGCCATATGAGAAGGGGATATCTGCGGGCTGTAGTTACGGTAGCTGCTTGCAACCAGTATTTTAGAAAATGTTTGAGAAACAGTTATGGTGGAACAGTGGTTTCAATACCAGCAGAGAAAATACATTTCAGGCGTTTGTTAGCAGACAAGTTTCAAAAGTGCAATCTGTAGACAACTAACATTGTTGAAATATCTATAAATTAATTTCCTTGTACAGATGGTGAATACATTTGTTAAACTTGTTCTATCTTTTGTGACGTTTTGTTTACAGTATGACTACTCCTGCTAAATTGGTGTTCATGCAATTTTGCTGAGATTTTTGAAAACCATTAATTTGCTTGCAAAGTTTCTGCATTTTTTAGTTACCCAATGAATGGAGCTGCCCATTAATCACAAAATGAAAAGCCACCACTCAGAGTGACAATAGGGCTATGTGTCTTTGTCAAGAATTTTAGACCAGTCACAGTGGCTAGAGTAAAATAATTTCAGAAGATAAAACAGAGGGCTCTAACCTTATTAAAACATGTCAGTAAATAATAGTTGTTTGTCGTTGTATTAATTTCCAAAATTTCTGAGGTATTTAGTTGAACACTTACGGGGACTAATTGTAGATTATATATATCCATTTTTACTTTGGTTAATAAAAATGGTAATACCTGTGTAAAACTGAACTGCTTTCAATGCCATAATGTAATTAAATCATGGAAAACAGCATAATAAAACAAGAAGAAAACCCTAGGTGTATGTAATTTCAGTTTAAACTTTCTTTGGAATGAAAAATAGTGGCTGGATGTGGGGACCGCTTTTAAGCTGGGCAGGAAAAGTAACTCTATTTCACTGTACTATTCACTTGGATTAATTAAATTAGAGTGTAAAGTTGTACCAAGCTTTTCTGCGTGAATGGGTTGATAGAAAATATTGTAGTTTTTCCCTGAGTGCTCTTCTTAACAAAAGAAAGGCTTGGACTGCAGCATGATACAATACTTTCTTATCAAAATCTTTGAGCGTGGCTGTGGTTATCAAGGTGTCTTAGACCAGAGATGTCTATCCAAGAAAGAAAGCTTCAAGTTTCACTCCTGAATGTTCTCCTGTGTTTTCACAGTGGTAGAGCAGCTGTTAGTTTCCCAGGCCAATGTGTCATCTGCAGTGAATTTCAGTCTTTGGTTCTGGAGAAAAATAGAAATGGATATCCAAAAAGAAAAAGTTGTAGACATTACGAAAGCAAGGAACTTTCCTTTTTTGCTTCAGAACCGTTCTTCCCATCTTTACTGTAGGTCTGTTAGTAAAGAGTATTTTTGCTCTTTGGTCTTCTCTGAACCCTCTGTGTGGTGAGAAGCTGAGCTAGGAGATGAGTAGGATGATCATCCTAACAGGGGGCAAACTGTGCATGTGGTGCTGATCTCCATTTGAAGAAGGTAAATTTGTCTGTATTAAGCTCCGTACTGGTGGAGCTCTATTTTGTTTTGAAGATAAATCATTTGTAGTTAGATTGGTATTTTTAATTTACACTGCAGTCTGCAGGGCATTTATATCAGCAGAGAGGAAGTGGATTTAATCTCTTTGAGAAACCCACTTATTTTGCTCATTTTAAATTTGGTCTCTATGGCATGAGGAATGACATGTAAAATTAAGCCCTAAAATACATCAATTTGCAGATACAACCACAGTGCTTACTTGGTATTGTTAATTGTACATCCATTTTATTTGACTGTATGTTTAGATGATAAATGAAAAATTTTTAACAGCCTTGCATCAGGGGAGGTTTAGATTGGATGTTAGGAAAAATTTCTGTACTGAAAGAGTGGTCAGGCATTGGAATAGGCTGCCCGGGGCAGTGGTAGAATCACCGGCCCTGGAGGGGTTCAAAAAACGTGTAGATGCGGCACTTCGGGACATAGTTTAGCAGGCATGGTGGTGTTGGGTTGACGGTTGGACTTCGTAATCTTTGAGGTCTCTTGCAACCTATGATTCTATGATTCTATTCAGTATTTCCTGGATACCAACCCTCTTTATGTGAAATCCTAAACACTAGAAAACAGTGTAGCCCTGTCAGTGCCTTACGAGTAAGAGGACAGAGGGCAGCTCTCTTCTTTTCCATCACTTATCCAAAAATTTTGGGGTGAGGGAGGTAAAACACCATCTAAAGCCAATGTGGGATTTAGTAGAAACATAAGAGCCTCTGAATCCAAGTGATTTCTCTTAGTTGCATTCTCTTACTGAATTTAAGCAACAGAGATTGGGACCTGAAGTTTCTGCAGTGTGACTGATTAACCATTCTAAGGCATTGCACTACAGTGTTGATGTGGTAGCTTGTAGTTCCACCATTGAAGCGGATCTTGGTCTTTTAGCATAACACGTGCCAGAAAACCTCTTCTGACATATGGGATGAAGTAGCGAGAAAGGTCATAGTTTCCTAAGTTTTTGCTGTGAAATAAAGAAACACAAATCATACTTGATCCTAAATGTTCCAAAGAGATGTTTAAAAGTAATTTTAATGGAAATCAAAATTCAGGGGAAAGATCATCATGCGAGGCTTTTTCTTTTTTAACACCTTTTTTCAGTTTTACAGGAAAAATGAACTTTGACGTGATGCATAGCAAAGGGCCTACAAAATGTGTTCCAATATAGAATACCAAGTACTTTCAGATGGCAGATAACTTTCATCTTAAATTGTGGGGAAGTAGGCAATTACGACGTTGTGGAAAATAAAGAATTTATTTAGCAGAATGTTTAGAAATTGATGGTTGATTTTGAGACTTTGGGAGAAGCAAAGGGAGTGCTTTCTAACAAAATAAACTTGACGAACGTTCAGTTGCAATGTATAGCAGAATGGCTCTGTGTGATAGAGCATGGCAATCCTCACCTAAATCTTCACAAACTAAAACCAGATTTTTAAGCTCCTTCTGGAACTACAGTTTCTTCTGAGCTTTTTCCCTTCACATATCTGTAGTGATTATCTGTATCCTGGGGAGATCAAGGCAAAATTATGTCAGAGCTGTCTACAGATGTCATTATCTACCCTGGAATATCTTGTGTCATACTTACATATTTATATACTTAAATTTGGAACTAGAAAAAGCTTGTAGAGTCAGAATACATTTTCATCTTTGAGATTCATGTTTCAATTTGAAGAAGAGGTAGGAGAGAGTGTTAGAAATAATCAGAATCCGATGCTCATCTTCATGAATTGACTGCTTAGATTTCTTTTTCCTGTTTTAGTCTGGTTTCATAAGAAACTAAGCTCATGATATTGCACAGCCCTGACCCGCTGGTTGTCCGATGTGTTCACGTGCTGAAATTTTAATCTGGAATGTATGCCTGTGTGAAACCTTTTGTATGTCATCTATTTCCACTTTCTAGACAGACTTCTGCTCTATTAATGTTGCTGCTGAATAGTTGTGGGCGTGATATTCATGTTTATTGATGTAATATGCCTGTATTTGCAGGCAATTGCTTGAATTTTTTTTGTGTTAAATATAAATAATGTGTCTCTTAATATGAGCAGAGCACATTTTGCTTATTTAGCCACGTGCTTACATGGTGTTTGGACATAACTTAGTGAAGAGCATTATTTAAAAGGATCGTCACAATTTTTGAACTAATGTGGAAGTAGGAGAAGAAAATAAAGGAAAAATGCATTTAGTTAAACATAGTTACGTTAAATGCTGTGCTTCAGAGACGCTAGCTCAGATCTCTACAGAAGTGTTTTGTTTTTTTTCCCTACAGGATGAAAATGTAGCACTCAGGAAACATGGATAATGCAGCTATCAAGTAAGGTAGAAATTAGTAGCAAATGAGATAAAATCCCGCTTTGAAGTCTCGAGGCAAGGTCATAGTCCTTCTGGATAGATCCTGGTAGATTCAGTTCCTTTATAAAAGTCTGTAAAAGGGAAAACAGAATGATTGCAGAATTATTTTGTGTCCTAGCAGTTTCCCAAAATAGAGGCTCTGGATGATAACTTTGTATTAGCAAGGACTATTGATAGGACAAGGGGGAACGGCTCTAAACTAAAAGAGGGCAGATTGAGATTAGATATTAGGAAGAAATTCTTCACCATGAGGGTGGTGAAACACTGGCACAGGTTGCCCAGAGAAGCTGTGGCTGCCCCCTCCCTGGCAGTGTCCAAGGCCAGGTTGGATGGGGCTCTGAGCACTCTGGGCTGGTGGAAGATGTCCCTGCTCATGGCAGGGGGTTTGGAACCAGATGATCTTTAAGGTCCCTTCCAACCCTTGCCAGTCTATGATTCTATAAGTATTTGTTTTCCAGAGTGGAAGTTTACTTACCCTGCAGTGTCTCAGGACGGACCGTTCTGCTTCATCGTGTGACACTGGGGCTAAGGAGGAAGGAATGGCAGGAGCCGATTCTAAACCTAGACCTTCATCCTTGAGCCTGGAGGTTGCCGAACTTCCTGATCTAACTACATACTGAACCGTCATCCGTTAGGGTGACAGGACATGCCTCAAATAACTCACAGAGGTGAGAGAAAACTTTGGGTGAGAGATGACAGCAGTTCCTCTGGAGTCTTGGCCACACTTGTTGCATGATGGGAATGGGCTGAGTGTGTTAAGACAACACAATCCTTAGAAACTTCTGCTGGTCCCCTTGCTTCTGAGGCGTTAATTGTCCAGCTGGCCATTAGTATATGAGCAGCACAACTGATTTGAAGTGCGTGCTAGGCATCTTTCTCAGTGCTCTTGTGGAAGCTTCTCAGATATTCTGAAAGCACCGTAACAGAACCAGGATAAATGAAAGTATACAATTACACTGTACTGGGCTGTGGGATTTTTTTTTGCTGTTTGTACCCTAATTCAGCTAATATTTATGTAATCTGGCTGTAGCAGACCCTGCAGAGTTACAGTGTACTTTCATACTTACATTACTGTTAATCCATAAAACAGCTAGTGAGGTTGATCTTTTGGCAAAAAATCTAAATGTGAATTTTATTAATGAGTAATGCTTATTCTGTACAAATAGATGTTGTTATAGATTTATCTTATATTGTACAGTATGTTTATGGTGCAACCTGACTTCCAGTCTTTCTGTCTGATTTTGTACAGTTTTGATTGAGCTATCTCCATAGCAAAAACTTGGCATAGGTGTTGTATAATGGTTTATTTTTTAACTATCTGCACACAAGATTACATATGAGAAGAAGTATGCAGCAAGTTCCCAGAGGTCTTAGACATTTTTGTGAGCTAAAACCCGGAGATGTGTAGTAGGAAGTCAAAAGTTCTGAGCATTTAATTCCAATACTGGATGCTGGGAAAAGCATGAAGTTCTTAGGAAATTTGTGATCTTTCTGAGATGATGTCACTTGTTTCAAAAGTTTCCACGTCTTCACAAACCAAAACCAGAATGTTTTGTAGCTGTAAGAGATGTGGTAAGAAATGCTACCTGTACACTTAGGTGCTGTGCTCTTGGAGTGAAGCTTGTGTTGGTGTGGGAGCAGAGACCATTCACCGCCTAAGCAGTTAACGTTCTACTCAAGGTTTCACCCTGGTGTAGCAGAAGATTGAATTTTGATCTGTGTCTGTAGTGATGCAATAAAGTGACTCAGTTTCTTCAGAGGTCCGTAGGTGTTATGTCCTACATGCGGTAATGAATTTTACCTGTAATGAACTGGAAAATGTTACCAAATAATTAGAGCAACAGTGTCAGAGACCAGAATAACAGAACAACATTTGGCTGACATGCATGAAGATAAAATTTTGGTGAAACGTAATAGTGGTAAAAGTCATTAAGCATCATGTACACAAAGCTGGTTAACTATATCTACTGTGAATACTTAATTCAGAAAAGAAGTGTACAAATTGACTAGGTGATCTTTAAAGTCCCTTCCAACCCAAACCATTCTGTGATTCTGTGACTATGAGCAGTATGCAAAAACCGTTTGAGATTGGATTCCTGTTGTTATCTGGTTTCTGTTTTATATGCTTCTCTAATTTGGGTCCATGCAGGACATAGAATGCACAGTGCTTGCCTTCCAGTTCTTTATCCCAGGGCTGGGGACTTAAAGGGAAAAGGGCTCAGTTATCATTCAAGAGAACGTTGAGGAAAAGCTTTCAGTGTTGTTCAAAGCCCCATTCCTTCAATATGTGTTCTGAAGACAAATTTCTGCATCTGGATTCAACCCCATTGATTCCGTTGACTGGTCATTTGTGTGGGCTCATAACAAGTTTGAGCCTGGATTTTAACATACATATTTATATCTGTGTAAGGTCCTGATGTGTTTTGTAAACATATACATGGTTTATATTGTTGCTGATTATTAGACAGGGAAGTGAAAAGCAAAATCCAGTGTTCATTGCTTTAGCTAAACGTGTCACTAAAACTGTACAACCATGCTAACTCTGAAGTTGCACTATGTTTATTCAACATGAAACATGTAACGTGCTGATATATTTTCAGTTTTAAAAAGCTTACCAAAAAATTGGATGGAGTTTTCATAACCAACTTCAGTTTATGATTTGCAGTGTCTTTGAGATGAGAAGTTCATCCTGTTTACTGGTAGCAAACCCACGCTTTTAGAGGTGATCATAAAACTTTCAAACACTAAGAACTTTGTAGCTTTGAAATGTTTAAGAAGTTTTCAGTTATTTCTCAGGTGCCTTGTTCGCAGACAGGAAATTAGTTTGATTTTCAAGTCTGTTATGGTCATGTAATGAAATCTTTCTCATTTGGTTCAAGGTATTTCAAATTGAATATTCTGACTCATCCATCTGATGATGGATTCAAACTCGTCTGAACCTCTGATGCAGTGATCATTAAATTGAGATGTTTCCCTTCATGATAACCAACAGGTAGCTGCTGCTCTGAGCTGTACGAGAGTTGTATAATCTTTTAACTAGTTCTTATTTTGGCCGTATTTCTAAGTTGCTAAAGTATTGCAACATTAAAAAAAATGCTCTAACCCTCAGCTTCCCCATGAATGAGTGTAAAAGATTTTACACGGCCATGTTTCTGCGCTGCCCGAAATTCCCCTTAAAAGGCATGATGTCTGTAGGTATAAATGTAGTTTGCTACAGCGTAGTCTGTGACATACTCTGGACCTTAAAAATTAGTGATCCAGTCAGTGTATGATTCATTTCTTCAGGGTCTTGTGGTCAGTCAGGGCTTCACAAGTAAATGTAACAAAGAAAAAGCATCTTGTCTGTCTTCCCTTCATTTGCATGAGACTAATTATTTTAAATGTGGTAAAAGTTATGTCCTATTCCCTCCTCACTTGACAACCAGGGGTCAAAAAATAGTGGTCCTCTAACCTGCAAGTCTTTATCTGATACCTTTCTAATTAGCTGAACAATACCCCGGTTGTGAAAGTGCGTCAGGCATTCAGAAAAACAGAAGCATGCTTCTTATGTTCCCAGTTTTAACAGTTTATGAACCTATCCTGCGATTTCTGAGTGCAGTGTGACCATACCTTAATCTGGCCCTTAAGGGAATACCCAGTAAAATATATATGGGAATTTAGTGATGAGGTTTTACGCAAGTTGTCATGGCTGTTCAGCAACTTTGGAAATTAATTTCTGCTAGGCATGTAGCAATAGGAGTAAAATAACTATATAACTTTATTTCTTTTAAAATTAAAGGTCATCTGTTTGCATGAAATGATATTTTTCGTATGTATGTTCTACTCAATTCACCACTACATGTCTACTGGTTATAGTGGAGTTACTACTAGTATAAATTTAGGCAGCAGATGGGGAGAAAAAAAAAACAAAGGAAGATGGCAGAGATATAATTGAGAAAGCCCTAGTTCTGAAATGATATAATAGAAGCTGATATGGAAATTAAAGAAGTTTTATTGGTTTTGCATGAACTGAAAAACATGCTGCAGCTTGGGGATTTGATGTTTAAACTCTGTTTTCAACCTGAGAGATGAGAAATATATGCTCTGGTCATATAGAAGCACTTCAACTTGATGTTGTGGGTTTTATTCTACACTGTATATGCTATGTTTATCATTACTGTATGTACTTTTCTACTTCTGAGGTTTTCTTTCTGATTCTGTTTTGCTCATGTAGCTTTGATGGACAACAGCAAACTGTAACACCATTATATGAATGTTTTGCAATCAATGTACTTTTTTTCTGAAAATATGATGGAATACTAGAACATAGGCTTTTGTATTGTAAAAGCCAGCTTTTTAAGATCCGATTTTCAATACTCTCTGATGAATTCATACCTCTGTTTAGAGTAGTCCTTGAAACTTTGGCTCCTACATGAGTGTTTTAACTCTGAATATTGTATTGTATTGGAACAGCGGTGCACATGGATCTCAAGTTTCCGCTGTTCTTGCTCTGCCATGGGTTTGTGCACATCTTCTAATCCATAGTCTGCAGTCTCCTGATGGGAGAAGACCCCCCCCTTTTCTGGACATAGAAACTAATTTGCACTGGAAATAGTGTGCGCTGTCACGTGCAGAAAAGCTAGCCTGAACTGTCAACAGTTGTGACAAGGTTTGAGTTGGTTTCTGGTATGATTGTTTGAGGTCTCTCACAAAGAGCATCAGTCTAAGCCAAAGATGGTAAGCAAGGGGAAACAAATATAGTGAACATTACGTTTTCAAATACTGAAAATATTCAACACTTTTTATTTTTGAATGAGAACAAACCTCCCAAAAATATTCAAAACTGTAAGGTATGGTAACTGCCTATACCTTCATGTCTTTATGAATGATATTAATCTTGATGAAACCAAAATATTAACGTAGGCATATTTCAGCCTGGTGTTATGGGTGTTACTTAGGTATGATCGTTTTCAGTTTTCCCTTTTTTTTAATGCAGAAATCAATGTTAATTTAGTTTACCACTAGTTAGGTGCTCTGTAGACAATATTTGGATAACCGTTTTTTGTGCTAATCCAATCACTCGTTATAGTAGATATATTAACAATTTCATTCCAGTGTGGTTTTCTTTCAGTGTGATAAAGCTTGCCTACAGAAATGAAACTAAGATCTTTAATTCCATTGCCACCTCCTTGGATAAATATAGCAGCTCGATTATGATGTCAAGAAATGTGGGATCACTAATGAATCAATCCTTTTTTTTTGTTTGTTTCATTACTGTTAGTTCCAGATATCTCTAATGCATTTTTCTTCATCACAGTAAATAAACCTACCTCTTGAATAGTCATAAAGTATGAGAAAGAAGAAATAAATAAGCATCACAATATATGAGCACCATGCGCCACAAAATACAAGCACCATGCAATCGCTCTTTGCAAAGTATCATCTGACTGCCACAGGGAAATCACCACTTATTACTGTGAAGAGCTTTGAGTTGACTAAGAAGTTAGCATGCCTATAAGGCAATGAAAGCCTCTTGAAAAAGACACCTGCAAAGTTGTCTTTTTATGTAGATTTTGTGTAATAGATTATTTAAATTTCAGCTGTTATGTATACTTCCACCAGATGTCACATAGATTTCCCTGTTACCACACACACAGAGTAAATGCTGCAAAGACAGAGACTGTACCACACAGCTTGCAAGTTATTTTGCTCAGGATCATTTCTATTTTAATAACAATGTCTGTTTGAAATGTACTATGCTACAGGAATAGCTTTATGTGAAATCTTGGTGAATTTGGAATATTTGTGTATGATAAATTACTTTTAAATTGAATTTCTAGAATACAATTGATTGTGTTTCCCTGAGATGAATAAGGAATTATCCACACTGTTATCTAAAACTTAGATATGCTGCTTCTGAGCAAGTCAATGAATAATTTAGGAATATTTCTGATGAAGTGTAGCGTAGTTCACGTTGCGTTAGATTACTTGAGAAACAGAAAAGCAATGTTTTGGTAAAGTATATCTTTAAGCCATCTTTTACAGGTAAGGTAAAGGTTGAATTTTCAATGTATTAATAGCAGAAGTATCAAAAACTTTCTACCTTCATCTCTGAGAGTATTTTATTCTTGAAATCTTTGCGCATCTATAAAAGATTTTTTTTTATTTGGTGCGGTTTATTGTTTTGTTTTTTCTTCTATAGATAGCATAGATTTAAATTTACTATATTCCTTAGAATGTTGCTCCAGTGTATATTATTGACCAACATTTTCCAGTGTTATGAAAAACAAAGGGTCATAAGGCATAAAAATGAATAGATGGCTTGATTTTGTTCTGGCACTTAGCTGTAAAAGCTTTTCTGCATTTGTCAACGGGGAAATCATTCTTGTGAATTCTGCAGCGGCAGACCTAAAGTAACAGGTAAAATCCATCCAGGAGGGGCAAGAACAGTGGAAGCTCTCTTTATTAGCTTCTAACTTACAGTGAAAATACGTTGTTTATTAGTCATGAGTAACTTGTAACCCAGCATAGTGTTACTCACTTCAAAAAAGAATTTTGTTTTGATTACAAAGGAATCTACTGCTTTCTGAATGCCAAGTTAACAGTGAGTATCTTGCTTCTGAAGCAGAAATTTATTTCTTCATCTAGTGAGTGAAGAAACTCAAATGAATACAGTAAACAGGATTTTCTGAAAAAAAATCAACACAGTTGGATTTGATTTGAAAAGAGCAATAGCAGGCATATGTCATGTGTCATTATAGGCGAGAACTGGTGACAGTATTATTCATTATGTGGTTTCAGTATGCCCTAAATTGGAGTATAAGATTATTGGAAGTGGATGATTTCCCCAGATTATTGCCTAATAGTGACTAAAGGGCCCACATTACTCATATTTGCAATGAAAATAGTGCCAAAAAACAGCAGTAGTTGACTGGAATGAAATGTGGAGCCCTCAGGGTTTTAGCTTGAGATGCAGCTTAATTGTGTGTCTCCTGCTTAATACAAATGTCCCCGAGTCTCCGAGGCTGGTGTGCTTTCAGCACTTGCAAATTGATCCAGCCGTTTCCAAAGTATTCACTGCTTTTTTTCTTCTCTGCTTTCTAAACAAATTATTATAATGACTTCACAGACTAAAGTAGGCTTCCCTGTTTCTGACTGTTTATCATTACCAAATGCTATATTCTTTCAGCTTCCTGTCAGCTTTTGTTTATTTCCTTTTTTTTGCTTAATTTTCTGTAATGACATGGTTGGAAGAGAGTTAGGGTCTGAATTGTCATGAAGGGAATCTTTTTTTTGCACTTCTAGAAAAAAGAATATGTAAGAATGACCCAACTGGGACTAGTGTACTTCTGCTGTAATACAACTGACATGTTGGTTGCTCTTGTAAAGGAAATATAAGTGTTGTGAATTACTTTTAAACAAAAGCATTTAATATTTTCGAGCGGATTTATTATAGTACTTTAAATTCTTCCTAATACTCTGAAATTTCTTGTACTTTTAGGGACATATGTTGGCTCTATTTGGATAATTTTTTGCTATATTGGTTGTCGGGTTATGCGTAGAGCATTCTTGTAGAACAACTAAACTAGAAACAAGCTGAAATATACACAAATTTGACAATAAATCATGTTGTATTTCTTTTATTATATTTAGAATTTGTCTCTGCCACATCCCATGAGATGAAGCAAAAATACTGCATTACTGTGAAAGAAAATTGTTTTGTTCTGTGAAGGTGTTGGACTGAAGTGCAGAAGAAGGAGTTTTAATTCAGTGCTGTGTTGAATTCCTGGTATGCCAAACTCAGACAAGACTTTTAACCGCTGTGCTTCTATTTCCTGCTCATAAAATGGAAACAAAAGTACCTTCTTTTTGCCTTTTGAAAATGTAAGGTGTAAATAGCAAAGACTAACTTTTACACAGAACATGCCTTGGGGAAGCAACCTCAAGAAGTCATCCAGTCCATCTACTTTAAAAAGCAAGACATGGAACTAAAGTATTTAAATGTTCTATTACAAATAGGGAGATGAGCAATGGAAGAAATGATTCCTGTATTGTATCCTGTCTGACAAAGGTCATGATTTCGACCTTACCTGCAGTACCTCACAGATTTGACTAAGGTATAAAAGAAACCCCAAATTCTGAAAATGGTGCTTACAGTCTTTCAATTCAGAGGGATCACTTAAGTCTTTTTGGGTCAACATGGTTGCCTCGGTTAGAAAATAACTAGGATTAATTTGTAGAATCTATAAGTAGTAGCTGATTAAAAACAAGATCTTTAATGCGTATTCGGAATAAATGGAATTGTTACACCTTCTGAGTTTCACTGACCCCTCAGTAGTACATCTCTTAACATTGATCTTGTGGCTCCATTCTTCAAAGAGAAAGTTGCTGGTGAGGATCTTTAATTGTTATTATTTCCTTTGGCTTACAAGATTAAATAGCTGTCTTGTAGTGTTCAGTAAAATTTCCAGCGAACATCTATAACTTTTGTAGATCAGTCTTTTTTGTAATATTTGTTAAAGAAGTTGCTGCCTGAATTCAGCCGCTTCTACAAATGAAGTTATTTATTACATTGTATTAATTGCAAATTTCTACTGTTCAGAAATTACTTTTGCTGTTCATATTTCTGCAATACAATAAAATATTAACTGTGCAACAAGAAGCATGATACTGGGGAATCCCTGAGGTGTTATGCAATTAATACAAAGAATGAGTATCAGTAAAGATGTTTGGCTTTTATAGGCATGATTTGATATGATTATTTTTAATATATAGGATAAATTCAAGATGAAGAGTAAAATTGATCTAGTTCATGCTAGGGTTAGAACTCAAAATCTGGAAACAAAGTATTTCCAGAAGGAAAAGACTTGTATGAAAAGTACAAGTGATATTCGAAAAACAGAAGGAAATTATTTTTGTAATAGTTAAGGCAAACATATATGAATGATCACATTATGATATTTCATGAATTTTTGACGTCAGTTATTAGGGGATAAAAGCTATATTCCATTGTTCTGCGTAAAATCCCACCAAAATGATGATATTCCTTTCACTTCCATACAGCAAAAAAAAATTTTTTTTTTCAAGGTGATATTTTTCCCCTGTGTAGTGTAATATTGTTCTTCCACCTCTTGGGGGAAGAAAGGAAAGCTTCGGTTATATTGTGTTTTCCCTAAATCAAAAAATACTTTCATTGTTTCACAGTTTACAGGTGAACAAGTGGGAAAACCTTGTTCTTCAGACAAAGCTTGCCTGCCTTGTAGGACATGTCCAAGAGAGGATGACTTCTGTTGTATTCTGACCTTACAGGTTAGACTAGCTGGTTGTGATAGACTTTTACTGGCCTCGAAATCACAGAATCACAGAATGGTAGGGGTTGGAAGGGACCTCTGTGGGTCACCTAGTTCAACCCTCCTGCCGAAGCAGGAAATCTCTGGATCCAAGTCCCTGCCTTCAGTCCTTGCTTTCGTTGGCTCTGGGGAATGTTACATTGCTCTCAATGTCCTGCGAATACTTGCAGCTCTGCATTAAGATGACATTTTTCAAAGTATACACAAAGAATACGTATGTGCAGCTCTCTTAAGATGCAATGTATTTCTCCATTGCGTTTGCTTCAGTAAGGACAAGGAGTCTTGTTGCTTTTTATTCTCCCGGAAGCATCAAAGAATAGACCTAGCTAGAAATAGATAAGCGTGACAGTACCTCAGGTGTCTAGCTGCTATGTCTTGTTCGTATGCCAATGTTAATAACCGTTGACCAAATACAGGACAGGAATGTATTTTTTTCTCGAATCATCTGGGACCTTTATGTTTTCTTTGGTTCTTGTCTGCAGCAAAGAAAATAGTTTGTCCCCTGGTGTCAGCTGGACACGTGTCATAGAATCAGCTCCTGCCATTTTGGGAATGGTGTTTGTTATTTGCCCTTCTCTGTTCTCTGTCTTTTTACTTTCATCTACCTCTTCTCCTGCCCTCCCTGAGGTATACTGGGACTGATTTCATGGCCTGTGGACTGTATGTCAGACTGGATGATTTGGTTCCTTCTGTCTTTGATTCCTATGAAAGCTCTGAAGTAGAAGTGTTCTAAATCAGATGCTATTACTTACTGTCACAAAAATCACTTATGTGCCTTGTGCCTCAATATTCCCATGTAGAAAACTTGGATATTATTTAGCAGCCTAAGATATCATCCATATTAAGTATTTTGGGAAAAAATGTCAAAGTTTAACTAAAATACTCATGTCAAGAAAACATTTTGGACTTGATTTTCCATATATTAGAGCAAGACTGGAACTCAGACCAGATATTAATTGCTACTCAACTGTAACATATTTTTTGTTGAGTGATTAGGTACCCTTAATATGTACAGTTGCACAGTTGGTTGTCTCATCCTTGTAATATTCTTCTATTACTTCATGGCCAAAAGATGTGGTGCTTTCCCATTTCTGTAAGCTTCATGCTCTTAACATTCATATCTAGTAAATAGCGTGTCCCAAAATGCAAAGTATTCAAGGGAATACTAATTGAAATTACTGTATTTATTTCTCTCTGAGGACAAGTATCAATGTACTATAATGATATGTCCCAGGACTAGAGATTTTGGAATTCACATTCACAATAACAGCAATCTACTTTGTGGTAATGATAATAGGAGACAGTACTTTGCTTGGAGCAGTATTTTTCATGTCTGTTCTACAGTGTGAAGCCAAAGCCTAAGGCAGCTTGATAACACATATTAATAGGGATAAAATTTTATAATATTCAGGGAGTAAATGTTCACCACTTCTGTGTTAATCGGGAAGCAGAGCACTGTGATTGTTGAATACAAAACCAAATGGAGAAGTATCTGCTTCTCTGTGGGTTAAATCTTTGAAAACAGAAGTGACTAGGCAGCATCAAATAGACAAGCCAGCGGTGCAGTGTGTGCATGGAGCTGTGCAAAGTGAAGTTCATCTCTCTTTGCTTCTTCGCACGCTACCTGCACCTCTGAGAATAATTGCAGAACCTCAATTGCATATGTTTCTGGAAGGAATCTGTATTTTGTGTCTGTTTTCCACAAACATATAGTTAATCTGTATTTCACGTTTACAGTAGGAGGTTTCTGCTTAGTCTTTGCATAACCTTTGCATGCACAATATTCCCAATGCGTGTTTATTCTGTTGGCTGGAAAACAAACCTTTCCAAACAACTAGACACTTGCATTCTTTCCCGAACTAATACTGTATCCCTCTCATTATTGTCTACGTTCATCAGTACATCACTTCATTCAATGAAGTAGTGAGCTTGGTTTGTCATAAAAGGAGACACACCTCTGAAGAGCTTTATTTTCATTTCACAGAGCTGCACCATTGTACATTTAGTGTAGTTGTAAGCTAAATACTTCATCATGTAATTATGTCACCATTAACAGCCGCTTATGATAATAAAAACTTATGAGCTTTGCTCCTCGTGGGAAGTACAGCATACACTGCTGTGCTTTTGCTCTGTCAGACTGTCACCGTGGCATATAGACGGGCCAGCCGAAAGCAAAGCTGCTGTTTTGCTCAGGCACATAGATTTTAGACTGAAGAATGAAATCGTGTCCTAATGATGTTTAGTTAAACTCTGATAATGACCTTGATGTGATCTGTTGTGGCCACTGTATTGGTTTGAGTGTTTTCTATTTATAAAATATGTAATTCTTAGTTGAAATTTATGTGATATTACAGAATCAAAGATACCGTCTGAAGTAGTGGGGTTTTGCATGTCTGTGTGTTTTTGGTGCAGAGCTATGCCTGCTGGTGGTAGCAAAATGTTTGCCAAAAGTTTTGAGAATGTATTTTAGAAATAAGTAGTATCTATTTACATGTTTAAATGCAGTTACACATAAAATATGAGGGTTTTATTTTAGAAATCTATTGGATATTTTTTGAATGAGGCTTTGTCTAGAAAAATGACAATCCCATGTGCTTCACCATTCTTTAAGAAAATAATTTTGTTCACTTGAAAGAGAATGTGAAACTCACCAAATGGAAGTATTTTAAATAATCATTTTAAATATTCCACACAGCTGAAGCCCTGAGATGGTATCTTTCCCCCTTCAGCAAACTGCCTACTCATGTTAAGCACCCTGGCTTAAAAGCCTTGGTATTGCCCAGGCTGAGGTGACAGGTGAGATACTACCGACACGTTTCTTTCTAGGACTAAAGTTGCTGCCACTCTAAATGACCAAAGTTATTAAAAGCAACAGACTTTTCTATTTTTCATCCACAATAGATGATTGGACACATAATCCTTTATGGACTTTTAAAATGTCATAATTGTACCAGGATAAATATTTTTAAATTTTGAAAGATTAGCAGAAAGGCTATAATCAACACAAAACTGACTTGATATTGTCTAAGAAAATGTTACTTTTAATTATAGCTTCTCTTTATTGTTTCATTTAAGAGGCTGTTAAAAGATTGTGTAAATACAAAGAAATATTCAAGCATAATTACAAAGACCTTTTTTGAGATTACAGTTCTCCAAAGCAACTCTGTACAACTTTCGGGAGAAAACAGTTTTTTTCATTCAAGAAATTCTGCTGAAGTGAGTTTGTCTAGTGTTCCATTTAATGTTTCTGTACTGTTTTAAAGCTACATGAACACCTGCAGAATCAGAGCCAGCAATAGTAAAATGAAATGTCAGTAACCTTTCAAAAAGGTGTATGGAGCAGGATTCAGTTTTGAAATCCATCTCAGTTATGCTGAGCGCAAAGTAGATGTGTTCAGCTGTCAAGCTCATAATGCTTTTTTTTTTTTCATAAATAATAAATAACAGCAGGGTTACATGTGAGGGTACCAATATTTTCAAATCAAGTCTGGTTTATGTATGAGTTCACTTGTGTAAAACGTGAGGAATAATTTTTGAAAGGTGATGGTAAAAAAGGTCCTTCCCTGTGGAAAAAAATATAGAGTGAAACTCTCCCTCACGATACCCTTGCAGAAATGTATTGTAGGTGATACTGGAAGAACAGCCAGGAGGACTCTGGGTAGCTGTTAAATCCCAGCGTTGTCAAACATCCGTTCAGATAAACAGGTCTTTGGAAGTTTCCTTTACTTTTCATTTATTGGGATTTTAATATAAATTGACTTTGAACTCCAAAAAGGTGGTTTTGATCTGAAGCAGAAGGCTGGTGAGAACATGGTGCTTATATGAACCGATCAAAACAGTCAAGAGTTAGATCTTTCTGTTTTGATCTTCTTACTATCCATTTGACTTAGGTGCAGTTCTCTAGGACTCTTACTACATTTTGAAATGACAGATATAAAAATAGAATTTCTTCTGTGCAAATGAAACAATTACAAAGAGTAATTACAATGGAGAAATGGAGAGAGAAAATTCATTAAGGATTACCAAACATTTCAGTGAGAACGTAACTATGAAGGTATCAAAATCGTATTTACAATTAACACTGAAATGGCTTTGACCCCAAATCTGTGGCAAAATCACTGTGGTTATTAAGCTTATATTTAATTCAGTCATAACAATCAATGCAATATATAGGTTTACTTACAGGATATATCCTATACAGCAGAAATATTCAAGAGAAGAAATGTGAGAGGTGTTCCAGATGAGGCAGGTGTGGATTGAGCCCTGGCTTGTAACATTTTCAGTTTCCAGCTTTTGCTGTTGGATATCAGTGTGACTTCCACCATTTCCTCCTCTGTTGTACCAGGAGTTGGTAAGACATCCTGTAAGATGCGGTGAGAAATTCTGATGAAAAAACATGGAAACTTTAAAAGCCAGATACTGTTTTATAATTTTTAACATGAAAGGGAGAAGCCCATAGTGCCTATGTTTCTGACTCTACTTTTGCCTAACTGCTTCTCCAGCATCAAAACCTTAAAACCCTGCAATTATTTTATTTCATTTTCTACTCAGTTCACTATAAGACTAAAAGGATTTTAATTAGACCTGCTTCACAGGCTGTGCTGAGACCATCAGCAGAGCCTGTACATGAAATGAAAAAGTAAATGAAGCAAAAAGATGCTTTAGTTTCAGGTACACTTTATTGGGGTTGACAATGTTCACTTATTTAGTAGGAAAGGAGTACTCTTTTCAGTGCTTGAATTACTAGAGGAATTCCGTGGTCTGTGGCATACAGAGGTTGCATTAGAATGTCGTAAATAATCTGTCTTAGCCTTTAAAGTTTTTATTAAGAGCTGTTTTGGCAAGCACATAGGTTACATAGAAAATGTATTGCTTTGCTTCCTCTTTCTTTTCTCATTCAGGATGGAACAGCAGATGCCATTTAGAGCGACATTATCAATGTGGTGTTCACAAACCTGTACAGCATTGAATAGTATTAATTTGATCAACTTATTTTCAGGCTTTTCAGAGGGAACAATATCGTTCTTTTCAACTGTTAATAAAACTGGGTAAAATACATTTAAATATCTGGATCTAGTGAGAATTGGGCATGTGGCAATAAAGTAGCAAACAGAACAAGAACTGCAATGATTACAGCTCTGAAATACTTTGTACAAATCTATTGAGCCTCATTTTGTAATTCGCTAATTTGATATTCAAATTCTGTTTGATGTTGTTCATTCAACATCCCTTACTTAAATTACCAGTACTGAAGTTGTGGCCTAATAGACCTATCTTTTGTCCACACTTTGATTTCTGAGAAACTATTCAAAAATGAAACATTTATGATTTATGAAAACATTATTGTGTATTTTCTCTGATCACTAAGCAAAACTGTATGGCAGTAATAAAATTTAGAAAATGACTGTTGAGGTTTGCATCAAGTCATAATTTCCCAACATTTAATATTTGCATAAATCTTTGTTTAAGGCCAAGCAAACTTCTAAAATTTATTTTTAATGTTATTCTTATCCACAACATAACTATTAAATGGCCTGGTTTACTTGCCAAGCAGTTTACGTAAGGCTACTGTGTATAACCCATAGGCACAGAGTGGCCTAAAAATAGGGCATAACATGGGACTAAGTTTGAAAATGCTCACTCCCATTTGCAGTATCGTAACTGACAAACTGTTTCCTATTCATTTTAATGGGACTAGTGACGGATCATGTAATAGTGTAAGGAGGCAAACCGAATAGTTCAGTAGGTCTAAGAGGGATGGTGTATTTGTCACAGATCGTATGATGAGTTATAAATTATACCTGCTGTCTTTTGTGCTCAGTAATCCCATTATAGTCAAGGAGTATGAAAGAAAGCAGATGGTTCTGTCTCTGCTGCCTTCCTTCCGAGCTGCTGTCCTGGCTGTGCTGCCGGAGGCACGATGAATAGGTGCATTTCTCTGCTCTTCGTTCCTACACAGGTCGCAGTTGTTCATCTGAGAGCAAAATCTGTGGTCATTATGGGAAGCAGAACTTTACAGTGTCTGGTTCCTTAATCTGGTTTTGTATCAGGCTTGTTTTTTGTAGTTCTGGTATGGTCTAGTCTAGTGCACATTCACTGCTCAAAACTTAGAAATGTGTTTTGCTTCCTCCTTCCTCCCTCCCTCTCCTGCATCCGACGGGTATTGTGGTGCTGGTTCCTTCTGGGGCACAAGAGGTGACGTTCCCTGCTTGCTTAAAATGGATTCTGCTTAGGAAGCTTAGCTCAATTCTTCTCCCAAGATTGCAGTTATTAACAATGAATGATATTTTCTTTCGTTTAGCTCATCCTTCCCCAGAAATTAATATGCTAAGATGCCCCTGAAACTATCTGAATCTTTATCCCTCAAACTTTCTGAAGTTTTTATCCTTATGATTTATTTTAATCTAATATTTAAGTAACTTGTAGCCATTGCAAGACATTTCACACATACTCTTCCCAAGTAGAAGGTTGTGTGGGCGATGTAATATTGTATTGCAGTTAATAGGTTTTGCCTTTAGGGAGGTGGGGGGGAAGTGTCAGAGGACTGTATTTCAAGCATTGTTTGCTTTTATTGGAGCAGGCAACTAAACTAATTAATTTAGCTATTGAAGGAAGCTATGATTTAATTTGTAGTGGTTTATTCCCCCACCTCTAATTGTCTCCCAGTCTCTGAACAGATATGATTTGCCTTCATGCTTTGGATGACAGGCATGGTTAACCTCTGCTTGAATTCTGGAGCTTCAAATCTCTCTTGCTGTCTGAAGACAAGGATGGTTTTTACCTGGGAGAAAAGGTTTGCAGCCCTCAACTTGGTATTCCACAAACACTGATGTAGGAAACAGTTGACTGCATATATTTTCTTTTTTTTTTTTTATGCTGTGCAACTTACTGGAAAACAAATTGAAGAGTATGAGTCCAGGCATTTGGGATGGGATACAATGAAATATCAGGAATTAGTTTATGGTGGAAATTCAGAATTGTTACAGTAAAGCAGAGACCCCAAGGTCAGATGGTGGCAGAGTCTGAATGTTTCGCTGATGTGATTGCTAAGATTCAAATTATTAGTATCGTCTGTCTCTGGATGAGTGTTTCCCAGCTTTTAAAATTCGTATACTAGCTTGTACAATTCATCCCTTCTTGTGGAGTGCTTTATACCAGTGCCATGAGATGTGTTTACACCTGTGATTGAAGGAATATCCAGGTAAATACTTGGTGACTTGGAGCGGGGCAGTGTTCATATGGTTCAGTCAGCAGCTGTAGAATGATTTGTTTATTTTTTTTTAAATGCAGATAAAGGTGCGGCATAGAAATGATAGAACTATGAATTTTGTGTCTGTAGTCACAGGTATTCAGTGTATCAGCTGAAGATTAGGGGTGTGTTTCTACAGCATTCCTTCTTTTTGATGACTGAATCCTAGGTTTTAGAAATGGCAGCCTAACTCTCATGAAGATGATCTGGGCGTTATGTTGTAGATAAAAAATTACAGCTTTCTTATCTGGACATCTAACGCTGTGCTCCCAAAGTCCACTTCTGAACAGTAGCAATAATGACCTGCTTTCCCTAAGTCCCGGAAGTGTCACTGGCTCTATTTTGAATTTTGGGTACTCAAGAGGCCTGAGAGAAAATAGTGGTTTAGGTGAAATTAGTTTAAAGGTGAAAGATGAAAACTGTCTGAGGCTGAAGCCTTTGTTATCCCCAGGATGGGCAGAGTTTCCTCACTGGTCTGCCTTGGAAAAGGGAGAGTGCGGGTGGTGGGAGAGGCAGAGCTTGGTCTTCATGCACGTTAATTTGTTTGCATCTCTTTTGAGACTGTCAGAGGTATCTTCTTTTAAAAGAAAGGAGTGCAGGTGGGAGACTAACTCAAGTGTTTTAAATGCATGCTTAGCTGCCACAAAGTGATCATAGTCGTTGCCACCATTAACCCCATTGACTCAGTGGCTGCACAATGGCTGAAACAGCACTCCTGAAACACTCCAGCCCAGCAGCAGCGACAGACTCGGTGAGCAAGCTGATGCGTAACGGGCTGCTCCTGCCTACCCAACAGCTCTGGGCACGAGTAGCTTCCTGCTAATATGGACAGAAAGGCTGATGGAAATTTTAATCAAACAGGAACAGCTGTCTGAGAATACTGAAACACCAGGTCTTGTGGTATTTTGACAATATTGGCTCTGTCTTCTCTGCGTCCCTGTGATGATTTTAATTAGCTTTTCTCTATGTTTTTACTGCAGTTTTTTGTCTTGTTTAAATTCAGCTTAGTTTGCTGTATATTGCGCACTTATTTGTCTTTTAAATCCACATGAATAATCTCTCCAACTATCAAAGACATAATCTATGCTTGGTCTTTAGACACAACACTAATTTAGTGTAGTATATGAATGTTGCTGTATTTTTACTCCCTTTGTTTTATTGTTGTGGTGTTTGTTTTCTCTTTAAATACAGCATTTAGATATAAAACACCATGTGCTTTTCTTATTTAGAAGCCCTTAATAAGGATCTTGCATATGTATTACTTCTAAGCTTCGAAGAGCTCGGCGTTAGTGTTATGCTCATACATACCTAAACTGACAATTTTCTGTGTGTATTTTGGTGCTGCCAGCTGAGTGAGATGTAGGAATCCACCTGATTGCTGGTTCTCTGCTGTCTTTGGGACAATTGCTCAATTACCTTGAAACAACCTGAAAGCCCTAGATAATAGGTATGGATTTAGAGACAGGTACCTTTTGTACCAAGTCAATTATTTAAGTAATCTGATTTTAAGAAAGTGGATTCTAGATTGCAGACTTTATTACAAGGTCTGTGTGGGGTTTTCCTTCCTTTTTTCCTCATCTTACTTGGTGCTAGCTTAAACTGCCTGATGTTTGTGTAGGAAAATACTGTAATATTTGTGATACAAATGTTTGCAAAAGACAAATGCAGATAGATCATACAATAAAAACAAATCACAGGGAGGTTATTCAGCACGCCTGTGCCCCTGGTCACAGACAGCATCATTCTACTCATTGCATGCTCTTCTTAAAAGCAGCAGAGCAATATGCGTCTTTCTGAAGCAGGGTTGAATGGATTCCATTTGACATATATTCCTAATGCTGGAATCAAAATGGTTGCTACCGTTTATGACTCCATGACTACATTTTTGCAATGAGAATTTATAGTGGAAGATGGATCAATTTCTCACAAAAGCTTCTTGTATTTTTGGTGGGGGTGGGGGGGTTGGAGGTTTTCTCGTTTCATTTTAGTTGACAAAATAAACACCCAATTAAAAAATATATTTATCCTCCTTATTGTTAATGATTCCTTTTGTTTTGGTAACTGAGGAAATAACTGAATATTAGTAAATTTTTTCATCAAATGATGCCAAAATAATGGTCTTGTTATGGGTTCATATATTCTGGAGAAGTACAGAGGACAAACTGATCATAATGTGACTGATAAAAAGGCAGGAATTTGCTGATACTCAGTAGATATTTAGGATGTGTGATAAATGGGTCTTAACTTTGTGTATTGCTAGCAAATAAAAAATTATGAAAAAATAACCTTTTTCAGAATGAAATACTTTATTTTTTTGTGTATTTAATTAAGATTTTTTTTCCCCTTTGAAACCCAGTTTGAGCTGGGCAGTTTCTTTGAAACTGGACCCCTGATGCTAAAATTAAGATGTTCAAAAAATCCTCAAGATTCATCTGCCTGTAACAGATTGGAGGCTTTAGTTGGCAAAATCTAGCCTTTTCAATCTTAATTAAAGCTTCATTTTATATTGTGTAGAGTTATCAGTTGGAAAAGGATTATGTATGGCAGTAGAGGTAGAAGAGGAGAATGTGCATGCTTTGCTACTGAGCATCCAAGGGATGCTGTTTTCTTCAGTGCACAGACTTAGTTTCATGTCTTTAGGTAAGGTGAAATGAAAATAAGACTGCTTCTCAGGCAAGAGAAAAATATGCTCTTGTTCACAAAAGATTATGTCAAAAACAGGTGATTTGAAGGAAGGGGAAAAACGATAGTCTGATGTGAGAGCAAGAGAGGAATATAACGAATTTGAGGTAACAGTGAATGAGGAGATGTAGCGAGAGGTCAGTTTCAGAAATAATCTTGTTTTAGGGGATGTTTACTTAGAATGGAATGTGTAAACTATAAATGAACCTTCTCAGCCTCTACCTAAACTGATATAGAAGGAATGACATTATTTTAGAATATCTTGTAAGACAGGAATTGTAACAGTTTCCATGCCATAAGGACTATAGGTTATAGCCTTCAGCCCACAGATAAGGTCAGGGCAAGCAATAGCGATTATTGAACTGTTTTTTGAAGGGAGAGGGGACCTTTGAGATGTATAAAGCGTCTTGTAGTTCCTAGGAAAGTACATCCACAGCTGAAGAATAGGAGAACTCCGCTTGCCCCAAAGCGCTTCTGCCTACAATCTCCTTTGTAGACGATGGAGATTCTCAGTTGGCAGATGCACACATTCTGTGTTGTTGAGTCAAGTGCTTTGTTTTACTTTCTTAGACTGTCAGTAATTTCCTAGTGTCACTGTGCAAATCTTTCTTAATTTCCAGTCTGGAAGGATTTGCTGATTGCTGGTAATTCTTTGATCACTTCTTCAAACAACTGATCATAATCATTATAATGCTTTTGTTTAATGAGGCAGCACTCCTCTAAGGACTAAGCAAATATTATTTATGACTGCAGTAATTCAGGTACAGAGAAGTTTAAATCATCATGTAGTACCCAAGGGAGGGCTGCGCTGTTTCTGTCTCGGATTTCATGACAGAAATATGAGTCCTTGCATCCTATAAGATTTGCTTAGTAGATCTGATGCTCCTCAAATTGTGCAACTTTTTGTGCATCGATATGACATTGCATAGATCTTTGCTTTGATAGCTGCAGTTCTTTACAAACAAGCAGCTCCTCTAAGATTTACTGCAAAATTTTTGTTCATGTATTCTTCAGTCTGGAATCTTTTACACTTTTCAGCGGAAATGTCCCTTCTCCCTCTATTCACGAAAAGAACCTGTATCAAGTTTGTGAGTAGGGACAATAGTTTTTCCAAGGCCTTGGCTGCATCTAATTTCTACTTATAACCTGTATTGGTTAGGAACAGGATCACAAAACAACCCTCCCAAACTGCAGGCCTTTAACTCAAATACCTGTGCCAGCACGAAGCCCTCGCAGTGATACAGTTGTATGAGCGAGGGATGTCCTTTGGCAAGAAACAGCTCATTTTGTTCAGAAAAGGAGTTAAGCCCAGCCAGAAAGTTTAGTGCTGTTGACCCAAGTTATAACTTGAGGAAGATTACAGTTCGACCAGCAAAATGCAGAGTACTCTTTCTTTGGTGATTTTGATGCAAGAATGTTTGAATTAACTTACTGTATAGCTTCGTAGGACTGTCTTCTTAAGCCTGAGCCTCCACATGTGGAAAGATGTGCCATTGCACAGGTGGAGCTAAATCGAGTTAATACTTAGAGTGGGTAGGGACATGGAAAACTTCAAGGAAATGCTTTAAACACAATTAATATTTAGAATGTTGAATAAAAATAAAGCTATACCAAGGTCAGCCAAGTGACTTAATTTGTTGGTTTTACTTTTTATTCCCCCCAAACCCTATCTTTGAGATTTCATGAGGGGCCTCTGAAATGATGCGAGGAAGTGCTTTGTCAAAATGGTAATAGAACATTTGGTTTGAGTGTGCTCCAGAGGCCCTGCATGCCAGCCAACGCAAGTGAAAAACTTTGCAAGCATCTCTTCCAAAAACAAACAAGCTAATTATGTTAGCAAACTACACAGAGGGGTCAGCCTTACTATCCGTGATCTCTGCAAACATTACCATCCATGAAATTTTATTTGCTAGTTGTCAGTCCGTGGAGTCTCAACTGGTTCTTCCATACATGATTCATAAGGGCAAAGGTCTTTAAGAATTTCCACATCACCCTGAACGATTCTCTGTCTCTTATAATCTGCTACTTCCTTCTCTCGTATTACACCGTGCTGCTTTCCTTTGCACAGCACAGTTCTCCCACATTACTGTTCATTTCCCTTGCATATTACCCTTATTTCCTTTTTCCTTATTTTATCTGAATTTCTTGGTACATAGAGTGGAACCCGATGTATTTCTTTCTTGTGTCTGTCTTTGAATTGGAGACTAGCCGAATACGACAAGAATTTATACCAGGGACAGATTTTGTTCATTTCAAATAGGAGTGACCTATGGGAAAAAGGATTTATTGAAAGATAATGACATTTGCTGCAAGTTCAAAACTGCAGGGAGCTAGAGGGTCAGTCAGTTCAGTGAAAGGGGCAAAAAATTTAAAATGGATGGAGTAGATTAAGACCATCATGTTCAGATACCTATTTTCCACTTGTAGCATGGAAAATTCTAGTAGCAGGACTGGGGCAGGGGGGAGAAAGCACAACCAAAAGGTTAGAATGTGTAATAGTATCTTCAAAACTACTAAATGAAGAGAAAAAATGGGGATGGCAGATCTTACAAAAAATACTGTGCAATGTTTTCTAGCAGCTAACTAAATAAATAGTTTGTTTGGTTTTATTTTTAAGTGCAACAGAATAACGCTGAAGATAAATCTACTGGAGAGAAATGATTGCTTTCTTACAAGGAATTGTCTTGGTCTCTGTGAATGTGGACACCATTTTATGAACATAGTATCATGAATAGATATTCAAAATTAGATGTATTTCTTGGATTCCAACACCTGAGGTGCCAGTTTCCCATTGAGGGTACCCTCCTCAGATTGAGAAAGTCATATGCTAAACAGCACAAAATGTTGACTTTCTTATGGACAAGATGTATGTAGAACGGGTAAATCTTACCGTTGGATATCTCTAGTCTGAGAGCACTGATAATGATGGAGTTATTTGTCTATCAGGATAGCTTGAACTAATTCGTTCATAATGAAGATTTGAGGATGCACCTAATGAAATTTCTGGGAATTATTTATTGTGTAGTCTTATCTGTTTCCTTCCAAAACAGAGAAGTTTTAAAATTTTATGCTTGGATGTAAGCAACTGTGTTTACTTGCTTGAATAAATGTATTTTGTGGGATGATTATAGGCGGGATTCTAAATAGTTAATATACATGTATTCTGAATTCAGTCAGTGCCATCTGCAAGATGATGTTGTTTCTTAACAGCAGTACACATTAATTCTGGCTTACAGAATCACAGAATGGTAGGGGTTGGAAGGGACCTCTGTGGGTCATCTAGTCCAACCCTCCTGCCGAAGCAGGGTCACCTATAGTAGGCTGCAGAGAACTCGCCCTTAGACAGCTCTCTTTTCTGTTGAGCTAAAGCGCTGAAGTGTTTTCATTTACAATACTTTGTTTCATACAGTAGGCTTTCTCCAAGTAGATATTGGTATCGCATTTGTTCCAGTAGAATGTGTCCTACGGTAAAAAGCAGTAACCTTTTGTCTTCATGGGGGTCCGTTATTAGATCTTACACTTCTTTAGAATATCTCAGTTTGTATTACGCAGTAGCTTAATGTCAAGTAAACTGTTTAATGATGTTCACAGTTACATGTAAATGGAACTATGTTAGCCAGATCCCGAAATGTGAGATAAGCTGTTCTATCTGTTGCTTTATTGAAATATCATTTAATAACATAATTTGTTATTCATTTAATGACGTTGAAAATTATTTTTTTGTGGTGTGGGGTTTTTCTTGCCTGGTAATACTAATCTTTAATAGTGTTTGTTAGTTGTATTTTGTATAATCAAAACATTGGGGAAAATTCCTACCAAGTATCACTTATTTTGTGTTTAAAACCGCATTCACTTTTTTCTCCTTCCAAGCACTATGAAAACTTAGAGCTTTGCTTTTCTGGAGGTTAAAGTGATTAGTTAATGTAATATTTAGAGATCTGTCCATCTTCAAGAGATTACCTTAAGGAACAGAAAATCAGGGTTTTTAAAAACACTTTTCAAAAACTATATCTTGAGACTGATGATAAGATCACCAATAAAAGAACAAGGTTTATGTTAATATACTATTTTAAATGAGGCATCGGAATCCTGTTTACCAAAAGCACCTAACTCCCATTTTTCAAAGTAACGAAAGCGTAGTGGCCCACCTTCTAGTCTCATGCGAAAAAACAAATGTGATGGCTTAATGTGGAACAAAGATCAACTTAGGTGCTGCAGCTCCAGAATAAACATCTGCTGCTGTCCAGGTATCGCCTTGGGTGGCTGAGCAACTCCGTGCCTTTTCTGCTAGAGCTTCACTGGGACTTGCGCATCTGCCTGCGGGGACTGGTGGGTGGTCGCTGGGCATATCTGCTGGCCGCGCACGAGCTGTGCTGGGCGAAGGCAGCCACGGGAGGAGGTCCCTGTGGTGGGGCTTAGCTTGGGGGTGGTAACAAGCGTGGGACTGATCAGCCAGCGTTATTTTGGTTTTCAGCATGTGCAGATTCAAACACATTTCTGCTTTGTGAGACAAAGCCCTGCCTGCCTGGTGCTGTTCTGTTGCTCCTGTGGACTCGGGGCCAGGAGAGAAACAAGAGTTCTTGTCTGTATGCGTAGTTTTATGTATTGTAGGAAAAAGTCTCTTGTCTTTTTTTAAATACCTCTTCTTAAGCAAAGGTAAATTAGATTCTCAGTAGATACTAACAGCAAGCTTTAGAGATAGTTCAGGTAGGATTTTCAGAATTAGTTGAATACATGTTGCCTGTAAAGTCAGTAATTAAAACAAATTAAAAAAAAAAATCCAGAAAACTCCTGATTTTGAAGAATTTCACCAGTAGAAACATACGCATTACCTGGAATTTTATGGGGTTTTTGTGATGTTACCTTTTATTAACAGGTTACTTCTCTTTTGAAATAGACTTTAATTATTTAATTATTTTAATAAACTGCCAAAAATCTAGAGTGTGTATGTAAAGTCAGTGTTGCGACCAGTGAAACAGTGGAGAATAACCTATTTTTTGTATTGTTCTGTAACTTTCTAAATGAGGCTGAACATGATTATGATCTTATTAAATCAGTACAATGATAATCTGAATAGTTTACTACTGTGAGGTAATTATAAGGGTACATTTTTGAAAAACTAATTTAGTTTTACCTCTCCTCAGAATTGCTTGGAGTATTTAGAATACATTTTGTGGTTCAGTAATTTGAGAAATCATAACAATTATTACAGTTAAGGAACTGGTTAATAATGTGTATCTTGTTTAGTTGTGTTATGGAAACCAAAGTAATTCCTGTTTTAATTGTGAAAAAGTTAAATATAACTAGTGGTAGGCAAATTAATCACGTAGGTACTCAGATATTGGAGCTGGCTTGCTCTTGACAAGAAAGCCTTTTATGATGATTATTGCGGGCTATTGGAATAGATGCCTGGTTCGATGCTGAAATATCTGTACTGGCAGAACTTGGTGGTCTCTTATTCTAACTTCTTTGCTCACATATTGGTACCTGCAGATATAAGGTGGTTTTGGAGTTCAGAATAGAATCTCGCTTTGTCTTATTTATCATCAATGTGATTTCATCTGGAGCACACGAGCTGTGTGGTTTGGCAGCAGGGTTGCCAAAGAACTGGAGGGATTGATGAGGGCCGTTGCCCGTTTCACCTGTGTGAAGCTGAGTAGAGCCAAGGGAAGGTGAGCATTGCGTCATGCAAAATCATACTTAGTTTTTGTTTGATACAGGGTTGTGCATGTCAGCTTAGGCCATGGTGTAGGGGAGACGCTGTTCAGGGGGGAGTCACCTTGAGTGTAGAGTTTCCAATAGGGCCAGCATACAATCCTGAGCTACGTGTTTAATTTGCTTGGAACAGTCGCTAGGCATTTATCTTTACAAGCTCTGTTGGCACGGTCGTCATTGTCCACAGCACAGAACAAATTAAAAAAAAAGCTATTTCAAAAAGGCATCGTTTCTCTTTGAATGATGAGCTGTCCCAAGAGAGTAAGCTGGAGAAAGTAACCATATAGTATTACTGAAACAAAGCAATAACAAACGATGGAAGGAAGGAAATAGAAGAGAGAAAATACACTGAAACTGCAGAAAGAGTTAAGCCGTTTTTCTATTTACACGGTTTATTTCACAAGCGTCTGACTCATTGGGCATAACCAGCACAGTTAAATTACAAAATTACTATTTGGTTCTTTTTTATTGACTACAATTCAAAGCTGCTTCAAGCTTTCCAAATTTAATCCCCCCAGCTCTTTGCCCAAGAACATTACCTTTTATTTTCAGCATTAAACTGTAGAAGATACCCCTAAGGCTACATGTGAGCCCACCCTCCATGATAGGAGCTAACAGAGTGTGTCAATTGTTCATGATTTCCTATTCTCCTGTAAATTGGGAGAGGCGGGAGGAGCACTGGAATGCGAATTTTGTACTGTCAGCAGTTCTTCTGCAGGCTCTAGCTCAGGCAGCGCACATCAAGGTAATTAATTGTGGAATGTTTTCAGCTCTTCACTCTGAGTTACCGTTTAGCAACCTGTCAAAACTGAACTAATAAGCCCATCGCATGTATTTCGATATGCTTACTTTACTTTAACTATTGGGATGCTATTTCTCTTTCCCCCTTTTTGGTTCAAATGAAGTTAAGAAACAGCTGTAAGACAGCTTACATGGAAGAAGAGGCCTTTTCACAGAGGCATGATACAACCTTGCAGTGAGGTTTTGGATTGCTTTGTCTCCTAGCAAATTTATTTAATGTATCAGAGTGTGTTTTGTGAATTTACTCTCCTTATGCTCCACCTCCTATTCCCAAATGAGGGGTTTTCTTACTAGTTGAGTGCGTTGCAGGTGTGAAATGATTATTTATACCTGTATTTCTTAATTACGGTGTCGCTTATTTGTGGAAATTAACGCTGAATTTTAGTATAAATTGACAGGTGACTTCTCAAATATATTTTTGAAGTCATGTATTAAATCTATTTTTAATGGAATTAGATTTTAAAATACCTCAGAATCTGCTTCTCTTAATGTTGAAAAATCAGTGTTTAACAGCAAAAATATTCTAATGGAAATATTTTTTAAAATATGGATTTCTCTTTATTCTAGAAGAACACGTAATCTTTAACTCCCCCTCCCAGCCTCCCCCCCCCC
>Ga0065711_1027799_pt1 | contig 45900 bp, 26 predicted proteins | sample Hoacrofraction12_FD_59098 | JGI IMG/M metagenome (GOLD analysis project Ga0065711, IMG submission 59098) | Hoatzin crop microbial communities from Cojedes, Venezuela - Epithelial fraction 12 v2 (version 2) | ecosystem: Host-associated > Birds > Digestive system > Esophagus > Crop | place... | reverse complement strand
GGGAAAGAAAAAAATAAAAAAAGGTATTTCTTATCTCCTTTCAGAAAGTCTGTAAGCTTCCTGTACACCCCATGGGAACCGCATCTCTTTTTTAACAGTTTCCAACTGGTATCACTAGCGAAAGCTTTAAGTGCCAAGTAAAGTAAATTCCTTTTTTCAACCCGTTTCCTAGAGAGTTTCACACACAGGTTCTTTGATTTCCTATGTGCCAGTTATTGGGCTGGTCTGTCGGTAGCACAACCATCCTTACTCCACCCCATCAGATCCACAGTCGATTGCGTGGAGACAATACAGAGACAGATTCCCCTTTACACTGCTTTTTCCTGTCTCATTTCTAGTATTTTTAAGAATTTTTATCATCTGTGTTAACGAGTGCAGGGTTGGTCCCGAAATACTTAGCCTTGTTTTTTCCGGTCAGACTAACTGCCAATTAGTGATAATGGGACCTGGCAACGTTTCTGTTGATGGACACATATGTACCGTGAGACAGAATGAGAGCACTAATTGATTTCAGATAGGTCACTCCTGACTCAATTTTTCTTTAAACTCGAGGTGTGGCCACATAATTCTTCAAATTAAATTGGTCAGAAGCTATTCAGTCTCAAATGTAAAATTGGACAGTACAGCCAAAACTGCTGTAGTTAAATCCGAATAAATATTGACTTTTCTAGTATGGATGGGTCCAGTTGCCAGGTGGGATCCTTCTTTTTGTTCATTTACTCTGCAAGTCACTGCGTAGGGACGAAACTATCCTAGTCTGTCCGCAGCTATTTTCAGTTCTCAGTTCCTCTGCAGGCTGCTGCAGCATTTGAACTGCAGAGACTTCAAGGCTTAAATCAAAAGACACAGTGAGAAGGGAAGAGGCTCTAATTGTTAGAGTGATAGGTTCTGTACAAATATTTCTACTAGTATTGGGCTTTCAAAGGCAAAACAAAAACCTAGAATTTAAGCCCCTTTAACAGTTACTGCACTTATGCTTAATAGAAGTGAAAGAATGAAAATGCCAGACCTCAGAGACCCCGTAATTCTTTTAAATAAAGTCTAAAATGTAACCAGTCATTTTTCATTGAAAAATTTTAAAAGCTGTTTCAAGAGGAGGCACCTCTAGTTCTGTGGAGCTCTTGCTGTTAGGACATTTTCAGATGTGTTTCTCCAATGTGAAACTCTCCCTCTCTAGTTAAATTCTAAATCAGGAGGCCTTTCAGTTCTTGCTGTAGTTTTTTCTTTCAGTGAAACACTGAAGTCTTAGGACAGCAGAGTTGAACCAATCTTGATCGGTAATCTAATTTAAGATAATTTGCACCTTTTTAACCAGGCTATCAATAAAGATCATGGAATAATCCCAGCAAAAAGTAAAATAAAATGAAATAAAATAAAATAAAATAAAATAAAATAAAATAAAATAAAATAAAATAAAATAACATTTAAAAAACACAATTCTGTAAAAGTTTTAATTCATTGCTGGTATTTTACAACCTAGAAAATATACTTTCTGCTCAAAAAGGTTTCACAGACTGCAATTATGAATTTACTTTCAGAAAGCAGAAGTGACATTATTAGATGCCACAGAAGTTAAAACAATAACTGCAATAAAATGCAATTTAAAACGTTATTATCTCTATCTGATAATTCATTGGACATCATACCTTTTTCCCCTCAGCCACTTCAGTAATTAAACTGACTTCTTTCTGGAAGCAAATATTCTAAATATTAAAAGTCTGAGAACTAACACTGTACTTGAATACTCCCAAGAAGGAAAGAATAAAATCTCATGCTAGTAAGTCAAAGAATAGATCTGTGAAATCCCAATTCAATATAATACTTGAGATTTTTTAAAATTATTTTGAACTATGACAGTCTATTCCAATCCTTGCTTTTCTATTATCCTTTGGAGGATAAGGAAATCTGTAATTTCCTCTCCAGTGAATATCCCTATGCCACCTCAGAGATCTGAGTGATACCGTCATGACCGGATGGTCCAGAACCTTGACCAAGACGTTTCCCAGTGGAAAAAGAAATTTAATAGTTGATAAAAATTGATTTATTTTTTTAAGTGGTGATTTTGCTCTACTGTAAATAGGGAAATCTGAAAGTGATTTATTTCACTTGCCTTCTTTCACAGCTGCACAAAAGTTTCATTCTTTTATTTTTACTTTTGACATCAAATAAATAAAATATATTGGAGGTTCTGAAACTTTCTTTAATTTTCATCCACAGGAAGTTTTAAAGGTTTAGAAAATTTGTGAATGAAATACCAAGAAAGTTCCTGATTTCTTATAAACTCCAACAGGGATACAGACCACAGACACAACAAAATAGACATTCCATAAAGTTGGGTAACAGTATACTTTACAGTTTTCTCCCCCTCCTCCTCTAGGAAAAATTGATCTATATTTTGCTGTTCCTTCAGTGCATACACCAGGCTGATAATGTAATCTGATTTGTTTAAGATCATGTATCAGCAGAGATGATGGTGTCACACACCCTACAGAATTTACAGTGTACACTGATGCGTATGTGTCACAGAAGATACAAAGCACAGCAAAACAATTCCTGAGTGCTGAAAATTTAATTCATGCTTAGGGTTAATTTATTTTAAGCTTTTTATGTTATGTCATTCATCCTTTCCACAACAAATAAAAATAAAAAAAACCACTAATTTTCTTTTCCTTTTTTTTTTCCTTAAAAAAGAGTCTTTCCTGATTTATGATTTAATTTTTATGTGTTTTAATGTGCACAGCTAAATCAGTTAGCCTCTACCCAGCAATAAAGGTAAACCAGTGTAAGAAAGAAGACAGTGAGGGTTTTTTGGTTTTTTTTTTGTTGTTGTTTTTTTAATCTAGGAAGATTTTATTTCTATATGTATATCTATACATCTGTATAAAACTCTTGGATGAAACCCTGCCCACCCATGATTTAGGCACTGCTTCACTGTAAACTTGGAATATTAGGATGGGGCAGGAGGTCTGATCACAGAGTCATAGAATCACAGAATGGCAGGGGTTGGAAGGGACCTCTGTGGGTCATCTAGTCCAACCCTCCTGCTGAAGCAGGGTCACCTACAGCAGGCTGCACAGGACATGTTCTACCTAACATTTCTGCCAGAGGTCATTCCACCACCAACCAAAAAGGGATGGGCAACCAAAGACCTCCTGAAGGAAATCCACTCTGCGTAATACAGTTTCCTCCATACACTGGCTGCACTGTCATCTCTAGAGAGCTGAACGCTTTGCCTATACGACCTGTGCTTGCCTGCACTGAGAGTTTGCCTCCCTGCTCGTCTGGGATCCAGCTTGATCAGTGATCCTTCGCAGCACATGGGACAGCAGGGCAGCAAATCCACAAGTCCCATGACTGCTCAGTCCTGCTGGCTATGGTATACCCCAAGTAAAGGCACTTTTTATTCCTCCTCTTGTGCATGAGAACGGTTGCAGACATACACTCAAGAGACACGGGGCCCAAGCAAAAGCAGGAAAACAAGAAGCCAGTTTTAACCTAAAAACTATGTTAAACATCCAGATTGAAAGAGAAAGCTCTGGACTAGACAACATTCCACATTTTTTTGGTTGATCATCCAGCCTAATAAGATATACTGAACCTCCTCAAAAGCCTTTCATAACTTGTTTTTGTTGAAAACAATCCTTCATGCCAGGAAAGACTGTGGGGTCGCCATTGTTGGAGATATTCAAAAGCCTTCTGGACATGGTCCCAGGCAACTGGCTCTAGGTGGCCCTGCTTGATCAAGGAGGTTGGACCGGATGATCTTCAGAGGTCCCTTCCTCAACAATTCAATACTTCTGCGATACACCCCTGGACGCACATGTCCATGTGTCCTAATGGATTAGTTGATTACACTGAGAGAGACAAAACTTAGTTCATGAATGCCAAACTCCTTAGCACAGCTATTTCATCTTATATGTTATTTAATACATTTAGAGGTAAATCCACGGGACCTCAAAATAGATCATACTGAATATATTGTGCAGTACACTGTGCAGGAAGAATAACTGTTACCTGCTCTTTTCCATACTGTGGGAATTAAAGGATTGTTGATCACATTTTCCTCTCACCATCACCTAAATGGTAATAAAATTCAAAAGCCTGCATCAGTTCAGACTGAAATTCCCTGATAATGCTGGAAATGGAGGGACTTCTCCAGCCCTCCCTGTGGAAGGGTGATGTTGTCAGACACCTCATAGGATTTGGCTCTTGCAGCCACATTGGTAGTCACCTGTGCATCAGGTGCACATATGCTTATAGGCATATACTGTTATACCAGCCAACGACAATCTGATCTTTCTTCTTGAAACACCATATTTAGTACCTTCGTTAATGCATGTTGTTATTCAGTCTCACATATATATATATATATTCCCTTTGGGAATTTTTCTTCTGCTGAAAGCTTTTTGACCCCTGTGCAGAAACCTAACTTGGTTTTGCTGTGAAACCAAAGTCTCTGAGAATTCACAATACCTTCAAGCCCCAACTGTTTAAGTGAAATTCGTTAATATCTTCCAGGAAAAGTAGTCTTCTGTATTCCATTCATCTTGGGCTATGAGGAAACACCTACTACATGACATAAACTGAATAATGAAAGATAGCTACGAGGAACAAAGAAATAAGTTAGACAAAATTCTATTAAAGCAGGTAAAACACATTTCTACCATCTATTTTACCAACTATTTTTTTCTCCTAAACAGACAATACATAGCAAGAACCTTTTGCTGCAAATGACTCATCTCAATCGTCTTGGTGAGCTCCCTAAACACAAGCTCCAGATGTCTTCAGGTAGTGCAGGAAAACCTTGGGAAATAAAAAGTTTATCTCCCAGGCAAACAACCTCTGTAAAAATGAAATGCTTAGGGAAAGGCAGTAGCATGTTACTTTATTCTTTTTATTCTGAAAAATCAAAAGGCTTTAAAAACTGCTAAAGAGAAACACCTGAAAACAAAACAGATGTCACTGCAAAATTAAGGGTCTGCAGGCAAATATTCAAAAGTCCTAAAATGCAAACCTAAGTCTAAGTGTGTCACTTTACAACTACCCCAGTGAAACACATCCAATGCATAACACATTTTCACTCAACACATCATTAGTTGTTGGAACTCACTGCACCAAATTAACATTGAACTAAGACTGTGACATAATTCCAAAAGATATCGGGCATTCCTGTGTTGGTATTGACATGGCCCTATTCAGCAGAAATGCTCCACTAACCTATCCTGGGAGGCAGGAAGATATTATTATTCTTCCAGCTGATGAAAATCCAATCACAGAGCAAACTAAATGGCTTGCCCAAAGTCTAATGGGAAACGTCTGGAAGAGTGAGGCTTTCTCAAATCTTCTGAGGGGCAATGAATAATCACAAAGTTTTCCATCACCATGCGCAGGCATCTTTTTTTTAACCTCATCCTGTGAAACCACTGCCACTGACTGTGCAGGTACATTCATTACATGAACGTACTGAATGGTGCCATGTGGGAAGCGCTGAGCACCTGGATGTGCAAAAGCAGAGTTGTTGGCAGTCACACGGTGTTGGCAGCTGGGCTTCATGCTCCAGCCTCATGGCCATTCCTTCTCTTCTCCTAGAGACCCACCCCGCAGTCTCCGTCAGCCTGATGTAGGCCACTTTCATGAATTGTGAGAAAGAGAAGTCTGTGTGCCTGGAGAAGAGAAGAGAAGGCTCTCGGGTGACCTTATAGCAGCCTTCCGGTACCTGAAGGGAGCCTACAGGAAGGATGAAGAGGGACTTTTCACAAGGGTGTGAAGTGATAGGATAAGGGGGAACGGCTCTAAACTAAAAGAAGGCAGATTTAGATTAGACATAAGAAAGAAATTCTTCACCATGAGGGTGGTGAAACACTGGAACAGGTTGCCCAGAGAAGTTGTTGATGCTCCCTCCCTGGAAGTGTTCAAGGCCAGGTTGGATGGAGCTCTGAGCAACCTGGTCTGGTGAAAGATGTCCCTGCTCATGGCAAGGGGGTTGGACGTAGATGATCTTTAAGGTCCCTTCCAACCCAAACCATTCTATGATTCTATGATTCTATGGTTCTATGATAAATCCTAGTTCACCCTTGGTTCCCCCACTACATGAGATGCCTCCAATGCTGACGCTGCTTTCAGCTCTGCACTGCACCCATCTTCTTCCTATGCACCGATCCAGGGACCTCATGGAAAGGGCTTGCCCCAAAGGACTGCATCGTACTGGTACTCAGCACAAGCACTGCAACGGCACAATTCAATAGCTTGTGTTGAGCTCAACCTTTCCTCTTAAAATAAAATGCTTTTTGTGAGCAATATAAATTAAATTGAGGATGAACCAAAGCAGCACTGTTTCGCTGTGTGTGGACCAGAGAGCTGCCATGGGACAGCCCACTGAAGTCAGCATCAAGAAGAAACAGCGTGTCCTCAAACAGACATCTGTGCTGTCACCTTGGAGTGGTTTGAAGCTTAGGTCTGGAACATAAAGCTAAGCTTACTGAGGTACAAGCAATTTTGTACTAAAAGATTTTTTCCTATTCGAAACATCAGAAAATTTTTATTTTTAAATGGAAAATTTTCAGTTTCAAGCATCTGGAAATCAAACCCAGTCTATGCATTCTGTTTAGCTTTATTTGTAGCTGTTTCAGTGATTATTTTTATGTAAAGTTCTCCCTAGTCACAGAATGATCTACAGCCATTTTGCAGAGATAACTCATCACAGAATCATGGAATGGTTTGCATTGGAAGGGATCTTATGGATCGTCTAGTTCCAACCCTCCTGCCATGAGCAGGGACCCCTTCCACTTGACCAGGTTGCTCAAAGCCCCATCCAACCTGGCCTTGAACACTTCCAGGGAGGGGGCAGCCGCAGCTTCTCTGGGCACCCTGTGCCAGTGCCTCATCGCCCTCATGGTAAAGAATTTCTTCCTATTATCTAATCTTGCAAGTCCTAATACCATTAGACAAAAGCTGACACTCAACCTTTCACATTTTAATTGTGAGGGTTATGAAACTTATTATAGCATCTACATCCCTTCTGTATTTTCTAGAATAAATGTCCAACGTATTCCCTCAGAAATAATACCTTTATTTTCATAAAGACAGAAAAGAAAAAGCTAAAAAACGACACACACACACAAACTCCCCAAGTCATAACAGCATGCAAACTACAAGGTGATTTGGGGGGGTTTCTGAGCTACCCGGATAATAAAGCCAACCTATAATGAAAAAGAATTATCAAGAAATGACCAACACAGCAAGCACATTTCACCTATGCCAACTTGCAATTATTATTTTTCTGTTCTGCCTGCCCTAAGCTGAAGGTCTGATAACTGCAAGTAATTCTGCAGAAACAGAAGGAGATAAGGATAATCATCTGTCTGTACGGTACACAATCTAAATACTCTAATCTGATAAATAATACTGCATTTGTTCTATGGGTTTATTACACATTAGCCCAATGAGCTCACCCCCTCCCTGCAGTCCTCTTTCCCCTCGGCACCCACCTGCACACCATTTAGACTGTAACCTGCCGCCCATTGCCTTTCCCCTTTTTTGTGGCTTACACCAGATCACTTAACATTTTCTTGGTTTCTCTGATTCTGAGATTCAAATAACTAAATTGAATCATTAGATAAAAATCTTTTTTCTCTCACTTGTTTATATTTTTCTGTCTAGTTAAATCTTTGTCTTTGTGGACAAAATTTTTTCATTCCTTCTTGCTGCATATCAGCCTTCTATCTCACGTCCTGACTACACTGCCTGGCAATCCAACAAAGTCATAAAATATTTTTAAATAAAAATATTATTTCACTTTTACAGTATTTTGCTTTATTAAGTTTAATTCCAGAGCACATAAAAAAGTGACAGTCTATATCAAAAATGTTTTATGACACAGAATAAGGTTAATCAGATAGGGAAAATATTAGGAAGGCAACTTCTGGTAAAAATACTGTTTACACCACTACCTCCATCACTTTATGAATCACAGAATCATAGAATGCCTTGAGTTGGAAGGGACCTTACAGATCATCTGGTTCCACCCCCCCTGCCATGGGCAGGGACCCCTTCCACTAGACCAGAGTGCTCAAAGACCCATCCAACCTGACCAATCCCTGCTACAAGTTAGATTACTTTCTGATTTTAACTACTTTCCTTACAAAATCATTCCCAGGCAGAACAACTTTACAATGACTTTTTTTTTTTTAAATCAATATTAACCCCTTTTCTTATTCTAACCTCATTTGTTTCAGTCCTGTATCTTTAGCTTTACTATGATCAAGTCAAAAAAAGAAATGTCATTAGGTGTACGAAGCAGTGTTCTGAAAGTGATTACTGGGCAAGTAAGCAAAACAAATTTTTCACGTGTCACTTTACATGTTTGTCTCTTCTTGAAGAGCATTTCCATAGAATCACAAAATGATTTAGCTTGGTATGGACCTAGCCCAAACGCAGTTAGATCAGGCTGCTCAGGGTTTTGTCCGGTTGAATTCTGAGCATCTCCAAAGATGGAAAGTCTAAAACCTATCTGGGCAACCTGTTCCAGTGTCTGACTGTCTCCATGGTAAAATGTGTATGCTTATGTCTAATGGTAGATTCCCACGCTCCAGCCTGTGTCCTTTGTCACTTTTTGTATCACTGCGTACCACCACAAAGCATCTGGCTCCATCTTCCCTATCCCCTCTGCCCGATCACGCAGCTGCAGATGGCATTAACATCCCCTGCTAGCTTACTAAGGCTGAACAAACCAAGTTGTCTCATGCTCTGCCTGTATGCCACCTACTTCAGATTAATTTTCAATTACTTTCCAGTTAATTTTAATTTGATCTTGCAGTGGTCATAAACAAGTGTGTGTGTGTGTGTGTTTGTACACATGTATATGTGTGTATACACACACACACACACATATATATATACACACACACACATTCACACAAATTCGAATCAGGAATGGCAGAATGCTCCAACATCAGAAAGCCAATGGCATTATGGCATTCGCAAGTTGTCACTACATGTGTCACTACATGTTCACGTCTGGAAACAATATTCAAGTTTTTCTTTCAAATTCTTCTTCAGTGTAGGCAACACTGCTAGGCCAGAAAGAGCCAGGCTGTAACCTCACCCATAGTAAGAGGCACCATGGAGATGTCCCACGAAATGGACAGAAAAAAGTCTGAAAGTGACTCAGCATTTAGTCTTATTTCTTAACTCCTGCCACTGAAGGAACAAATTATGCCAGTGCTTTGCATGAAATGGCCTTTCCTTTCCTCGCATCTGGTCACCCGCCCTCCGCAGCAATGGTGGGAAGAGCACTCAGCGCTCTCCCCTCTCCTTGCGCACCCGTCGGAGCTGGCTGGAGCAGCAGGGCGGACAAGCAGCACAGGGGAAGGCGACAGAGACTCCGCTATCCCCCCGTCACAGAGGAATGCCCCGCGTCAAGAGCCACTAATCCGAGGCAGAGCTTCCCCCTTTGCCCCGTATTCCTGTAAGCATATTTCTGCTGTGTTTGTAAGTAACTGGCAAGAAGCCACCACGGACATTCACAATCAGAAGGGACCTGGGAAGGACACTCAGGGGTGATTTTACTCCCTTTTACCCTCTTAGCATGGGTGAGTAAGGAAAAGTGAGGCCAAATGGAAGGCGAAAACAAAGCGGCAACTTACCTGGCCCAAAGGGAGCCTGGTTCCCATGTCACGCTGGAATACAGCGCTTGCACGGTTCAGAAGTTGTTTTGTGTCACTACATTTGGTGTCTCACTGCTGCAGCTACAGCTGAGAAAATGCGCAGTTGAACTGCCGAACACGCTAGGTTCCCAGCGAAGGTTGGCACTGCGCAGAAGACAGCACGCTGGCACCCAGCCGACAGCAGACTATGTTTAACAACTAATGGTATACATTACCATAGCCCTGACACCAAAAACACGTAGCTAGTGCCAGTCATTCTGTTGCCATTTGAATTCATATACGTCTTGGGATGGTTTCCATCCGTGCTGGCAGCCAAAATGTAATGAATAAGGAGGCTCCACTTTGTAGATAAATAAAAGCAAATGTGGGATGTACCTAAATGGATTTGACAGATTGTAGGAATAATTTAAAAATATAAGAGCACAACACAGAAATGTTGGCATTATCCATAATGAGGACAAGAATTCATGAATTATATGCTATTTGCTAAACCAGAAAAACAGGAGAAAGTACCAGAGATGTTCAAGCCCTTCAATTAACACAGCAGTAAAATAGCAAAGTCCTCATGCTTAATATTCATTTAGTGCCTTTTCATTTCTAAAGCTGTAAGCTCTCTACACAAAAAAATGATTCTGAGCATGAAGCACAGGGCAATGAAGTAGCTTGTCCTTCTCACATGGAAAACCAGTACATAACGAGGAGCAGAGATGGCAAAAGACATTCTAGGCCATATCCCAAACTGTGGAAGAGCAACGCAATTCGCGTTGCTGGGGTTCTCCCTGAGGACTCCTAGCACTGCATTCTACTAAGCAGCACCAAGCACCCTTCGTAACATCTGCTAGCAGTCATCCACTTGTCGTTGGCACAGTTTTGTAAATAAATACACCCAAAAAGTCAAAGTCTGGAAAGGAGGAACTATCTCATGAACAGACAAAAACTAGAAGGCCTTTTTTAACATCTATAATTTTACTACTTTGCTTACTAGAAAGTGTGCCATATTTAAAGGACTACTAGTTTGGACAAGATACCTTATTTACACAGCTCAGTAGCAACACCAGAACAGTACTAGAATAGAAGAAACAGCAAATATTCAACATAGATATAAATTTTTGTTCAAAAATCAAAATAGCTTTAGCAATAGTCCCCAAATTACCAATCAATTCTTAGAATATCCTACTGGTTTTCCTTGCACTTTTTTTCCTTCTTTTTTTTCCTTGTGCGTTTTCCTTCTGTAACAACTTATCTTTATCTTTTATCACTACTACACTAGAAATGGTGACCATCTTTCTGTACTGTGTATTGTAAAAGTATGGAAATGAAGCGTGATGCTATTATTTGAGAAAGAAATAATCAAAACCTGCACCAGTGAAATCCACCATTCTGTATATTGAGGTTGCCTACTTTGATGACTCAGGAAAACCGAATATCAAAAGTAAAGAAAAATCATGTAGAAAAAAATGGTCGTTTAAGGGAAATACGTCTGTATTTATAAAGAGAGAAACACTTGTAAAAACCTTTAAAAAAAAAACCTCTCTAGAAACTTTATAGCAAATACCATTTTCAAGCACTGTGTTACCTGTGGTGTGCCAGGCTAAAGCATGGAAGAATGAACATGGTCTGTGTTCCTTTACATTAACTGTATTTATTCTATGTTCAGGTAGCTTTTTCTTGAAAAAGTACGGTATGCCATGTCAAGAACATAAATGTAAAATCTTGGAAAAAAACTATCAAGAAAGGTGCAAAACAAACATCCTGCCTACTCATAACATGGCCCAATAACTTTACAGATAGAAATAATACTGTTATATTGACACCACAGTAACAAAATGATATGCTAAGCTAAAACTCTGAATATTAGTATGCAAATTGCCTGCAGAAATTATAATTAAGAAAAGTAAACATATATAACAAAACTATATTAAGCTATATTGAAACTACATGGTTGGAAAAAAATCCAAGCAATATGTCAGAACTAAGCTCAAGGAGGCAACTTTATCATTCTTATAGAAAAGTAGAAAAATGTAAGCATTAGGCTTATGAACGATAAGAAGGAGTTATTAAATCCTGTAGAGATGTGGAGATATTAAACACGGAGATACTAAGTAATTTGAATGGATATTAGTGACCCCAAAAGATGACTGTAGTACTGAGCTGATGTTAGCACTGAGTAACACGTAAACAGAAGGGGCTCCAGTTAGTATTTTTAGGACTGCATTTCGTAGTGGTTACTCACAGAACCTCTGGGTTAGGGCTATGCAAAGTGACAGACCTTGTGCAGGTATGTGGCTGTCGGTGGGGTTGCTCGACTCTTTGAAAATCAGGTTGCTTTAATGCTGATGCCTGTGGGACAACCAAAACCTGAAAACACTCCAAAGCACAAGCCATTGTTGAAAATGTTGATTAGCTAGAAATAGTAACAGCTTGTGAATGCTCAGGGAACATCTCGCTGATGAAAACAGCCCACTACACCACCTGAGCAGGAAGCGACCTTTTAGGAGTTCACTGTGGCAATTATTCATTAATACAAACTAAACGTTAATTACCACAGGAGCATTCACTGTAAAGCATGAGCACGCAAACAAAGACAATCAGTAATTATTTTGCTTGTGCATACTAAGCCTGAAATTGAAACAATTTATATTAATGTGATGATGTATCTATATTCTTATTGTACAAAAAAATACTACCTCTCAGCTAGCGTGGGCTTAAAATGTGTTGGAGTTCTTCCTGTACATTCACGCACTTCTACCAATATAGCAACAAAAGTGCACCTGAAATAGATAATAAAGGGTTTCAGTTTGTACCAGTCATGGCTCAATGATGAATTTAAAAACTGATTAAAAAAATAACAGTGGTGTTCTGTACTTTCTGATCAGCCTGCACATGCATATGCATCCGTTCATGTTTAAAGAGAAATGAAGGAAACCTGGATTGCAAGCACTGAAGTAACGCATGAATTGAATTAACCTAGCTTCCTGATGGTATCATAGACATTCCATTTTCATGCTGACTCCAAACACCGAGCTAGCAGGTGCACTGCTCACTTCTTCCCATAGGGGATGGATTGCTGTTATTTGCCTGGATGACCAAACTGAGTATGTGACATCCCAATAAGAGAGAGCACCTTGTGTAAAGGACCCCAGCTCCGCCCTATGCTCTTTTATAAGCGTATTTGTGATGATTATTGTATTAATGACCCCTCCTTTAATAAATGCACTTCAAAAAAAATAAGATCTATGGAAAGCTATTCCCTCCAGAAATTAGGAGAAAAATGTTCATCCTTGTTCCCTTTCCATCCCTTCATCACTCACATCCAGTAAATCTATTCTTAATGCCACAAGCATGTTTAATAATGTGTAGGGATCAGCAGCTTTGCTAATTCAGATGACCTGAATTCATCAGTGATCATGGCAAAAACCCGTGATTTCTCACACTCTAAAGACCAAGCTTTGAAAGGCCTAACATCGGCACCCAAATTGCACCTGAAAACAAACAGGAAGCCAGTGTTAAAGAGACTATTTCCATTGCAGGAATGTGTATTTGTCAGAATACCTTTGGATAAGTTTTACAAAGACAAAAATAGCAGGGCAGTTAAAAGGCTTAACTTGGTTTGTCTTGAATCTCAGTTATTAGAGGGATAGATCTTATCTACTTACAGAGCTATGTCCTTAGTATCACAGCAGGATATAAATAAAGGCCTCCTACGGTATTTTTAGACTTCTCATAATATTAGTAGAATACTATACATCTTACTGCTATTAAATGAGTTCCCACTGATTTTAAATTTTGTTAGGCTCATGAACTCCTCCAGTTGGCAGAGAAATTACATTTTCTGATTCCCAAAGCTGCATAATGAGTCATGACCTATCCCTTCCCTTTGTCTCCTCAGAATACCTTTCTGTTGGCTGATGTTCCCCATATTTTCGATTTTCCCCCAACACTCATATGGGTATTTAGACACACACAGAGGCAATGTTGCAGAGCATTCAATTAATTGTTCCAGAGCTAAGGATTCTTTATCTCGTCTTCCCTGCAGTCACGATGAGCAGACACAGAGGAAAAGGCAGTTTCATATCATATGTCTCCTGTCTTTGATTAATCTGAAAGCCGCCCCTTTTAATGACTCCTCATAAATAATTCCATTTGTAATTCTGCTATAAGCCCCCTAAACTGCAGAAGACTAAAGAAAGGTTTAAAGGTAGGGGAAAGGGAAGGGAAAAGTGTGTATGTTGGATCAAACAATGCCTGCAGTAGCTGAGCTCCTCTTACTAACCTACTCTGCCTGTGCAAGAGCCACCTGCTTCCTAAACCTTGAAGTGTTCTTCTAACGAATCTGACAGGATTACACACAAAGTTGAAGACAATAATCCTGGATTGTGCTTCTTTTCCCCCCGCTTGCCCCATTCCAGAAGGTGCACACACGAGCGAGATGTGCTCCTGCTCCGGGTGAACTGGCCACCCTGACCCCTCCTCTGCCGGGAGACCTGCCCCATGCCCCGCACATCGCCCTGACCACCATGGAAGGGAGCAGACCAACCTCAGAAGAACGTCAACTTCTGACTCCTGCTCCTCATTTCTGCTCTTTGAACTCCTTGAGAAGGGCTAGGAAATCTAATATCGGCTACTCTATTTTCCCCTGCAACTTGCTGCCTGAAGAGGTGAGATAGGAACTGCCCCTGCGCCCTCCACCAGGGAAGACTGGTGCTCCCCTACGCACAGACAGGCCAGCGCTTCAGGAGGAAACCATTAGTTATCATCACCTGAGTGGCACCTGGCTTCTACCAGCATAGAAGTTCTGCAGCTCCCTTTGCAGCCAGGTCTCACTTTTCTACTGCAGCAAGCATTGCTGCCAAACCAACCGCCAGCTACAGGCACCTTTTTTTTTCCCCTTTTTTTGCTTTAATCAAAATGCATCTGACATGCAAAAAGCTGGTCAAGGTACAACTGACAGCACACAGACAGCTGAATGATCTCCTCCTACCTACAACTATTTTTTAATTGTGAGGAGGTCTCCAATACACAGCAGAGCATCTGCTCATTAGCACTACAGCACTATTTCTCCTACTGACACTTCCTACCCCTCCTCCTCTCCACTCCTTAACAACTATTCCTAAAGCACTTGCAAATTGCAAACTCTCTGTGACCTGTGGGGCTGGATTTATGTTGTGCATATTAATGCATTTCTTTCTAAAAGTGCCTTAAGGAAATAACAAGCAATCTAAACTCACAGCAGCTTTTGTCCAAAATCCCCCAGATTTATTTTGAATGGCAGGTACTTGTCTTGATTCCTTTCTGAAACGGGATTATATATTGATACCATACACAGGGCCTGTGGGCTTCCACATTTCTAATTTTAGAATTCAGGCTACAGAATTCAGCCCACACTGTTACGCAGGCCAAAGCTCATTGTGGCAAAGCTGCTGCAACAGTATTTTATGGAAGATAATGATAAATTGCTACAGTTTTATTAATTAGTTAGTAATGAGAAGGGTATGGGAATTGCCTGTATTACAGAATGCAGTGCATGTGATTTAAGAAACACAGTTCATCTGAAACTACATACTTTGAATTCTCTTGTTTATTTTACATCCAAATACTGCAGTAGTTAATAAAAGCTAGAAAAACATACAGGTTGATCGTCTTTAGTCTTGCTGAATTTTGTGATATATATGGCCCATCACCATAGTAATTGAAGCTGTATCTAAGCTGTTGACAAGGAACATTTCCAAATGCTTTGATGTAGGCAGGTATCCTGCCCTGCCCCGGGGCCAGACCCACACGCACGTGTCGGTTTCATCACCTGCAGTCTCTGAGGTGTCTGAGGGAAGGAATGGGAGACACAGGGTAAAAGGCAGTCACATCATGTGCCTGTGCCCAGGCTAGATGTGGCCAGCATGACTGAATGCTGAATGCACGGATCTTCACCAGATCCTTGCAGAGTAACACAGAAGGGCATTCCCACTTCAGCAATCACCTAATGCAGAATTAAAATGTCTACGTCTATTTGACACGCCTTGTCCCAGGAACACCCTGAAGACTAGAAAGTCAGCCCGAGCTCAGGTCACCTTCAAACCACATCTCTCTGGGATTTCTATGCAAGCAACATTACCGATGCATCCCATGACATTAGCAAGAAGGTAGCCAGTCCAAGGCTCAGTGTATTGGAGCCACACGTGCACCATACAGGTTGTCCCAGCATTCCACATACGAACACTTCTGAAAATAAGGAACATGACAGAGAGGATATGTTCTAAGACTTCATTTGTCTACACTTTCAGGACAGTTATAATGAATCAGGCAGAAGATACCATGGATAACATATCTAACTTCAGCTGCTTGAATATTAGGTGTGTCTTGTCTGAACTAGTGAGGGGATACTTCCAGACATTCCCTGGAAATACCTACCTGTTCCCTGGAAATACCTACCTCTCTTCACTTTCTGCAAAGGAAGGGAGATGTGGCTAATTTACAGAAACATCTGCTTAGCCAACTTCAAGGCAGATGAGCCTTACCCTGCAAGTAATTGATTGAAACCACATAAGAAATCTGCAGCAAAGCAAAATCTTCAACCAGAATTACCCTTGACTGAGGCTAAAGCTCTAAATACTGGACCACTGCCCCCTGCACACACAGGTCCCCTTCCAACAAAGGCTCATGTACAAATATCTCCTTTAATTTTTTTACATTATTCCATTTTCACATAGAATTCATTAGGACATTCATTATGTTCATAAGCATAAAATTAGCATAAAGCATACTAGTTTCTTTCCAAGTTCGGGGCCCATGTGAAAGCCAACAGAAAAAAAAAAAGTTTTAAAATCATAAATATTTATTTTGTAATTCCTTTGACTATGTTAAAGCATAGCATGGTTATAAATGCCATGTGTATCAGATGGTTTCTCCTGGGCGAGGTTCTTCACAGAGACACATACTAAATACTCCAAAGCATTCAGTGGCTGCATTCTTGAAGAATAACTAAATGAGTGCATTCCCAGAACCCTCAATTAGTGTTTTGGATGTTTTATGCACTGGTGATGCCCCAAACCAATGAATATATGTGATTCAGAGTTTGTACAAATCTAATGCTGTCTTAAGACTTGGCAAAGACCCTCCCATTACAAAATCCACACCTTCTTCATTCTAAATTTCAGACAGAACTGAACAATGCTGGAGGCAGTTAATTTTTCTGATATTGTTCTTTCATGGTATGGTATCTTCTATCCAAGACTGATTTTATCAGAAACACAGGGATCTATTCAGAACAGAGAGGGAACCGTTATGTTCTAGATAAACGTCAAGCCTTCAGTTGCTCAAATTCTCTTGATTAAAAAACAAAAAAACACCAAAAAAACCCCACTAAAACTCTAACTAAAGTCACCAAAAAACCTGTACTCTTGCAGAAGAACAGATTATTTGTTTCAATGTAAATGTGTGGATTCGAGCTGATAGAATTTTTTTTTTTTAAGAAATGCCCACCAAATAAGCTCTCTGTGTCTTTGTGAGCTGGTTCAGTGTGTCAGGTCTGGAGGTTCCTTACAAACATCAATCCTTTATTGCTGTACAAGTAAACACAAGCTTGGCACTCCGGAAGCCCTTGGTACAAAATTCAGTGGCTAAACCAGAACGGAAATACAGGGTGGCTGGAAGATTGTGCTTCCTGAACACGTTCCTCTCATCGAATTACCTCACACACGAGTATGGTAAAGACTGCCATATAGACGAAAGTTGTGCAAAGAGAATACTGTGAACTCCTTGCATTTCTTCCTCTGCGTATGCGAACTTTCATAGCAGGCTTCAGATTCAGCACTTGAATTTGATTTTCCACATGGGTCTAGGTTACCCAGGGCTGAAATCTCACCATCTGTTCAGAAAATGCCAGCTTTAAATGGCAAAACTTTTACTTTTTTAACTTTTCAGATGGCGAGGGAGAGTGCAGTACCCTGTAGGCACGTATCTAAATCAAGTCCTCTCTCTCCCAAAAAAATCCTGTTCATTTTTGGAGCTAAGGTGAAACCCAAATCACAGAGACACATCGAGAGCTGGTTTACACAGACACAGTAAGGAAACTTGACTCCAGGTAACTTTTAAAGTGGGTAAGTTATGTTATGCTTAACTTCCGTCTATGGAGAATTAAAGTAGGCATGGTTAACATGGCTGTTATTTGATTTTATTATTATTATTACTATTATTATTTATTTTGGGAATATTTTAAGGCAATAAACCCTATACAACATATGTCTTTCCCCTCCTAGTGAGACCACACGGCTTCCTGGTGCTAACCTCCCCAGCCTCCCAGCAGGGAGAGTGCACCCACCACGGGGTCACCCTTAGAGCTCCCACAAGCCCAGAGCTCACCGGCTGGCCACAAAACCACCCGGCCGCTGCGGAAGCCCTGCACCGAGGCTTCCTGCTTTCAAAAGAGACGGGTAGTACAAATCTAAGATCATTTCAGTTTCTGCAAACATTTAAAAAGATGTAAATATTTACCTAGAATGTTTGCCTCAAAAACTAATTAAGCATTTTGTTAATAAATTATTCAAAAATGGAAGATAAAATATATCAAAATGAGAGAGAGAAAGCAGAACTAAGCAGCTGAATTTAAAATTGTTTTGACAACTTTTGAAACGTAAAATGAAATATGAAATAAAACCATAAAAACCCCTCTGTAAGCGGTTGGTTGAGTTTCTTGGCCCTTCTGAAAAGACAGCGGCCACAGAAGCAGACAGCAATGCAACCACAATACAGACAAAAAGATCAGAAATTTCATTCCCCATTCAGTCATGAATATTATATCTCAAGTGGCACGATGATTATGAGGGCAACACACAATAAAATGTGTAACAATTAATTCAATTGGTGCACAAGGAGGGAGTTTTGTAACAGCAGCAGAGTGTTTCTGAGCAAAGAGCCTCAGAGAGTGGGGGTTCGTACCCACAGCCGATGTTCCTACAGAACTCATGCTTCAGAAGGATTTCTCCTCTGCAAAGACCGTTCACAGTTTCCTGCCCATGAATGCCGGAAAGTTCCAGCACAGGTTGTCTGGGTAGCCTGTGTTGACACAGGGATGTCTGAGAAATCCTAGGTAAGTCAATTCTGGTTTTAGGTGAACATGTAAACTGAAGAAAAATGCACAAAATTACATGTACTTAGTAGGAAGCTATTATAGTTTATTGAGAAGGAAATAATTCCTACAACTTTCCATGTGCCTAAGCCAAAAAAATACATCTAAGAGTGTAAACACATCTTCTAAAACAAGCAAATAAATGAACGACTCCATCTGAAATCCACAACCACATGCTCCGTCTGGTGAATCCCGTGCCATCAGATTAGGAGCCCTTCTGACAAGTTCACCAGGCATCAGTGCACAGAAGAAAAATCTTTCTTTTTCCTCTGTTATCTAATTGGTGTCTAAACAGCTCAGACTACAAACTAGAAGGCTTAAGCAAGCTGAACATGTGGCTGCCTGCCTTTGCCTGCCAGGATGGCCTTCATGTTTTCTGACATTTCAGATCTCATACAGTGACCAGAAGCCTCATAAAACTCTCTCCTGCTTTCTGCTCTCACTCTCTTTCAGGGGGCAGCGCAGGCATTTTCTCACAGCGATAACCCGCTGCCTCCCACATCGGGCGCATCCCAGCCACCGGCTGCCGCGCTGTGCAGGGGACAGTCCTGGCGTCCAAAGCATCACCCTCACCCTGTCATTCGCTGGGAGAGAACCTGCTTGAAAGATCTGGCATGAGCAGATCCCTGAGTTCATCTGCAGGATTAAGGGTCTCAGTGTATTTTAGAAAAAGAACGTCATTTTTAGAGATTTCTATAAGAGATACCATCCTTCTCCTCTCCTCAGCCTATGCCTTTAGTAATCAAACACTTCACAAAACCTTATTTTCAGGAACTCACATAATCCCCATTAAGGCTGGGAATGATAAATACACATACTTGTAAGAAAATACAGAAGTCATACAAAAAAGTTTCAAGTTTGAAAATTATTTCACTAGATCTATTCCCTATACAATACCTATAGTAATCACAGTTGAATTAAACGTAACAATGAATTCAGTTTCTTCATTTCTTATTCACTTTAGTTGAACTCCAGAAGCTCCAGCTTGAATCTCATGTTTATTCTTTCTGCATAGTTCTGCAGCATAGCCTGCAGCTGGGACATGTTCCACAGGATATCCTTGGACTCTGGCTCTGAACTTCAACTGAGAAATGTTAAGGGAGACCCTAAAGCTTCTGTTATGTGCTGGGCTGGGACCATGCAATCACAAAGGTCCCATTTAGACTCCAAACCTACAAGTTTCATCTTTTAAGGGCGAAATCAAATGTAAAATTTATTCTTATTTACTGCTTGGAAGAGACGACAAATTTGATTCTGTACTCAAAGAAAAAGCGACTGTTGGGCTGAGTTTACAAATGAGAGTCTGTGAGACACTATACTCTTTGCTTTGAAAGCTGTATTTGCTCCTGCTGCAGTCCGGCTAGCTCTCCTACACCATGGAAATAAAGGCTTTTGAGTTAGGTGCAAAATAAAAGCTTCCCTGTTAACTCAATATTTAATGATCTCGTTCATTAATAATTTTTTGTAAAGCTGAAGTAAAAGTAATTGTATTTTGTTATTAAGTTCCAAGCTACATATCCACAGCAACACCTTGGGAACGAGCACAGGGCATTCTCTTACCTTTGCGATTCAAAACTGGGTTTGCATTCTTGCATGGAACAAAATGCTTTATCAATAATTCAAATAACAAAGTCTGCTGGGTATTAACTTACAACTGAAAGAGTAAACAAGCATTGAAGCGTAGTAAAATTGATTGACACTGCATTAGCAAGAGGATGTCATTCTGTTATATTACTATGGCTTTATTTTAAGTGTGAGATATCATTACCATCTGCGATTAGGTCCTAGAAATGTAGTGGTTCCGAAGTATACAGCTCATCTGCTCTGTGGAAGGTTGTCAGATCACAACTATCTGTGATCATAGACCAGTACTGAAACAAGAATAACTCTGTTCCCATCCAACCCTTCATGAGAGTGACAAAATAATCGCAGAATTTGTCCTAATGTGCTCTCCAGCACAAGCAGCCTTGCATAGCAGCAGAATCCCTTAATGCCTGAGGAGCGTGGCATACTGAATGACACTCAGCTTTATTAACAGAGTTAAAAAGCACTACACAATCCACAACGCAGACATCTCAGAAACAGAGTCAAGGACTGAAAGTTTTGTTAATTACAAGAAAAAAAGGGAGATTGTGAATGAGAAAAATCTATTTTTTACAAAAGCCCAGAAGAGAGGTTTTGGAATATAAAGGGTAAGTACTGAAATTGAAAGTGCAGAATCATTTGGATGCCATGATAAAAAGTTAATATGAGTCTTGCCAGCTTTTGCAGGGACACAGAAGGAAGGCAGGGTCTTTTTTTGCCAAGGCTGCTCTTTGGCACAGTGATATAACCAAGAACTACAAGTGAACGACCATGAACGAAGGAGGCCAAACAATCCACATTTTTCTTTTCTATGAAGTCTCACATATCTATTGAAATGCAGCCTAAGGCATGCCCCTTTGAAGTATTTATTTACTTAAATATTCTGCCAAAAAAACACTGTTACTGAACAAGATTTTTGCAGTGTTTTGTGCTAATAACTTCTCGAACAGCTGTGGAAATGAAGCAGATGCAACCTTGAAAAATATCTCTAGTATCAATTAAAAAATAATACAACCTGTGGTTACAAGCTCCTTGGAAAAAGAAAGGTGTGCATTCCTTGCTCTTCTTTCTAGCAACTGAAAGACAAGATTTAAGATGCTGCTTTCTGCCTCTCTCAACTTCTCTTCAGAACTTCTGTGGACTTTACTTCCCTTCTCCATGGGGATTTTGAACTTTTTCCTTCCTAAAAATCAAAAAAACAGAGTGAAGAAAAGAAGCAGGGTTGTATTGTATTGCTGGGCAGGGAAGAGAGGAACTGCCAGGCTGAAAGGGAATAATCAATGGCTTGCCATCTAATTGGTGGCTGGTAACAAGCAGAGCACGAGGGGTCAATAGTGAGTCCAATGTTGTTCAATATCTTCATTGACAACTGGGATGATGAGACAGAGTATATCTCAGCAAATTTAAAGGTGCTAATAAATTAGGCAGAGTGGTTGACATGCTGAATGTCAGAGCTTCAACCCAAAGAGACCCTGAGAAACGTGAGAACTGAATCAAAAGCAACATCCTCTGGATCAACAAGGAGAAGGGCAAAGTTCTGCACCTAGGATGGGATAATCCCCTGCAGCAGCACCTTACGGGAACCGACCGGCTACAAGCACTCTGCAGAAAAAGACTGGGGGCAAAGGACACACCAAAAAATGAGTCAAAACCAGGCTCTCTTTGCAAAGGCATCAGACTGCCTAACGGTTGCACCAGGAGCAATGTGGTCTGTGGATTGAGTGAAGTTTTTATACTTCTCCACTCAGCAGTGGTAAGGCTGCATCTGAAATACTGTGTCCACCTGTGCTCATCCAGTTCAACAGGGATGCTGACAAATCAGAAAGGCTTCAAAAGAGGGCTACCAGGATAGTCACAGGCCCAGAGCATATGACCTAGAAGGAGAGGGTGAGGTTTTTGAGTTCAACAAAGGAGAGGCTAAGGAATGATCTGGTAGACGCCTACAACTGTTTGCAGTATTGGCAGACAATACAAGGGCCAGTGACCACAAATTGCAGCTTGAGAAGTTCAAGCTGTACGTTAGGTGAAAGAAGCTCACCAAGAGAGTAGTGCAACTCTGACTTAGGTCGCTCAAAGAAGCTATTAAATCTCCATCCTTGGAGGTTTTGAAGACCTGGCTAGGTAATGCCGTGGCTGACCTGGTTGTAGCTCTGGCAACAGTCCCACTTTGAGCAGGAGCCAGGATTAGATGACCTCGAGAGGTCCCTTCCTACTAACGTTTCTGTGATTTGATAGTCACTGCAACATAGATGCTTTTGGCATATGGCAGAAACATTTAATCTATAAATTATTCAGCTTCAGGAAGAAGAGCCAAAAAGGTCTATATTTCAAAGCAGCATTTAGAGAAACATATAGTGTTCTCACTATTTAAGTGCCGCTTGGGAGTGGCACAGAGAAAAACGTGGGACTTCAGGGGCGAGAGTACCAAGGGAGAAAAGATTCAGACTGTGTGGGTAGAAAGCATGGAAATCTCTAGGACAAGAAATAGGGAAGCATAAGCTAGATAAAAAAGGTAAAAGATAAGAAGAGAAGCCAGATGGAAGATTTGGAACTGCTGATGGAGGCAGATGGAGGGAAACCTCTGGAGGTTCCTCCTGATCATGAGGACTCAGGCGAGGATAAGCAGCATAAAAGAGAAAGGCAGGACTTTCTATGCTGGGAAACAGGAATATAATGAGGACACAGGTTAAGGAGCAGAGAGAAAAAAATAAGGACAAGCAGAGCAGAAAGGTAAGTGGCAATTGTATGCGGCAGTAATTAGGCAAAAGACTTTCTAGCTAAAAGAACACACTTCCCTACAGAGCCCTGAGGAGAATTTGGGACTCGCAGGTTTCACTGATCTGCTGTGAGCAAGGATTTGTGTGAATTAAAGTGGCTAACTTGGAGAGTGACAACCTGTGAGTGATTTCCAGAGGACCGACTGGTTTAAGAGATTGCCTGGCATAAAAAGGAAATTTTTATGGCAAGACATGGATAGAAGCTGATGCGCAAAGGCAGGATATGTTTGTTTATCTGAAATGCTACTGTGGTCATGATCAATGAATCAGTAGCTTTCAAAAAAGATCAAAAACAAACAAACAAAAAACCAGAAGAAATCAACACATAATTAATGTGTCAAAACCAGATACTGAAAAACAATTTTTACATTTTGTCACTAATGTAAATCAACAGAAACTGATGCAGAATTAATTAAGAGCTATTGCTGACTACTAAATTACTTCTTCCTTAACTCCTAATTGATCAGTCAGAATTTCTGAGTAAGTTAATCAAAGAGAAAGAATTTATTTTGGTTATTAAAATCATACTTGTAGGAAAGGCCACAGGTTCTAATCTTACCGACTGAATGCTTTGTGTATTAGACAGCTAAATTTAACTCAGCAATAAATATTTTGGGGTACATATTCTACCTAAATCTACATATGGGTGCAGTGACTTGGCCCTGGCTGGATGCCAGGTGCCCACCAAAGCCGTTCTATCACTCCCCCTCCTCAGCTGGACAGGGGAGAGAAAATATAATGAAGGGCTCGTGGGTCGAGATAAGGACAGGGAGATCACTCGGCAGTTACCATCATGAACAAAATAGACTCGGCCTGGGGAAATCAGCTTAATTTATTACCAATCAAATCAGAGTAGGATAATGAGAAAATAAAAACTAAATCTTAAAACATCCTCCCCCTACCCCTCCCTTCTTCCTGGGCTGAACTTCATTTGTGACTTTCTCTCCCTCCTCCCCCCAAGTGGTGCAGGGGGACAGGGAATGGGGGTTGCGGTCAGTTCATCACACATCTCTGCCGCTCTGTCCTCCTCACACTCTGCCCCTGCTACAACCTGGGGTCCCTCCCACGGGCTGCAGCTCTTCATGAACTGCTCCAGAGTGGGTCCCTTCCACGGTCCTTCAGGCTGCTCCAGCGTGGGTCTCCCACAGGGTCACAATTCCTGCCAGCAAACCTGCTCTAGCGTGGGCTTCTCTCTCCATGGGTCCACAGGTCCTTCCAGGAGCCTGCTCCAGCACAGGCTCCCCACAGGATCACAGCCTCCTTAGGGCATCGCCCTGCTCCAGTGTGGGGTCCTCCCTGGGTTGCAAGTGGAGATCTGCTCCACCGTGGGCCTCCATGGGCTGCAGGGGCACAGCCTGCCTCACCATGGTCTGCTCCACGGGCTGCAAGGGAACCTCTGCTCTGGCACCTGGAGCACCTCCTCCCCCTCCTTCTGCAGTGATCTTGGGGTCTGCAGAGTTGTTTCTTTCACATAGTCTTACTCCTCTCTCCGGCTGTTGCCCAGTTGGGTTTTTTTCCCCTTCTTAAGTATGTTATCCCAGAGGCGCTACCACTGTCACTGATGGCCTCAGCCTTGGCCAGCAGCAGGTCTGTCTTGGAGCCAGCTGGCACTGGCTCTACTGGACACAGGGGAAGTTTCTGTCATCTGCCACCCCAGTACCCCCCCCGCTACCAAAATCTTGCCACGCAAATCCAATACAATGACATTCTTTTTTTTTTTAATTCTAAAAGAAGGTTCACTTTATCAATATGGAAAAAATTAGCTTTTTAGCATGATCTTACTAACTACAAATTTTAGAGAGTACACTTCAAGACTGAGTAAGGTTTGCAGAAAATCTGCACACTTTTTTTTTTTGTTATGGAGCTTAAAGTCACATAGGAAGTTGACAAATATCAGCTTCTTTTTAATTTTGATAAACAAGATTTAAGAACTGTTGAGAAATTTACCACAAAATGTCCCCACAATGGCACAATGCCCTGTGCTAATGTATAGTAAAGGTCTTCAACAATAAGGTGCTGGAGACTTCTTTTTCCTTTCATGTTTTTCGTTCTTCTGCTGTGTTTAAATAAAACCTACAAATTTGGCTTGTATTTTTCTTTCAGTGGGATTCCTCCAGCCTCATAAGAATTCCAGAAGCAGAGCATCATGTCTGCAACACTGTCTTCTTCGTCTTTCCTATCTCCTGTGTCCTTGAGCTGATGTTACGGTCTAATATCTATAGAAGTTATAGAGGAGGCAAGAGATGCAAAAGCCTGAATTAACATCAGATGATCTCTCATGTGTCCAGTGATTTTCGATTTATTTTAATTCCTTAGTTCTGAAAGGTTTTTCAGAGCCTATTCCTCTTTTTCCACAAGATGCTTAAGCTAGTACCAGATTTCCAGTTTGAGATTTCATTCAATCCCAGAATCATAAAATGGTTTGGGTTGGAAGGGATCTCATAGATCATCAAGTTCCAACCCCCTTTCCAGGGGCAGGGACACCTTCCACTAGACCAGGCTGCTCACAGCTCCATCCAACCTGGCCTTGAACACTTCCAGGGAGGGGGCAGCCACAGCTTCTCTGGGCAACCTGTGCCAGTGCCTCACATTTCTTCATTAACTCTGAATTAAGAAACGTTAACCTTTTTGCTAATTTAAGAACTCATTTAATCTTAACATTTCAGCCCCAAACAACAGTAACTGCCTACAATCACATCTTTACACACAAGTTTTGGAAACCTGAGGCATGCACCTTGCATAACAGCTGCTCTTGTGAGCTTCAGCAAGATTCCAAATGAGACTCAGGACCAGATATTCCCTGTAGTTCTGGTTCCAACCCAGAAGCAAATCTACAGAAATAGCTCCTAATGATGGAGGTTCAGATAGGAATTCAGCCAGAAATATTCAAAGGTAGTTAAGATTCAAGGCTCGAGCTGAGCTGACATTAGATGTGGATCTAAAATGGCATTAACTCCTTCCCGAATACAAATGTTTCACTGCCAATTCAAACCAATTAGCACCGCCTGGCTCTAAATGCTGCCGTTTCTCCCCTCCTCTCCTTTCATCAACACACTTTCGTTATTGCAGGTTGATTTAACCTGTTGCCAGTTCAATTTCAGAGAAGAGCGGGGTAGGCAGGTTTGTACTGCCCAGTCTTCTCCTGATACACACGACTGTGTATTTGTCAATAATGAATAATCATAAGTGAGATAGGTAATATTACAAAATAAAAAGAGAAGCAAAGGCCTCTGTAGCACAAACACAGTTATACAACAGAAAGGCCTTGGCATCTGTTCTTGTTTTTAGATTCCCCTTTCTCATGCCTCGCCATGCCTGGTACAAAAGAATGAGAAGCAGTGGCACCAGCAGCGCATGATGATTTCTTTTTGGGTTTGCTCCAATGCAGGTTGGCAAGACAGGGGACTTTTATTATCTCGCTTAGAGACTGTAAAGAGAACATCTGTCTTCTACACACAAAACCCATCAGTGCTCCCTGCCTGAAGAGAGAGTCTGTGAAAATTGACAACTTGTTGAACTAATCAGATTGCTCGTGATTTTGCTGCCATCTGATGTATTCTCACAAAGGGAACTTCTCGTCTGTCTCTCCAGAAGCGAAAGAATGCTGCTTTCTCCAGCATTCGTACCACAAATGTGCAACCAGCTCATCTTGGTAGTGATTCTTTTGATTCCATTTCTCAGCTTTTTTTTAAAAATTGTCCCTCTTGCATTTTAACAGAGTTTTTGAAAAAATGCTAATCGTTGGCTCTCAAACTCTCTATTTGTGTACTTGCAATTTCTGTACTGACTCATTCCTCTTTCATATTATATTCATGTATGCTTTCTGAAAGCAAACAGAGCTGGTAAATGATTGACATATATTAATCTGTAGACAAATACTCAATCCTAAAGAGAATTTTGCAGAATGAAAGCTATACACTTGCAGCTTGACAGTTTCTCTAACTTTCTGCATTTCTGGCAACAACGGGTTTTCAACACTGCTCTGCATCCTCCACTCACAAATTGTAAGAAACACTGAAAACATAAAATGAAGTTTCCTCTTACAATAAAAAATGGAATAACTGCAGCATTTTTTATTTGAGCATCCAGTTCCTAATGAGATAATAATAAATACAGAAAGACTTTCATGCAACTTTGAAAGTAGTAAGTCCTTTGTACATGAACTCTAATATTCCCTGCAATTTATGGGTCAAGTCAGGAAAAATCCATTAATTTAATTTGAACTTCTGATATTCATCAGCTGACGATTCGGCTCAGTAACCATATCCCTGCAGAGTGTGATCACGCGAACAATAACAAATCAGGGTTTAACAAAGGCATACACTCAGACACAAGCACTACACGCTGTTCTAGCCACCAAGCAGACATCTCTCAATGGCAATGCCAATTAAGCCGCAACGTAAACCTTACTACGTTAATTAAACATGAGAATTTACAAAGGACCTCCAGCAAGAGACTTGTATCTCTCAGAGCGACTTTCTGAAAGACTAGTGGAGAATGTAATACTTTTGGATACTTCCCAGAATGTCTCCAAGTCAACAAATTCCCTTTTCATCAGACTTCTTTGGAATGCAAAGATCCCCCCCAAAAGGAGGAGCCAGCACAGGCTGTCTGTTGTTCAACATTTCCTTCTCAACTCTGCTGCTCTTCTGGAAAGGCTAGCACAGCTGGTCACATAAGGTAAAACCGCATTTCTCCCATCAGGTTCCTATCCAGATCCATCATTCCTACATGGAACTGTATCATTATCCCAGGAAGGGGCCCTTCTGCAGACAACCCATGTCCTGTGTGTGCTTTTTGTGTTCTCTCCAGTGAGACAAGTACTATCTAGCAGGGTTTAACTCTGCCATTTTCACTGAGAACCTGTAATTATCTTCCAAAGGCGACACTTCAGTCTATTTAACTGATGAAAGGCCATAGACTCTCAATGGCACAAAGTGACAAATCACAGACAGCTAGGGGAATATCTCGTCAGCGTAGATTCACATAAAGACACAGCATTTAATGACGTTTGCACAGTACTGCCGTTTAATGCCCTTCTGCAACTCAGGCTCTGTACAAGTATTTCACTTACTTAATCAGTCCGACTTTATTCACTCTAATATCCAGCTAAATGTCCAAGGCAAGTCTGATTATTTTCTCATAATGCTGTAGGAACCTTTACTCCTCTGGACCCACTGGAATGCTCTTACAATCAGCAGTGGGAACTGTAGACGAGAGGTGAAGTCTACAGAGGGTGATTAATATTTATCAGGATAATCTTTATTAATAGACAATTGCAATAGTAATTCCAGGAGCATATAGCAGTACATTCTCTGTCTTATGATGGGAAATAAATCACATCAGGTTTATAGGTCCTTCCCTTTGAAAACAAAAAAAATGTTTTACAGACTACTGAAGTATAGCTACTTACTGCCGCAAAACAGATTTTGAACACTACAGCTATACCATGATACACTATGATGCCATTATTTAGGGTAGGTAAGGTAAAAGATACTATTTTTTCATTCAGACCTGCAGGAATGATTTGAAAAGTAAGCACAGTCCAATTTCCTAAAGTGGAATTTGTCTTAGTTGGCTACATCAAGTTATTGAAGTGTCCTGGTCTTATAAAATGTGCTCTGGGATACCCAATGACTACAAGAAAAGGCTGCATTTTTATAGCTTATTTGGAAACAAGGACACAGACAAACAGAAGCTCTTCCAGCAGTCTCCTCCTTTACTTCTTTGTTCAACTATGTTATAACTATGTTATATCTATATCATCTATCTGGACTGCTGTAACACTTTTGACATGGTCCCCCACAACATACTTCTCTCTAAACTGGAGATGTATGGATTTGATGGGTGGACTGTTCGGTGGATAAGAAATTGGTTGGATGGTCACATCTAGAGAGTAGGGGTCAACAGCTCAATGTCCAGACAGAGATCAGTGACAAGTGGTGTCCCTCAGGGGTCCGTACTGGGACCTGTACTGTTTAATATCTTCAATGACATAGCAGGATCGAGTGCACCCTCAGCAAGTTTGCCAACGACACCAAGATAAGTGGTGCGGTCAACGCGCCTGAGGGATGCAGTGCCATCCAGAGGGACCTGGACAAGCTTGAGAAGTGAGGATATGTGAACCTCATGAGGTTCAACAAGGCCAAGGGCAAGGTCCTGCACCTGGGTCAGGGCAATCCCTGGTATCAATACAGACTGGGGGATGAAGGGATTGTGAGCAGCCCTGACAAGAAGGACTTGGGGGTACTGGTGGATTAAAAGCTGGACATGATCCAGCAGTGTGCACTCGCAGCCCAGAAGTCCAACCATATCCTGCGCTGCATCCCCAGCAGCATGGCCAGCAGGGCGAGGGAGTGGATTCTGCCCCTCTGCTCTGCTCTGGTGAGACTCCACTGGGAGTCCTGCATCCAGCTCTGGAGCCCTCAGCACAAGAAGGACATGGACCTGTTGGAGAGGGTCCAGAGGAGGCCACACAAATGATCAGAGGGATGGAGCACCTCTCCTAGGAGGAAAGGCTGAGAGAGTTGGGGCTGTTCATCCTGGAAAAGGCTGCGGGGACACCTTATTGTGGCCTTTCACTACTTAAAGGGGGCTTATAATAAAGCTGGGGAGAAACATTTTAGTAGGGCCTGTTGCGATAGGATAAGGGGTAATGGTTTTAAATTAAAGAGGGAAGATTTAGACTGGATATAAGGAAGAAATATTTTACAATGAGGATGGTGAAACACTGACACAGGTTGTTAGGAGAGGTAGTGGAGGCCCCATCTGTGGCAACATTCAAGGCCAGGTTGGACGGGGCTCTGAGCAACCTGATCTAGCTGAAGATGTCCCTGTTCATTGCAGAAGGGTTGGACTACACGACCTTTAAAGGTTTCTTCCAACCCAAACTATTCTATGACTCTATGATTCTGTGATAAAATGGGGTTTGCCCAAAACCTGTTGCTCCAGCAGGGACATAATACTTTACATACTGGAATTTCCTCAGATGGCATCTAATCAGACGGCAAACAAGGACCAAAGCAATACAGCGGATTTAGAAGATACAACATGAGCACTTGCTTGCTTATCATAGCACTGCTTAAACAAATCAGCCAAAATTTTTATCAGTGCTGCTTTGCCAAGACCCTGACTCCAACACCTGTGGCATCAGATCTCATATTTCACCCTTGATAAAGCAGTCATAATAATAACCAGTACTGACTTCATTAAAAACAAGTACCCAACAAGGCAAGGCAAGTTTCCAAAGTCCTAAACAAATCAAACAAGACTTTACGGGTCTGATAGTCATCTGTGTCCCCATAAACCCTCATGAGGGGTCCTAGTAGAGAAAGACACTACCTCCTGGCTCATCTGTGCTGTTCTTATAACCTACCCTGTGTGCACACAAAGGAAAAGCAGCAGAAACTAGAGTTAGTTGCTAAACTTTTGGCCTATAGTAGTGCCCCATCAATACTTTTCCCCTCTTTCTGATTTACAGTCTGTTAGCAGAGGAGAGAGTGCATAAAGCGAGAAGGAGACAAACAGAGAAGATGAGATTCATCTGCCCAGGGGTCTACACCTGAGGCAGTCCAGACTTTCTCTAGGTATCTCATCTACAAGTAGGTATCTAAACTGGACCAAATGAATCAGGCTCTAGAAAAAGTTAGTTCTCTCCACTGCTGGCAAAGTTTGCATAGACAAGTAGCTCACGTGCACATAACTGTACCACAGAAACCATTTTTAGACGTGTGATCAAACAGCCCTAATCTCCATAGGAAATGAGGCTCTGCATTGGCACATATGCTCTAAATCCAGAACCTCAGCAAGAATGGTTATTCAGCTAATCATAAGGAAAAGACTGCAGCACAAATCCCACTACGTGGGCACTAAACGGGTATTAAAACAGGATACACAGAACTTATTCATGTTCATATTCATTAAATAACCTTACCGTTCTGTGAAAAAAAATTATATCTCATTATGGAAGTGCCCCTGATTTATGAGCACAGGTAGTTCAGCCTGACATGTGGAGTAATGTCTTCTTTCACGAAAAACCAGAAAACCAAAATCTCTGAAACCAATTTTGTAAATACTAAGGATAAATTGGAAGTAAGTCTCACTGGAGTTTTCAGTGACAACTTTTGTTGGTTTGCATCTCCATGATACTGCTAACGTATTTCTGTGTTTCTCTATTTTAAATTTTCTGACAGATTTTTAACTTCAGCTCTGAACCAAGCAAGACCTTTTGTTTCCCTGGATTCAGAAAAAAAAGTGAATGCAAGAAACGAGCTGGAGTAATTATGTTTCCCTACAATACAGTCTCCCTTGAGGGACCAATATGCCCACTGTTATGAAATATCAAACCACAGTAACATTTATCTGTAGGAACTGAAGCCTTACAGCATCAGTCCTCGCTTCACAAATCAATAAGAGACTATGGTGGTTAATATTTTATTGCTTTTTCTAGTAGTGACTTTCTCAGCTTTGAATGAGTTACTAGCTTTTGGTAACTCACAAAATCCAGATAAGCCAAGACAGGATTTAAAGCAATATTTTAGTCTCTGTGACCACAGCCTTCATATAAGCTGTAGTAGACAGAAGTTTATCAAGGTCCTGCGTAGCAGATGCAAATCAGCCTTCCAATTCTTACCAAGTCTTACCTCTTCAAAACATGCTGCTTCTTCAAAACATGTTTACTGAAAGAAAGAGCTTCCTGGGTGTCTTATGTCTGTTTTTAAAGGGGTCAAAAACTAATTAATGTGCTAAAGGCTCACTCACAGTTAATGAGATTCACTGTTCTACCAATTAAGTACTGCCATGCCACTTATTTTGTCTGTTTTCATGACAGATACAGGTTTTGGTCTGTATTCAGAAGATATTCAGTTAGACTTAGTGTTTAGTCTTATCAAATCATGGTGAACCAAATAAAAAAATCCACAGCCTGCAGGGTATAAAACTGAGTTTCTTCCTCAATTTTTAACCGAGAAACACCAATACAGAGAATATTTACTCTAGGTCAACAGAACACACCTAATTTCCTCATCGTTCCATCCTCCACCATGAAGACTACATCAGACAAGTCAATCAGCACGTTATACGCGCCCTTGTCTGTCTGGTATGTAAAGCAGAGTTTATTAGGGTGCCAGGCTGTTGATATCAGATTTTCAACTGTTCGCAGTTGCTGTTGACACTTTCTGTTCTGCAGTCTTCAGAAATCCCTTGGTTGCTACCCTGCAGGTGAACCATTACCAAGTCCTCTCCCCCATGCCACCACAGAAATTGTTTTGTAGTCTGTTCTCACTCACGTCAAGCCCATTTCAGTTAGACTTATGCACACAGCCCTGAGTCTGCTTTCTTTCCAAGCTCAAATCCCAAACATAATCATAAATTCTTTATACCTGTAATAAAAAGTTAATAAAGAATCATTTACTGATCATTTATAAAAGATAGAACATAAGGATCAAGAGATCTATGAATATGGATAAAATAATCAATGTCTGCTGTATTTTCTTCTTTCTCTTTCATCTTCTTGGATTGATCTTGTCTATTTCAAGTCTCATCTTGCTCTCCTTACACACCAGTTAACTTGGTAGTTGCTTCTACCCAAATCCACCTCTGCTGTTTATCTCCTTGTGTAGTTTCTTCTTTGTTTTCAGTCCATGTTTTTGGCTTCTCTTTTGTGTATCTTTTCTCCTTTTATGGCAGTTTGCAGACCCCTGAGACAAATTTTAATTATATTTAAATTGACATTGATATATAAAACCACTGTTGTGTAAGGATCAGGTGTTCTGTCATTCTGCCACAAGATTCTCTGTTTACTAAGCTCCCATGTTAACAAAATAAATCTCTTGTGTGCCTTTTCCTTTTGTAAAAAACACTACAGGTTAAATTCCTCTATAGAACAAAAGGACACAGCATGATATTTTTCTGTAATTTCTTTAATTAGCATCTTGCTGTTGTTTCAGTTGTCTGAATGCACTTCATCTTTTTAATGATAATGCTGCTCCTTGACTCCCAGGAACAGAAGGTAAACAAATTACCTGAAGGTCTCTGGTGGTGTTGCAAAAGCCTGTTTTTCCCCAGAACCCACATCTTTCCTTCAATTAAGCAACATTCAAGGTTTTCACTTTTATATAAGACTGTGAAAAGTAAACATGAATTGCTGTAGTGATAATAACTTTGATTTTTTTTTAATCAATTAGCAGCTTGTGGTATTAAGGGCCTTCAGAAACCACAGAAATCATTCAATGTCATTTTCACAGGAGTGAAAAGTGTTGTTCCTCCTCCACAGTACATCATTTTATAAGCTTATACTACACACAGAAAGAAAATAACCCATGCTGGCATTTAGGGGAACATGACATTTCTCCTGTCTATTCCCTAAAATACAGAGGAAACATCCAAATGACAATATTAACTTCATTTTTCCCCATATCCACTCTGTAAAGTTATTTTAAGCAATTTGAAAAATACAAATGGTGTAGGACAGAAATACAGTCCTCAGGCTGGAGAATATCCATTTGAGTGTTATCAGAGTCACCAGAGGAGAAAAAACACCCCCAAAAAACACAAAATAGAGGACAAAATGAAAGAAAAACAGAGATAAAAATAACAGGGGAAAAAAAATGGCTAGAAATAATTGCTTTGCTCTGGTTTTGAACACAGAGATCAATCATACCTCCCCTCCCTCTAAACAAAGGGGATGACTTGGGGTCCCTTAGGCTAATTTGGGGCAGTCTGACCAATCTACAGGTGTCACAGTGCAGCGCAGCACTTCCAGCTCGCAGGGCAGCCCAGGGAGATAGCAATCACCGCCCTGCTAACAGGGAGACGGACAAAAACATCAAAATGTCAGCGAATTTACAACTCATTTGCTACTTATTAAGCCTGTCCTTTACACACTGTTTTTATTTCTTTTTCACTAAAATGCCGCCTTCATGTAAGGACACTCACAATTAGCATGGATAGATTTTTTTTGTATTCCAGAACATGGCCTCCAGAGCAACTCCCCGGGGTCTGACGTGAAAATCAATTAGCGTACGGCAGTGCAGCCTTCTCTGGTTTCCTTCGTCTCTGCCATAGCTAGATGGCTCATGGCACATTTAAAGACCTTGATTTGCTATTAGCCAAGTTCCTATCATGCAGGCAGATCCAGATAGAATTTACTTTTTTTTTTTTTCCCCCCCCTTAAAATATGATGTAGTTGTTGCTGTGGTTGCCCCATGGATGTTTTCATCCCTTCCAATTCAAACAGCTGAATCCCCACTGAACAGTCCTTACTTGTGTTTCTGTGTGCACTTTTGTTGTCTGATTGTCTGTTGCCTTCTCAGACCAAAACATCTGTTTGATATGTTTTCCTGCACTACCCACACAGTGAAACAAGTCATGTCAGAGACGGATTGAAAATCAAAATCCTCAGCAGGTGCTAAACCTGCCTCTCGACTGATAGCACATAACACAGGTAGTACCAGTGGTTTGCGATACATTCAGTGACTCTGTGGGCTCAATTAGCATGCAGTTGCAAATTGCTGCAAATTGTTAATATTTCTGGTATGGAAATAAACCCTCCATGCTTTGGGACCAGAACTGCTCACTGGGAGGCAGCTGGAGTCAGATTTCCAAGCTTTGTGATTCTGAAGACAGGCACCTGGTGATAAATACAAAAGCATAGAAGGAGCTTGGATGCCATCCTCCAACTGAAAATGAAGGCAACAGGGGTCTCATTTTCTTAGGTGCTTTAAAAATCCCATTCTTCTTGCATATCTGACTGTTTGTATCTCGGTAAATGGCTTTCAGCCCTTCTTTTCAGCCTCTGCAAGGGAACTCTTTTACATGAAGATTTCCTGAAAATGATATGTAGGGGTTTTCAAAATAAAGCAGTGTGCCCAGGTGGCCAAGAAGGCCAACGGCATCCTGGCTTATATCAGGAATAGTGTGGCCAGCAGGACCAGGGAGGTGATCGTGCCTCTGTACTCGGCACTGGTGAGGCTGCACCTCGAGTACTGTGTGCAGTTTTGGGCCCCTCACTACAAGAAGGACATCGAGGTGCTGGAGTGTGTCCACAGAAGGGTAACGAGGCTGGTGAGGGGTCTAGAGAACAAGTCTTATGAGGAGTGGCTGAGGGAACTGGAGTTGTTTAGTCTGGAGAAGAGGAGGCTGAGGGGAGACCTTATCGCTCTCTACAACTACCTGAAAGGAGCTTGTAGTGAGGCAGGTGTTGGTCTCTTCTCCCAGGTAACTAGCGATAGGACGAGAAGCAATGGCCTCCAATTAGGTCAGGGAAGATTTAGATTAGATATTAGGAAAAATTTCTTTATTGGAGGAGTGGTCAGACATTGGAACAGGCTGCCCAGGGAGGTGGTGGAGTCACCATCCCTGGAGGTGTTAAAAAAACATGTAGATGTGGCACTTCAGGACATGGTTTAGCAGGCATGGTGGTGTTGGGTTGATGGTTGGACTTGATGATCTTAGAGGTCTCTTCCAACCTATGATTCTATGATGCTAAAACCCTACTCTGTGAAATCAGCATCCACGCTCTTCATCATTCTTCAACACGTTGGCACCTTACAGAGAAGATGACCAAATTTGAGCTGCCTTTTTCAGTCTCCTAAGTTCACCTCAAATTATTGATTTAATATAAAAAAAATGCAGAAAATTCCCAGGAAGTCCAAAGAGCTCATCATAAATGTGTCTTGAGGCAGACCTGCACATAAGTAGCACATTTAAGCTGAGCCAACAACAAATGAAAAGTTCATCCTTTGTAATTGGTACCATCTTTACTAGTCAGCAAGGAAGGACATGAGAGAATGCTTCCTTTGGTTCTGCCAGTGTCAAAATCAGTATCTGACAGACAGGATTTTATAGCTTTGATTCTCAATTGATAAAGGAAAATATAATTCTGGAAAACCTATTGGGCCTAGGGATGCTGCACAGATACAAATGATGCCCACTACCTATCAAGACACTAATAAAAAGTAGGCAGGTCAGACAGAGGCCTGCTATTTCTATCTGTTCCATTTTTAAACATTTGTCAACTTGGAAAATCTGTGAAATACATGAAAGAATTTTTATTTATACTTCAGTATATCAGAGCCTGAGTTTTCCAAAGAGAATAAGGGCTTGCAGGTGTTGCAAACAGATTGCAGGTCACTGCTGGCATTAAAATAAAAAATCCATAAGGTAGATGAGCAAGAAGGAGTTAAACTGTAAAGAAATTTAAAAGGATCACATGTTTTTCTCTGCTGCAGAAAAGGAAACAACACTGAACAGTCTGAAAGAGAGTGAAATGAATCCTCCACTCCCTCTGGCAGTGCCCATTTTCCAGCAGGCACAGAGGAAGCCCACAGTCCTAACCTACACTAGACAACTTTCTTTTATAAAGCGTAATTTAAGCAAAACGCATGGTTTTCTTCATTTTGTATTCAGTATTTAATAGATAGTATAAACAAAGTGACCTCAAGGATAGCTTATGGGGAATGCTGCAACCATGAGCCTGTTACTGGCACGTCTTGTGTCAGGGATTTATACTTTCTTGCATGTAGCTCCGGAATGTATTGCAGCAGCAATATATCTATGACCCGCAGTTCACCCGGACTCCATGACAGCAACGGTTCAGCGAGAGCACAACGACTGACACGGCTGGCATATCTGTCTTCATTTTGAAAACCTGTGAAAAATGGAGAAGTATCTGCAACCTTCCTGTCTTTGTCAGGTCATCTGAGTCCCCTACCTCTAATGTGCTGTGGGCTGCTGGGAAACACCTCGCCAAACTGCTCGTGGGGTGGAGAAAGCAGCTACAGACAGTTTCTAAGCAATCGCCAAGCCCTTGCCTATGGAACTCATTTGCTGATCACAAATGTTTCCCGGTAGCTTTTTCTGTAGCGCTCTATTTTTATTGCGGCCATTACAACAGCAGATAAAAAAATTGCCTGGATTAGTATCAGAGCCTAGGCTTTAATTACATTATTATGAAAAGTAGATACTGCAAGAATTCTCGCTGCAGATTGAAAAAGTTTAACTTCAATACTTTTTAAACTTTATGTTTCTATGTCTGCTATTTTAATTTAGACAGCAATATCTTCCCTTATATTAAGTGACTTACAAGGTTAGATAGTATACTATTAAAGTTTTTAATTCATAACAGGAGACTTTCATAGACACAGAAATCCCTGTAGTACATGTTGATATACACATCGCACCATCCAAACACCCTGCTTACAGAAACCTAATGAAAACTGGGTTCCATCAACATAGAATCACAGAATGATTTGAGTTGGAAGCAACCTTACAGATAATCTAGTTCCAGCCCCCCTGCCATGGGCAGGGACACCTTCCACTAGACCAGGTTTCTCAAAACCCCATCCAGCCTAGCCTTGAACACTTCCAGGGAGGGGGCATCCACAGCTTCTCTGGGTAACCTGGTCCGGTGCCTCACCACTCTCATGGTAAAGGATTTATTTCTTATATGTCATCTAAATCTACCCTCTTTCAGCTTGAAGCCATTACCCCTTGTCCTACCACTACACGCCCTTGGAAAAAGTCCCTCTCCAGCTTTCTTGTAGGACCCTTTCAGATACTGGAAGGCTGCAATAAGGTCTCCCCGCAGCCTTCTCTTCTCCAGGCTGAACACACCCACCTCTCTCAGCCTTTCCCCCTAGGAGCAGTGTTCCAGCCCTCTGATCATTTGTGTGGCCTCTTCTGGCCCCACTCCAACAGCTCCATGTCTGTCCTGTGCTGACGGCTCCCGAGTTGGACGCAGGGCTCCAGCCAACATTTACCACCTTGCCCACTTACTTGTCTGTTCCTCATTCAAACACGTCAAAAAGATACCAGTAACCTTTGCTGAGTTTAGATGCAATTTGAAATGATGAGAGTTTACTCTGATGTGGTAAGAGAGCTTCTAATTATGCAGCTATTTACTATCATTTATTTAATTCTATATAACAGAATGGAACTCTGTAGTTTCCAAGCTGACAAATGGTTGTCAGTAAAGAAACAATTAGCAGTATAATGTTTGTGTGAACATGACAAGTATTAGCGAGTACAGAAACAAGTATAAAATATTATTTTCTAGACATTGAGGTCACTGTGAAAATACTTGCTGTTGAAAGCATACAGTAGTAGCATGCGAGTAGGAACACTGCACAAGAGTAACTTGACACACAGTCTCAGTGGAACTGCAGGAAGAAAAGCTCCCCTGCTGAACTGAACATAGCTCACAGCTAAATAATAAATCAGAGCATGTAGTCAAGCATCCTGCAAAAGCACATCTCGTTCCCACATCTCTGCCACTTTGTGTCCTTCCTGCAAATTCCGATCCACCACCGATAGTTGGTGCAGCTGTAGATGCAACTTAGATCACGATGAAAATGTCTTAACAGAAGCATTTCATTTAAACAGCATAACCAAGAATTTTACTAATAATTCATGAGACTATCTAGAGAATAAGTAACAACTGAGGAAAAGAAAAGCAAAATAAAAGCACAATAATATGTGGTGATGTGGCTAAGAGTAGAGAAATGCAAAGTTGAGAAGCCTTTGCTAGCAACTTACGCAAGCATCCACAGCTCAAACCTGTTCAAAAGAATGTGGTTTTTACAGATACATAAATGCAATTCTGAGCCACTAGTTCAGTTTAGGTCCAGACAATCTGACGAGACTAAAGCAGTGCTAGTTCCATTCCATGTAAACTCCTTTAATACCACTGTAGAAAGCCTGACTGCTGCAAGGATATTTGTCATCCCCCCATCCCTCCCTTACCCGGAGAGTGGAATTTGGTAATAACAGGAAAGACAATGTTGAATAGCACTAATACTTATACACAAAAACATCCCCACCTGCTTTCAAGACCACTGAGTTGGAAAATACCAAATGCTTAACACTAAGACCAATGGGGTCTCCTACACAAAGTGTCTTTGCAGTAGCTTAACCTAAATTTCATAACTGTAGCTAAACAAGGTGGGTATACAAAGTACTCCCAAGCAGCAAATACTCCAATTGCGGCCAGACACACACCGATAGAAATATTGTGCCCATTTAACATAAAATCTCAGTGAGTAACTAGTGGAAGTTCTAAGTCTAGGATAAACCAGACGATGTAGCATTTCTTTGCACCAAGTTAATATAATACTATTCAATGCTTCCACTATACTTATTATTGTATTCACTATTACAATATTTTTACATTTTTTTTATCTTCTAGTCATACTACAGACTTTGATTCAAGGAAAAAAATGTCAGTAATACTATTACATGCTTAATACTAAATCCATGCTTAATTCTGCACAAAATCAGGAACATAGCCTGCAGCCATAATCTCTGCCTACAACACAGCAATGATTATCTATGCAAATATATATCTTATGTGAATCTATTGCATATACAGAAAGCCCTTTTATGAAATATTAGAACGGTTAGAAGCATAACATGCTTCATTAAAAGGTTAAAACCATGAAATCAAAAAGTTAAAGCACCTTATAACAATACCTATGCTTCACTCTCCCAGCTACGACGGCACATGATTATAGTTACGCTACACCACAGTTTGTGCTTTGTAACATTAATTTTTCCTCATTTTCATCCTCTGTAGTCACTTCTTTAGCATATCCTTAGTAAATACTAAGACTGGCTATGGCAAGCATTGACTTTATAAAACGATAACCTAAAAATAAGATGTATATCAAAAATTAGTGTTGCGGTTGTGGTACACAGGGTACAGAGAAAATATACAGAAAAATCAGAAGGCATAAAAAAGGATAATTGAGGGTAAAATTACACCATCTGGATTTCTACTTGAGAAAAAAATGAAATGTATTCTTAATGAAAACTTTTTTCAGCTTATAGCCTTAAATTTGAAGTTACTACAGTGTACTTTCATTACAGGCACACATTTACCTGTACTATTTTCAAAGCTTTAGTGCACATAAGAAGACAAGACCACATTTAGATACGAAGCCCATGAAATGTGTGATGAGACGAAAACACTCTTCTTAGAATTGCGAAATGCTATGAACTAGTCCTTTGGCTTCCATTCCCTGCTATTGCTCATGAAAGGAATGTCCTTGAGATGCTCTCCAGATATTACTTCTCCTGGTATATAGCCCTCACAATGTATCCAGGCTTTGAAGGAAAAAACGAAAAAAGAGGCCAGCTGGGGGGCCGGGAGGTAAGGACTCCTCTGCTGATCCGGTGGGATGTCTGGCATGCCACTAACGGCGTGGAAGAGAACACGGTTTGGAAACGCTGAGGAAGTGCCTAGTGGAACCACACAGTTTACACACATCAGTATCTTCCACATTGCTTAAGGCTGATTTTGTTTGAAATCTACCTGAAAATAGTCACCCCTAGGATCTCAACTCAATCTGCTTGTATCACCTTGGGAACAGGTAAACACACTCCTCTAGCATTTTCTGTTCACTCACATTAATTTTTTTTAAAGACCTGGTTAAACAGAAATACATCCTGACAACTCCAGAATTCATGTAAACCCTTAAAGAAAAAAAAAACAAACAAACACAGAACAAACGTCAAAGGGGATTGCTCACTGCCTGCTGAGCAACAAGAGCTTCACAGCCGCCCACTCCTGCACCATCCGCCCAAACACATCCAGCAAAAACAAAATTATTGCTCCACAGTGCTCTGACTCAGACGAGGCACTTGGGGAAGAGCACTGAATTTAGCAGCAGAGGCTGTCTGTTTAGTACTTCACACTGGACTGAGCATCAGTGAGTCACTGCTGCTGTAACACAAACCAACTTGGAGACAGCACAAAGACCAAAGGAGAAGAAACCCAGCCACAGCCAGCATGAAAAAAAATGAAGCTGAAGGGTTATGTAAGGTCCTTCTGTGCAAAAGAGCAAGAACTGAAGCATTATCGTGCTCTTTTGGGTTTCGGCAAGTGTCCCCTGCTAGCTCCTTGGTGGGGGGAAAGAATCCCTTCATAATGAGGGTGCAACCTGCTGAGATCTGTAAGAAGTCACACCACAAAAATATTTGGGGAAATTAACTCTTGAAACATAACCACTGACACATTTCAGGGTTTGTTAACTCCATGCAAAGAAAGAGGTACTGTTCCTTAGCAATGCCAGAGCTGGATGTCATGAAGACGTTAATGGAGGAATGTGGAGGGGAACACCGTTGTCCCAGCCACGTGTGAGCCACCAAACGCTGTGCTGCCCACGTTACTCATGGAAGGGAGCCCAGCTCCCTTCGCTCTGTGTCACGCTGCAAGCCCTCATGAGTCCACCACGATGCAGAAATGTTGGCCCCTGTACTAATCCAACAGGGCACAAATCAGCAATGTCCTGTCTTTAGTCTGGAGACAATTTCAGATCTCCTGGAGTCAGAAGAGTGCATTATGGATGCAGGTTCAAAGAAAAGTACAAACTCTGTTGTTTTGTTTTGTTCTAGCATTCAAAGGGGAAAAATCTAATTACTTTGTCACTTATTTTAATACCACATGAAAAGCAGCAATATAGGAACAATTAGATTTTCCGTAATTATACCTGTCATATTCGCATAAAACAAAATTTATTGCCTAGGGGTAGCTTTAATTACAATCAAATGGCGGGTGATTGAAGTTTTAATAAGAAATAATGAATTGAAAAGACAGTAAATCCCCAAACAATTCTTTAAAAAAGCTATTTTTGTCTCAAGGTGTACTGAACCTTAAGACTGGCAGAACTTCTCTTGTTATTAAAAAATGAAAAAGTTGAAATAGGTTAATGATGTCACTGTTAACTAAACATAGGCAAGGTGTTAAAAATGCATTTCTTTCAGCTTGTAAGGAATGAATGTGATACTGGCCTGAAAAGAAACAAAACAAAACAAAACAAATAAACAAACAAAAAACCCAAGCAAACAAACCAGCCAAAACACCCAAAAGCCCACTAGGCATTCAAACTGCTTTTTTATGGAAGGCACAGTCCATAAAAGAACTGTTCTATAAAAACTGTGGTTTCTCATAGTTAAACTAGACATCACCACGCTTTCTCTAAATGTGTCATATTCTGTACTCACCAATAACAGTGCCTTCTAACTTATTTCTGTTTGTGAGACCACTTCCAAATCAATATTGATGTTTTTTAACTATTTGGAAAATTAATATTAAACGAAAGTGAATTTCTCTGGCAGTCACAATCCAATGCAAACTGTTGAACCATACTTGTGGATTCATTCCCCTCCCCTGTAGAACTGGTGCTTTACATCTTCTACTGATCGTGATTTTATTTGACAAAGATCACATCCATCATCTTAGAAGAACAAACTGACTGGTTCTGTGTTTGCAAAATATTGGCAGAACTTTGTAAATACAGTGTGGAAGATACCAAAGACACGATCTATAAAAGGTAAAAATAAAATAATATTTTTAAAATATAGAAATTATGAGCCTAGAACAAGATGCGGGACAATGTAGCCAAAAACCCCTAATTAGGAAAAACCTTATTTACTAACTGCTGGCATCAAAGGTTCAGAGAATCTGAGGAAAGGCTTGCTTAGGTAACTGTACGTCTGACTTCGGCATTAGCAGAAGTGCAAGAGCAGCTATTAATGCTCCAAGTACCCATGTAGGGTGCTTGGTTCAGAGGTGCCATGCCTGGTGCATGCTCTGACCAACTGCCATACTTTTTTGAGATGTCTTGTCATGTAAAGAAGATGGTGATGACGTTTAAATTTATACAAAGACTAATGGGAAAAGATTTTACCCTCATGTAGCTGAGTGCTACAAAAACTAAGATCCAAGGCCTCCTGTGTTATCCTCCCTCCTGGTCCCATTCTCCCTCTGCTCCTCACACAGTGGCTCAGCACTGGTATGATGGAGGAATAACCAAGGAAGACTAGCGTATTTCCACTCCGTCCAGCCTGGAATTAAGTGAACTGAGCACTCTTTTGCGGGGTGGGGGACAAACATAAACCTTCTTACACTGAAGATAAATTTAATCTCAGATCCCTAATTTCCTAGACATCTTGAGTTATGGAATCTTCTTCCAATCATATTAAAAAAGAAATACCAAAACCACAAAGAAAACCAAAAAGAAAAAAACCAACACAAACCCCACAACATCTCTGTAGCTACCAGTCCTAAGCAGAAGATTACAGTCTCTGATCCCAAGGAAATTAAAGTGTCATCTTGCAACATTGAGCCAAACGGCAATGCTCCAGGCAGAGGATTTCAGTTCCATCGATGTAAGACATCCTGTGCTTAGCCCGTATGTATCTGTCCCTCAGCTGCGCTCATCTCGTGTCCATACATCAAAGGTGGAATGTGGACCTAGGTGACTGTGGATTTCTAATTTCACCAGGACAGTCGGGTGTGTCAAAACCAGGCATACTTTGGAAGCTTTTCAATCTTTGGAGCTAGTGCAGTGAGAGTCCCCTTCCCTCTGAACTCTAGGAACAGACCTGTAAATATGTTTGTAAAGAGACCACTGGGGACCACTTTCACCCCCACGTGAGTTCATAAATCAAATCCAAATACACAGTAAGTCTGAGCCCTTTAGGAATCTAGTTGAAGAGCACCAATTTGTATCCGCTAAGCAGCTGCATAAAAGGGAGTAATAAATGTTCCTGGGCAGTCCTTGGACTTTAAAGAAACTATATCTTCACCACATTGACAGATCGTACAATGTGTCATCACCTTGCTTCTTGAAGCTTCCCCATCAAAGGGAATCTTGCAATTCACTAAAAGGATTAACATAAAAAACATGTGAAGTACCTCAGCCTCTACTGACTAATAAAGCTTTTTGCAGGTGAAGCTTACATTTGTTTATCAGCAAATTTACAGTTAGATCACAGAAAGTTAGAAATGGCAATTTAGACCTTCAGGAAATAGCAAAACCAGTTTATTATACTGTTTTCCTTCAGCTTTTCCTGCTTTCTAAGCTTTTCCACAGAGACCTATGGTGCAAGGAAATTGCAGGGTTCCTGGGGAATTTTGCCTTTTGTACTAACAAGTACCTAAACGGTCAATGTTGCAAACAAAGCTGACAAGAGCTCCCTTGAGGAAAGTTTTAACATGGAAATTCCACTAGAAAGTCTGAAAGGTGTGATAAAGGTGGCAGGTGGACACATTAAACTGATACAGGAGAAAAATCTATAAAAGAAAGATGCCAGGTGAACATGCTACCTGAATCTGCTTCGCACTGTCATGAAGACAGAAATTCAGTATTTCTTCTTAACGAGCTCTGCAGCAAGCTGTTTCCAAGGATTCGAGCCCTGCTGATCGGATTCCTTTAAAGCTCACTTGGAAGAGCCCCAGGTTTACCTGCATTCTTTCCCAAGAGTCCCAATTAGCCGCACGCCTGAAATACTGGCACAAAGCGTGCTACCACAATGCTTGAGGAAAAACTCCAATATTCCAGGAAACAATTTCTTACACTGCTGAACCCATACTGTTATCCAGTCCTACAGTGCATTTAAGGATACTGCAGCTACATATTAAGCATGATTGCCATGCTGTAGATGGCTACCATAACATTCAGAAAACAAAATCCTTTACAGAAAGGGAAAAAAAGTTAGGAAGACTATTTGAAAGCAAAGACTACTGAACTACTCCCTGCTGAGTGTTAATTTATCAAAGCACATGACTAGCAGCCAAGCCAAATGTGGGGTTTTGTCTTTTACTTGTGCAAAGATAAGAGTATGAAATGGGCTTAAAATCAGATTCTGATGCCCATTCTGCAATTCAACAGGTCCTTAATGCAGCAAGAGTTCTACTGAAGTTGAAAGTTAGTCTGACGTGTACATGTTTCATCAGTCAAAACTGGCATTTTAAAATTTAATCTTCCTCTGGCTCTACAGTAACAATTTATTGCGTTCAGCTCAATCTCACTAAAAATTTGACCACGAAAAAGTTGGAAAACAGATCTGGAGAAAATTAATAATTTCACCGTAACAAAGTATTTCAATTTCTCATCAGGGGAAAAAAAAAGATTTAACTACACTTATCTTCCAAAGTGAAAAATACACCAAAATAATTAAAACACTTTGAATTTGGATAACATTTATTTAGATCTGAATTTACCTTAATTTTTTATTTAAAATATTTTATCTGACTGCTAGTGATTTACTGTTGATTTTTCTTGTTGAGAAGTGCTTGTCAGAAAACCTACCACTACGCATGTAGTTGCACCATCTGAGCATTTTATCATGATCTTCTGGTCTAAGGCCTATCAAAGAATTATGTCTCAAGTAAGAAAAGAAATGAGGGAAAACATGCTGAAATATGAACACCCCATTCCATTCCATTCCATTCCATTCCATTCCATTCCATTCCATTCCATTCCATTCCACTCCCAGGCATGTTCTATGACCTTGAGCATGATGCAGGCATCCAAGATATGGTAGAAGAATCTCCTGCACTGTACCTAAGCCTCTCCTCATCCAAACACCTTTATAAAATGATTAATATGATGGAAGTAGATGCTATAAAAGAGTCATGCATTCCCTGTAAGATAACGTGCCAGGGAGAGACTAGAAAAGCTGGGACTTTTTTTGGTAGTCCAGAAGGCTGACAGCAGATACAGCTGAATCACAGAATCACAGAATGGTAGGGGTTGGAAGGGACCTCTGTGGGTCTTCTAGTACAACCCTCCTGCCCAAGCAGGGTCGCCTGCACCAGGCTCTACAGGACCTAGTCCAGACGGGTCTTGAATATCTCCAGAGAAAGAGACTCCACAACCTCCCTGGGCAGCCTGTTCCAGTGCTCCGTCACCCTCAGAGGGAAGAAGTTCTTCCTCATATTCAGACGGAACTTCCTGTGCCTCAGTTTGTG
>Ga0065711_1027798_pt1 | contig 45902 bp, 32 predicted proteins | sample Hoacrofraction12_FD_59098 | JGI IMG/M metagenome (GOLD analysis project Ga0065711, IMG submission 59098) | Hoatzin crop microbial communities from Cojedes, Venezuela - Epithelial fraction 12 v2 (version 2) | ecosystem: Host-associated > Birds > Digestive system > Esophagus > Crop | place... | reverse complement strand
GAGGAAGAACTTCTTCCCTCTGAGGGTGACGGAGCACTGGAACAGGCTGCCCAGGGAGGTTGTGGAGTCTCCTTCTCTGAAGATATTCAAGACCCGCCTGGACAAGGTCCTGTGCAGCCTGCTGTAGGAGTCCCTGCTTGGCAGGGGGGTTGGACTAGATGACCCACAGAGGTCCCTTCCAGCCCCTACTATTCTGTGATTCTGTGATTCTGTATGATGCTATATAAGACCAGAGTTCCTCCTTCAAAATGGGGTCTTCTCCATTCACCCAGGCATGGGCTGCATCGATGCAGCTCCTGGCATCTCAGGCCCTATGGGTTCCAGGGGACTCAGAAATTGTGCAGATATAGATAAATTGTCCTTTGGGGTCAATGCCACAGACTGAAATGGATAGAAGATTCCAGCTATTTGGTTCTCAGTCAGGCCAGATGTTTTATAGCCTCTGGTGGAATATCAGTAGACGTATTTCACAGTGGTAAAGGTCAAAGATGGACTCTAAAATAAGTGGAACTGGCATATTTGATGGCTCTCAGATTAGAGGAATATTTACTGGCAGATAATATCTGTAGTACAAAAACTTCTCGCTCAGGGATGGGAGAAGAGTTTTAGCAGTGGTTGGGACCTCTGGGATCCATCAGGTCTCCCAGACCTCGGGCTGGCATGGAGGGTCCACAGGGATTTTGCTGTCTTCTTCCAGGACATGAAAGGCACCCTGATAATTGGAGCCAAGCCCCTCTGCCTCTCGACTGCGCACCACGGAAGGGAATCCCTTGGTGGCTAACCACGGGTATTTCTGTTCATCATTTCCAGGTCATGACACTGAAGCACAGAGAAGCTGGGAGCTGCAGTCTCCAGGATCTCCATCGCCTCTCCTTCCCTTACCCCACCAAGCCCACAGGGCTGGCTCACCTGCCTTCTGCATGGGCTGGGTAGCTGTGGGGAGATGTCTTTCCAAGCCCTTTCTCCCCACCGACTCCAGCAGCAAGGTCCCAAGAGCCTCCAGAAAACTGCTGCTCTGTCAGGGTGCCTCAGCACAGAGCAACTAACATTTATTCCCACTTATTTGCAGCAGGCTCTGCAGGACAGCTGGACCAATCTGAGGTTCAACTGCCAGGTACAGGTCCATTTTGCTACTGAATTTATCCCTGAAATAATCTTCTGTGGAAGTTTTAGTTTATATAAAGATCCGTCCCCAAGCATATATAAACTAGAAGCTGCAATATTTGAAAGTGGACAGGGCATGAATTAGCAGTGCTCTTCCAGGGATATTTCTGAAATGACACACAGAAATACTGAGAGCAGATGTTATATTGCTTTTAGAGGACAAAAATGGGTCAGACCTTATAGCAGAGTTTCTAACCACCACGTAGTCTCTGCTGTCCTATATTTCTCGGGATGAGAGCAGGGAACACTAACTCTCCTGCTCCAGGGGTCCCAAACCCCTGGAATGGTTTCTCTCCTAAAACACCACTGAGGCAGCACTGGTGTGTGCGAGAGGAAGGTCTGCCTTCCTATCTGTCGTCTTCAGAAAAATCAGCAGTCTCCACACCTGAATCAGGCAAAAGTAAACCCATCACGCCAGATGTTGCCATCCTAAGAATGAGAGTCTGGGGAGCAGACAGATCCCAGGAAGCATGGGATGAAGCTCGAGTGGCTGCGAGCGCCCTTGATGCAACGTGGCTTCGTGGCCACTGGCGGGAGGGGAGGAGCAGACCCACGAGACCTGTCTGACACCAGGCCCAAAGCATAGACCTGGCAGCTGAGGCAGGAGCCGTGCTGGGGCTGGAAACCGGGGACGGAGCGGCAGGTTGCGCCTGTAGCCTGGGCAGGGCTGACCTTGGCTGAGGTGGAACGGACGGATAGCTGCGAGGCACCGGCAGGACCTCCCCGACAGACAGACCAGCCTGAAACGTGAGGCCTCCGGAAGGGAGCCAGGTCATCTGCCATCACCTGGTCGGTGTCCTGGGATGACCTGGACACTGAACCACTTCAGGCTGACACGGTGGCTGGAGAGCCTGTAGCTCCTTGGACAAATAGCTTACCTTCACCTTAACCCATTCGGTTTGGCTAGCAGAAAACTGCAATTCTGTGGGGTTTTTTAAAAGGTTTGATCTTTTTTTCACATAGTAGTTTCCTCTTATACAGGGCCTTTGTGAAGAATTGCCTTCGATTCATCCAAGCTTGTTGGAAAGTGAGGTTTCCCAGGGCAGCAGTGGTTAAAAGACGCACTCATGTTCTCTGTTGCCAAGGTCTGGATCGCTCTGTGCTGACTGCAGGCAGTAACAAGTCAGCCTGTGGCTGTAGTAGCAGGAGAGTTATAGGAAAGGGAAAAATTACTCACAGGCAGCATAGCTGTGATTCCTGCTAGCGGGCCCCCAGGACAGCAGAAATCAGGCAGTGACACTTTAACCCTGCTGAAGACATCGGCAAAAGCCCCCCTGCCTCCCCACAGAGCCCAGGCTTCGGCTCCAGTGTCCCCATCACAAAAGCGACTGGGACAGGAGGGCTGTGCTCCGCGGGCATGGCAGGAATCCCAGACGAGGTCTAAGAGAGAGGCCACCGGTCTCCCTGAGCGCCTGCAGTGCCGGGGCAGGGCTGCGGGAGCGGCCGGACCTGGCCGGGCTCCCCTGGCACTGGGGGTCACAGCCCGATGGCTGCGGCTGGGCTGTATGCTAAGCTAACGAGGGCGAGCCCCGGGGACGAGCATCTCCAGAGCAACGAGGGACACAATGGCAGGAACGCGCGCCGGCCCCGACCAAGTAGGCCAGAAGTCGAAACAGGCGATCGCACCCAAAATTGTGTCGGGGGGTTTGCTAGCACCAGTGGAAACCTTACTGGGTTTCGTACTTTAAATAAACTGACCTAAAATATCCCAGCAAGGTACCCAGTCAGAAAAATGCCAAAAACCGGCCAAGAGCTTACCAAGGCAGTCAGCAATGCAAAATAATTCAGCCATTCAAAACCGTTCATTTTTCACATCAGTGCTTGATTAATGGGCGCTTAAATTAAGTTTTGCTTGTTTGTTTGTTTGTTCTTCTGGGATTAGCTGTTTCGCTTTGAAAGAACACAAGCTCCTCAAAAGAGAAATGGAAGCAACACATAGAAAATGTCCACCCACCCTCTGCTTCTTTTTGAAGGGCTTAGATGACTTCTGACTCTCCCTCTGGGTTTACACCTGCTCGAGATGTGAAACAGGAGCTTTGTGGGTGTGCGAGGTGGCAAAAGCCTCACTGCTATGCTGGACCAGGGTGAGAGCGTCCGCATAGCCGGGCTTTGGTGACTGATAATGTGGCAGGCGGGAGGTTTTGGGTCTTCCCTTTATCCTAAAACACCATCCCAGGGAGGTGACGCCAGGCTCTGAGAGCTCTGGTGAAACAAAGGTTGGATGCTCTTCCCATCTCGGTGAGAGGAACAGAAATTAAACTTCATGAACTTGAACAAAAGACTAATCTCTGGGAGAGGAGAGGGGAGGGAAAGAGAGAGGAAACACAGACAATTAGTACTCCACAGGCTCTGACAGAGTCATTAATGAGGGATAATATCCAATTAAGGAGGAGGATGGGAAATCTGGGGAATGCCTGTTACATATTCCAGTAGATTGCTCGTGGCTCCTCCTTACTCCCCTCCCCAACTTTGATGATCGCCCAAACAGGAAAGAAGCGTTCAAGTGAAATGTAGTTGATGGAAATATGTGGAGCCCGCAGGTAGGTGCCTTGCTGCCCAGGTGTCCTGGGAGCGCGTCCCCGCTCGCACGCCTCAGCAGAGACGCAGGCATTGCGGGGTGAGCGAGAGGGAGCCTAAAAGGTTCTGGCAATGATTTAACTCAATTAAAGTCTGTGGGAGGGTTCAGCTTCACATCATGAAGCGAAGACAGGATGAGTAACTGATATAAAACCGAAAGGCACTTTACTTGTGTCTTTTGTCTTTTGGATGGCAGGAGGTGGGTAATATTCCTGCGCTGACAGGGTGAGGCTGGAGCTGGGCAGACTCTTATAAAGCATTATGGGTTTTTTGTTGTCAAAAAGGTCATCAGCAGCTTGGAAATGCAGATTTCCTTCCAGCAGGAAGTCTTTTTTTTTAAAAAAAAAAAAACCTTTCTACCAATCTCAGCATTTCTTTAAATGGAACTGTTAGTCCTGTTGATGTGACCTAAATCAGCAATGTCCTGCATAAGAAAGTGAAATAACTCGCAGTCCCCAGTGCCTCAGAAACACTTGTCTGGATTAACAGAGCGAGAGTCTGTTTCCAGACAGTCTCCTATAAAAATAGCTGGTAGCAGTTTACAGGAGTTTGAATTGGCTGGGTCTGGGGATTTCTGGGTTTTGGGGTTTTCTGTGGGTATGGGGTTTTTTTGGATAATTTTATTTTTAAGGCAAAACCCCCAAAACATTAATTATGTCAGCAGCATTGTTTTTGAATTAGCACCTCCCTTAAAGTGATTCCCACAGTAGTTTCGGGAGCGAAACTTAATTTGTTAAAGTCTTTGCACGTGCTGTGTAGGGGGAGAGCTGGACTCCTAAGACTTTTCCAGACCTTTAGAGCTTTTTCGAAAACCAGTAAGTCCCTTTTCCCCTCAAGCTTTATGACTAAATTCTCTCCCCAGCATTGCTGTAAGGAACAGAGACCTTTACATGTCTGCATTTACAGATGGGCTCTGAGCAGCATCATCACCAAGTTCTCAAAGCTCTGAAGAATGGGACTCTGCTTGCTCTCGCCATCGCTCCTTTTCTCCATAAATATGTACTTAATCCCTCTCAGTCCCAGTGTATACAACCCGTGGTTATTGCATCAGTGAACGTTACAGATCCCGTTTTTCCCAGGGCAGGGCGCTTGGTGTGCACAAAGGCACAATGCGGGGAAGATTAATATCAGGTTCTGCTTTGCCATTCCAAGCCCCTGCTAACTGTAAATAATATTTTAGCAAAGATCTTGATGCATCATGATCTATTGTGTTGCAGTGATGATGCTGCTTGTTATGTCTTTAGCAGTGATTTATCATCCTCTGCAATGACACAAATCACGGATGGCTCATGACACTCCAGGATGTATGATCTCTTAGTGGTGGCAGTGATGAATTCCGCGCTTAGATCATAACATTTTGAAACCTGGGGTGTGGAGCTGATCCTTTGCTTTTTACTTCTAAAAGCTACCTAAAGCAATAAAATCCTCTCTTTGTTAATGATACGTCAAGTAGCACATCTCCGCCTTTCACGACAGCTCGATATGGTTAATTTTGGCTAAGCCTCGAAGGGTTATCAGGCAACTCCGGATTACTCATTCCTTTTGCTTTTCCCCTACTACCTCCTAACCTTTAATGTCCTCCTCCTGCATTCTGGTCCCAGGGACATATTTTGAAATTCTGCTGCATGTATAATGAGTATAAAATGTTCCTCTAGGAGCTGGAGAAAGCTCAGATGTTTGGGTACAGTAGGCCCATTCCGACACAACAAGCCTACGCTCAAGCTGTGATCCCAACAGAGAAGAAAGCTTTTCAGGTCTGAGCTGCTCTCATCCAGTGAGCTACTGCCATATCAGCTCCACTCCGAGGAATTGGAAGGACTTGCTTTTGTTTATTTTTATCCTGTGGCATCGAAACGCTCCAGGTAAGAGAGGACAGGCTGGGGAAGGGGGTGTTGAAGGCTCTCCCTCTTCACTGCTGGGTCACTGCTGCCGAGACGACATGCATTTCTTTTAGACACCACATAAACTATTGTGAGGATGCAGGTTTTCTGGCTTTAGCGTTGAGAAAGAAGACGTGAATATCAAGGGCAAAAAAAAAAAAGGGGGAGGAAAAAAAAGACAGTTCCAAACAAACCACAGGGAGCCAAATGCTGCCCTTGGCGATGAGCAGCCAAGGAGTGGCACCAGCTGGGGCTGGGGGGCCCTTCGCCCTGGTGTGGGCGCAAACCCGGGGCTGGATCCAGCAAGTGACGCTCCCCGGGCTCAGGCTGAAGCGAAGGGGCCCCTCCTGGCCTCCTCCCAGAAGCAATGGGGGGGGACATCAACCACCCCTTCCTCACCGCCCCAACCCCAGGGACGGAGGCCGGCTGGCCGTGAAGCCCTGCCAGTACCGGAGGTGAGGGGCTCCAAGACCCAAGGCCACACCATGCCGTGATGGAAGCAGCGAGTGGTCACGTCCTGGAAGCCACTGCTTGGCCACACAGCCTCCGCACCCCCAAAAAGAAGAAGGTTTCCTGGTATTTCAGCGGAGCCCGGGGAGGGGAGGTGTTGGGGGCAGCAGCACCCAGGGGTGAGGGACCCGACAGTGACATCCGCTCAGGGCTGCCCAGGGGATTTGGGCGCTCGCCCCTGGCTCACCACTGCTGGACACAGCCAAGCCGGTTCCTTCGCAGCTGTGCCGTGGTCAGGCTCTGTGGTGTTTTGCTGATGCGCCTTATTGCTATCAAATCTCAGAGAGCTGGCGATTTTTCCTATTCCTTCCACCAAAGAGCAGAAGTCCTAAGCCAGTCAATTAATGTAAGAACTCATTTCACATGGTAAAAGGGCCCTATTTAAGGAAGGAGCTTTTTTCCCCTAAAACTTAGCAAAACAGAACTGTAATTATCAGCTTGAGACAGCCAAGCATCGTGGAAAAATTTTACCTCAGGTGGTGAATGTTCAGCCAAGTTAGGATATAACAAAGCAAGATTTTAGAATAGAAAACCTTGGGCAATCCTGCTTATAGTCTGCAGTGCTCATGAGGGCCTGCATTTTCTATAATACTGTGGTTCAATCTATAATATGATACCATGATACGATGTTCCTGCAGTAGGCAATGCAGTCCCCTAAGAAGAGAGTTATATTGAGCAAGAAACAAATGTATCATAACATAGACCTTTTTAGGCTGCACACTCTGGAGTGGTCAGCTGTAAAAGCACGTAGCAGCCTTTCAGACTGAAGCCTTCCTTATTGCTAGTCCTGGATACCCAGATCCAGCAAGGGAAACATCTCCCGGTGGTTTGCAAAGGTGAGAGGAACCATTTGAGATACGCTGTCTCATGGTACCACAGGGCTTCAGTTCCCAGTGCGTAAACGTGGTTGTCACCGAAATTCTGAACAGCGGGGATTTTACGCATACAATAAATTTACCACAGATAGCGCTCTGTAAATATAAATATGCATTTGAAACTCAGAGAGATGGGCCAAGAACCTTGTATCTTTTAGTATGTAACTTTGTATCTTTTAGTATGTAACCTTGTATCTTTTAGTATGCAACACTTCACAATATACTCCTCACTATTTTATATTCTTGCTTTACAATAAATGTGCTTCCATGATCTTTAGGGTCCCTTCCAACTCTTACCATGCTATGATTCTATGATTCTATGATTCTATGATATTTCACCAAGTATTTTCAACCTAACCTGCTGATAATGTTGTAAGAACATTCAGGTTACTGCATGTGTGTATTAAAAGGATGAGAAATTGGACTTGATAAAGAGTTGAAATGGGTTAGACTGACCAAAACCTGGTAGGAATTAAAAATGAAAATCTAAAAGCAATTTGATTCAGGTGAAGAAAATGAAACATCTTCCAAAGCAAAAACAATTGCAATAAAATAATTACAATAAAAAATATTAATGAAAGCCAAAGGATGACAGAACGGGAGAGGAGTGCTCCGTGAGCCAGAGCCGCAGCAGCCAGGGCCGTTTGTTAAGGTGGAGGGCTCAGGTTTAATATTCAATAGTCTCCTGTGCCCGGGAGCGACGTGAAGCCGCACCGCAGCCCTGTTCAGAGGACACCCCGGACACGGGAGCACAGGCTTAACTGACGCTGAGCCTCCTTGTCCTGAGCAACTGCTCTAACCCCTGTGCTACTGAATAAGCGGGGATCCCTCGTCCTTGATTTTATGGGACGCCGCCTGTTTTTCAACAGGTGCCTGCGTCTTTTGACTATGCTGAAACAGCTAGCAATGGAAATTACGGGACTGGGTTGTCTACCATGTTCTGATGTATTTCTTTCAGCTGAAAGTCTCTGGCAAAATTGACTTGAATTTGCAAATATGTTTGAGCTGCCCTGAAATATCATTTATGGAAGCACCTGGTATTTTCCAAAATATGATAAGATGATGACGACAAGAGTAATGATAACAGCTGTTATTGTTCAGGTAACTCTACTAGCATTTTCTTATTCCTTCTTATTCATCACCTTTTTACTGCTTTCTATTTCTTTATCTACCTGCAGTATATTATATTATGTGTATTTTCCTGTTTATTTTGCTTCGTCCTTTTCACTGCCATACGTGACGGTGCCCTCGTGGCTTTATACGTCCTCAGGTGCACAGCCCCAATGACTTCTTTTAACATTATCTGGGCCAAATCCTTCACAGCGTTACTCTGGTTTCCCTCAGGTGTGACGCCAATCAAGTTACATCAACACAGAGTTGTGCAACTGTGGAAAAGCAGAGCCCTTATCTGTATTATGCCATGATACATTTTTTTTTTCATAATGTCTTTCTCAGCATGTATCTTTATTTACACTTTCCTTTTTTATTTCTCTGCACCTCGTTTTACAAACCTGGCTTCTTTACATTCGGTAGCCATCACCGTGATCTATCTGATCTAGACAGCTGTGCTGAGACAGGGGATTTTGAAATATTACTGTAAAAAACTGGAAGCTTTTTGCCACACTTGTATTCATTTTAGTGGTTATCACTGTAACAGTTAACAAAAGACACAAAGACATCCATACCCAAAACACAGCATATGAAGATTTAATTTTTTTTTTTTTAAATGGCACATATATTTAAATAGCTCCTACTTTTCCCATTTGGCAAGGCCATTGTTGTGGCTAATGTATGTACTTCTGAAAACAATGATACATTTCCAATAGTATCTTCCATGATTTTTTTTTCAATGAGCAATAAAGGAGGTTGAGGTGGGATGTGTTTTATCCCACCACATTATATCATTCCTCTTTTTCCTCTTTGTTGGATGGCAATCAGGAACCCTCATGCCAAGCTTGGGAAGCAACAGCATCTGGCTCCTTGGCAGATTCTGCAGGCGGTCTTGTTGCCAGCCTTTAAGCTGTGTCTGGGTCTGCTGCATGGTTTGGCTGCAGATGGGCTCTCTGGGTTGCCTTGTGCTTATGGGTGCCAGTTTTGGCTTACCTTTGATTCTGAGGACTTTACTCATTTTTATTCATTTGTGAATAAGGACCCATCCAAATGCTTCATGAAACCAATATCAGAGTGTACCGATACTTAAAATGAAAAGGGAAGGAGGCTGTTTCCCTTCCCCCTCCCCTCCCCAGGATGAAACGTTATAATAGCATCTGCAAATGGATCTGAATCTATCAGTATTTCCATTATAAATCAGAGGCTTAGAGCTTAGCCATGAATATTCCTCCCAGAATGAAATGCAATGCCACCACTGGTATCCAAACAGAGCCAAAGGTTTTTCCAGACCACCTAGGCATTCCCACACTTGCTGTCTTTCCCTTCCTTCAAGGGGGTCATTTTGAAGACGTGATAGTCTAACATCGAGCGTATGTCCAAAACACTTGTGTGACAAAAAAAATGCTTCTTGCTGATGGTTCTGGACGCTGAGGTTCAACACGGTTTCAGAGTCACGTGCAAGAACAGTGCCTAGGCCTGGAAGAAAAGCTTTGGAGCCTGGGTGGACGTGGAGGGAGCTGTGGCTGTGAACACAGCTGTCCCGGCCCCTCCAACCCGTGGGTGCCGAAGGCTGGGAGGGTGCAGCAGGGAAGCGCTATGCCCGGCTCCTGCTTTGGCTCCTGCCGTGCTAGGGGTGCTGCTGGTGAGACCCAGTTCGGCCTGGATTTGGGCACGGAAACACCCGCCCCGGCAGGAGCTGCCTCTCCCGGAGAAGGTCGGGGCGCGGGGAGGCTGTGCTCCCTAACTGGAAGTGTCAGGCTGCTGTCAGGGGGAGCCCAGCGCTCTGCCCAGCCAGCGAGAGCGGGGACCACTCGGCACAGATGGCCGGGGGTAGGGAGCTGCCCCATTACCAAATGAAGCCTTCAAAACATGATGCGACTCTCAACATTTTGGAAGGAACCTTTCTGACCCCGGTGCCTGCACCTCCGCGTGCCCAGCTGGTCCAGGAGCGTCTGCTTTTGGTCGTCTTGGGATGGCTGCCTTTGGGGCAGCTTGGTGTCTTGGGAAGCAACATTCCCGCTGGGCCAGGGGAGGTGCGAGGACCTGGGATCCCAGAGGAGTCGGGTGGGATGGGGCTGGAGGGAGCGGGGGAGCTGGCTGGCACCCTGTCGGAGTGCACATATGGTAACATAGGTGACGGTGCCTGGGGACCAGGACACTTCCCCGCCTACGACTGGGCCCTCTGGGTGATGCTGGGTACTGGGCAGCGCCGGGTCACAGCTGTCCATGCTGATTCCCAGCATGACCCTGTTTCCCTGCTGAGTGCTGCTGGGGGAGCAGAGCAGGCTCCGAGCAGCCAGCCAGGCACCGAGGACGATGCACGGCAAAACCTCTCCTAGTTACAGCAGGATCCACGGGCAGAAGTTCCAGCACCAATAATGACAAAAGAAAATTGAAGTAAAAAAACCAACAAGACTTTTTCAAAAGGGTATATCTATTTTTCTCTTTGCTATACGCAATGTAAAATACCACTGCATGAAATTTTATCCTTATGTATATGCTGAAGGAGTCACGTCAGTGACACATACTGTTACACGAAATCCAACTAAACATAATGCAACATTCAAAGCAGCAGTGTTCTGGTGTCCCTTGCTTCTTTTTTTAAGCTTGTCTCTTCTGTATTTAGGAAAAAGGTTTCTTTTCTCTTCTTTCCATATTTCCCTGCAGTCTATAGACACCTCCGCACATGATTTATAACAATCTTTCTTGTGCCATCTCTTCCACGATTCATCTTTTCGCAATCCTTTGTAACAATCTCTCTTACAATCCTATGTTCTTGCAGTCTTTTTCTTAAATGAATCAAGGCAGGATGTCAAATCTGTTGGTGTCATGGCTGGCACCTCCCCCCCCCCATTAGCAACGTGGGGAGAAAAGTCAAATCACAACAAAATTGTTACAGGTTCTCTTTTGCAGGTTCTTTGGGGAAGGGAAGCGATTCACCTTTAAAACATGTGATGCTCCCAGTTTGGTGAAAGACTTGAGCACCCGTGCAGTTCCAAGTATGGGAGGAAACTGCATGCATTTGATGAAATTACTTGCCTTTTAGATGAAAGCACTTATTAAGTTTCAAATGTCAGGTCTTATGCATTTTTGCGCGTAGGTCAGAACCTTGTCTGAAGTTCATTTCTTTTTTAGGCTGGTAAGAGCACACATTACAGATTAAAATAATAACCAAATAACTGGTTAGGCTCCTTAATGTGAACCTCTCCCCTCTCCTGCACGAGTAGTAAGAGAATTCATCAGGAAATCACACACTAGCGTTAAAAATACAAGTTAATATTATATCCAAGAAAGACTCCAACATGCCCAAAAACTGAGGGTCCAAATAACAGAGCAGGCTAAGTGCTGAAGAACAGGACTGGTGAGTATTTGTTTAAATTCCATTTGAAATGTGTCTTCTGGATATTTCCTTAGGTAAGTGAGGGTTGACTATTGTTCGAGTGCCTGGGTGCTCTTTGTAATGTCCTTATTCACATAAACCCCACGAATGTTTAAGTGTTTGCGGTGGCATTTCCTTGTTTACTGTTCTCTTCAAGAGGTTTCACCTACCCAGAAGGAGACAGAAGGGGTACTGTGTGGTTTAGGTGGCCAACTCAATACCATGAGGGGTGAATGGCAAATAGGAAACTGTCAACTCAAACAGCTCATAAATAAGGCACAAGATGAAAATCATGAGTCTAAACCATTGACAGCCAAAAGCAAAAATATACCAAAAACTTAACGACTATGCTCAGTGCAGTTCCAGCTGGTCCATCAATCATTCACCAACAGAAGTGCTACAGTCATGGCAAATAATATTTAAACAAATGGTATTACTATTGCTAGCTTTGTTGTGCACCGAGGAGGGTTAGGCAGGGATCTCCTGCCCTGAGTTCAGAGCGAGTCAGAGATGTTCCACAGAGATGCATACTGGCCCACTCTGCATGTCCGGAGCCACCTCTTCCACCTCGGGTCGTTGCTACATAAGCATAAAAGTACAGGATTCATTTACTGCTGCTGGCGGTTTGCTGTGGATCTAGGCACAACGGTTGAGAAAGGCATCTTTATTGCTGTCTCACTGTCCAGTGTCTGGTGGGCCAAGGAGCACAGCACAAAAGCTGTCATCCCACTTGGCTCTCATCACGCTCGTTTTTGGCACCTTGGCTGAGGCCAAGGACTGAATGAGCAGAGGGGAGGAATCCTGCTCTGAAAGCTCCCGGATCAGGACTGAGGCGTGCTGGAAGAGCTATGCGAGATGCCTGCACACCTCCTGCTTGCGGGGTCCTGTTCTCTGGGTAAAGAAGGGAATTGTGATCCCGTGGGGCTAAGGGCTCTTGCAACAATTTTGGCATTCTCACTAATGGGTTGAGAAGGTGATCAGGTTTAAAAGCTGTGCTCCAGGAAGGGGCACTTCTGGAGCAGATTGGTTTTTGGGCTAAAAGCAGCCCCTTGACTTCTTGTCTGCAGATAATTTTTTTTAAAGAAACTTTGGAGAAAGCCCATGTCAGATATTTCATTCTTTATGTTGATTTGCAAGCAGTACTTTGCCCTACTTTGAGCAGTCATCTGTAGAGCATTTAAATAAACACCTTCTCATGTTTTTAGTTGGGCCTATCTTTTCATTTCCCTTCTGTGGCATTTTACCTCCCAACTTAAGGCTTTTGCCATTTGCCAAGACACATCCTCAACTCCTCACTGGGCAACAACACATGCACACATGAGCAGCAGCTGCTCCTTTATGTGCCTGGAACAAGCAAAACTTGGAAAGTTGAAAGAGCCGTGTAGTGCAGCTCGATGTATGCAGAACCGGGGTATCTGCCGCGCAGCAAGCCAGCTACGTGCACGCTGGCCCCGCAAAATGGCAGAAGCCCTGCCTGCCTCCTGTGCCTGCCCACTTCACTCTGCTTTCCAGCTCGGGCAAGGCAGCCCAGCACGAGTCGAGTCTCTGCTGTGCCCCCCCGGCCGTCCTGCCCGAGGAACGGAGGGAGAGGACAAATCCTCTGCTCTGGCCCAAGTTTCTGAAGTGGTGGAGCCATCAGCCAAGAGCACAAAGTAAAACAACTGAAGTAAATCTTCAGGTTTCAATAGTTTTTTTTTTTCCTTTTCTACTGTGTAAGCTGTCTCTCTTTTTTTTGTTTTCCACACATTTGGCAAAAATTTTGCTTTTACAGCTCAAGGTTTGCCCAGTCATTGAGCTGCATATAGGCTTTGCTTAGCTTTTGATTTACTCGTTAAACAAGAATTAGGAAATAAAAGAAATATCATTAGGGTTTGGACTTCTGGTTTTGGAGTCAACAGGAGCTTTGTTGTCCACTCCCGGCAGAGGAAGGCAGACTGCCTCCTGTTAACATTGTAACCCAGTAAGCTTGCCCTTGAACCCCAAACCAGGTATGTGCTGCCCATCTGACCTCTTCCACAGCCTGGCTTTCAGTCCCTGGCAAGAAAAACCCTTGTGTTATGTTCAGCAGCAGCAGGATAGGGTCCAGGATGTTTAAATCTCCAATACTTTCTGTCATTTCCTGACAATACACAATTCATTGGGCCAAGATCTGAGTATGCATCTTTAAAGATCATTCCTCGCACCATTTCACAAAAGGCTTGGATCCCAAGAATAGCAGAAACCCCTGCAACATAACAAGGACATATAAATATGAATGTCAAACTGCCCCATCAATGAAATGCTTTAAAATGCAGGGAGTGCCACGGTGCAGTGGGCCACAGAAACACAATGAAATGATAATGAGGACAAGCGGAGATCAAGACCACCCACCAGTAGTTTTATGACTGTGACTTGGAACGACAGTTCTCAGCGGGGCCATTGCGACTGGATGCCATTGTCATTTTTAGCACATGCTGAAGTAGCGATTGTGCACGGGCATTTCAACTGTTGCCTCTGACAAACAGCAGCCAGACTATTTATGAACGACCCCCAACCCCATTCTTGTGCGTTTGGCTGTGTCTGTAGGTAGGAGAGAATGGAAGACTGCTACTTTGTTCTGACAGGTTTTCCCATAGTCACTGTCTGCTACTCCTTGCATACGTTTAATATTCTGAGGAAGAGAAATTATTTTCTCTGGTCTCTTCCTAGCCAGCTTTCCAGCATTAATCTTCTCTTGCGCAAGCTTCTGCCCCACTTCAGCTGTAGTCTTCTTCATGTTCCATTGTGTTTACCCTCTGTTGCTAGAAAAAACCTCAGCATTCAGAATTAGGCTGTCAGAGTAAACTTTTCTAAGGCTTGGTTGTGCCCTGAAGACAAAACTCGGGATTTGGAGGAATGAAGAAGAGAAGGGAAAGACGAGGCGCGAGTACATTCCTGATATGGTGGTTCACCCTGCCAGGGAGGTGTGTGTGCTGGAGCAGAGCATCTCCCAGGTGTCCTGGCTTAGGTTTCTGCCTCTCCATCCCCAAACGCTGCCTCTCATTTTCTTGGCAACTCTCACCAACACCTCATGTCTAGCACAGGGCATGGGGGGTGCAGACTGGTTGTAGGAGAATTTTCTCCCACCCAGCTTCCATGTCAGAAACAGTTCGGCTCAAGATTTAGGTAAGCAACAATTCTTCAGAACAATAATCCAAATGCAGATCTTTTCTGTTTTGTAACTCTGCTAGACAATTACCAAGTCACATTCAAAAAACACAACCTTTTAGGTTTGCTTACTGTTTCGTAAATATCTACAGATTTCACAGCACACTGCCTGCTTGCCTTTAAATCTTACAGTATTAGGAAACTCATCCGAAAAGAAGTTGATAACTAATACATTCTTAATCCTTCACTCATCAGATCCTGTCATAAAATGCATAGCTGAGAGAGGCTGTTCACATTAACGTGTCACCGTACCAGGTCATCTCTCCCAAAGCTTTCATCATGGGATGTCACTGAAAGGTGCCACCTTCACAGCCAAGAAATGCCTGATTTATCCATTAGGCATTCCTTCAGTGGTCGTGTCAAATGAGCATGATTGCTTTGGGTTTTTTTTTTAACTTTCTATGTTTTACCAAGAAAAGAGCTATAGCATAGCTCAGAAAATAAGCACTCATGTTGTTCTGCACTGGCCATTCTCGATGGCCTGTGCAGAATAATATATTTAATTTGCATGCACATGATGGTAGAGGATGCTGGCTCAGAGCGAGCTGTTGGCAACAGGTGCTTCTGGATGGTCAGATTTAAGGGACTGCAGGAGCACCGAGAGGTCTGCAGCATGGACCAGAGCATTGCGTCTCTGGGTGCTTTTCTAGCTATTGTATAACCCTTTTATAGAAGTTATGTATTCATCCCTGAAAAAAGGAATGGGAAAAAAAGGAGCTAGAGAGGGAGAAGGAGGGGAGAGGGATGCATGGCAAACAGAAACAAACAGCTGAAAGCACAGGGAGATGGGCATAGCACACCCAGCTTATTAACTACTACGGAGGTCACTGCATTCAGGGCTGGTTATATCTTACCAAAGTTTTGGGAGGAGACCCAAGACATTCCCCTGAGACATACCTTAGGTAACCTGTGCAGTCAGTGGAGAGATGGACCAGAGGGCACCAATTTAATAAGACAGTTCAATAAATCTCAGGTAAGAGTGTCTTCTGGAGCTATCTATCACTTTCTGTCCAGCCTCAAAGTGTGGGGTCCTACACTGCCACTGCAGCACAGATACGGAGCAGGCAGCCAATTTCCCCGGCTCGGGAACCTTCTTATCAACATCTTCATGTGACTGGCAATCATAAATTACGTAGCGTGGAGCTGAGCAGAGCAGGAGCTCCTGGAGCAGCTCCCGGGCAGGTGGTGACTGTGGCTCTGCAGGAGAGATGTGCTCTGCCTCTGGGGCTGCCCTGTACAGCTCCTGTGCTGGGCCGATAGCTCGGGACTGGCAGCCGAACTTTTGAACCAGGGGACTGTCTGTGTAATCCAGACTGCTGGAGGTACGAGAGCCAGAAGTTGTGCAGACCATCTGCAGACCCAACTGAATTCCATCCTGCTATGGAGCAGAGGGGCCCCTGGACAGCAGATGTCATCTCCTGCCTGAGCATCTCCTCATCGCGGCTTCCCAGGGCACAAGGTAGGGAGGGGGTGTCCAGTGATTCTCTGCCATGAATGCGATTCTGGTTTGTCGATTCTGGGTGTCAAACAGCCTTTCTGTGCAACACAATTTTCCAGCTATAAGGCCACTGGGTCTACAGTGGCTGTACATGTGACTGAGAATAGCGTGGGAAATGAATTTCCCCTCGCTCTTGGTCCTTGAACTCACCACTCCTTGCACCATCCCCGGACTTCTCTGAAATTTTAATCAGTGAGTACTTTGGTTTGCAGTGGAAATGTGGTGTGGGTATATGGCAGTGGCCTTTCATACCTCATGGGATATTTGCTGTTATGTAGAAACAAGAAGAGTCATTGCACAGAAAGTTCAGCAGAATACGCTTGGCAAGAGCATTGACATTCTTTGCCAGGCATGAATCCTCAGGCTGATGTTTCCAGATCTCAGAGCCTCCGCTTCCTTTTCTGCCTGGTTAGTTAAAAGCTTGTCTATGGTGCTAGCCGAAGTGGGATCTCAGAAACTCACAAACACGCATCAAGGATACCCAGCAAGCCCTCACGGTGTGGACTGTCTGGTGTTCCCATTCGACAGCTTTCCCAGTTGGGGCACATGCTGGTGAAGTGGCGTGTCTAATGGCGTGCAGGAAAATGTCTGTTACAGCTGGAAAAGGAGCTCTGTGACTTCGGTTTGAAGTTCTCTGCCTTAACCCTCACCCTTCCTTCCCCTTCATCCTTCCCATTCTTCTTAATGCCTCAACATACAGATTCAGTAGGCCTTATCATCAGAAAAAGAGGACGCTTGTGGCTGGAAAACACTGTGTGTTTAAATTCAGCATCGCTGTGAGAACAGGCGACGAGAAATGGGATTACAAACAGTCAAGGAAGTTCACACATGTTAGTTATGTCCAAAGAGAGTTGCTCTGCTTTGTTGCAGTGTGCTCCACTCATCTGTGCAGCTGTGCATCTGGCCTTGTGTTTCTCTACCTATTCTCATAGGTGACTGTTGTAATGAGGAATGACAGAACCGAGGAGCCGACGAGCAGAAACCTCCCGGATGGGGTGAAGCGTGGGACTTGCATGAATAAGGCACTTGAAGCTAGGGAATCTGGAAAGATGTTCAAATATATATGAATACATAAATACTGTGAGCAACACCATCATATGTCAGCCCGGCTTTCCAGCAGACCTCTGTACGCATTCAGCCTCGCGTCGGACCCTCTGGCAAATCTCTCCCATTTATTCTGCATGTGTCCAGATCCCATGGTGGAGACTACACAGTAGCTCTGTCCGAGCACCTCATCGCCAGTGTATAGCTGGTCCCTCCTCTGGGCTCTGCTGAGCTCCTCCAGGTTCGGTGCCGCTCGTTCTCTGCGCCGAGCACAGACCAAGCCACCTTGCGCAGTATTTTTCAAACTCAGCGGCTGAACTCTAAATGGTGGGTTTGATACTTTGCAGGGGAGATTGGAGCCTGGCTGCCAAGGAATGTTTATTTTTGTGTTCTTGCCTAATCATTGTCACAGATGATTCAGCAAGAGCAGAACCACCACTCTGCCTGAAAAAAATTCTGTCGGGGCTTGCTCTCGTTCAATTTGGAGTGGAAATGAACAAAAAACAGATAAAAAATCATCCCTGTGCTCCCAGAGGGTAATTTTCTGCATTTTGAGGGACAAATATTGAGCTAAAATTGGAGAAACTGAACAGGTAGAAACATTATTAACATAATTAATGACTTATGTAAACTAGGAATAATGCTGTCCCGGGGATGTTTTGCTGGCTGCAAAAACTCAGAAACCTAGCGGATACCTGCAATTCCACATCTTGATCTCATTTCGTCAATTTTCTTCTGCCATGAGGAGGTCAACAGTCATGTACCTTCTGTGTTGGACACTGTCAAGCCTTGTTTACTGTCATTAGAAGGTCCCGGGAGAAAGCTGGTGAGCTTTTGGCAGTTTGTGGCAGAGGACCGAGCTACAGCTGCAGAGCAGTTGTCATAACACCTATTCATCATTATCCCTCCCATCATGAATCACCTCCTGATAACCAGCCCCTCTTTGTTTACATCCATCACATCTAGAAAACCTGCGCTTGCTTCCAGGAATCGCGTCTCTACCTGGGAAAACTCTGGCGGGTTTTGTGCCAGTATTTCTTCCCCAAACCCAGAAAATTCTTGAAGTCTCCCTGCTGAGAGAACAGGGACAGCTTTTCAAATGTTTTGTTCACTTCCACTTAAAATTCAACCAGAGTATCTAAATTAGGAATGCTGCTACATTCCAACTCAGAAAACTGCAGTGCTCTGTTACAAAGAGGGGCTTCGTCTCCTCCTCATCATCCAGAACCCTGTCCTTCTGGATCGCCTGGTCCGTTCGCCTGGGTGGAAAGCTCGGTAGGAGCCCGCGTTGCACCCTTCCTTCTGTGTCTGGTACAGCGTGGAGCACCGTGTCAGCGATGCGCTAATACACAAGAATAATCAGCTCATCAAATCAGCTTCATTAGTTGGAGCTGGAGAGCAGAGCTCCGCTGCCCAGCCCCGCAGACGCGCAGCCTGCATCACCGCTCCATCTGCCGCAGCCGGGTGGGAGGGGTCTGCCCATGCGGCTGTTCACGCAGACAGCCAAAAGCCCAGGACACTGGGGGTACTTCGAGCATGTGCTGTGTCCCAGCCCGACACATGTCACCAGGGGACCGCTGCTCCTCCCCTGTCTCTCACACGTAAGACCGAATCCAGCTCCCGGAGCGGCAGCGATGAAGCCGCTAGAGCAAGGTTTTAAGCCACGTTATTTCCCTGTTTTTTTAGGGGAGGGGAGAGGAGTCTGCTCCAAAAGGTCCGTCTCGCATCCTTATCGCAACATGGAGTCCCGGAGGCCACCCCGCGCTGCTGGCCAGGACCCTCACTGGGAGAGGGGAGAGGCGGCAGGGCAGAGGCTGCCGGGAGGTGGCTCATCCCCGCAGCAGGCTCAGGGCTCTGCGGTCCCCGTGTTCTGATGGCAGAGGAGCGGGACGCCAGCAGGTCACGAGTTTCACAGATTTGTTCAGTGCCTGGAATTTCTGAGCGAGAGTATTTATGGATAGCTCTGGAGTTATTTTTATGGGAATGGCTCTGTAACTAAGCACTTTAGAAGAAAAATCAGGCCACCATGTAGATGAAAAGGCAGGTGGAGAGGGCTTCGCTTGAGCACATCCAGCTTGGAAATGGATGGGTGCAAGCACCTAGCGAGTGCTTGCTATGGAAACCCCTAGGGCCAGTTATCTTCACAAACACTCTTCTTCAAACAATGTTGAGTAATAAATACATGTATAAATCTCTCAGTCTTTGGTATTGCCAAGGGTCTGTGCAGAAGTATCTGTTGCTTACACTCAAGTTCTCTCTCTCTCGCTTTCTCCCTGTGTATTTTTAGCATGGATGGAGATATAGTCTCAGAAAATGTAATGACATGTGACATGCAGGATTCATATGTATCTAGGCAGTATGGGAATGTACCATGTAGGAGGAGATGTAACATACTGCTTGGCTTCTAATACCCATTACTTAAGCAGAGTAAGGCGCATTATGGAAGCAGATAAGGGGGCTCCCCATTGCGCCTAAGCGGTAGAAGACATATGTTGATCCCGTACCTGTATTTTCCCTTTGCTTTATGTTGGTACGTTAAAGCTGATTCATGCAATACTGACTGAAGATTTACACTGGCTTGTCAAATATGCTCTAGGGGTTTGTCTTTAGAAGATGATCAGTTTTCACAAGAAAACAACAATCAACTTGATTGCACCTCTCCCACGCCGTGAACAAATGTCTGCTAATGAGTCCAGTTGGATACCAACGCAATGCTATGGTTTATCATCTAACGTTCAGGGGAATTTCCCTGCTGATTCTAAGAGAGTCAAAGGCAATGTCCTGTCCTGGAGTTACCTTTGTAACTCTAATGAGATGAGACAGTGAAGTTTTGCCTTGTAAGTGGTTCTAACGAAATGTTTTTCCAAAAAATAGCATGTTTAAGGAAGCATTTAATGTCCACAGTATCTCTGCCACCAGGAGGAAGTGGCTCAAACAGAAGGGATCAGCCTCTTCCCTCCCTTGTTTTCACATTGCAACCTAGTTTTAACAGGAGCTGTAACCTGCTAATGGGTACAGAAAAGGGCTGGCAAAGGATCTTAATACCATAGTTCAAGCGAAAATGACTATTTTCCCAACCAAGGTTTGAATTGCATTGTAAAGATAGACACTGGAACGGTTGACAGCTTTAACAAGAAAACTGTGACTGCAGTCCTAGTGCAAAACATACAGCTTGTGAGATCAAGTGGAATGCTCTGTACAGATGCCAAAAAGAGCTGAATTTTTAAAGCCTGTTTTTTTATTAGTAGTTAATGGTATATATTTAGCACTGAAAAGATCATTTGACAGCACATCAGTCTTGCCAGATATATGAGTAAAAGGAAACTCAGAAACCACACATTTGAGTGGGGTCTTTTTCGTCTGAAATTTTAGGAGGAACCAACCTACCGGATGCGAACTCTGCTGAACTAGATGGAAAGACTGTCATTGATTTCCACGGACTTTAGATCAACCATAAGGAGAGGAAGCAAAATGCATGCTAGGATGTTTCCTTGGTTATTTGCCTGTCCTTTTAAATGCTATATGTGACATTTTAAAGTTCAGGTGTTAAAAAAGGAATGATAGCTTCATGAAGGGTTTGTCAGTGAACTGCAGAGTTTAGAAGGCTGTTAAAAATATGAATATAAATGTCTCTGTGCATACACACTACAGGGACAGAATTTAATTTAGCTGGAGCTGGTGGTACCTGACACTTTCTGCTATGAGAGCCTGTTTTCAGTTTTCTATAACTTTGCCAAGTTTTAACCATTCGGTGTCTGCCTCACGCTGAATATTTTGCATCTCTTGATTCCACCAGCAAGGTGATGAAAAGCTACCCAGTATCGCAGAAAGGAGAAGGCAACCAGGGGATCTGGCCACACAGGATGGGGAGTAAGTGACAGCGAGAGAAGCATGCGGGTGGACAAAGGAGGGGACAAAGTGAAATGGAAGGTAAATCAGATGGGGGCAGCCAGACATGAGAATGATGGGGTGGGGTGAAGGACTAGGCCAGCAGGAGAGGCAGCCTGGGAGAGAAACAAAGGAAAGGGTAAGGAATAAAAGACCCCCAAAGCAATCTGAGCAGTAAATCCTTGAATCATGTATTCATCTTCTTCAGTTTTTTTTTTTTTTTCTTTTTTCCCCAGGCTAAAGAAAATGATTTATGCAGCACCAAGCATAAGGGGGCCCCATTCTCCGCTGGCTGGTAAGCATTGCTGTGAGGAACACAACGGCAGCAACAGCAAAGGCAGGAGAAGATGCCTGTTGTCATTTCAAAAGCCCTGGGAATGACTCATTGGTCAGATTGCTCCCAAGAAGAACAGTTGTTTATCGCAACCATTTGCTTTCTTTTCCCATTGAGACTGCAGTTTTTATACTCATTTTCCAAGTACTAGGAAGAGGCTACAGGTCCTCAGAAGAAGGCAGAAGAGCTGAGAGGGGAAAGGAAGGGCAAGGTGGGGCGGGGAGATGAGCGAAGACGCACAACCAGGAGTGAGACAAAGCACAGATGAGAAAAGAGCAAGTGAGGAGATGCAGAGAGGGGAGAAACCACCAGATGGGGAACAAAAAGCCAGATAACAGAATCTCTCAGCATTTGTAAATCCACCCCAACGCATGTGTGTGTCCCCTGTGCAAACATCTCTTCCCAGAGGCGTTTCGTCTCCTGGGTACAGGGATGGCTGTGGCGTCAGCGGGAAGGACAGCTGGAGAGGTAGACAGTTTGATGTTGGCACGTCAAAGGATTGTACCCCTATACGCCATGCTGGCAGAAATGCTCGAGGAAAGTCCCGATTCCTGCGTGCTCTCACACTCTAGGTTTAAAGCCTGATTTCCAGGAAAGCAGCACATGCTTCCTTGTGTGTTGACCACGGGACAGAAGGCAGCCCCACCTGGGGCAGGGTGAAAGTTTCACATGTTTATGTCCGCCGGCAAGTTGCGTATCACATCTGTTTGGTGGAGCCGTTTGAGTGAGGTCCTGCTAACACGTGCCCTCCTTCTCTAGCAGCCTGTGTCTGCGTGTGTCCCTCATCGGCAGAGGAAAGGTAAGATAATGCTTGTGGTAGCTGCCCTGTTGCACTGCTGCTGGGAAACAGCGTGTAGGCAAGGATGTGTCCCTCATGCTCTAATGGCATGTACACATCATGGGCATTTGTGTAAGGGAGGTTATTCTGGAAGTGCAAGGAATCACACAATTCCGGCACAAATGTTTCCAGGAGGTGTTGTTTTTCCTGCATCTGTTCCGAAGGGGAAAAGGAAAGGGGAAAGGTAGAGGGAGGCTTCCAGCCAGTCCCGTTATCTTTTGCCAATGAACTCTCTAAGAAGCGCAGCCTTCTCCTTGCAGCATGAATTTTGCACACAGGGCGCACCAAGTCCATGGGCATGCCCCTGTTCATAGCTGCCTGGCAAGGAATTAGGGCAAAAAAAGAGGAACACTTAAAAATGCTATCCTGGACCTGTCAGTAAACAGGTTATTTGGAATCTTGGCTAATCATTTTCTCTGATGGATCTGTCACCCAGCCTTAATGGCATTGTGTCTGTGCATGGCTGCCATAGGAAAAAATTTGCTTTTATTCTGTTTTTCCCTGTTGAGAAATTATCCACGCGCATTCCCTAAACATTGGATGGCTCTTAGAGTGTGAGGCTTTTCCAAATGGCTGCAGAAGCCTTTCTATGGCTAGTTTATCCATGGGAATATGAACTTCCCTGGAATGGCAGCATTCCCCCGACGGATGCAAGTGTCTGTGGCAGGCTGCTCTGTGTGACAGGAGCCCAAGTGACGACCGAGAGCAGAGGCGAAGATGCAGATGCATGGGCGGAGCGGAGGCAGGAGGCCAGGCAGGGTGACTGCTGTGGTTTAAACACTCCCCAGCTGTGAAGAGGTCATGGCTTCTCCTGCTTGTCTCACTCTTCCTTTTGCAGACAGTCCGGTGACTGCAACCACCACCACCACCCTGGTAAGTAAATAAGGTCCGCAACACCAGCAGAGGGAATCAGTAGTTTTTATTCACTAAAATATGCGGTGTGTTTTTTGTTTTTTTTTCAAAAAAGCTGTAGTCACACAGCTGTAGTCTGGACTCCCACGTTTCAGCTGTTCCCTCTGTCCACAGGCAGAAGTAACGCGTCACTTTCTGAATTGTTTCTTTTTAAAAATAACATAAATCGGTTAATCAACAGCAGCAGTAACGCCAAGCAGGAACGGCCCATTTAGCTCCGGCCGGGAGAGACGGCGTCGGCTGTCGCAGGGAGCAGCTGGGCAGCTCGGCGTTGTCCCCGCACAGCCCCGGGGGGAGGCTGGCCCACCCCACCGGCACCCAGGTCCACCTGGGCACCGAACAGACCTGCTTCTGCTAACGACTAAGAGGGGTTCAAACCACCCAGGCTGCCGCAGGCCCCCGGAGCAGCGGTCTGGCCGCAGACAGGGCAGGAAAACGCTGCTTTCCCCAGCAAGACGCACAGGATTTCCTGCAGCGGGTCAAGAAAACATACCTTCCCATTGTCCCGCCGCGGCACGGGGAGTCCCTGTGCTCCGCTGGGACAACGTCGGTTCCTACCCTGGCAACCAAGAAAACAGCGAAGGTTGTTTGGCATTTTACGGGGGGCTGCTGCCTCCCCCCCTCACCAGGAAGGTCCGGCACTGGGAGAGACGGCGTTCCTCATGGCCACTGATGAACATCCCTCATCGGCTGTTGGTTGGCCGCTGAGGTGGAAAATCTGTGGCAGCCCAAGGGAAAAAAGCTGTGTTGAAGACAAACAAATGTTTGGGGCGGGCAGGTGGGGACGAGCGGACACCAGCCAACTCCTCACAGGCTGGCACTGACTCCTGCCCTTGGTCTCCTCGCAGGCAGCCATGGGGGGCCCGCGCTGGGCTGGCATTTTGGGCCAGCACTGGGCCCAGCTGTGGCGAGTGGGTGTCCAGCGCTGCAGTGTGCCCGGGGCCAAGCTTGGCAGCCACCCCTCCATCATCCCTGGGTCAACTGTAGAGTGGGCTTCATGTTGTCCCCATCCTGATGCTCCATGTATTTGCTGTTAATGTCACATTTTCCCCCTCTAGAATCACTTTAACATTAAAAGAACAGTCATAGTGAGGACACTGCAGTCTTCTGTTCTTACAAAGCCCAAGGAATGAGTCTTTTCATGGGTGATGAACACACAGAAATGCTACACACCATGCAGGACCACAGCACCATGGCACAGACCTCACCAGCGCAGGTCTCCGAGGCACTCCAAGTCAGCTCAGGCTGGATCCCGACCCACTTTGGAGCCCCGTGACGGAGGTCAGGAAAGTCTCAGCTTTGACTGGCGCACCTCCAGGGCTAAAGGCACTGTTTGCTTCCTGCAATGCGTTCGTGTTTGCTTTTTTGTCATAACACCAAACCAGCAAGTGCAGGATGAGGCAGAGCGCCTGGAAGGCAACGGCAAAGATTATAAGAAACTGAGCATTTTACTACAGCTTAAAGCAAAGAAACTCTCACTCTGACCCTTTAAAATAAGGTAATCTCAAAATACACATGGGAAAAAGTGTAAATCAGCTTATTGTTAACACTGACACACGGATATGTTTTTGTTTTTATACTGATAGTAAGAAAATATCTGAAAAGTTGAATCGACTCAAAGAATATCAAACTGTAAGAGCTGAAAAAACACACACCCAGTGCAGAGGACTTTACCTCTGGGCTCAAGAAATGACGTCTGAGTTTCTGGCTAAAATACAGATTTTTCTCTCCAGTCTTGAAAAGTCAGTCTGTTCTGCCTTTCCATGCTCCCTAGGACATGAGAACTGTTGTCTGAATAATACTGGTTATTTGCTTGTTTAAGGCTTGTTAATAAACCTCAGCGTAATACAAAGGTGAAAATACTTGAAATACAGCCCTGGAGACAGCAGTGCACGTAGGCCACGCTTCCAGGCTTCAGAAGTGCTCCTACCTCTAAAGCGGGTGCGGACCCACACTGCCACGAACAGAGCTGTGTCCAGAGCCGGTGCTGTTGCCTGCCAAGGTCTGTGGAGGGTATCGTGTGTGAGGCTGCCCATTCGAAGAAAGGGAAAAAGGACACGTCTAAAGAGATTTCAAATATATTTTACTGTTCGATCAAAAACCAGTTGAAGAGTGTTTGTCCAGGAAGGGGGAACATGTGTCTTTAAATTTATCATAGATAAATGGGCAGAGGGAATAGCAGCCAAGATTTCCTTGTCGGAGAGGCTGAAGCTAATACTGTCATCTGTGGTTAAGACCCATTTGTCAAGCGGAGTATGCTGAGAATAAAGAAAATCAACTCTCCCTTCCCTTTTTAATTTGGCTTAATTAGCCATAATTCCCCTTACTGAAATAAAAGCATTTTCCAATCGCAGGACACATTTCTGTGCCCTTACTTTTGCTAACACAAATGTGTAGCTCTGCATGAGGGGAAAGCAAAAGCCGAACAAATGTGCTGCAAAAACAAGATGCTCCACTACGCTCACCTCCTTCCTTGGGAGAGGAGGACAGAACAAACAGCACGTGGCAGATGTTAGCCACACAGTTCAGTGCCCTACTGGGAGGCATGCAAATACTGTCGTGATAAGCAGGCTGGGAGAAGCTAGGCAGGAGAAAACCGCGCACTTGTTGTACGCGTGCCTGTCAGATCGGCCCCTCCATAGCTAGGAGGAGGCATGCACTCGTAGCACGGCACGGAGCACATAGCGCAATTATAATTGGGTGCAATATGTTCACAGCATTTAAAAAAAACATTGTCTTAAAAAACCGAGTGCCACATTCAGATGGCTTAAATTCCCCACGAGCCCCTGTGCCTACTGCTTCATACTGGCTGCTTCTGGTCCTTCAGCGGTGCCCAGCCAAGAGGAAACTTCAGGGCACAGATGGAGTTCAGGCTAGACAGTCCATAACCTTCACTGGATCCCGCTGGCATCCTGTGGTGCGAAACCTGCATCCCAGAATTACTTGGAGCAGCCGTCCTCCTCAACCCGATGAGCGCACTTGCCTGAAATAGTCGCTTGCAAAGGTGTGGTAAGGCCAGCCTCAGGGCTCGCCGAGTTGCTGAGGGGGACTGTGAGCCTCAGAATATCCTTGTAATTTGTCTGTAATGTTAAACTTTAAATAACTGCCTTCCTCGTTCGCTCCTTTCTACCTCGGATAAGAAACGCGACATGCAGTGTGTAAAGGGACTGTCACCAGCTGTTAATAAGAAAGCAGCTTTAGCTTCTCTCTGCTTCTCTTGTTCACACGTAGACAGTGTTGGAAATCAGTGAAAACGGGTGTAGCCCCTCTGCTACCGCCACCGCCACCTCCCACAAAGAGAGCAAGTGAGAAAGGGAAGAGGAAAGGTTGAAGAAACGGGCTGACCTACTTAGGTACTGCGAAGGACGAGCATGCGGGCTCCGAGTGCTGGGATGGCTGCGCGCGTTTGTTCTGGGCACCTACTGCTACCCTGGCACCCCTCCAAACAAATGGCTTTACACCCAATTCCAAAACAGCTCCTTCCTCCTCCTCTTCAAAATATGCCCTCCCCACCGTGCGCGCTCTCCCTGTGATCCTTGCCGCCTCGGTTTTAAGACGGCCGCTTCCCCGAGCAGGCAGCCAGCCCCTGTCTTCTCACCCACCTGTTAATACCTGGCCTCCTGTTTGCCACACGGCAGCTCCGGGCTCCCGACCAGCATCCCCCCCTGCTCCTGTGCCGTGGCCACCGCTCCCGGCACGGGCCACCTGTCCCTCCTGCCGCAGCTGAGCAGGGATGGGGCCGAGCTGCGGGGAAGGCGGCTGTCAGCGAGCCAGAGAGGTTTCCAGAAGCGAGAAGGAGAGTGGAGGCAGGTCCCCTCGCTCTCGGCAGCCCCGGCTCAGACCCCTGCCCGCATACCGCACGCCGCCCCCTCCCCTCCGCTGGCTCCCAGCCGCCCCGGCAGCATCGCTCCAGCCCTGCCAGTCAGCCAGCCTCGAAATTATACCCACTGGGAGCTGGCCGGTTCGCAAAGCCTAATATCCGCGATTGCAAGGTGGGATCGGTGCGTTCAGGAGACACGAAGGTTGCATTATAAACCCTTTTGGATTCAGGTGGCAAGCGATCCCTTTGCTCTTCAGACGGTGTTTCTGGCAATTCAGAGCACTTACAATTGCTCGTCAGAACAACCGAAAGTGCTTCCCTGGCAGCACGGCATATCTTACTGAGAGACTGGAAGAACCTTCTTTGGTTTCTATATAAAACCCACTGATGACTCATACAGGACTCAGAAATTGTCCTAGTTAGAGATAAATGGGAAGATACACTGCAGATCTGGAGAGCGAAGCCTGAGTCACAGAGCTGGAACTGGGATCAGAAGGCAAACTTCTCCAAAGTTTGGGGTCTTAGTGAGACAAGGAGGGGTCTGTTTGCATTTTTCACTCAAACATTGCATTCGGCATTTCTTCTTACTCTTTTCCTTCCCACTTCCCCACTGGACACGCTCTGGAGTATGGGAGGTCTTGCAGTTCCTTTTGTCTACTCCCTCTATCGCCTTTTGTCTTACTTCACACTGGTGATGTCTCAGAAGCAATTAGAAGAGGTTTGACTGCATTCCACAATGCCACATCTGCTCCAGTCCCTGACCAAACACTACGTAATGACGTTACACACGCGAACTGCAGTGAAAGATCAGTACCAAGGGTGGCAGAAACCAAGCACTGCGAAGCTAGAAAAGGCCACGGCTAAGCTGGCTCGCGGAGCTTCGGTTTGGCCCCTCTGTGCATACGGACATTGAGGCAATCTTTAATTACATGAGCATAATCCTGCACTGTTTGTCCCACAGAACCCCTGCCTCATCCAGCGCATGGAGCAGGTGGTGCTCGCTTAATGAGCAGCTATTTATATTGGGTCTGTGCTCAGCGCAAGCCCCCATGCCTCGTTCATCGAATGCTGCTCAGACCCCGACGTGGAGGCGGAGCAATTCCCTTTTCTGTAGGCTCTTCTGGACCACTCTTGTACCGGTGGGCTCATTTTCACAACACCTTTCAGAGATAAGGAGGTGGAACTATTGCTGGTTACAGATGTTGGGTTACACAGGGAGATGGGAAGGGTCCAGTACTTCAGGGTGACTTCTGTGCTCCACACATAGGCTCCCATCTGCGTGTGGGAGCTCAGGACTTCTACACAAAAGACTGTAGTAGGCAATCTTAGTATCCACTGTGCAAAATCTGCTTTCAGTGATTTGCCTTATATTGTGTAGGACCTTCTGGAGCCTTTTGGGATTTCCTTCATATACAAATATTTGCTAGAAACAATAGCGGGAAAGAGATTCTCTCAGCAAAACTTTTACAGCTCTTGCATGCTTGTTATCCAAGACAGCTAATCTTCAAGTATTTATCTCTCTAGGAGTGATTTAATATACCCTTCAGTTATTTGTAGATTGGAAAGGACTTTCACATCTTCATTCGATACTGATACATTGCCCCACTTCTTTCCAAGCAGAACAAAGATATGCACTGAGTATTTCTGCATCATTAAACATGTTGGCATCCCCCCCTCCCCCCAATAATAGGCTGATGCCAATTGCTTTTGCTTCTACTGTATTAAATAAATTGTTCGTGGGCTTCTCAGTCTGCTGTTTCCCCTGCTCTTTGAACCTGTTTTGTTTTTGTTAAAACTTAGCAAGTTATAAAGCCTCTTGTTTGGCCTCTCTTGCCCTTCCATTTGCATTTTTTTCCCCTTAAGAGATGGCTCCTCTTTGCCTCGCAAACAGGATGAGTTGTCAGACAAAACTGCCCTTTTTCTTAAATGTGAAGGCTTGACTGTTGGACCATATAATGGCCTCAGCATTCTTACATGTCCTTCTTGGTGTCTTTGCAAATTTTTACTCCCAGTTTTCCTCACATTTCTGATCATCCTGAGGTATTAGCCCTTCTGAAGTGTCAAGTATATGTGCTGGGGATACTGTCTTTGGTGTAGTCAGTGCAATCAGGTCAAGATAAATATCCCTAAGCAGCCACCAACTCCCAGTCCGTTGATTATTTGATCTTCATACACAATAAGGAAGTCCAAACTGGAATTCCCTCATGATGACTGCCATGCTTCTTGTGTCAAAGCAGTCTCATCTACAGTGCTCTTCTCCAAACTGGAAATACATTGAGATCCCCCATAATAGTACAGTTATTCTTTCCAGATGCTGTCAGAAAGTCGCCAAGAAATGCGCTTTGCTGGTCATGGTTGGTCTGCCCATTCCTCTTCGCCTTTGGCCTGTTCTGTCTCCTGTCCTCTAAATGATTTATGCCACAGCCTCTCTGCTCCCCATTCCTGCTTTCTTGTTTTTCTTGCCTGCTAGACCTCAAACTTATTTAGCCTGGGCTCCTTACCTCATTACATCCAGTCTCTCCTCCCTGACAGCTTGATCTCTGATTTATGGTCTACACCTTTTTTCTCACACTGGCCAACAGGCCTAGTTAAGCCCTCCTGAGCTTTCTGTCCTGTTCTGGTGCTCCTCTCCATTGCTACTTTGGCAATTTTACTTCTTCTCCCAGGCTATCTTCTATAACTGTTTCCCTACCGCATTTGTCTCCCTTCCCCGGTTCTGTTCTCCACCGGTCTGATCATCCGCTGTGACCCAGTCTTCCTCCTGCCCCAGCTCCACAGATGATACCATTGTCTGCTCACAGCTCCACTCCCATGCTCGCTCACTTCAATACTCCATTGCTTCCTGCCCCCAGCTTCTGTTCCCAGCCTACTTGTCCAGCTAATCCCAACCCCAGTTGATCCTAGCTCTGGTGTCCACAGACCCCTTGCCTCAGTCTTTCCATCCCTTTTCCAATCCTTATTCCAGCTGCTGTCTCCTCTGCATTTGAAGCCTCCAACTTAACCCCTACAAGGAGGGTGACTGAGGCAGTAAGCTGACTGAGCAGAAAGTACGCAAGTTTTTGCGATATGCAGTCCTGATTCCCTGGTCATCTGCATCAGAGACCCAGGCAGAGCCTCTGCCCACCCCCCTGGAAGCCAGCTGAGTGGCAACCTGATGAATACTCGCTTACAAGAGTTTGGACATGTTTGCAGGTCCACCAGCATAGACATAACCTGAGGGTATCATATGGATGTAGTCCTGTACGCTACAGATATGGCCCCTCTTCTCAGCGCTGGCTCTGACTCAGCCTAGAGCAGCTATTACAGGGAAAGGCTGGCTTCCCTCCCATAATGCTGGCCTCAGGCGTGCTCCGTTATTTCATGGAGAGGTACGTGTTCAGTCTCTGTTGTCTCTTGGAGATAATGACAGGATGGAGCATGCTCCATGACAGTGGTGTTCTTGAGGGCTTTGTCTCTTGACATCTACAGAGTGTCCTCTGAGTGACTATGAAGTGAGATTTTTTTTTTTCCAAAAGCATGTGTTGGCCAAATTAGGTGGATTTTCAGAAAGATGGTACAAGGCATATCCCTCAAGTTGAGGCCAATCCCCTGCCAGATTTCAAGCCCTGCTTCGAAACATGGGACTAATACAATGGTTCCAAGAAAAAGTTGCCAGAACATTTAAATTTGGGCAAAACAACGTATTTTTCCCAAATCTCATTCTTGTAAAGGCCAAAGCTGAAGGATCAGAAATTAAAAAGAAAAAGAAAAAAAAATCAATCATCCTGAACAGTATAGTAAATTTAACTTCAAATGATTAATGTTTGGCACACTTGTAAGCTGCCAAAACCATTGTCTTGTAATACAAAGCTGTGGGCAGTTTTTATAACAAGCAGGAGCCCCAAATCACTTGTAATCTTTATTATTCCTCCTTTAATTTTTGGTATGCTTCTGTCTTTCCCTCTTGTTTACAAGTCAAAGATTTTCATGCATCCTAAAAGATCTTGTAAGGTCAACATTTCACATTAAAATACGCGATGGAAATAGATACTGTGCTCTTACTTTCAAAAACCAAAATCAAAATTACAAAACAAAAAATAAGACTGAGAATTTTCTATTTTTCATTCCACAAGCACACCTCACAAATGTCAAATTTCTTAACTGCACAATCAATAAGTGAGGTGTAGAAAATCACTAAATATTTTTCATCTCGTCCTGAGTAAACATACAAACAGTGACTTATTTTCATGGAAATGCACAGGAGTGTTTCCTTGGCTCCAAAATTAATTGCCACATCCAAGACACCTAAAAATGAAAAATTTGGAAAATTAAAAAGTTTTATGGTAACCAGTTTTGTGCAGACACCTGAGGGCCCATTATCACTCAGTAGTCACTAACTGAAAGCATCCAGCTCTTAAAATAAGTGTCACCAGTGACAACATTATGACAGCGTCACTGTATCTTTCCTTTCACGATACAGGGGGTTATTGCTCGGTGCCTTGCTGCAGATGTTGTAAAGCCAGAACTTTGACTTGAAAGTGGCTTTTCCTATGCAGAGAATATAATTTCTGATTTACTAGCTACATTTTTTGCCCTTGTCTTGCTGACTTTTCTTCCCCAACGCAAAGTGTGCATTCAGATATCTCTTTGAGAGTTGTCTCCTCTGGCTTGCTCAGGGCAGCAGAACCACTTATTTTCCTTCTGGAGATGACCGAGCTCCGTGGAAACCCTATTAAATGGTTTTAGAATCAACATGAAATAACGTAGAAATCATCTGCGGAAAATTGCAAAGGGTGGAAACGATGTCCTCATGTATTACCAATGCTGAAAAATAAAATAAAATAGCTCCACAGGGCTTTTCCAATATTTGTGGAGTGGCACACCTCCAAAGCACACTCAGTAAGGACAGGGTGCTTGCAGAAGGCTTATTTGCATGCACCCAGGCATTCAGGCACACACACACGCACGGACTGCAGGCACAGAGCTATTTTGCTGGCTTGGAAGGAGTCAAGTGTTGGAGGACGCTAGTCAACAAGCTGCTGCCAGCGCTTCTCCGTGTTTCTGTTCTGGCGGCGGGTCACAGCTGGGAAGCGCAGCCCTGCCCTGCGCCCGGCTCCCCTGCCACTCCCCGGCAAGGCAGGCGGGACGGGGACGGCCGGGACCAGCCGCCTCCATGGGAGACATTGCGTGGGAGATGAGCTGGCGTCCCAGGCCAAAACTGGTTTGGGAGAGCTACAATCAAAGGGTAATATTCACAAAAATTCAGGAAACTGGGTATCCTACCTAGCAGAGCCATCCCAACATTTCCAAGTGCGGTCCTTGCTGATGACAATCTCCATCCGTAAATCTGGTGCGCCCTGCTCGCCTCTTGTTACGTTTGGATTAGACTTCCACTGAGGACCGTTGCAGTCTTAACCAGCTTAGTTACTCAGAGATCAGAAGGGATCCAGTCCTTTCAATAGGCAGATAGAGCTGTACAAAACCGCTCCAGATAAAACCTGGTGGATCGGGAGTTGTGCTGCTTTTTCCTTCCGCGTCCCAGACTTAGAGACAACATAGCTGCGAGGACGTTGAGGTTCCAGGGAAGGCAAGGGTGAGCTCCGCTGCGCGTCGTTTGCCGAGCGGGTGAGTGTGTGTGCGTGTCCGGAGCTGAGCCAGAGCCAGGGCATCTTTTGTTGTCGCCTGGCCAAGCGGAGCAGAGGGACCAGCAAGATTGCAGCCCCAGAAAGTTTGTGGTGGTTTTGTAGTCAGTAGCCACTGTACCAGTCATCCCTGCATAAATCAAAAATGACAGGCAGTTTGGGCATCTGCTTACATCAATATTCTGTAAATACAAGGATAAATTGGTAGCCCAAAACAGTGAGAAAGCTTTGCATAGGTTCTGTTTTGAATGCTATTTATTACACAGCATGATATACACAGAACTCTTATTCATGTCAGTGGGAGTTTTATGCAAACATGGAAAGCAGAATGTGGCTCAAAATTGTAACTTGATTTGCTGTAGACAGGCCTTTCTGCGTGCAAGGCTGCGAAGGCAAGTTCTCCTCTTCACACAAAAAAAGGTGCAAACCCGTTACCTAAACCCAGCGTAATAAGGAGGCTGTGGTAAAGTGCAGAAAGGTCCTGCTGCCTGGCATTATTTTACACCAATTCACACATCACTAACAGGAACGAAGAGGAAGAGAGAAGGGAGCAATACTGGAAAATATGCATAGCTAAAATGTTTCCCTAAAGAATTTGGTTATATTAAAATTTGCAACTGATTATTTTTAAGGGATAAGTGTATTTCTGGAGATGGGATATTATTATGGGGAGATGGTAAATTCTCTGTAGATAACGATGTACTTAGATTGCTGGTAAAAAAGCAATTTCTGTCCCCCTGGCATCATCTAACCTAAAATGACTGACCTGAATAATCATAGGTTTACGAGTTTATAGATTTGCAGCTTTGCTAGGTGTTTTGCTTTGTTTTAAAAAGTAGTGTTGAGAAGACCTGCTTTCCTGACAGCATGAATGCTTAAAAATTAAGGATAATTTCTTTTTTCTAATAGCTTATCTAAATTTTTTCTTGCCCTAGGAGTTAGAAATCTTCTTATTTGTACTGGCCTTCTTGCCCACTAGCACTCTGACTTTTGGACAGTATTGTAGTGACACTTAAATTTGAAATTTCAGGAAAGTATACACCCTAATTGTATCTTAAAGTAGCCAAATTTTATTGCATATTGAAACAAGTGGCCACAGGGTTTGTGTAACTTGGTGTTCACATATGAAGAAATGCTGTCCATGGGAAAATCCAGAGGCTTTGACACTACAGCATCAGTACCGTATAGAATGACAGCACTGACAAAGATCTGCCGCTGAAGGCTTGGACATACTTATCACCCAGAACTCCTTCTGTGATCGTAACTGCCACAAATAAACTCCTGCAGAGCACAGAAGCTTTGCACAGAACAGACTTTTTTCCGCCTTTTTTTTTTTTTTTGTGTAGAATAATGATGGTCTCCCTTCACAAGCAAGATTTACCCAAGACATTTTTGAAGAAAATGTAGAGGAAGGAATCCCTAAAAAATTGTATATCAAATGCTTAATTAACACACTTGGGCTGTCAATGCAGATATGTACTATGAGGAAAAAAATAGTCTCCTATGTTGAGTCTCTTTCATATTCAGTTTGGAAATTCTAAGCTAAGACAAAGTTTTCAAGATATTTCAAAATATACTTGAAAGATTCAGCCTCAGAGCTCTGTGAACCTTAACTCTGCCTGCTACTGATGGCAGCAAGCCCTAGATTGGACTACAGAGAGCAGTGTACCCTGTACACCTACTGCTGAGGACACTACCCATTCAAGGTATCACAGTACATTATGGCTGAGAAAACCCTTCGAATTACAGCAAACTGCCTCCTAGATGTGCACTCTACAGCATGCCATGTGTATCATACATGGGCCAACTGGCTGGAAGGTAGCTTTGCAGAAAAGGACCTGGGGACGTGGTGGACACCAAGCTGAACATGAACCAGCAATGTGTCCCTGCAGCAAAGGCGGCTGATGATGTCCTGGGCTGCATCAGGTGGGGCATTGTCATCAGGTCAGGGGAGGTGATCTGCTCCGCTCAGCACTGGTGAGGCAACACCTGGAGTGCTGTGTCCGGGTCTGGAGCTACTGGAGGTGGTCAAGGAAATGGCCACAGAGGTGATGAAGGGACTGGAGCATCTCTCCTGTAAGAAAGGGCTGAGAGTGCTGGGACTGTTCAGCCTGGAGAAGAGAAGGCTCAGAGGGGGATCTCATCAATGTGCACAAATATGCGAAGGGAGGGTGTAAAGAAGATGGAGCCAGGCTATTTCCAGTGGTGCTCAGTGACTGGGCCACAGGCGGTAGGCACAAACTGAAACGCAGGAGATTCTGTTTGAACATCAGGAAGCACTTCTTCACTGTGAGGGTGACAAAGCACTGGCACAGGTTGCCCAGTGAGGTAGTAGAGTCTCCATCCCTGGACATACTCAAAAGCCAGCTGGACATGGTCCTGGGCAACTGTCTCTAGGTGGTCCTGCTTGAGCGTGGGGGATCGGACAATGTGACCTCCAGAGGTCCCTTCCAACCTCAGCCGTTCTGCAATTCTGTGATACTATTAAACATCTTGAGAAGCAAAGTTAAGCCTACTGACTAGAGGCGTCCTTTCCACAAATGTTTTTCCCAGGCCTACCCAGATACCTCTGGGCATTGTGTACTGAAAGCAACTTCTTTTTGTCAAATATACTACCTTGCAATTAAACCACTGTCCTGATTTTACCTTTTAAACAAATACTGACCAAGCAGTCTAGCATTTATAAACCTTCAAAGCAATTAGAAAGATTTTGATCTTTCATGCTGTGAAGAGAGTATATGTACGCTATAAGGACATCTACCGTAACAATCCTGATGGAATCAGCTTTGATCACAGAGATGTCTTTTCTTACGGTAGAATATAAGGGAAAAGTTAGTGTGTGAGGGCTCACTCACTTTTTAAAATGTCCACAGCTTGATTTTTTAAAACCTTTACTTTTCATTTCAAAATCTTGACTTTAAAGAAAAGTATTAATTTAAAATGTTGACAGTTTTTTTGCAGTATTTGATCTGGTTTTGCTAATTCACCTTCATTTTCTGACCAGAAATAATTAATTTAACTAGTACTGCTGTTTATTTTAGTAACTGATTTAGAACTGGTGCAACCTGGTAGGGTTGCTTGTGCCAATGGCATGGCAGTTACATCTGCAGCAGAAAACCCGGCATCACAGCTTGTCCTGAGGAGTAAGGAAACAGTTGGGAAAATTGCAGCTTTTCTAACCTCTACTCACAAATCCAGCCCTGTGCACACATTGTATCCCACCCATTGTAGATTTGACCTGGACATGCGCCAGTCCTGTCCCTGCCACACCACATGTACCAGCAGATCTGACCCGCAGAAGAATTTGCTGGGGAAGCATCGTGTGCCTGCTGGAAAGGGGGAAATGGAGAAATCAGGACGGGATGAGTATCCTGAGGATGGGGAAAAGGGACATGAGAAGAGCACTGCGAGGAGGGGAAGCTCCCCCCTGCAGCAGCCAAGCTTTTACCTCTGTGTGCACGTGTCCTGTGAGTGATTTTCGGTGCATGTAGTGTTCCTCATTCAAACCTCTCACCGAGGCAAGTCATAGCCAAAAAGCCCCCCCCCAAGGAGACTTCAGTCCTTCCTCACATCATATATTAGCACCTCAGATCTCCTGCATTACTGCTCAGACTAAATGTGCATTTAAAAAGAAAGAAAAAAAACCCCACACATTGCAATCTTCCTGTGAAAAAGAATCACAAACATGAGGATAACACCCCAGCCCCGGCTGTTGGGAAACAGTCTCAGTTTGGGGGGGGGTTGCTAACTTGTGCTCTGCGTGGTGGCCGAGCCACCTCAGTGCACAGGCAGTAGGGCACGTGGAGCCCACTGAGCAGCGTGGCCCTTCTCCCGGCATCGCCGCTACGATAGCTGCCTCATTAAATAACTGCGGCACTTGGAGACACACGGAGTGCTCAGTGACCCTCGTAATTTCTCATTTCTTCCCTCACGTGGAGCGGTCAGCGAGTTGTGCTTCTGGTGGTAGTCTGAAAGATGTAAGAGCTCTTGGATGATCTCTGCAAGATGTGCTTTCACTTGCCCATGTGCATCTCTTTGTTTCTGAATTTAAAATGTGATACATCTGAGTGAGGAAAACTAGGTTTCCATGCAGGCTGCTTCTTTTTCAGCTCAGAAGTAAAAGATGTTGAAATATGCTATTTGAACAAACCTGCTTAGGGGCAGGAGGCTTTTTCTAACGATCAGAAAAGCTCAGAATGACCAAATTGAAGTAAAAATCCCAGAATGGTGGGAAGGAGGGTATCATTATTTTTTTACAGATGGCATGTCTGAGCAGCGTTTGGCTTTGGTTCCTGGACCAATGCAGCATGTTCTTGCTGCCGGTAGTGGCAAATCCAGCCTACTAGGGATGGGGGTGATGCAAGACACCCCTAAAGGCTCCCTGGGACTGCTGCTGCCCTGCCCCGTTTGGGTGCAAATCTGCAAGTGTCAAAGTTAACAGAAAACACTGAAGGGGGTATTAAGGAAAATGCTGAGCAGGAACCCCAGAAGTGCACGAAAGAGTTTTCACTCTGAGCACCTGTGTCACTCAGGCATCTTTGAAAGCTTTATCTGCAGCTTTCCTGCTCTAGGGCTGGCCCCTGGCAATGCAATTTCGAACTGGAAATTTTTTTGCAGGGATTTGTCTGCCTTCATCTCCAGGGATTTCCAACCATGAGTACCTAGAGGTGTGTGCAGCCCAGGACATGTGATAAGAAAGGGCTCTACATGTTTTGCGGAACGGCAGTGCAGCCCAGGTGATGCAACAGTGCCTCCGATTCCCGACTCTGGTACTTCTGTCTTGGAGTAATCACTAACCCTCTCAGTGCCGTGGTTTCTTGGTCTGCACACGGACAATGGCGGTACCTGCTTTACAGAATCACAGAATAGCAGGGGTTGGAAGGGACCTCTGGGGATAATCTAGTCCATCCCCCCTGCCGAAGCTTGCCCTCCTCTCTAAAGTGACCCCAGCAGAGTTGGAGAGAATTCCAAAAGCAACAGACTTTTTCATCATCTTGGAGCTGCACAACTAGGAGCAGAGAGTTTGTGGGCGCTGAGAAGGCTCAGTATGTCTGTCACGGCTTGCTTGTCTCCCCAGTTAACAGCTATAGAGTACTGGAAGCTCACATGAGTCACGAGAGGAAGGGGGAACCTGTGAAGTCAATGCTACCAAACCCAGCAACTAAGCGGTGAGGGAGACTTCCTCGCTTTTGTGTCTGTGAGTAGGACAAAGCCCTCGCGGTGCCAACCAGGAGCCCAGTAACCCGTAGCGAGCTGCCCCGTGGGCAGGGGCAGCGGCAGCTGGGAGCGAGCTGATATACTGCAGCCAGGTAATGGGCCCCGAATGCCCCTCCGCACCCCCAGACTGCTCATTTGGTTGCTGTCTAGACGGCAATGCCCCGGCACCTCCCACCGCCGTGCCTTCCTGCCCCGCTCGCACACATCTGCTCGCGGACTTCCCCACCGCGCGGGGCTCCTCACCCACTGCCCGCGTGGGCAGCCGGGCTCCGTGCCCCCCGGGGACACCAGCTCAAGCATCAGCCGGCGGGAGCAACTTGGCGGCAGGAGGGAAAACGAGCAGTTTCTCCAGACTCCTGCTTAAAGACAGTCACAGCAAATTTTAAGCACTGCCCGGTGAAACGCGCGTGAGCTGTTACGTTGGCAAGGCGAAATTTTATGGACTGTTCGCGCCCTTTGGGCACGACCCCGGCCCTGCGTGTGACCTCCCTCACACACGTGCGAAGCAGCAGCGCTGCGTGGCAGGCAGCGCGGTCACACACGCCTCAGGGAGATGAGAACCAGATTCGCCTTTTTCGTAGCCTCTGAACGCTTCTGTATCCAAACGAAGCTTTTCATTAGATGAGCACGCAGCACGAGTCCGGGTGGCAAAACCGCGAGGTTATCTCGTCAGGCGGAGGTCTAGCCAGCATGGGGAAGAAATGACAATATCGGTGTAGGCAGTATGTGCCCCAAATCTTCACTGGCAATATTCTCCAGAAAATTTAAGCGAGCCCTAAAATTCCAGGTCAGCGACTTGTGGAAGGGACCCCCCTCCTTCCTTCCCCAGTGGTTTCAATTTCATTTTTTGAATTATTAAAAGATCAAATGTTGGAATGCTGGATAGCCTGAATTCATTTGTCAGATCACGAAGTACTCATAACATTTCTCAGCCTTAATAACACATCTGCTCTTAAAATGTGGTCTCTTGATAATAGCTGGCTGAAAGTGTCTGAATTTAGGGATTATTTGAGACAACAGATTTCCTTCTATTTGGAATTGAATGAGGCATCTGCTCCCTCACCGTCAGCTTTGTGGGATATTCTCAAGGCAATCATAAAAGGGCAGATCATTTTGTACATTATGAGAAGGAAAAAAGACCTCTGTTGGCAATTATGAGACTTGGAAGGGTGAATTAGGGACCCGCAAAGGTACCGCTTCATGTCCAAAAAATCTAGCTGCTCCATCCATTCTCCCCTCTGTGTAGGGTGGGATGCAGATTTATTTGGTGAGCAGAGAGGGAGGGGGCAATTCCACTGTCAAAGACAATTTTAGCAAAACGGAAAGAGCAAGAAAATGAGTCAGGAAAGGATGTAGGCACTCCATCTTGGATAAATGACCCAACAACACATTAGAGAGATTAGGACTTGGGATGGAGAGTAAGGCATGGATCCCTTGGAGGATTAAAGGAAATTCTGCCAATATTTATGCTGGTTTGATACGTTGGAAAACCAGAACAAAAAAAAATGAATGCTTGCAAATTATTTAACACATATTCATCATCAGAATCTCCTCCCACATATCAGCAGGAGATGATTAATGAAGAAGTAAAAACAAAAGCAATCAGAGCTGAGAGGAGGCACTTCTTTGCAGGTGTGTCACTCATTTCTAGATGTGAAACGTTCCAGGCAGCACCCAGATGATGACATTTGCCAAGGCAGGACAGGGCTCGTGTTCCGAACGGCCTGCCCTCCCCAACACACAGGTGAACGCGCACAAATACACCTCTGTGTAAATACACACAAGTGCGTACATATAAACCTATATGCATCCGTATATAGCATATGTATATACTCACATACATACACACGTCTATACGTATAGATGTATAGATATGTATATATAGCTTCTTAGTCAAGTGACGCAAAGTGCTGCAGCTGGAAATAACACTGTCTGCTCATGCAAAGACAGGCGTGTACTTAGAGTTCTTTATGCGGTAGAAAATATGTTCCAGGGATGTGAGCTGCCTCAAAGCCTTTGTCAGAGGAGAGCGGAGCAACCTGCGAGACACCTTGGCTGCCTTTGCGTCTGGGAATAATGATTTCCTGTAAGACCGATCCTGATGCGAATTCCCCGGAGGGGGACCTCCTGCTGCAGGGTGGGATCTGGGCAGGTGGGAGCATGTGCCCCACGGCCTCACCATGCCACGCAGGAGTCCCCAGCTTGTGTCGGGGGAGGCTTTTGGGGTTGGAAGGAGGTGAGCTGCCCTGTCTGGTTTACCTGAGATGGGCAGAAGAAGGCGCCTGACGCTGGGCTCTGGCACGCAGACATATTTATGAAAACTTGTAGCCTCAGTTCGGAAAGGCCGCTGAACCTTCCAGGAGCTGCAAATTATTTCGTGCTTTCTGATACTTGTGTAGATACCCAAAGACTGTCTTAGGAGCCATGTGTGAAGATCCTTTTTTGAAAATCTCGGGTCTTCATTTTGCATGGCTGAAATCCTGGAATAAAACACTAGGACCTCCCAGCCCCCTGCCCCAACTGCAGCCCTAGTGCTATAGGCGTCACGACCGCCTCCATCAAACGGGGCGAGGGGCAGGAGATACGGTGTGCTTTCCCACCTCAGAGAGTGTCTGACACCTTTGCACAGTCCGGTGTATGTTGGACCCTCCCAGGGACGGAGAGGATGTGGCCGAGCGTTCTCCCTGGGCAGGTAGCGTTGCCGTTGGGTCAGAGCGGGCTTTCGGCTCACAGCTGGCTCGGGGAGAAGGAGCAAATGCACTGCATGATATGTAATACACCCACAGGTCAGTGAGCATCACGCTAGCTGCTCTACGGCTGCGCTGCAGAGTAGGAGTCTGCTCTCATTCTCAACCCGAGAGATGTGCTCTTCAGCGAAAGCTGTAGGGGCTTACACCACGAAGGTCTGTGCTGCAATCCCCGGCCTTGGCAGGGACACCCAGCAGCACCGACACCATGCTGAGCCACCCTGCACGTTCCCCAGCTGCAGGCGGGAGCCCGGCCGGGGAGCCGGGACGCGTCCCTGCGCAGGGCTGAGCGCGCTGATCCTCGGGGTGAGGGCAGCTACGGGGTCTTCACTTGGGCGCGACTCCATTTCAGCGGCAGCCTTTTAGCACTTTGGTTGAGGCCCACATCAATTCTTCATGTTCTATATCAAATATTGCAATTTATGTTAGGAGAGGTGCTTGAAGTTTCTGATTTTCCCCTTGGCCATCTTTAGATCTCATTTCTAATCCCTCAACACCTTTAATGAAGTTCTCGGTAGTTTACATTGTTATTAAACCTCTGTTTGGGGAACATAATTTTAATCCTCATTATATGCCAAATATAGGTATCAAATATTCATTGTGTAATTGCATTTTAAAAATATGGCCCCCCAAAGGATCTTTTATATTAAATTAAATTATCCTGCACTTATATTATGGTCGGAAATAACCTGTACTGCTGAAAATGTCTTCATTGAAGTAACGTCTGTAGTTACAGTTAGAACACCTCCTAGTTTTGGTTAAATCCCGTTCTATGACACTGTAACCATGCAGATATAGAATTACAGCAGTATTATATCTGAACCCTTTTTCCCCCCTCTTTGTACTTTAAAGAAACTGTTGAAATCTTTGATTTTGCTTTCAATGTTAGCAAAAGTAGAGTCATTAATCCAGGCAGCTTTTTTATGCATTTGACAAAGCTTCATGTCACATGAACTGTTTTCTCTTTAGAACCAGAGAGACAGATTCTTTACTCCTGAAAAGCCCTTGCAAAGATCAAGAGAGTAATCAAGAAAAATCCCCATATAACAAATTGAATGACTTAAAAATACAGAATTTACAGTTTCCATCTTAAACATGGAAAAAAACAATTTATAATCTTTTGCATATAGTTATCACAGATTGGAGTACATTTGCACTGGATTTCAATAAAGTAAACTGCTAGCAGCTTACAAGATTATTCATTTAAACTAGTGTTTGTAGATAATAATACCATCTTAGCTTTAATGTAGTTCTTTTTATTCTTACGCTGAACACTCTTTATAAGAAAAAAAATCTTTTTTGAAGTCTTTAGATGACAAATGATGATGATCTCTGTATTTGAAAGCTGCATTAACTGGCATCATCTTTCAGCAGAGATGTTAGGCATGGCCAAGCTTAGAGCTATGTAGCAGGTCGATTACAAAGATGGGACTCCAGCCCTGACCTCTGGAGCCAATACTCCAAGCAGCCAGTACAACTGGGTGGATTAGCCACAGCAAGACCCATCACTAGCTTGCAGCCTGCATTGACCTGATGGCATATTTTTATTTAAGCATTGTGGTAGAAAGCATAAAAGGTCACATTTCTGCCTGCCACATAGACCTTTTTTTCACAGCAGTAGTAAGTATTAAGTGGAGAAGCCGTCAGGCTAAAATAGAATTAGGATTAAAGCAAATTCTGAAATACAGATCCCACTACACTTGGAGAAAATTCATATGCAGTTTTCGCAGTCAGCACTTTGTTTCCACAAACTGACAAACTCAAATGGGAGGGCCAGGTGCAAATGTTCAAACTCAGCCCCATCCCTGTTTGAAGCGTGATCTCCGACTGTGAGTGGTGGGAGAGGGGACAGGAATGGGAAGGAGATTTGGCAGGGCAGAGGAACTGGAGTGCTCCCCACTCTTCCCTTCTAACAGCCAGCTGTGGTCAGCCAGGAGGGCAAGCTGCCGAAGCAGTGTTTCCACAGAGCACCACCACTCAGGCCACTTGGATGTTGCTAGCAAATGGCTTTTGGAGGCCAAACACTCTTCCCAAGAAAGATATAAAAGGGTACTCTTTGGAGTGGCAGCTGCTACAAAAACCACAGTGGGACTATTTAAACAGCAGTGGAAGAGACTTTCTTCTGTTGCAGAAGGAGGAGAAGGAGGGAAAGAGAAATGGAGCCCAGCCATGAACACCATGTCCATGACTCCTTGTGCCTTACAAAGGCTGATGGCAGCAGTCTGGCTAAAAATTAGTTTGAAGCCTCTTGTGATCGCTGGCACCAGTTTGGGTTGCTCCTCAGGCTTCCAGCTCTGAACTTCTTGGGCATCGCCCATGTTAGAATGTGGCCTTCCCGGTCCTGTGGTTGGACCTGGTGCAGGGCATGGGTGGCAGGGACTCCCTTCCAACGCTTCATGCCCAGGAAGTCTTACTGCCCTTCACGTGCCATCTCCCCTCTTTCTATTGCACGCAGTCAGCATGTCACTGGTCCTTAGCGTACATGGCTTGCTTCCCTGGCCACCCACAAGGCAGCTGGGGCCAGGGGACTCCTCCTTTTCCTGGAGTCTCAGTAAGCAAAGCCATGTGGTGCAGTGAGGTGAAACCCACCCGTTGCAGGCAGGGTGAGGAGTATCAAGCTCACTGCCTACGTGATGATTCTCCTCAAATCTACCAGGTAGAAAAGTCATCTTTAGTTCAATGTTGGATGCTCTTGGTCCAGCCCACTACTGCCAAACCATCCGAGGCAGCCTGCAGGTATGTGCAGTGCTACTCATTGAGGAAGAGGAAGAGGCTGGGGCCTCTCTACTCTTCATGTGGATTAAGACCACAAGTGGAAATTCAGCCATCACTGGGATTGTCTGCAATGGGGTGAGTCAAAGCTCTTGACAAGATGTGGCTTCACCTTGCCTGTGCCTCCCCTTCCTCCCACAGCCCTGGCTGAAGCTGAGACCGTGGTGATTCTGGTGGCAACGACCCCATTTGACTTGCAGTTTAGCAGTAAGATGGTCCCTGGACGAGCTTCTGGGCAGACCCATGCCAGGCTGGTTTCTGTGGGCTCTCATGGAGTCACCTCATGGAGGTCAGGCAGAGCTGGGTTTATGGTGATGATCCTGGGGTGCATTCTTCTGGGGAGCTCAGGGGTGTGGGGACCTTCCTTAACCGGCAACACTCAACACCCCTTTCTCAGGGGGCTGGCTCTCTGCTTTTAAATAGTGAGCACTGCAGTTTCACTGTCCAAAATTGCACCCACATTTCTTTTACCTGCAGGTGCTTGATCTCCATCCCCATTGCTAATTCCATGCACAGGCAAGCATTGTTAGTACTTTAAGAATTAATCACATACTGTTCGGAAAAAAATTGACATTTGCATTTCAAAACTCTTACCAATTCTAAACATTTATTCTACAAAACTTGGAAAGATTGTAGTTCTGTTTCAAATTATTCCAGCACCGTGGGCATTGCCACAGAATGTAAAATTGCAGAACATATGAGACTGAAACCTGACACCCGTTCTTCCCTGTTGTGAAGTGTCGTTGATGAAAAATATACTAGTTTGAAGAAAAAAAATAGTTACGTAGCAGCATGACCTATTCCCAAAGCCGCTAGCAAAATTCACTCTGGTTTCAAAGGGAGCTGGATATGTAAATAGAGTAGTGGACCCCTCTTCAAATACAATTAGATCGATTTAAAATAGTAGGAAAACATGAAATAGCTCCTACAGAAAAATCTCCTGATGCTCCTGTGAGAACATTTAGAGTGTTAACAGAAAAGAAAAAGGGCAGGATACTTTCTGCAAGTATATCTCTTCTGTAACAGTGATTTTGTAATCAGAACAACACAGAATTTAGTAAAATCGGTCTTTAATTTTATTTTATAATCCTTCTTCCTTGAAGCTTTTTGCAGCTAGGCATTTTTAAGTTTTGTAACCAAAGAGACAATGACTTTTGAATGTAATAGATGATCTACTCAGACATTTCAGTCCTTTAAAATGATTTAGAAAACATGGTGAGGTATAGGTAAACAGGAGCATTTGTATGGAGATGACATGAGTAAAACTGGAATTGGAATGTAAATAAAATTGTATTAAAGATAAAGATAAAGATAAAGATAAAGATAAAGATAAAGATAAAGATAAAGATAAAGATAAAGATAAAGATAGCATGTAATACATGTTCTCATTCAGAAAAAAACCTCATGTGTGCATTTGTACATGTGTATATTTTGATGCACACACACTGATGTAGGTATAAAACATTTTCATCTGAAGACACCAAAATGCTTCAGAAAGCTGAGTACAGCGTTTTGCTGCTCTTATTTTGCAGATGGGGAAGTTAAAGTGCAGAGAGGTTACACGTGCAATGCACATTGCTTGCTTGAATGTAATAACCAGCAAATGAGTTCCCAGCCAGCAGAAGAACTGCCTCTGCCACCTTCAGCAAACCACCTGTTGCTTTTGAATGAAGGATTAGCCGTTCTGGTCCAGGCATTTTGTCTTCCCGTTCCAGCTGCTAGTTCTCCCTCTACCTGAAGGAAGCATGGAAAGCCACAAAGAAGTTTTGACATGTTTCAAACAGAGCAGCCCGTTCTTTAAAAAAGGAAGCCCAACCTCACGTGGTACACGCCATTCATTTTCCTAGATCTGGACCAAAGTCCTGCTTCTCACCTGAGCCGAGTTTAATTCGCTTTCTGAAACTCTTACTTATCCACAAATAGGTAGGAGCGTTATCTGAGTAAGGAATGAGCGAGAGCTGTAGGTTTTAGCTTTTGAGTTACAGAGATGGAATAGCTTGCACTCACAATATGTTGTATTATTTGAAACAGGGAAAGAATTTTTCTTTGTGAAAATTAAATTTAAAACATATGACTACGATTGTCCACATCTTTCAGAAAACACTTGCATGTTCCCGAGGGCCCTGATTTCACAGAGGTTGGACAGTTTTAGTTTGATTCCCTGGACTGTTCTTTTCTCTCTCTGGTCTGTTTTCCCTCTTACTCTGTTTTATCAGATTACTCGGACAGATAAAAATGAGTTGTCCCACATAGATGGTCTGTTCTGGAGCGTACACATATCAAGAAGTCCTCCAAAATCCCAGGACTGCAGAGCTGGCATCCCAATGCCCCAGGATTTTATACACTGAAACCTGTACATTTGCATGTGATTGATCTCCCCAGTGGTCCACGGAAGGGTACAATTTTAAGACACGAGTTTGCACATTCTCTGCCAGCAATGGCCGGGGAACAGCGATAAAGGAAAATCTCTCCACTACCCATATGGGCTGCTTTTGCTGTAGAGTGTAAAACCCTGGCAGACCCCCCCCCC
>Ga0065711_1027797_pt1 | contig 45907 bp, 35 predicted proteins | sample Hoacrofraction12_FD_59098 | JGI IMG/M metagenome (GOLD analysis project Ga0065711, IMG submission 59098) | Hoatzin crop microbial communities from Cojedes, Venezuela - Epithelial fraction 12 v2 (version 2) | ecosystem: Host-associated > Birds > Digestive system > Esophagus > Crop | place... | reverse complement strand
TCCTGAGTGGTTCTGCAGGTTTGTGTCTCCCCTGGATGTGCTCTTCATGGAGTGGAGCGAAGAATCTCTGGAGATGTAATCAGCATGTCAGTCACAGGAGGAGAGCGGCTGACCCTGAAGCACCACCGGTGTACTTTGGCAGGGTCAAGGCTATAGAAGGCTATACAGCTCCTAAACCCCTGCTTTCTCTGAGGAATGTTATTAGAAAAGCACCTTAAGCAGCCAAGGAAAATATAGCTGAACACTGCTGATACGTTTGTGCCTGGGCCATTATTGTTGGGCAGGGTAGGAAAAATAATGCTTAGGGCAAGAGAGGAGCTTCTTGGAATAGGATGAAACACTTGCCTGCTGGTTTGATTGCAGTGAGCTCAGCAAAGGCAGGAGTAACATGCGGTTTCAGTAATAGGCCTCTTTCTTCCAATTTCTTCTCTCCCCCTGTTTTATGGAGAGGAGAAGAAAGCGGTCTTCTCTTCATCCTTTCTTAACCCACCTTGGAGAGTGAGGAGATAACAAGAAGGCTGGGAGGAGACCTCAGATAAGCTAGGTATATGCTCAGCCATGGTATTTGCTCTCTGTGGTTGTCCTCTGCATCATCAGCGACCCTGGATCTGGCTGTTCCAGGGCAGCCTGGCCGCCTGAACCCTGATGCGCTGTGCATTGCTTGGCTGCTGAGGGGAGCTTTCAGGGGCTTCTCTTCTTGTGAAAGGTGGGATCGCAAAATTGAGCTGCACACTCCAGTTCTGATTGTAGAAGAATGCCACTCTGTCTTTACTTTGCATTTTGTTTCCCTTGCTTTTAAAAAAGGGGGGGGGGAAAAAGACTGGGAGTTCAAGCTTCATCATTGCATATGCAAAGACGAAATAGTCCTCTTAAAGGGAAAATGTTCTGAGCCCGTGCTGTGTGTTTGAGGTTCGAGTAATGGGAGTTTACTGTTTCCAAGAAGCCAAGTGCATCCTCAGATGGTCTTTTGTTCATCTTGTGGTAGATGAGGAGTCTGAGCTTGCCTTTTTGGTTTCACCCCTCCATCTCCTTCAATTTAAAGTAGGAGGCATGAGGCGTGTTTTTGGCACACAGGAGCATGGGGCAGCAGAAGGCCCGAGCTAGTGGAAACCAGAACCAGGATCTCCATGCAGCTCTGTCAGGTACAGAATAGAGGAATCCACAACACAGTCAGCTCTGGAAATCATACAATGTCAGAGCACTCCTGGATGTGAGGTGGGCTCCAGTGTGTGCACCCCCCAGGCAGAGGTGCAGACCCCAGATACGGAGTGTTTGAAGGAACAAATGAAAACACCCTAAGCCTTGCTTTTGTGGGTTTTTTGGTGGTAAAAACGCAATACTTATTTTCAAATATTAGATGACAATAGTATCTTAATAGGTTTTCAAAAAAATTGATCTAAGAAAAGAAAATACTTATCTTAATCAAGTTTAAGTCTTCTGTCTTTGAAATCTCAGCAGATGTCTGCCACTTGCTGCTTCTGGTTACAGTCATTAAAGAAACCTCTAAAGGTACCTCTAAGAGGCTGATTGCTAAGGTTCCTTAGATGCCCAGGAGGATGAAGGTAAGCTTCTGCTTTTCTTCAGAAGCTTAGACTGTGCAGTTAATGACAGCTGGCATTTGGATATTATATGAGACCTGTTTAAGGGCTAGACTGTTTGCCCCCAAAGTCAGTTTGTGTCTTCTGATCGGTGAATGTCCAGACTTCTTTGCATCCATTTCATGTCCGTATTCTGCACATTTGTTAAGTATATTTAAATTCATGAGAAAAGCAAGCTATTGATCCAAGACTTCACTGTTCTCTTCTTCTGAATCGGGGATGGACAACTGAAAAAAATCAGGCTAGTGTGAAAATCATTCCAGTAAGTTGAGAACTTAGATGTCTGGTTGAGCTGCACTGCAAATTCATCCTGTTGAAATAAGGACTGACATTAGCAGAGTGTTACAGAGGGTTTGCCATAACCCAGATCAGGGCTGCATGCCCCAGCTGTTCGCTGAGATTGGTTTGCACAATCCTTTCTGTGGCTGGAGCTGTATTCCTTCAATGTTGCAGTCTAGGGCTGGTCATGTAAACCCGAAGGAACCCAAAAGAAGTCCTGTAGTGGTTCTGTTTCCCCTGGCATCCTACAGGATTACACCTGTAGACTGTCTTTAAGATGAAGCTGCAATCTTCAGCTGTAATCTGGGATGCTTTATGAAGTGCAACAGTATGGAGTGGGACCAAACATTGATTTTTAAATGGAATATGATTAAATGTAAGAGCACCTGAGTCTTGCTGTCTTGCAGCTTTGCAGATAACTCTGCATGGACAAGATTTGTCACTTCCTTCCTCTTTCCTGTATCTGCTGTCCCTGAGCTTTTTTTCCTTGTGATGAATTTTGTCTAGTAAAGCAAGGACTGGTCCAGATGCACTGTTGTTTGGCAGGGAGGTGTTGAAACAGATGCAGTTGTTGAAACTGATGAGAAGGTAATTTTCTCACCCTTCCAATAACTGTAAATGCGTTCGAAAGAGGATTCGCATTGCTAGTAGCATTTTTTATTGTGTGTATACTCCTAGATATAAATCAGAGATCGGCTGGTGGGTAATGAAACAGTGCAGCGTGCCTGAGTGAACAGATTGGGCCGGCATCTGAACTAGCCGTGTACTAAGCCCACCAGAATGAGTCTGCAGCTCAGGCTTTTTCTGGCAGATGTAGCCTCTCTATTTTGTGTCACAGTGATTAGCTACCACTTGTTTATTGAGTTTCTGTGTGGTCCTCATTATCTGAACGTCTCACAGTTGCAAATGCATTGGATCTTTGTAGCACCTTATTTGAGGCAGAGAATCCTATTTACAAACTCCCATTTTACTGATGTGAGTGAAATCTAAATGATCTTCTGAGGTTGTCACAGGAAACTTGTAACAGTCTAGAACATAAGAAATCTTGCTTCTATGAGCCACAGTCACTCTTTCTTCCCTCGTAGCACCTATCCAGATTTTGCTCCTAGAAAAGATATCTTAAATTTAAAAAAATGGGGAGGGAATATTTCCTGTATTATAAGATGATTTCTTCCCAGCCTAATAAACAGCTGGCTTTGCTGTTCTCTTGGAGCCAAATGTCCGCTATAGTGCAGTGATATGTTGTTAAGGCCTTCTCTTCTTTTGACTCTGTTAATTGTGCATTTGCTATGTTTGGATAAAACGTCTTTTTCTCTGTAAATGAAGCTCTGTTTGTGGGTTGCATTTGTTTGGGAGGGGGGAAGAGTTGGTTGGTTGGTTCTCAGAGAGAATCAAAGATCTTTTGAAGTTTTGGAAGGATATGTTGGGGGAGGAGAATTCTTACCTCAGCCAAAATAGTCAATATTTTGTGGTGTGGGATATGCATTAGAATGTGAGAGACTACAGGTCATGTCCCTGGGATCTGAACCTCCTTTTTCCACACCGTACAGCAGTGCACATACTGCTACTCTTGCTTTCTTCTGAATGCCAACTTTTGACTTGTTCAACTTTTTTAGAAGTGTGCACAGGTTTGTAACAAGCTTTTTCCTTTGAACAGACTGGCTTTTCCAGACTGTTTACCCCCCAAAAAGCATTTGCGGAGAGGATCTAATCAGGCCTAACAGTCCTTCACAAGTTAGTGACTCCTTGATTCGTACGGTTTAGTGGTGTCTGAATGATGTGGTCCTGAAGCAGTTGCCTCTTTTCACTGCAGCAATCTCAATCAAAGCCAAGAAGTGAGATGTCTGCTTTCTCCACCCTGAGGCACTCCTGGATGCTTCCTTGAGAAAGCGACTTGCTTTCGAGTTGTTAAAAAGCCACACGCTGGGGTTTTTTTTTCAAACAACAACAACAAAGAAAAAACCAGAAAGAAAACCCACCACCAAAAAACCCCACCCGAAACAGAAATGAAACCCCAAAACTTCCCAGGCACAGGTGTGGAGCTGCTGAGTATTAATGCCAATTGTGCAGTTCAAAAGAACAGCTTTGTTCTTGAGATTGCAGTAGTGTTAAAAAATTCAGCCTTGATCTTGATGAGAGCTTGAGTCCCTGAGCTTGTGTAGACTCAGGGTTCAGGTTTTTAATTTGCTCATTCTTCAGAGATGCTGGGTACCTTCTGTGGCAGCTGAAATTAGTGGGGGCTGTGTGCGCTCAGTGTTTTGGAAGGAAAGTGTGGGCATGTGTTGTCAGCTGCGATGTGCAGAAGCCAGGATCTCTAGAGGGGCTGCAGTGTCGAATATGATGCCCCTATAGTTGTCTGTTAATTAAACCCCAGACACTTTACATGGCTTCTCTTGAACTTCAGGACTCTGCTTTTCTTGAGCATATTGGAGACTTCTAGCCTGGAAACTCCTTGGAGCTTTCTGTTAAGGTATTAGGGGGAGGAAAACCAGTTGGTTGCCTCAAGCTGAGGAGGAAATGCTAGCCTTGAAGGATTATCTCAGTGCAGTGAATTTTAAAGACTTTTTGCTGTACATACGTGGAAAGCTATCAAAATGCTAATGGTTCTGCTGTCTTTTTTAACCCTTTCAACATTTGGAGCTGTTGGAGGGGAGCTGAGAATGACGTTATTCAACTGCAAAAGGACAGTCCAGCCAGAAATTAGGCTTTGACTAGCTTTTCATATGTTAGCCACAATTTCTCCTGGTGATAAAGAAGAATGATGCACCCGTCATTTGGCTGGACCAACTCTGTATGCTCAGTTGAGCCAATCCGCAGGTGTGGTGTAGGTCAGGTACCCCCTGCAACCAGCATCCTACAGGAAAGGCTAGCCCAGGGCTGAGGACCAGGTGCTTCCCCACCTGGTTTTTGGGATGTGCACCCTGCCCACGGTGTCGTGGATGCCTCTGTGGTGTGAGAGGTTTGTGTGGTTGCCGGGGCGCAGGGAGTTCAGCCACTGCCAGAGCAACTCATCCAGTCAAAGGCGTACCGGAGGGGTCTTGGGGTGGGATGGGCCATCCTATGTGCAGCAGGTTGAACACAAGTCTGCTACAGTAGTGCAGGCATGTCCTGTGTTTGCTTATTCTAGTTTTTCACCAGGGAGACTCGATTCTCCTGGCTGTCTTGCATCACCATCCTAAGCAAGGGAAGATGTGGGCTCTAGGTGGTTGCGCAGCTCAGAGCATTGTGTGTGTTTGCTCCGTGGCAGCTGTGACCTGGGCAGCAAGGCTTGTTTCAGATGCTGAGCAGATACTGTCTTTGCAGTAGCTGTGTGCCACCATGGCTACCCTGCTGTAGCAGCTGGGCTGGTTAAGTCAGCCCAGGAGGCAAGCAGGCATCCTCCTCTAGGGATACTATCGGTATCTGTGAGGAACCTCTGTTCCATTTATTTAGGTTTTTGGCTGCGGTTTTTGACATATTAGGAATATCTCATTCAACTCTACAGAGATTCTGTTAATGTTCTGCTTTGGAGCTAGGTAAATACTTGGATAACTGGTGATATAAATAACGGAAATTGTGAGTGTTATTAAGCCCATGAGACTCTGTCATACCTTTAGCTGTCTCTGAAGTATCTTAGAGCAATGGGTCTGTCTGTGCTTATCTTTTTAATCAGGACTAGTCAAGCAATTTTAGCTCCCAGGAGAGCCCAAATCACTGAGCTGCAGGGATATCTTTGCCATTAAGGTGGTGGCTTTCAGGTTTCAATGAAGTTTCAATGTTTTGGAGGGGTTTTTATTTTTTAAGGCATATTTACTGTTAAATATTAGCTGCCAGCTTTTTTCATATTTTCAAAGCATCAGTGTGTTCCATTTTGCAGTGAAGAGTGTGGCTGCCAACATGTACCGCCTGCGGGCAGAAGCAAGGGCAGGCACTATAAAAAGGATTGCTGCAGGCATCTGTTTGAGGTCGGAACCAGGAGGACACCAGCTGAGGCAAGGCAAAAGGACTGGATAGCAGTGAGAAACTGGAACAGGCTTTTCTCTTCTCATTCAGCACGAGTATGATGAGGTATTTCTTTGCTTGGGGCATCCTAGGCTAGATTGGATAAGGCACTGGGGAAATCAGCTTTAGGGAAAACTATTTAGACTTGGATTGTTGTAAATTATATGAAGATATGGCTGGTGCATAGTCCACTAAGCATTTGGGTACTTGTGACATCTAGTATGTGTGGTGGCTATGATTTTCTGTGTGGCTTTTAGCAAATTTACTATTTTGAGACAGTGTGTGTGTGTATTTATGTATTTGGGAGCAGGAATAGAATATCCTCCCCCCCTTGTATTTTTCCCAGCATGGACAGTAACAATTCGCTTGTCAATCTCGTGTATACTCTAAAGGCTGTTTTCAGTGGACACTCCTCTCTCCAGTTCTTAAATTAGTAAGAAATGATTCCCCCTGAAATGTCTGTGACGACTGGAAAAAAATCTCGTTATCTTTTTCTAATTCAGAGTTCCTTGTTTTCTTGCACAAAGTATATTTTGCTTAATTTTGAAAATTTAAGATTGCATGCGTAAGTAGATGACTCTTAACTGTCCATAGTTGCTTTGCAGACAGAAATCTTAAACTGCAACTGCTTTGCAGTTCCCATTTGTTTTTTTGTGTGTGTAAAGAGAAGGGACCCTGAGCTGCATTCTTCCACCACAACCTCCTCTTCCATGCTTGAAAATGAAGGTATTTGCGGTGGGAAACATAGGATTTACAGAGGAATGTATGTACATGACATATCAGCGTCAATTCTGTGATTAAGTATGCAGTTAATCTCTGCAGATTAAATACTAAACACAAATGCAGAACAAAATCCTTGACTGTTCCTGAAGAAACATGCCATTTAGAATTGGGCTTTTGGATGAGCCTGTGAAGCAGGTTTCTGGGCTGGCCAGAGGGGTAGTGGGATATGCAGGCATGGTCTGTGAAGGGTGTTTATTGGAAGGGAGTGGGTCACCCTCTTACACAGAAAGCAGTGCAGGTGTTCGTTTTATTCAGAGTTGCCTTGGGAGAGTAATTCTTGTGCAGAGTAGAATAGGAATCTCTGGCTTCTTCCTTTTATTTTTTTAATTGCCTGCATAATTTAAAAGCTCTAATTCTCCTTTGTGACTGAATGAGGAAAGTAGGGCTGCTGAAATGCAGATTGTCAGAAACCACAGTCTTAAAACTTGCAAGTTGCCATCCCACAGCTGTTGGCCTTGTTTGCATGTACTAGCCTATGTTTCTGAGGTGAGAATGGCCATAGGAGATCCAGCTCATGACAGTAAACAGAGAAGGTTCCTCATTTGCTCTGACCGGACATATCTGTTCTCTCCTACCAGTGAAACAGAAGTTTGGCATATTGGTTGTTACACTCTGAGAGATTTCAGCCTTCATTGTAGCAGTAATTAGTTCTGCCAGGAAGCTTTGTATTTCCAGATTCCCAAGACTGAAGACACCTTGCCCCAGGATATGCGCCAGCATGATGGGTAGAACACCTTCTGGGAAAGGGCAAGTGCTTGGTTGGAAAATGCTTGATACCCATTGACTTGAAGTTAGGCAACAAGGGTATACAAACCAGCCTGCATGATTCCAGAACCCAGGCACTCAGTCAAATTACCAGCTGTTGGATGAGCTGTGGTTGTTGTCAGTGTGTGTGGTCTTACCCCATGACAAATAAAAGGTAATACAATCTAGCTGAACACTATCATTGCTAAATTAAATTACCTCACATGAACTGGAGGGGATGGGCATACTCATGGAGAGCTACCACAGCTCAGTTGATGTGCAGACTACTGTTACTCCAGTCTACCGTAACTTTATTTGGGTCTCCACGTGAGTGTCCTGGTGACTAAGCAATAGGTAATAGCCAGTTGCAAGGAGAAGGAAAATCTAGTTGTGCTCCCAATTAGACAATATGGTCCGTAAATCTCATAACATTTTTAGTTTGGGGAGCTCAGGCTGCTGAGTTTGCGGTTGATAGAAATAGAGGCTTTCAGCAATTGTTGTACCTACTTCAGGGGAAAAAAAGTTTGCCTTTTCCAGCAGATATTGACTCCCTTGCCAGTAGGGAGGTGCTCTTGGCTGTAGCAGGCACTGGTGCCAAATACATTTTTATTCTCTTGGGAATGTGTTTCTTGAAAGGTTCCTTTCATCTGCAGTGATTTCTTGTGCTTTAAACACAGGAAACATTGCTGTGTTTTTTCCAAATATCTGTGAGAACTTTTTTTTTAACTGAATTAAAATTGTCCTATTTGATAGTAGACCGAGCAGCAGTCTGTCTTCATCTTCAGTTGCTTTGTCTCTAGGATCAGCACCTTTCCTAGCAATGCCAGGAGGTACTGAAGGACCTGATCTTGCCTATGGATGATTCAGCAGGCCTTGGCAGGCTGGAGCCATAATGGGATTTGAAGGGGAAATGGTATAAAATGATATTGGAAGGGATAGAGGATGGCACTTTCAGTTCCCTGCTTTTACAGTAGGAAGGACTAGCTGTTAGCAAAAGCTTTTGTAGTGAGCCTCTGTCAGTGCAGCTTGAGGAGACCGAGAATTGCAGGGGGTGCCTTTGCTCTGGTGGGCAGTGGGAAGGCCTCACCTTGGTCTGACCTGGTCCCCAGGGGCTCAGCGGGTGATGGTGGCAAGGTGGGCCACACTGGCTTCGGAACCTCTGAGAGGAGAGGGGAACGAGGGCTTGCTCAGGGGAAGTGTTGAATCTTTTGCCCTCAGAAACCTCTCTTGGCAGAGTGAACGTGACCATGGTGATGGGCAGTGCTTTCTGCAGTCCCAGTGGTTATCGTCTGCTCGGTTTGGCACTGGTGATGTGACACTGGCAGCAGCACTGCAGCATTATGGGGTTGGGGTCACAGATGCTTCTATGTCCTTGCGATTTGGCCATGCATCTTGTTTTCTTCCAAACTAAGGCTGAAATCTCCTTTTATTGGCTGCTAAAAGCTTTGAGGCTGGAAATTTTCCCATTCCCATCATCTCCCAGAAAACGTTCCAGCTTGGCCCGCTCTTTTCCCCAGCTCCAGTCTTTCCCCTTTACTGGGATTTTCTGGAAACCAAGGTCAGAATGTATTTTTTAAACATACATGAGGTTTAGCATCTGTTGTTAATGACACAGATCATTGCACATGGAAGAATGCACATGTAAGTTCATGCACAGCCAGCTTTCACTGCACAATGAAGATGTGGTTAAATGGGAATTAGGATTAATACTGGATTTAAGATTCTCATAGTTGGCTGGTAATAACCTAATCTCCTCAAAGGCTGCAGGCAGACTGGCAGCGTTCAGCTCAAGGCCATTTTTGTTTGCAAAGCCTGAAAGAAATTGAATTTTGATACTAAGAGCACTTTAATCAGAGCCTTTAAAGATAGTATATGCTCTTGCCATCCCTATCTCAAATGCAGCCTTTTAATTTTTTTAATGTATGACAGTCACCTAGGCTTCTAGGTCTGATGGGTGTTTGACAGTAATACTTTTCATTTCCTTTATAAGAGCTTAGGGATTCTGATTGATTTTAAAAATGTATAAATTGCATTCTGAAAGTTGATGTACCAAAGTCTCTGTATAGGCAGAGTGAGATATGTTCATGTAGGGCAGCAAGCCAGTTTAAAGTGTTTAGAGTGCTAAATGTCCTTCAGGTAAGGAGGCTCCAGAGGTCACAGAAGTGTGGCACTCCTTGGTCTGATGTGGTCTGTTCAGTCCAGCCTGGTTCGGTTGTTGCTGTGGTAGAGATGACGGTGAGAAATGTGTTGGCGAGTCTGTGCAGTTCATAAAATGAAATCACTGCATTGGAGGTTCAGGCCCATGTTGGAAGACAACATGTTTAAGATGCTTCTCCTGTTTACTGTGGCTGCAATGCAGTTTTCTTTGTACCTGTTCTCTAGTGAAAGTCAGACATTTAGTTACCTAAATAACTTATATTTTCAATTAAATTTTGATTAAGGTGGAGTTTATGCAGGCTTAGCCCTGCATTCTCAAACAGGACAGACGTGTAAAGTTTAGCCTTCTCTTGGATAACAGTTTTGATTGGTTCTGCCCAAACTTTGAGAGCTGTCCTTTTGCAAAATGCTTTTTTGTCTTCATCACTGCTAGTGGTAGTCTGGCAAAGTGACATGTTTAGTCTGTTTGCTTTTCCTTTGTTTGACGTCAACAGCCTGTCCTGTGGATGGGTCTCCTTTGCAGAGGGTATCAAAGGTCTCTGTAGTATGATGATGTGTGCTGCTGTCAGTCAAAGTCTCTATCTGAGCCACTGATGCTAGAAGGAGCAGAGACGTATCGACTAGATTTGAGTGGAGAGCTTGTCGTGATGCTGCTAATACAATTCAATATCCATGTTGCCAAAAAGAAAATGATTCGTCTGCAGAGGTGTTGATGAAGTGCCTTTATCTAGACCCAAATCCACTCTATCAATTTGTTTTTTCTGGAGCCTACTTATTCAGCCCTCACCTTGATGGATTTCTTTTGGTTGTTTTTCTGCTGCTTTTGTGTTGGTCCTCCTTGCTCAGGTTGCCTTTCCTCTCACTGTCGCCTTGTGGAGAAACTGGTATCAAATCATCCTATTAGTCTTCTTAGATAATCTTTAAAACACTTACCATCAAGCAGGACATTTTTTCTGGGGTATGAAGTTTCCTTGCATACCCTGGGGCTCTCGGGGTCTGAAATTGAGAAACGCACTGAAGTTTTGCCTTCCCAAGGCTCAGGGCCCACATGATGACTTGATTAAGATTTGAAAGACAGTGATTTTATTTAATTTATTATTGCAAATGTCTCTGCCCCCATTGTTTTCAGAGAATAAGAAAGCATCAGAAAAGTTAGGTCAGCTGGAATTCAAATCTCTGCAGGGGCTCACAAGTTCCTTAAAGCACAAGTTTGTTGAAGGCAGGTTAATGCAAAAGTTTCTGTTTTGATTTGTGTTCTGTTTTTAAAAGCCGTAAGCCAGGCAAATCTTTGGTCTTTCAGCTCTATTTCTTCTTCTCTTGCCCAGAGATTAATGGTAAAGGAAAAGTGGATAGACAGGGAACCCAGAGGCGTCCGGCACCCGGCAGCAAAGGTTAGGAGAGAGACGCATAAACTGTACCAGCGCAGGAAGGTTTGTTTCGGTTAGTGAAAAGCATCCGACTTTCATTGACTCTCAGAGACCTTAGCCCTCTGCAGGAGCAAACAGCTTGGTTTAAGGCATGCAACAATTCATGGAAGTGCCTCACAAGCATCTTAGAACTGTTGCCTTGTTTGGTGTTAGGACTGGTTGGGGGGTTTGGTCTGTGGCTTTTCGGGTGTGTGGTGGAAGGTAGTAAAGACTGCTTAGAACAACAGTGTGAAATGAGACGGTGCCATGCTGGGTGAGGCCTGGGGGGGTTGAAGCTCAGTGATTTCTAAGCCTATGAAAATCCAGGAGAGCATGCATTAATGCTAGTGCTCGCTGTTCTAGCCTCTGGCAAGCAGATAGGGAGCTATTAAACCTCTCTGAATAGAATTCGGGGTGAGGGAGAATATCTGTGTAACTTCAGCTTGCATCAGTTGTACAAGTACCTTGGAGAAGTACAGGCACAGTGAGAGTGTTTAAAAAAAGAAACAAACAACAACCAAACAAAACAAAAAAATGAAGGCAACAGCAGCAACAACAAAACCCTCTCACACCTCAGCAGGATGTGTCTACTCCAGATGTGACACTTCAGGAGGACACAGTTCTCATGCTGACTGGTTTCAATTGTGCAATTGTTAGGGGGTAAAAAGGGGCTTGCTGACCTGGGCATTAGCCAGTAGGTGCACCCTGCCACTGAGTTAAGTGCTCCTTGAAGTCAAGGAGTTTCTGATGGCTGGTTTGGCCAAAGCCTTGGTATTACAAAAAAGAAATTGTGCTGCATCTCTTTTGTAATAGCTGGTAGAGATGTATGGATGTGAGTAAACTGCTGTCTTGCTCATAGGACCTTAGAGAGCCCAGAGTGATGGAAGGCGTGCCTTCTGAATGCTCAGTGGCAATTTCTTACTCTTTCTTCAGCCGAGTCAGCTCTGTGCTCAGCAGTGAGACTGAAAGGGCTGACGGAGACCCTTCAGCAGCACTTGAAGCTGTACCTCAAAGCTAACTCTGCTCAGAGCAGATCTAACCGATGATGCTGTGCTTTTCAAGGCATGTGCAGTCTTGCCTGTGGAAGGCCAGCCAATGTCACCACAGCCAGTACACTCCACCACCACTTTTTCCTTCAAGATTTCCCAACTGTTGCCAGGAATGCACAGCTCCTGTGCTCTGCTGTGCCCTGGCCTGCTCTGTGTTTTGATGCAGATAAATGCAGTGGGATGATCTGTAAACATTGCTGGGTGTTCTAGTGGTGAACATACGCAAGCTGCTTGCACAGCCTTGCTCATTTGTCCCCCTCCCATGTCCCCTGCAAGCTCAGCTGCTGCTTTATCACTCCTGATAAGCGGGTGTGTGATCTGAGGCAGAGCCATCAGCCAGAACCGAAGGCAGGCAGGAGTCCCACGTGCATAGTTTGGGGGCAGCTTGGTTTCTTTTCTGATAAGCCTATGCCTCTTGCGGCAGTACCATGCACACTCCTTTTAAACCGTAATCATAATCCTCTTTGCAGCCAGCGCTGCTATCCCCACAGGAAGCATTAGCAATATCACGAAGTGCAGAGACTTCATTGTTTTCCCCTAATCTGCAAAGGGAGCTGAGACAAGACAGAGGAAACTTTAACCTATTCCGTGCCTCAGTAGTAAATAATTAGTTTTTCACAGAGTGGGAGAAAAGGGGAAGCCTCTTAGTTAAGATAAAGTAAGCACAAGGCTGACAGGCTTATCTTGCTCTGTGGAATTCAGGAAAGGACGTGTCCTTGAATTCGCCTGTCTGGTGTGCCCTGTTTTTGTGCTTGGGAGAAATGAGTCTATCTGAGCTGTCCCAAGTGATTGCTGGGTATGAGGCACCTCTTGCCAGGAAATGTGGGAGCTATGCTTTTGTTTAAGGACCTTGAACAAAAGGCTCTGGATGCTTAATAATGTGCAAATTTGGGTGGGTGGGACATGGAGAAGGTTAATAGGGCAGAGTAACAGAGGAGGAGCTGAGCTTAGGAGAGGAACGCCGAGGACATGGCAGCAGACGAAGGGAAGTAAGATGGGAAAAGCAGCCCTCTTTTTGCCACGTCAAAGTTAACTTAGTCACCACTGACAATTTTGGGGTAAGTGCAAGCTGTGTCTGCTGAAATAACGGTATTTCCAGCCACGGCAGTGTGAGAGGCCACAGCGCGACTCCAAGGGTTGTTGGTGTGCAGGTCTGCATGCTCTCCAGGTGCTGTCCGGACCCCGACCCATCACGAGGGGGAACTTGCTGTGGGAGTGCTTGTGGGTGGGAATTCACTCTGGGTCAATGCTTTACATTTGCAAAACTTCTCTTTGCAATCTGCCTGCCGTAAAATCTTCTGTGTTGCGCTTGGTTGTGGAGCTGCGGCTGTGCTGGGCTTTCCCCGGGCAGGTCTGAGGCTAGAAGCGGGGGGCTGCCCCGGCCGGGCATGGGGGGCACAGAGCCGGCATGGCGAGTGGTCCGCTTGCACGTGTGCCGTGTCTGTGGAAGTCCTTTAATCCAAAACATGGCAAGAGCAAAGGAGCAAAACAAAAGCCTGTCAAAAATAGCACGAGATAAGGATCTGGAGAATTTGCTTTTTATTTCTTTCAAGAGTCCCTGGAGACTACTTCTTTTAAGGGAAGAAACGTAGCTTTCAAGGTCGAGCCTTTTTTTTTTATCTTCCCCTCCCCATTTTTCTTCAGACTTCAAAAGCAGTCAGCTGAGAGCTTCTTAGGAATGCTGCATCTGTTCAGAGTAAGCGTGGATCGGAGGGAAGGCACTTTTTCCTCTTCCAAGGTGTCTGAAATTTGTACACAAATTTTCTTGAGAGGGCAGTAAACAAGACACAACCTCGGTGGGGATGTATGGCGCGCAGCAGTGAAGGGTGGAAAGCCAGCAAGTGGGGAGTAGTTTTCTGCAGAGGCATTTAGCTGAGACACAAGTTTTGTTTGCCTGGTGCCTTAATAAAAAACATTTTAATGTCCGTGCCTTTAAATAAAATTAATTGGGAAATTGAAACTGAACAAATGGACTGAAATGTGAACTCCTAATGCCTGCCTGCTCCTCCTCAGACTCTTGTGCTGGCTTTGTACCTGCTGACACAGTCTTTTCTTTTTATTAAATAGCTTGTCCTTTTGATTTCAGTCTTAAGGCATCAAACAGTGAAATGAAACCGTTTTACTTTCTGACTCTAACGCTTGACTGCTGTTCCTTCACCGGCTGACCCAAAGCCTGTTGGCAGTGGAGGGGCTTTGGACCAGGCACTTGACGTGCCACGGAAGAATGGCACTGCGAGCCTGGGGGATGCGGCAGGTGGGCTTACGAGTTGGACTTGGTTTAACACCACTCTGCCTGTGATGGGTGGGAATTTATTGCTGGTTTTGATGGAAGTTGATGTGTGGCATTGCTGAGAGCGTTTGGAAATCCTCTCCATAGTAGGACTTATGGACACGATCAGGTCTCCGACGGCCTTGTGCATAACTGCCTCTTCACATCTCGAAAGTGTAACTGAACTGCAAATGGCTTTCACACCAATTATTTTGCTCTTGCTGTTGAATAGAACCGGGAGGGGGGGTTGTTTATCCCATTTCCCTGGTGCAGCTGAAACTCGGAGCAGCAAGCTTGTGCTGAAGCTGTTGTTTCCTCTGCGTGCTTCCCGTAAGGAGGTCGAGGAGTGTGAGATTTGTGAGTCAGTGTGTGGCTTGTCACTTGGGTACCCAGGCTGAAGATGATAGAAATCTCCGTGCTGTCTCACTTTGAGTTGGCTAAGTATGTTTCGTTTGTTGCTTTTGTGGGTTTTTCTTTTAAACTAGGCTTCTTAAATTAAGTAGAGCAATATTTAAACTTCTGAGTAAATAAGCAGAGAACCACGGCTTCATCTTGACTAATCTGTTTAACCTTCATCAGCCCAAATATTTACTCTAGGCATTGAATATCCGGGCAGTGTAATTCTGGTGCTAAAATTCGTGCAAGAAGAATGCTGTGGATTGACTAATCCTGCAGAATTCCAGAAATCCCTGTCTGTATAAATAAACTTCCTATATGAAGAATTATAACTAAATAAATGCTGTGAATTCAGATCAGCAAAGCAGAAGTATAGCAGTTGGCCCTCTTCTTGTGCTGCTTGCTTATGTATTTTTATAAGGATATTCGTCTTAGTCTAAATAGACGTGTAAAGAAAACTGCAGATACTGAAGCACGATGCTGTCATATACTGCAGGAAGAAAGTTTACCCCTCTGCCTTTTTGCTAGCAACTTTTCTTTTATCAGTTTTCAAGTTGCCATCAGCTTCATCTACCCAGACTGTTGAAATCGTTATTCCTTTGGGGCGTGGCGTTTCTGGCGAATCTGTATTTTGTAGGTCTTCGTCCCCTTCCTGCAACGGGGCAATGTAAAGGATTCATGAAACTGTTGTACTGGAGATGATACCAAATTTGTAGCTCAGTTGCTGAAGACCCCCTGGACCCCCTACACACACACACAGACAATTGTAGAGCAGAGCCTACAGCATCCAGATTTACCAGCAGCGAAGTTGGCACCTTGAGAAGCCTGGTCTGTTGTGTCCATTGCAGGGAATACTTACAAGCACCCAGTGTGTAAACCTGTTGGTGTAGGTACGGTGTAAGCAACCTCCTGAGCAGTTTGGCTTCTGTTCTATTACTATATTAATTATCCTGTCTTTGTGAGACTTAAGCGCAGACTTACCTGGGATCCTTATCTTGGAGAAGTTCTGTTAATACTCCTTGATGTTGCCCTGTCTGTTACTGAAGATTGTGCCAGAGATACGAAGGCTGCAAACACCCAGGGGAGAGGGGTTAGTCTGGCTGTTGTAAAGGGAATAACCAGAAAGTGGGATCAAGTTAGAGAAGTAAAATCAAAGAAGTTGGAGTGGGACTTTCCAACGGCATTGTTCGCTAGGTTCATGGAAAGCTAATGTGTGCTCTGCCATCTGAGAGTTTTGATAGCGGACTGCAAAAATGAAATGGGAGGAAGGACAGCGGGATGGAGTTGCTCGCTATGGGCAGGGAAGGGTCCCAGCCAGTCTTACTCCCTGCTGTTTACTGGTAAGATTCTGTGTAACAGTAGAAAACTAAAAGGAAGAAATTGTTCAGCTGCTGTGTTGTCAGGAGGACTTCTAGTCTGGAATCTGTGCTGTTCATGGCCACTTGGTCCTAACCGAGAATTCTCCCTGCTTGAAAGGGACAAGTAGGGGAAGAATTGCACTTCGCTCTACTCACCAACGTGCTCTGTAGGGAAATCCCTTCTCTGTCCCATGCTGCGTTACTCAGTCCTTTTAACACTGTATCCGAGGAAGAATCACTGCAGCTAGGCAGCTGATCTCATTTCTGTCCTCAGATAAGATTATCAGAGTAATTGTCTGTTTGCTCCCCCTCCTGAGTCTAATCAGAGTGGATTGTGCCAGTACCTCCTGGGCAGAGGAACTCAGATGTTGATTGCCCTCAAAAGAAAGAGAAAATCCTCAGTGTATGTTTAACGTAAACTTCAGGTTTGTTAGATGTTCACGGGAAAACCAGCTGCAAATAACTTGCTCAGACATGTCTTGTGCATTTCACAGTAATATACTGGTTATGGTTTAAAATCTAAGTTCAGGCAGGCAAGTTCATGTAGCTTATGCTGCGGTGAGGCTTTCAAAAGATAGGGCTGTGCACCAGTGGAACTGGTACTTTCCCAAGCCCTGGGACAGAGCGAGTTCGTGTCTGCAGAGAGTGCGTGCTCCTAGATGTTGGTGTTCCAGCCAGCTAATAATTCTGAACAATTAGTGCTTTTTCCCTTATTTCAAAGTAAATTACAGAGGTGGGTGGATTTTGCTGATGGGAATAAAGGAGGCTCAAAGATATTAATTTTTCATATATCCTTCAAGTTGGGACTAGAGCCTGTCTCTTGATGTGCTTACCGGAGGAAGGGTATTGTTTGGTCTCTTTCTAGTGGTGAGCAAATCATAGGTGATGCAGCACTCCAGCGAGATACAGAAATGCTGTGTGCTCCTGCTGTTATATGGATGAGAAAGCTGAGACACACAGGCACTGCAGGCTGCCGTGGGAGTTGCCAAAGCAGAGCTGCGTAGATAAGAAGGTCTGTGCCAGAGCCAGCATCGCTAGTGGCTGCTCCTGATTCCTGGTCTGGGCTACCATCAGCTCCAGCAGCCAGCTCAGTATGAAAAGCAAAACGTGATCCTGCCCTTAGTGGTGTTGCTGCTGTAAATGTTGTCTGGCTCGATCAGACCTGTATCTCTGGGTAGCTTAATGAAGCCCTATAGCTTTCGAGTGTGATACCTAAAGCAAGCTTAAAGGACAAGAGCATACTACTGAAGAGAGCACTCATAGTTGCTGAACTTGCATGCCTTGTATGTGAGAAGTGCTAAGACTGCCTGATTTAATCAGGCTTGAAAGGTGTTGAACGAAGTAGGTTCTTTCAGGCACATGTAGAAGTCATCTTGGGGACCTTGAAACTGGTATGGCCACAGCTGCATCTAGCCTAATGCACTTGCTGTGCTTAGTGTGGGTATTCTCTGTAACTTTTATTGCATACTTTGCTGCTTCCTGCTCCGTTAGACTTCAAATCACTAATTGTAGTGGTAGCTTCATGGCCGTAATGTCCCTTTCAGAAGGAACCGTAACCATTTTACATTTGCTGGATGACTTAACTGATGATGTTCTGCTCTTTACTAAGAGAGACATAGAAATACAGAAAAAGGGGAAGAGAAATATAAAGAGGTGTAAAAAGCGTTTTTACCCTTTACTATACTGCACTGAAGAGATGCCAGAGATGGTACTTAGAAAAGTGCTCCTGGAACTGGAAACAATACCACTACGTCAGTATGACTAGTAAACAGAGCCTTAAATAGATAGGATGCAGTGTCCACATTGCTGGAGCTTGAGCTTGCATCTCCACACAGCGCTACGATAGCACCTTACTCAGGTCTAGCTGTGGTGTGTTTGATTTGACCCCGCTGCACATGCCACAGATGTAAGTGGCCAGCAGTGGAGCTTGTGGTCCTGAAGACCGCTTCGTATGGTTCGTGTTCCTTGCACAAAGGACTTTTTTTTTTTCTTTACACCTTCTCCATTGCATGTGTGTGTTCATGTGGTTTTTGTTGTGGTTATGTCTTGTTTTTTCATTTGAAGTGTATTTTTGGCCGCTGTTGGTCTTTTAATGGGTTCCCATGCTATCAGGCACCACAGCTATACATACATTAAATGTGCTTTGTTATCTGGATTACAGTATAGTGTTCACTTTCTTTATGAGCAATTAATGTTTCAAAATCTTGCCTGCAGCTGTTCTTTTTCTTTAATGGCACTGAGGACAGTGTTGTAATTGACTTTGCCACTTCTGCTGGTGTAGCACTTCGGAGCCATCCCTGGTTGGATGCATCAGTCCCCACGTTGTGGTGCTGGTGCTGAGGTTGTACGTTCGGAAGCTGTTGGCTGATTTATGAAAAGCGTGCTTTAATGCTGCTCTCCAGGCTGCCACCCATGGTACTGCTTATTCAGTGCATAGTAACTGTTTTGAAGCCATAGCTTAAAATATCTGTCCAGTAGTCCCTTCATGCTGTAGCTTGGACTGACCCACCAGTCTGCAGAGTGGTGAGTCACAGTTACTCCTTAGCAAAATCACCAGGTAGGTCTTTGGATCCTTAAAGATAGCTGTCCTGGTCTAATCTGAAAGTTCTCTGGTGAGGGGGGCGGTCTACCTCGAAAATTTATGGAAGTATGCCATTAAACCAAACACCAGCAAAGGAAGTGTAGCATGAACATGTCTCAAGTTACTATTATTGCTGTTTCCAGCTACCATGAAAAGCTTTTCTAGGCTCTATTAGCAAGTGAACAGAAGGGATGTCACAGAGCTGTCAGGCCCAGACTGTCAGCTTGGTCTCACCATGCTCAGGAGTACGACACGACTGAGGTGTTCCTTTACCAGAGTTGATCTAAGGACAGATCTCTCCCTAGCCACCTCCAACTGCAATGCCTTCTTTCAGTAGCGATTGGAGATGTTGGGATAATTGAGTATTCTCCATAAAGTGGTTCTACTCAGCCCTAAGAGTGGCCATGTATAGTGTGAACAGAGGTAACCAGTCTTGCTGAATAATAGTTTTAAGAGGGACAATGTAGAGAGGTTTATAGTCGAGGCTAACAACCAATCCATGCGGGAAGTATGGCGTCAAATAGCAGAAAATAAATAAGAAGAAAAGTTTTACTTGTAACCTCTTAGGCATGTTGCAAGGAGATTTGCCTCATTTTTTATGGGTCTTCAATTATCTGTGACAAGGATCTTTATGTGGTTGGATTAATCCACAGAGCTTCTGTGCAAACTGTGGGCAAACTTTACATTTGTACGCACCATTTCAGTTAAGATAGCTTCAGCTTGGAACTTGGTAGAAGAAATCCGACCGATTTCAGTGAGACCTGACCAAGGCACTAGCCTGCTTTTGAAAGAAAACTTAAACAGAAGTTATCTTGTGTAGAAGGGCACTTGAGTCCTGCAAGACACTTCCATCACAGAAGCTGCCTTTTACCTATAAGGCATACAAGTCAGGAGAAAGGAAATAATTTTTTAACTAACGGCGAGGAGGCATCAGCAGCATGTGGGAAAGCATGGGTAATAGAAAACTGTTCAGGTGATCTGGGGAGTCAGGTTGGCTCTGAAGTGAAGCCAAATGTGATCAGTGTGAACTTTCTGGTTACAATGTGTCGTTGCCTTTCTAGGGTAGAGGCTTGTTTCCAGCCTTGCTTTCTGTTAAGCAGGTGCTATTGTGTGTATTTAAGACTGGCTTGAGCCTTTGGGTCTTTCTCAGATGACAGATGCCAAAGAACCCTCCGTTCTTCTGTTGAATACTGGGAGGGGGCCCAGTTTCTCTTGTTTTTCTAGATGTGTTTCTCTTCTGTTGCTTCCAGTGGTTCAGGTCTGTCAGGAGTACCACACTGGGAGTGAATCGCAGCGATGGCAATATTTTAAGCGCCATAGTTTGCAGCTTGTTCGTAGTGAAAGTCCTGTCCACTTGCACTCTGTTCCAAGAGACTTGTGGTTGAGGAAGTCTAGACAGAGGCCTGTCCTCCTGCTGACATCCTTTTGCAAGTGGGAGCATGTTGGCTGCCATTATAGCTAGCTCCAGGGTCTCCATGGGTTAAAACACAAATCTAAATGTCTGAAGTTAAGCTCTGGCTGGGGCTGGGACAGTCTCAACAGATGCCGCAAATTCCGGAAAGTACTGTCCTGTCACTGGGGGTGTCACAGGAGATGGGGCTGCTTGTGCTGCAGCTGAGTACCTGCTCAGAGATAGCAGTGCTGCATAAATGTGGCTGTGGCTCTCAAAAGCATTCAGCCTTGCCTTGCACACAGCTTCTAGGAGAATTCTTTGGTAGGAGGGAGGAAGGGAGGAGACTGATGCTCTCCTAGCCCTGTGAACTGGACATGCTGGACTAGAAGTTCCCTGGGAACGTTTCAGTAAGGACCCTAGTCAGCAGGTCACTGCTCCAGTTTTGTTGTGGTCTCTCTTCAGCTCGCTGCCTCTGAGATTTGTACCTGGACAAGGACTTTGGTTGCTCCATTCAATAATAAAAATTGAAAGCTAGTTTCCTGATGGCTTTTTGCTTTATATTTGCTGCTGCTTCCCATCATTAACAGCAGTAAAGTGGCATGGGGTGAAAATCAGCACTAATTTGGGAGCTTGATTGCCTGTGTAATAAGCTTCTCTGTTATTCTTTGGCAGGAGCAACAGCTAATATAAATTTTTTGCTGTCACTTCTGCATGGCCCATGTACCAGCGTTGAAGTTAATCCCTCAAAATTATGTTCCATTATAAATCTCTCTTCATAGATGAAGTGGGTGCAATTAGGCAGAGAGGTCCAGAACCATTACAAAAAAAAAAGCTGCGAAGGACAAAATCAGTCTGCCTGTGCATCACAAAGTGGTGCAGCATTTTGCCAGTCACCTCCAGAAAGCAGGAGCTCTTCGGGCACAGCGTTCTTGTGGCTTGTTTGGCAGTGACAGTAAATTCTGAGCTGACCAAGTTGAAGGTCCACCTTTTTGTAAGTACAAGGTGTAGCATCTTAGGAGTAGTTTGAAGCTATTTGTGTTGGTTCTGTCTCATTTCTTTTCCTCAGGTACACACAGAATATTTAATGTTGTTATTCCTGCCTGAGCCCTGGAAAATCAGAAAAGATCATCAAGACCCTGGTAACAGGCTGACAAAATCCCCAGCGTATTTAAATGGAGATTATTCTTCTGATGTTTACATTGATTTTGATGCTTGTTTTTTTTATCAGGTTACTCTTGAGTAACCTGCTGTATCCTGAACAACTTCCTGCTTTCCTGAATGTCAGCAGCTGCTGACTCCGAAGGAGCTTCCTAGGCTCCTCTTGCAGTGTTTTGCCAAGTACCAGGTGGAACTTACAACACTCGATTACAGGCTGCATGTGCTGTTCTTCTACAGTTTTCCTATATGTTTTATCAAAGTGTATTCTCCAAGCATGCTAAAATGTCTAAGGAAGGGGTCAAAGTACTTTATGTGTTAAAACAGGACTGAGGTCACCATCCCAGTTCTTAGGGTTGTCAATAATGAGTTGCTAACTACGTGTGAGAAAAGTGTAGGGAAACAAACTGAGGTTTTTGTAGATGATAGAATCTCCAACTGTGGCACTGAACCGTGGAGTAAAACACAGACTAACAATGCACTGATGTCAGGCTGTCTTGATGTGACCGAGAGAGTTTTTGTCTGTGAATACAAATACCGGAATAAATCACTAACTGGGTTTTAACAGCCGTAGTGGTTTTGACCTGGTTTCTGAACTTGAAGATAGTCAAAGAATGCAATGCAACATCTCGTTTTCAAATGTGTGACCAACCAGCAGCAGGGTCCTACATGTGCTGGAGTCTACCAAGATAGAAGTCTTGACAAGCTCCAAAACAATGAATTACAGTTGACGGCTGATGCTGGAATATGGGCCACGTTAACCACAGGAGTGGTTTCCTCCTCCTGCTGTACCAGAACAACTTCAGGCTGCTCTTTGGGGTGGCAGCGAGAATTCAACTGCTTTGCACACCAGACGGCTTGAGCGGTGAATAGCTTTCATACACAGAATCCGTTGCCTCTCATGAGGGATGTGACTGTGAAGTAGCTGACTTCTGAAAACAAGCTTTCTGCAGATACTTTTTCCCACCCAACAACAAGGGTCTTGTTTGGGAATGCTTTTTGGCTGCAGTCCTCGTGACCCCCCTGGGAAATGCACTGTGCATTTGACTTGCACTCACCAAAGGAAAAAGCGAAAGTAACACAGCTGTAGTGATTTACTATGAAGTTTGGATGCTAATTGCCTCATATGTTTAATTAATAACTGACACATTCTGTCCCTCAAAGAGCTTGGAGAACTTCCATCTGGACCCCTAGCGATTACAGCCTGGAAGCCATCCCTGTAATTAAGGAGCAGGCTATAGGAGGCCTGTTCCCATTATGGGCAATTATTGTGCTTGCTACTTTTTCCCTCCTTTCTTACAAAAGGACCGAGAAAATAGGGCTCAAAGACTAATCTGACATAAACCTCTGGCTGAAGAGGTGCTTTGTGCTGCCCCACGGTAGAATGATGGGGTTATGTTTTGGTGCCAGCACTCTTTCTTTCAACAGGCTGTCGGGAGGCAGGTTCTCCGAGCTGGGCAACTGGGTATTTCTACTGTTACTTCTTTACCTCTCCCTCCCAGCTTCAGACTTTCACTAGGTTTGACAGGCACTCATCTGCAAAGACCCTGGCTGGCTCGGAAGCCCTCTGAGCAGAGGATGCTGTGTCTTTAAGCCTTCCGTACAGTGCTGAAATGTTATGACAGAGCATCTCACAGGGGGATGCGGTTTCCATGGCAACCCCACACTGTAAGATAAGCAAACTGGATTTTTTTTTTTTTTTTCCTGAGAGGTTCAAGAGCAAGGAAGGAATGAGGCGATCTGTCAGCGGGTGAGACTTGAAAAGAGGAAACCACGTCCATTAATCCTGCAGCACTTGCTGCTTTGTGTTTTAATTAGCGAATGTTATTATGGCAGAGAGCACGGGCGCCTCACCCTGTTGTGGGTTTTTGAGGGCTTTTTTGTTTGGTTTTTTTTTATATCTCCAATTAAAAAAAAAGGGGGGGGGGTGCAAAGAAGCTTTACTAGGGTGTTAAATGAAGGTCTGAAATAAAGAGCCTCAGCATCTCTGTTCCAGGGCTTGTATCCCAAGCCAAGGATGGGAAGTGTAGCTTGCCTGGTGGGAATGAATCTGCCATTTTCAAATTGAGAGTACATCTTAAATTTATTTTCTCTGTCTTGCCACTGATATTTAGCAAAAATGGAAATCCCCCACACCCTTGCATCCTACTTATGTACCCATGGCAATATGTGAAGCAAAACAGGGGAGCTGTGACTTGCTTTTGTCCTCCCCAGCCTGCCCAGAGGCATTGCATGTTACAGAGCTATGCTGCCTTCCCCTGCCATTGCTTTGGGGTAGTTCATACCTTTGGGGTCAGTCATTACCCTTATGTGAGAAATCCTCCACTACCCAAATTCTACCACTTGTGACAATGCTGGACACTGCAGAGTCAACAACGTAGGCACAAAGAGGGGGAGTGCTTCAGCCTGGAGTGAGAAGGCGAGCTCCCGCCCAAGCTGAGATAGCATCTTGGTAGTCAAAGAATCCTTTGGTAGCAGCTAGTGCACCAGCTGGGAAGGAAACTGTGCTGGTCTTGTAAATGTGCTGTGTGTAGGAGTTTATTACGGAAAATATTTTGACAACCTTTATTATTTTCAAACAATTCTATGTGTCACCAGAAAATCAGAGTTAAAGTAAATGTTATCCCAACAGCAGTCTTGTCTGCGTAGTTTCCATGTCCATCCTTCATGGAGTACTGTCTGCTCCTTTGCAGGGAATTAAAGCCCACTGTGAATCTTCATGAGGAATGAAAAGAAAATTATTCTAATCCTTTGAGAAAGGAATATACCAAAGGCATTCTTCACTACTTTCCTATAGGCAGCAGTGTCTCAGTCTGTTTTTCAGGGGCTGGTGGTTACAAGGAATTTTCGTAAATGTAGTTCCTCTTACTTTCCTGCCAATGTCTTCTTCAGTGCTCTTCCACTGTGATTTATCTCTTTTAGTTTTTTTTTTTTGTGTGTGTGTTTTTTTCCCCAATTAGAGTGCAAAGTTGAAATGCAGTAGTGGGTATGTGCTCCTCTAATAGTTAAAATTTTTTCAACAGTGCATGGGACGGAGAATGAAGTTTCTGTTGCTTTAGTAGGTAGGAAGGTTTTTTTAAGGGGGGGAATATCTGTGTCCATTTCACCCTCTAGCCTCTCACCCCTCAAATACTACATTTGTTTGGTCTTACGACTTTGTTTGCTCATGCCCTGCTCTACCATTAGCTTTTCTGAGGATTTTACAATTCATGAGCCCAGCAGATAGCATGGAGTTGCTATTCTTTATCGAGTATATCCAAAGGTTTGGGGATTTCCCCTTCTCTGCAGTTTTTGCCCCTCTTGTTTCTCTCCTGTTTTCTCTCCTCTCTGCCCGGGACAAGCAGGTGCCAGTATATTGCATAAGTCAGGAGAGAAGTTTCACAGCTAAGTACTGATGTTCTGTGAAGAGCATTTTTAATCATCACTCAGGTACCTTACAAATGGAAAAGCATCAGTAGAAAGGTTTGAAAGTCAGCAGCATCACCTGGACCAAGGCAGTTCTTGTGCTAACATACCTTACAGTCAAGAAGTTTGGGGCTTGCACTGTCTCTGTAGAAGTTGTGTTTTCACATGCCTTTACTACCAGTGATTCTGGTATTCTGGTAAGAATCTGACTAACCAAGGAGTAAATTGATGATGAAAGATCCTGCTGGTAACACGTGTTCCTGCGTGTGGGAGCTCTTCCATCAGCTTCAGTTTGGACAACCTCCATCTTTTCCCACCCTTCTTCACCCACCCTGGCGTTTAGTTTGGCCGTGCAACACTCGGTGGGATTTGCAAGCCTGCTTGCAGCAGGGCAGGGGCTTTATCCCCAGATGGGAAGAAGAGGCCCAGAGAGGTGACTTATTTGAATAACTCGGAATCTGTGTTAAAGCAGAGCTTGAAACAGGGTGTCCCACAGGATCCACTCTTCCCCACAAACCACTGAACTCTTCCTCTGCGCTAATGTAAATATTGTGTACTGCTGCAGAACAGTGAGAATTAATACTGCAGGAAAGGGAAGCCCTCCGGTACTGAGGTATTGCACGGTACTCCAAATTGACTCTTGCAGAGGCGAGATCCCTCCCTTTCCGTCTGAGGTTGCTGTATTTAGAATTTCTTTCAAATGAGCCCAGGCTCTTGAAGAAGAGTTCAGCAGAACAAGTTGCAGATTGAAGAGGGCCGAACAGCCCCAGAACCACTGTTCTGGTTTTGAGTACTTCCTCCTGAAAATCCTTTTCTCCTGTGGGTGCAATCTATGTAGCAGGAATGGCTGTTAGCAAAGTTTGAAGTCGGGGGCCAGACAAGTGTTATGCCTTGTGTGGGAATTAGCGGCTAGGGCAGAGTGGTATTACCCTTGTTGAATAAGCCATCAAATGCTAGAACTGACAACAAGCAGGGTTAGAGGCAGCTTCGTTTCTTTGGAGACTGTTCTTTGTATTCCTTCTCCTGGCTGTATGGACGAATTCAACACTTTGGTGGCGATCAGGTTTATTTAATGTTTTCAGTTAACCTGCCTCATTGCCCAAAGATGATTTTTGTCTGTATTAATAAAGAAACTGCTTGTGACAGCTTAAATCAGTTATACTTCACTGCCAGCCAGCACTGGCTGGGAAAGTGGCAGGCAGGGTTTGTGATCGGTCCGGCTGGGGCAGGGCAGGCTGACACGGCTTTGTTGTCCCTCGAGTGGGACCTGTGGCTGCTGCTTGCTGCTGCGCTAGCAGGAGAGCCCTTCACCCAGCTGCTTCCAAACCTGGGTTTCTCAGTTCATGCCTTTCTGAGGTCTTCATCATTTGCCTTGGACTGGGTGTTGTTAAACCCTTGCACATCACTTCGGTTTCTTGGCCCTCGAGGTATACCAGCCAAGCAAAATTAGTCCACCTGCTTCTCGGCTTGAAGCATCTCGTCACCCCAGCCCAGCAGAGCTTTGTTTAAAGATCAGAAGTCACCAGTGGTGCCACACTGATTCCCAGCAAGTGCAAGCCGTGTTCCTGTCACAGGGTGAATCAGGGACTGAAGCAGAGCCCCGCAGTAGCTGTGTGCCTTGTTTGGCCTGTTTTTCATGGGAGGGTGTGTTTAATCTTTCAGCGAGCAGGAAGACTCTCCTGCTTCTGCCCTGGCCTTTTGGGTTAAAGTTGGTTCCCCTGAGCTTAGGGTGGAAAGGAGCGGCTGGAGAGTGTTAGGTTCTGCTCCAGTACTCCACAGCTACAGCTAGATGTTTGGACTGATTACTTGCTGACTCATCACTTCACATGGGTTCTTTCCCACACCATTTTTAAACCCCACCCCTCTTCCTTGAGATAATGAATTACTTGTGCGTCTGAGTAGTTTATTCGTAAGTAATTCTTTTAGCCATTGCTGTTTCACACTTACTTCTTTTCTCTGTCTATCAGTTGTGCCCAGCACCCACGCAGTAGGTGAATTTTTGACCATGAAGCCATTGAAATACAAAGACATCCATCCAAAGATCTCCTTCCCTCACCTGCTTGCCAGCCAGACCTCCTTAAACAAACACTTGAGGGGAAAAAAACGTAGATCATTAGGTTCTTAAGCTCTCCTTCCCTTGTGTTGGTGATCCTGAACGGAGTCCGTGTATCCACACACGCTAAGGAGCACAGTGCGTACTTGGAGTCTATCACAGCTGATATGGAGGAATTTTGCTGCAGTTGCATGCAGGCTTAGCCTGGAAGTCATTTAGACTTGCAGACACAGAGCTGCGCTGCTACTAATAAAGAGCTGCCTCCGAGAGGCTCATCAGTGGGGCTGCTGGCATGGTTATGCAGGGACCGAGCGTGCTGCTGAGCCTGGTTCCACCCTGCGGGGTCCAGCACAAGTGGAAGGGCATGGATTTCTGTGCAGCCAGGTGCCTCCGAGAGCTCCAGCTCTCTCTGTAGCATCTAGACTTTCCCTCACGGGTAAGACATCATAATCCTCTAGTTGTAAGGGAGTGCACAATCCTGAAGCAAAACTCTTTTTCATTTATCTTTGTATTTAATTTGCTGGTTCAGCACAGGCCACGCTGGTGTGTCCTGTTTACATCCAGTTCCCTTGTAGACACCCAGTGTATTTGAAGAACATTGTGTCTGTGAATACTTGCAATAAAAAAGATTTTCATACTCTTTTCCACAAAGTAATCATTGGGTGTGGAGTTTGTCGGTTTGCAGTAACTTCAGGGCTTTTTCTAGAATTTCTTGGAAAAGCAATAAAAATGGCTGGGAGCTGTATTTATGCTCTACAAGTCCTAATAACAAAATAGCATTGATTTCTTTTAAAACTCTCCAAATAATTTCCCACAAAACTTCCCTGTCCAGAATTGTTTGTTAAAGCACATATGAATGTATGTATGCTCTTTCACAAAATAATAAAGAGATATTCTGGTTCTATGACAAGCCAGGACCACAAATTAAATTAGATGAAAAAAACCTACGTTGATCGGTTTCGTGACATAGATGAAAGATGCTTTGGAAAAAACAGAAAGACGAGCCAGTATTTCTTCTGGATAAGGCTTCAATGTGAAAACACGAACAGCACTGAGTTTAATATTGAAGCCACGTACATCAAAGCCAAGTTGACTGAGAAACTCTCTCGCCTAACCTACAGTTGTTGTCTTTGCTATTATTAAATGTCATGTTGTGGTGTGCAGCTAAGACCGGGCTATTTTTCCCATCTAGATTTTTATAAATCTGATGAAAATGGCCTTGGCTTCACAAACCCCTTGATCTTTGCATTAAGCCTGTATGACTTAAGTGAGCCGCAGACCTCGGGCTGGCCCCTGTCTCCTGTGGCTTTCAGTCTTACACAGCGACAGTGCAGAGCTGTGGAGGGGGAGGAGGCACCAGCTTGAGCAGAAAATGACCTCGGGGTCTTTGTCACGTAGGTTACAGAAGAAGGAATGGAGCATTTATCTAAGACAAATATTTTCTTTTGACTATTCCAGTTGATGTTATTTGTAGGAGGGAAAGGCTTTCTTCAGAAAGAGCAGAGACCATGTGTATGCCTCCGTTGTCTTCTAATTTGCATTAGACTGTGAATGTCTTTGAGAAAACTAATTTTCTGAAATGGAAAAAAAAAAATAGTTTTGGGAATTGACCTTGATTTCCCTGCTGCTAGGACCTGGCTAGAGCTGGGGCAAAGCTTTTAAATTTAGAAAAATTCAGAGACCTTTTCCCAAGATCTGTTCAACTTGAGTTTCTGTTTCTTTGGGAGGTGCTGTGAGGAAGGGAGCCTGCCCAGTTTCATGTGTGTTCATTGATTACAACATTGTAGTGCTCAGTTCTTCCCAGACCTCCAAAATCATTGTAAGTAATTGGGTTAAAGTCATCATTTATCATACTTAGTTAGCCTAGATCTAATCGTTCTTTCCAGAATTGTTTGCTGAATTGCTTGGCATGTCTAACCTTATCGACCCCGTTAACTTCTTATCCCCATTTGACAAATCTATCTCTCTCTTTCTGCAAGGAGAGAGACGGGCATCCTTAGGGGCTTCTGTTGCTGGCTGTGCAGCTAGCCAGCAGGCACCCGGAAACTTTCAGAAGGATGCTTGCAGCTGCTGGAGAAGATTTGAAAGGGTTTCAGAACGGAAAGTAGGTTTTCTTGTCAGGATCGTTTGTTCGTTTACTCAGTTTTATCTGTTGGAAGTACTTGAGTTTTGCTGTTTTAAAAACAGAATTAGAAAGTCTGCTAGTTAACAGATGTCAGCAGTCAAGAGATTGCTACAGCAATCCTAGGGCAAAGGGTATATATGGTGTTTTGTGGCTTTCACAACCCATGCTGTGGTGTCTTGCTTGAGAAGCTTTCCCCTAAGCTTACATAAAATCACTCTTGGCTCTAGTTATTTTCAGAGAGTATGACTGAACCACTTTACAGGAAAACACGTACAGTGTGGTGGTGCCTGAGTTGCATGTTGGGAACCTGATTTTTCCCTCCCTCATAAACCAGAAGTGACACCACCAAAGCATATGGAGTTGCAGGGTTGTGAAACTGAATTCAGCAAGGAATTCCCAGTCTATGTTCTGTATTATATACTCATTTAAGGTTGTCTTTGCTGTGAGAAGTTTTCATGCAAAGGAGGAGGGTGAGGGGGAGATAGTCTCTCTGGCCTTGCATATCCCTTCCTTTGGGGATTTCAGGGAGTTTGCAGGCACACACTGGAAAGCTGATGTCTGCCACAACTGGGAGAAGTTGGATCCCTCCCCTCCCCTGGGTGTATGCATGCATAATTTTACATAATTGATGTTCTGATGTATAATGCTGTCATTTGCCACTCGGACTTCCAGTGTGCTTGGCACAGCTTGGTGAGCTGGAGGACTTTTTGTTACCCTCAGATGGAAAGCAGGGTCATCCTCTCTGCCCGCTTGGTGCAGGGACCTTCAGAGCATCTTCCCTTGCGTCGGGCGCAGCAGTCAGTAAGTGATTCATCTGCTACGCTGGCTGTTGGGGCTTGAACTTTTTGTGTGCTTCAGTCTATTCAGAAAGGCAAGGGCTCATTTATTTAATTATTTGATTTTCAAGAGGGATGTTTGCTCAGATGCGAGCATCTCCCCTGAGATCACTTATTCACAATGGGACGCTGCGTCAGAGCTGGGACTGGAGGCCCTGGGGAGGGAGCCTGGCCGGTGGTGCTTGTCCCTTCCCTCCCATCACCTCCCGCTCGCCGTGCAGTGCTGGCCGGTCCAGTCACTGCGTGCGTATGCGGTCCAGAGTGCATGTACCAAGTGTGAACCTTAAATCACAATTTGAATATAAATGTCATGGTTTAGACCTTACCTTTAAGGTCTCTAGACCTTAAATTCAACTCACAATGCTCGGCTGATGACTCTGCTGATGGCCACCTCTGCCTTGCGCTGTGGCTGGGCTCTGGCAGAGCCAGAGGTGTTTTCTCTGCTGAGGTACGCAAGTGTCAGAGGCCCAAAAGTCTCTTGCTGCCTCGAGGAGGGCAGAAATAGGGAATCCAGCGTGTACCTGCCCAGTTCCCCTTTGGAAGCTGGCTGTCCCTGTGGAGCTTGCCAGGGCTGGGCTATGTCTGGTTTTACCTTTTTAAACTGGCAAGTCCTGCTGGCCGGAGTCCAGACAGGCGCTATGCGATGTTGACGTGGTGGCCCGCTGCCGTCAGCTGCCCCGAGGCTCCAGACCCAATAGCAACGTATGAGATGACAGAGATGAGGGAAAGAAGGAACTGCCCATCGAGTAAATCCAGTGTTTTGCAAGACAGTAAAAACTTTATAGCCTTTCCAGTGGACATCATTCAGAGCTATGTCTCTCCCTTTTCTCTGATCTGGACTCTCCTTCATAGTAGGTATCCGAACAAAGACCGGAGAGTGATAGAAGTCTCCTTGCGTTGCAGGATGCTCTCCTTTTAGTTACCCTGCTATCCCTTTCTGCTCTTTTCTCAGTGAGATAAAGGCATTAGATGTCATGCCTTAGAAACTGAGGAATCAAAATATGCAGGGTTTACAGCAGTGTTGATTCAGCGTAATTGTCAGCTACACCTGGATGATTCCCAGAGGATGGGCAAAAAAGCTGGAGAAAAGAGACTTTGTGTTCAGGGGCAACAGGAGGTTGTTTGCATTCTACCAGCACCAATATTGATGGAGGTTTGTAGCTGTGGCCGGGGCATCTGAAAGTTACGTGCACAAAGGGCAGGTCTGACTGTTAGACCCAGGGAGGCTTTCGAGAAAACTGTAGTAACATAGCTACTGTGGCTGTGTATATGGATGGAAGTGTGCTCCCTTCAGGGGGAACTGAGGTGGGTTTTCCTGCCAGTAATGCTCAGAGCACTTCCTTGGGGGTAGATTCCCCCCAGTTTCATTCTGGTGTGCAGTGGGAGCAGCACGTTATTACAAATCTAATAGCTTGGATAAAAAAAACTATTCCATTCATTCCTATCTGCTGTATGAGACGAAGGCTTTAGTTCATCCTCATCTGTGGCCGAGAAGCGTGAAGTTTGCTTTTGCAGGATGGCTTGGCGCTAGCGTGGCCAACAAAGTGGAGCAAGTCCCTGTGATTGCTAGCGACCGTACGGGACTGATACAGCAGGTGGGTATCAGTCGGAGATGAGGCTGCTATACTGCATGACACAGGCTGGGCTCATCAAAGTCCCTACCCTGTCTATGTCAGTGCAAAGTTTCTTTCCATTGACCTGATCCGATAGCAAATTAAGATGCATTTGCAACTAGATCTCCCTGGAGGTTTGGAGTTTGGAGTGCCTGGTGGCAGCCCTGCAGAGGGGTTCCTATCTCTACTTTTGGGGCAACCCCATTTAAACCAGCACCTCCTTACCAAGGGAGAATCGGAATGCTTCAAGCTCTGCTGGTTTGTCATAAGCTGTGCTCTGTTAGTTCCAAATATTCCTTGAACACTACCTTCTTCAAAGCTGTTTTTCAAGTAGAGTGATTTGAAGACAGGGAGAGATTACCATGGAATGTGGGTTTTTTTTTTTTTCCCTCTCTCATTTTGGTTCAGAAAGTTTGAATTCAAAATGTTTTGACCAGCTTTGTTTTCAGAAAAGAGTCACCAAATATAGCTGTGTTCTCTTTAGTGTAGGAAAGGTAAAAAAGATGCAATGCTTTGACAGTGATCCATCTGCTGATTGCCGCGTGTACCTAGTGTCAGGATGAGATTGATGGCCTTGGAACAGAAATCCACTGAGGCAGGAAGAGTGCCTTCCTTTGCTTTTTTTTACAGTGGAAAGCGTGCGTATTGTCTGTGCTAAGCCAGTGCTGAATAATGATGAGTGACCGTAGCTGGCATCTGAGCTGGGGGAAGCCGGGCCTGGCCAGCCAGCCTGGGGTTAGGAGCGCTGCTGGTTATTCAGCTCCGTTTGAGCCAGCGACACGTGCTTTGTCTAAATGCCGTAGTCTTTTCTTCCCAATTATTTTGAAGTCTTGTAAGATACGCTTTTTTATCTGGAATTTCTATGAAGTGGATATTTTAAAATCTAAAAACTGTAAGATTTGAGCTTTAATGTTTTGGGTTTTTTTTAATCTGAGAACTTTTGGCTAGAAAATATCAGTTAGGCTTGTGTTTTGGAGGAGAAAAAAATTATCACTAAAACAAGCAAATAATCTCTCCTGCTCCTTCCAGCTTACTTTGTTTTGAAGAGGATGAAGTGTGACAGGATTTCCACTCTCTTCAATATCTGAAAATCAGAAAATGAAGGGTTCTTGCAAAGCTTTTTTCCCTGCCTAAGTACGCCTGGATTTTTCCCAGCCCATCGGGGTCCTGCTGTTGTACCTGTTACCAGACAACAGCGCTTGGCTGGTCCAGCTCGGTGGATTTGCAGCCTATTACCTGAGGAGGTGACATGGGTAAGGAAGTTCTAATTCCACCTCTCAGTTAGATCTCATTTTAGACTTCCTTGAAAATGTGTCTGCGGCAGCCCAGGGCCTGACTGGAGCAGATACAGGAAAAGGATTAGGGATTCTCTCTAATCCAGCTCGAAACTCTTGACAGCACCAAACAGAAACAATTCCCTGGCTGCCTTTGCAGTCTGTTCCCTACTCAAAGCAAGGATTTGACCTTGACAACTACTGTCAAGTAGAGAGCTGAAAGTCTGACTTTGTGTCATTGAGCAGCTCTGTCTTTCGTGGCTGTTTGGGGTTTTATTTATTATCAGCTGTGTGTCCTTACAGAAACATGATCGAATCCCTGAAACATAAGGCTCCTGTTTCCTCTGGGGAGGAGAGATTTGTAACTGTACGTGTGGTGGCAGGTAGTTTCTTGCAGTGCGTTCTCCTTCCACACATTTATGATTTCGACCAGGTCCATAGCTGCTATTTGTAAAATCCACTTCTCATTAGGTTAAAGCATGTCACAGTTCCAGGACCTGCTGCCGTTCTCTGTTTTCCCACATTCCTTTTCCTCCCCAGCCACCTCCTGTTGTCTCTGCTCCGCGCTACATGGACGCCGTTACTCTTGCCTGCACCAGGTTGTTGCCCGTTATCAGCACGAAGACCTCACTACTGAACAGCCCAGAGGAGAGCAAGCTGTATCAAAGCGGTGGTGGGGATGTTTTTCCAGGTGACCGACCTGGGTCGCTTAGCCTTGCTTGGGGGAGCAAGGTGGTAGTTTCTGCACCTACCTTTTGTTAAGAACACAAACTCCGATTTAGAGCTTACTCTTCTGTCTTGTGTTGAGGTTTTTATGAGTTTTGGAGGAATTTGGGTGCCTGTCAAAGTTTGAAAATATGCTATTTTGTTCTGAAAATATGGTGTTTTATACTAAAGGCAATGTGGATAAAATGCAGTACTTGGAAATAAATTTTTGAGAACAGAGTTGCTTAAGGGAACGGAATTATTCTCTCTCGCTTGCTTGCTACTGTTTCTGCTGGACTAGGAAGACCGGTTAAAGGGAGACTAGACCACTAGAGTTGCAGTGTGAGGAAATGAGAAGATACTCTTTGATCCCAGATGCTCGATCAAGAAGCATTTGCTAGCAATGCCAAATGAGATTTATTTTGTCAAGTCCTAGAGAGAGGCCAGCAGGGTCTGGAACCAAACAAGAGGAGGAGGTACCGTACTATAAACTTGGATTCAACATATTCACTGTTAATCTTCTTTTACCTACATAATATGAAGGTTATTAACCTGACTGCAAAAGGACCTACTGGGGAGTGAAGTGTCACGTGGAGGGGATTATTACGTTTTGAAAAGAATTTGTGCTGGTGACTGTAACAAAATAAATGTATTAGGTGCCTCTTTAGATCTTCTCTAAGTGGTAAAGCGGCATTGATCACCCAGTGTGATGGGGGTTGGGGAGCTTGTTTTTGATGTTTTAATACCAAGGCAGAAATGAGAGCTCAGAGTTGTTAATGAAAGGAGCACATACATTTATTATTACTATTACTCATTTTTCGGTCTTCAAGAGACCAAGAGGGAGTTGGTGCAGAGGGGTGAGAAATAAATCATTAGCATCTTCACATCTGCACTGCAGATTAATCTGGGGAAATGAGGCTGGTAGTTTTTAAGCCTCTTGTATATTTGCCAGGTGAACTTTTTAACTTGATCCCTCCTTTTACTTTTTTCTAACCAAAAAGCTTTCCAATTACGGATTTAGAAGGTCACAAGGTTAAGCAGAAATCAGAAGCCGATTTATTGTAAAAGTACCCTTAGTGGGCATTTTGGCCAATGCTGTATGAAAGTTATTTTAAAGTTATTCTATTTTTTTCCTTCCACTGAACCTCTGAAGAGATGTGATTTTAAAAATTTTTTTTTTTATATGCCCGCTCCACTTGCCTTGTGCTCACTTTGCTGAACCTCACAAAGTCCTCAGTGCAAGCATGGTTTTCTGATTGTTTCCAAGTAAATGCCCAGCTCGGGGGGCTGGGTGGTGGGGGTGGCAATGCCAATATTATTTTATGCTGACCTCAGTATTCACATTTTGTGTCTCCTGCTGCTCAGTACGTAGCAGGGAAATCTGACGGTTATCGGGGGTGGATGGCAGGTCTGAGCAAGGCTGTGTTGTGCGAGGGAAGGGGAAACAGTGGCTGTTGCAATATAACACGGAGCGAGGGCTCTGGCTGAGGGAGCTTGTTAGGTATTTAAAAATGCATCTTTAGTGGAGACACAAAACAGAGATCCTGGCTGCTTATGAACGCTAGAGATCCCCTCACACGTGTTGCAACAGCAAGCGCCTTAGCCGGAGTATCTGAGGCGATTAGTCAGTCTGCTTGCATTCCTCCTGTAGCCTCAATTAATTATGAAGCTCGCTTTAACTTCTGGTCAAAATCGTTCTGTAGTGGTGTTACAGGATGTTAACCAGCTGCCACCCACTGCTTCCATCGATACTTCATAAACGCTGTACAAAGGACTTGAAAGCCGGGTCTCTTGCTTGCGAGCACAAGCTCTGCTCCTGCTGATCTCTGCCTCCCTGAGCACTCGGCCTAAGAAAAGGATGACACGGTCCTGCCTGCCCTGGCAGCAAGTACAAATGCTACAGCAAACGAATGCCTTAGTGTGCTCCAAGGGGAAAGCTGCTGCTTTCAGTGTTTCATCCTTTATCAACTGAAACACGAACACAGGCCGGCAGAGAGGCATATAAGCAGATTCAGCGGGAAGAGCTATACCGAAATACATGTAGTGGTGGCAGGTTCTTGGGCAAGGCTGAGAGGGAAAGTAGGTTGTATCTTTTATTAGGCCTATTGATATCGCTGGGGGAGGTAACATTTTAAACATGCAAATGTGGTTTCTCATGTCTGAAATAGAAGCATCAGCCTTCAAAACTAAATAAATACATGTTGAGAACACTTTCCCTGAGTTTAGCAAAGTTATGTTAATCGCTTAGACCATCTGTTGGAGAGAACGTAGTTGGGAAGCTGGGGTAGGTGAGGAGTGTGTTTGTGAGAGAAGAGGTAATAAAGTTGTTTGTCTCTACAGGACAGAGTCAAGTGACCATTGTAAAACTCTTTGGGAACCGAGTTTTAATTGCTTGTTTTTCCTGGTGATGTTACAGTTCCTTTTAAAAAGTAAGTAAGATTTTTTTTTTATTCTGTTTTTAAAGATACATCTTCTGTGAGGCCTTAAAAAACATGACGCGTTGGCTCAGTATCATGACAGCAGAGTTCCTCAGTGTCTCGGGAGGATGAGGCTGGGACCTTCCTCACCTGCCCCCTTGCCTGACCCGGGACAGGTGTCCTGGGCAGACTCTGTCCAGCCTCTGCACCAGGGGAGATGAGAGACTTGCACCTCAACTTCATCCTGAGGGGAAGCAGGGCAAGAAATAGGAAGAAAGGAGTTTAAGTCAGTCACCCCAAGAAGTGTGGCTGTTGCCTAACGGCCAGCTGGCTGAGCTTTTCGGCCTGACAGCACCTCTCCTTCTTAAACATGCCATGAAATGTTGAAAAATGGTTTGGATGTCATTATGACACTGGCATTTCTTCAGGAGGAACTGTCTGTTCATTTAAATAAAGCCCCAAAGGAGGTACTTGTTGTCCTAGGATTTCCTTTGACTGGTGACCCAAATGGGAAAAGAGAGTGTCCAGGAAAGGGACATCACAGAAGCGTGGCTGAGTGCTGGCAGAAATGTGATTAATCTTGACTAGACAGCCGCGCCAGAGCCGCTTCCAAATTGTTGGACTCCATGCTTAACATGTAGTGTATTTGTGACCACTATCCTGTCATTTTCAACTAGCTTCTCTCTCTCTCAGTTCCAAAGACTTGTTTGAGTGCTTCGTATACCACACTGATGCGCTCATGCAAGGTGTAATCTACCCTTGTGACAGCGTTTACTGCCCATGAATCTTGTGCGGGCCCGGAAAGGTACAATTACAGCGAAAAGCAGTTTTTAGCAAAAAGTAACCATCTGCTTACGTTGCCCTGCTGCTTTTTGGGAGATACCAAGTTACACCCAAGAGCAAGTTCTTCATCTGATCTTGTACCTGATCTGAAGGAAACAGTATGAGTGTTCAAGACCACTTGTAAAATACATAGGAAGTATGTTAGTTCTCATGGCTGTTAACGTTTCCCCAGATGTGTAATTTATGGAAGGCTGCGGGGATGAGATGTTGCACTGCTGAGGTGCAACAAGCAGGGAGCTGTAAACTTTTTAGAAGGGGCAGGTGGTAGAACTTCAAATGAATGAAGATACGTGACCTAATGAAGAGTAACAAAACCCTCAAACTGTTGGAGGGAGGTTGTTCCCCCTTCTGCTGCTCTGGTTTCTGTGATTTAGCAAACTTGGTTGTTTAATCAATGTGATTAGTGCCTCCCTGATCATCTACTGCAGTCCTCTAATTTCAGGTCAAGAGGAAGGGATTAAAGGCTTCTGTGTGAAACAAAGGATGTCACTTGCCATTCCTCACTGTTATGCCAACAGAAGAACTGATAAAGCAAACTAAACTAAAAATTGACGAGAGAAGTAGAACAATGAAATTGTTCTCAAATGTTGCAAAATCTCTGCAGCAATGTTGGTTCCTGCCATTTGAGTGGGTCCAGGAGACCCAATGCTTTTGCAAGATCTGTGGCTCTGGGAGTTCTCTCCTTCAGAATAAGACCCTTCTAAAAATTTGTTTTCTGTTGCTCCTGGAGTAGATCTCATCACAGCTGAACAGGGCCAGGTGTCCTTATGTCCCATAACCTGCTGTTTTCCTCGTGAACTGGAAGGCTCGTGAAGTTTCTGTCAGGAACTGCTGCTGTGAACTTGGGTGACTGAGGCTTCTTGGCAGCTGCTTGCTGCCTCTCCATGCAGTACTGTGGTAAATCCAACAAATAATTGACTTACAAGTGTAGAAAGATCACCAAACTTCTTTTTCCAACTGTCATGTCCAGCTTGGGATCCTTGTCCTGCAGCTCTTAAAGAGCTCTTAAGGATTCTTGGAAAATCCAGCTCTGGGAAGGTTTGTATTTTTTTTTAATTGGACAATAGTAGCAAATCAGGTGCTTTAATTTTTTTAAAGGAATAAAGAGGGTTGTGGTGCATTGAAGGTGTCACTGCTCTTCTGCAAATCAAGAGAATGAAATTACTATCTGGTATAACCATCTGCAAGAATGAGATTGAGTAATGACATTAATACATTCAAGTACAGATTCATTGACGTCAGATTTTGCTCAAACTTGGTGAGAGTGAATCAGACTACGTAGCCATCAAGTTTCATCATCCTGCCTCCATCACTCACTAATGGCTTATGCCTTGGGGATCAGCAGAATTATAACTAAAAATATTATCCTAATACACCCGATCAGTTACAGAATATAATACAAGAAAGAAAATACCTTTTATACCCCTGGTATAATTACTTATGCCTCTTCATGATGAATCATAAATGTTCTTGTGACAGCTACATGAATAATTTGTAGCAATTTTAAAATCTGATTTCTGTGTAAGTTCTTCTATTGACACATTTTCTACAAATAGCTTATTGACTTCTCAATTGCATGGATTATTTGAAATTATTCATAGATTGTTTCTTGGTTTGCTGGTTGTTTACAAGCAATTCCTTTTTAGTATTCAGTGGCTGGTGTTCAAGTGTTCAGCTTCCAGCTGCACAATTGAGTTTGTATTTTGACATATAGGTCACACTATAGTATTTCTGCTCCTTGACTAAATGCGTGTAATTCAGAGGATCTAGGTTCTTGCACGAATATTTGCATTGAATTAAAAAATTCTTATTCTGAAGCTGTTCTTTGATATTTGTTTAAAAGGAATTGTTTCAATTTCTGCTGGTAATCTTATTTACAAGAGTACTAATGGAAATACTGATACACAGTGAACATTACCATAAATGAACAAATTTGCTGTAAAGCTTCAGCTGCATTTTTATTACTTTAACTGTATTTGCCCATCTTCTTTCTATGATATTAAAATATTCATGTTTGTAATACTTATTTTTTCCCCCTATGTGAAATTAAGCAATTATATGAAAAAGATCCACATATGTATTGTTAACAGTTACAAGCATTTCCTGTGGAAACTGTGTGTATTGACCTCTGTCCTCAGTGCTGGCTGCCTCCTGCCTTACGTGTGTCCTTCCATCTGATTTTAAAAGATTTTTTTCCTGTTATATGTTCCTAGAACCCCACAGCTCTATTTAAAACCACAGTACCATGAATATAAAATCAATAGATAAATAAAATCCAGCACTCTAACTGGACAAGCCAAAGCCATTAAATGAGCAATAGCTGGCTACTCTCCCAAGTCCCAAACTGTTCTGTGGTGTCACAGATCCCTTTCTCCCTTGCCTTCCCCAGCTGACCCCCTGCTCCTGAGACAGAAGATAAAGTGATTGCAAGTGTGGAGACACTTCAGTCCAAGGATTGCATTGTAAAGCGATGCAGAGAGCATGTTTGAAATTCTTTTATACATTTCTAAAATAACAGTGAGAAGCACGCTCTCTTGCTGTTCAGAGATAAGGGAAAACTGCCGCTGAAGAACTGAAGTGTCCAAAATACAAAATTTTATTTCTGTTTCTCAGCACGTGGACCGTTTTGAAAACACTTTCTGTTTTTTTTCTTCGCATATTCAAATAACCACGGTGCAAGGCATTGTGAATCTGGCCTCTCTGGATTCTGTTTGCTGTGTTTCCCTGCACCTCTCGCTGGTCCCTGGGGCTCCAGAGGGTGTTTATTACAAATGAATGTTTAATGTCTGCCTCGAAGAGGTACTTGTCTGGCTTGGATTTTCTGGTTGCAGTGCTCTGGAAACAGCCGCAGACGGAGAAGGGCCCTGTTGAGCGTTATCTGGGAACAGAGAGACGCTCTTGCATCTTGTGGCTGGTTTTGGTGATGGCTTTCTTGTCATACTGGTTGTCAGTTCGTTTGGCAGAGGAGAGCTTGGTGAGGAGATGATACCGATTATTTTGTTTGACCTTCTTCATTGCCAGTGAAGTCCTGGTGCAGGAGTCTGCTGGCTGGGCTGAGCTGTGGGACAGGGCGGCTGAAGGAGAGCCCGGACTCACGTGGCCCTGGGTGAGAGCAGGACACATTCAAAGAAGGGGCTGAGGATGAAAAGCTCGTGGTGAGCCAAACGCTTTGTCTGCCTGCCTTGCTCCTGAGACTAGATCCAAGAGGGATGGAGGGCTCTGGTTCTAGGCACCTGTGCTGTTGCTCTGGCTGCTTTCCTTGGGGATGGCAGCTGGTGCCTGAACTGTAGTTGTCCTTATCACCTTCCTTTATTTAAATGCAGCTGGTTTTTGTTGTAGCTGGGAGATACAGTTGGCTGAATGCTTTGGCAACGTGTGTCTTTCAAGCTCTGGCAAACTCACTCTGAGTGTACTTAGGTGAGGGATATGCATGCCGCATCTCTTTCGTTACTGTCTTGAGATTGACTTGCTTGTGCCCTGGATGGAGCTGTTATGTGTTGAGAAACCTCTCGGAGGCTGAAAGCAATCAGTACTGCTTGACTGCACCATCTGTGCAACAGAGCAAGGTTTCGCAGCCTCTGAAGGTTTTGTCCTTTCTCCTAGTTGCTGGGCTCACTTCCCGTGTGCCAGAAAACATTTCTCAGCTGGTGGGAATTATTTATTCATGGTCCTACCTTGAGCTGTCTGCAAACTGCTGCATCTTGCTGACTGGTAGCCAGACATAAGAGCCGACTTAAGTAATCATGGATTATAAGCAGCAGCTTTGACCAGGTGAGTCAAAGGAAACAAAGGTTTCCCCTTGGAGGAGCTCTCTTCAGCTTATCACAGCTAGGAGCTGCTTTCTGAGGGCCTTTTAAACACCTAACTCCATCCAAAATGAAATACAGCTGTCCAGAGCAGATAATGCTCGCTTAGCGGCTACGCCGTAACTATGCTGGGAGCCTTTTTGTGTGCTTGCGTGCCCGAGAGTCCAAAACAAATAATACAGCAGAGAGTTTTTGTGTGGTTGATCATTTCCTTGTCGTGTCTCCTGTTTGCTATCCCTACCTAACGAGTTGGGGCGCTGCCTCCTCTAGGCTCTTGTGGAACGGTGCAGTCAAAAGCTGAGTGCTGATAGAAGTTCATGTGGTCAATAGGCTGATTTTAGTTCACAGTTTGTCTTAGTCAAACTCTTTTACAGATAGTGCTGGACTGTTTCCCTGTCTCTGTCTCACTGTTGCTAGTGTGGTTCAAACTGCTGAAGTGCAGATGTGCCATTTATTGAAATGCTGAAAAAATTTGAAGCGGAAATAAAAAAAAAAAAAAGCATGGGGGAAGGTCAGTCAAAAGGTATGGCCATGTTCGTTTTCAAGACGTACCTTTGCAGCCAGCTCTGTAATAGAAAAGCAGAATGCACAATCTTGGTTGGAAGGAATAGCCACTGCAGTGGCAAAGAGTTTTGGTGGTGCCATTGTCTGCAGGAAACCTGAGAGCCAGAAGCCCTCTCTACTGCTAAGGCTAATAAAAAGTTGCATTTTGGCTTCCACAGCTTATTACATGGCCAGGCTCCAAAAGCAATGTAGACTATAACATCAGCCTGTGCAGTATTTTGGAAACACTTTTAAAATTGTGAGGTAAATGAGCAAGGTAGAAGCCCCACCATTTATTTCAATGATGTCCAAAAGTTTTGGGAATGGGTCAGGTGTTTTTTGCTCTGTTTAAAACTCTTCCAAAGGGTCAGGCTTTCAGAAACAACTAAGCATTTCTTAGCTGAAGAGTCTTGGATAACCAGCTGGAGATATTGGTGTAGATGCATCCCCAAACCACTGACCACTTCTGAAAACTTTGTCCTTCACAGTGAAGCTTTTCCCCGTCCATCCGCTGGGGATCTGGTTGTGCTCCTGTTGCAGACGCGGAGTTCCGCCCTCAGTTTCAATGGAATTGTCGTTTCCCTTGGCTGTCCCTCCTCCTCCTCCTGTGTTTGGCAGGCTCGGAAGTGCTCCTGCACGAAATGCGTAACAGAGTCCTCCAAAGGGGTATTTTCTGACAATACAGTGTTTCTACAACAGAAAACAATGTCTTGCATTTTAAGAACTTTATGGGAAAGTGAGGAAGCGATGCTCCTTTCCTGTCACACCGTGACAGTGAGCCAAAGAGCTTGCTTTCTGTGGCTTTCAGAGGGGTGGTGTCCCATTTCTGCAGCTCTGGGAGATCCTTTGGGAACCTGGCTCATTCAGCATCGTTGCAGAACCTGCAGAGCGTTTTGTTCTGCCTGTGCCCTGTAGTAACAGCAACAGTCCCTGAGCTAAACTGCCGCACCAGCTCCGTGCTTGCAACTTCCATTATGCTACTACTTCCTTAGTATTACTACTAGTAATTTCGATTACTGGTTGTTTAAAGCTGTTGAATGAGAGGGCAGAAGAGAAAACCAGTGGAGTGGATTGGGGGAAAAGAAGCTGATGAAAACCATTTGCAAATAGGGAATGTGTCCTAGTAAGGAAAGCTGATATGAGTCCTCAAAAGCACCATCATGAGAAAATACCAGCAAGAAATAAATAGCCGCCTTCTCCCTCGTCAGTCCATGTTGATGTGCTATAGTTTTGCTGAACGCCACACAGAACAAAATGGCTTTAAGGTGCTTGTACAACTGAGCCTTAGCTAAGGGAAAAATTACCTCACCTCCGTATTTCTGCCACGTGCTGGAATTGCTAATAATACATTAACTGCTAGTCATGTTACTTTTGGCCTATGAAAAAGTTTCAAACACTTTTACGTTGCATTCCAGAAAAAAGTCTGTTAGATTTGGTCTTTCCTGAAGGATTGGTGATAAGAAGTTATTTCTTTTTTTTTTTCCCCAAACGTATAGGAAGTAGAAGGTGAAAAAAAAAATAAGCTCTTAAAATATCACAGTTTTCTATTTTTATTTTCTGGGAAGAAGAGAAGAATGGATATATCTCTTTGCCTAGTACTAACTTGGAGTTCTTCCTTATCTTCTGTTGCTGTTTCTTTGGCTGACTCTGTACATTCTTCACCCCTTTTGGTTACTGGCTTTCTGCGATGAACAGGTGCCTTTCTGTTGTGCGGACAGGGTAAGCCCTTTTGAGGCCTTGAAGATCTATGTTGCTAGCAGTATTTACCTTCTGGCATCTGATTCTTGGTATTTGAAAATCTAGTAGCTATTTTTGTAGGGCTCAGCTCTTCATTTACCAGAGTTTCGTCCCATGAACAACCCTACTGCACAATGACAATATAATTTCCAACCAAGTCAGTTAAACTGTTCTTCCATGTGTGGTACGTGTCTTTGCTGGCTTGCATGTTCCTCATACAGTAAAGTTTTTCCTCTGGTATCTTTAGAGCTGCTCGAATTTGACTGACTTGGACAGGAGTTGTATTGGCATTGTACCCTTCTCTGGTAGCCTTTGTCCAGAGGTTAAGTTCAGAAATTTGCAAAAACCAAATCTTTATAATGGTTTATTTGCATCTGCGCACAGCTACAGCCACCTCAAATTCTATGAAGGAGGCCGTTAAGAACAGCAGAAGGTTGGACGCTGAGTGACAGAGGTTTGGGTGATGCAGCATGTAGGCAAGGAGTCCTGGCCTGCTCAGGGGGGAGAATAAGGAAGAATATGAGGGTAGAGGGTGGCTTCCTCCGTGCCTTGAAAATCATCTTCCTTTTCTCTGTGCACTTAGCAATCTGATTTCATGCACTGATGACAAGATTCATGAGTCTGAAGGGCCATACTTTAAGTCATGTGCTGGATGTTTCGAACGTGATGAAAATGCCGAGATGCATGGTATGTAATAGCTTTGTTACTGTGGTCAGGAGGTTTTAGACAGAGTTGCAGGCACTGGAATGGAATTTCACAAGCTTTTTTACTCTTCATTTCGAGAGGATAATGAAACAGCATTGCATATCCTTTTCCATAACTGGCTGTGGGTTTCGCCTTGGCCTTTACCATTTGATTATTGGTTTTTGTGTGCTTTTTCCTCTTGAAATACTACTGCTAAGTCCTTTAAAATTATTGTGTCTTTCAAGAAAAACAATTGTGTATTAAGAGGCATTTTTTGGGGGGCAGGGGGAATCTGGAGTTTGTTTAAAGAAAGAGAGTTTGAAGAAGATAAAGCAGAGATATCAGCTATGCAGAGCTAATGGCATTCCAAAAGAGAATTAAAGAGCTGTACAACTCCATTAAGTGCTCATTCTGTATTAGCTTTTTCACTGAGAGATCTTTTGAAGGACCAGAATCACACACACGTGTATTATACATAAAACTCTGTGATGCATAAGAATATATTTGGATCTAACACTGCATGAGGAAGCCCATGGCACTCTCACGGAGGAAGCAAATGACATTAAATTCCCTAGGCGGGTATCAAAGCCTTTCCAAACTAACCTCACTACCGGCAGATGTTTGGATTGCTAATAATAGACATACATCCTTGCTGCTAGCGCAGCGCGTGCTGCCTTGAGTGTCGGTTTTCTTTCCACCCTTGGATGCTCCTGTAATTCTGGGAACATCCTGCCCAAAGGTGTCAATGTGCCTGCTCAGATGAATCTGAGGAAAGAGGTACGAGAGGACGATGAGAGCTTTAGAAAAGGATGATACAAAACAGCCAGATTGTCAGAGCTAATAGAGTGACAGCCTGAGTGTGAAAACCCGAGTGCTGTGCCACAGTATGCAAGGGAACTGCCAGCCCTGTATTCAAGGGAAAGGGAGAGAGGAGCAGCAGCAAACCTAAATTAACAGTTCAAGCTGACAGAAAGTATTATTTCCAAGTCAAGCAAGAAAGGATAACTTTAAAAACAGTTAGACTAACCGTTGTTTATGCACTACTGATATTTCAAGCCCAAGAGAAACTAAAGAAGTAGTGGTGCTTGTTAAAAGGTGATGTAAAATGATTGGAAATTGCTATTAATAATGCAAATACTTCTGCTGGGCAACCTGCTTCCTCAGAGTAGGTAATTTAATCCTGTTGCTCAGGAAGTGCCATTGGCTTCTTTCTCCAATAGATTTAGGGCACGGAGGGCATTTGGATTAAGGAGAACCAAGAGATGGTGCAAAAATACTCCATTATCTTTAGCCTTTGGTAAGCCTGGGTAATTAGTGAAACCTTTGTAAGGAGTATCTTTCATTTCAACGTAATTGCAAAACAGTTGTCTCATCTGGTAGGGATATTGTCTGTATTGATTGATAACACACAGGTAATATATGAAACATCTGCTTCAGAGGTACATGCGCTAGCGTGGTTCTGAGTTGGTCAGCTGAAAGCCCCATGATGAGGTCTATTAAAAGCCTATACGAAATAGCACATACCAGCATATGCTGTTCATATAAAGGGGGGGGCATTGGCCTCTTTGGGGCAGTTTTTGGATGCCAGCTGAGAATTCCTGGTGCTCATTTACATCAGAATCCCTAAGCTGCCTCCCCCAGAAATTGAGAAGCACATCAGTAGGCTGTGGACTTTGCTTTTAAGGAGCAACTTTACAAGCTGTAAAAGAAACAACTTTCAGGGACAGACAGGGGAACGAGAAAGGAAGAAACAGTGGTCTCCATCACGAAGGAATAAGCTAGAGACTGAAGATGATCCCTTCCCAGTTGTGTCACTGGCTTCCTGTCTGGTTTTGCCACTGGTATCTCTTTGGGTTTCTACTTCCCATCTGTAACAAGGGAAATATTAGTGTTTCCTTTTCTCCTGCATTTTGTGGGTTTAGGCAGCGAGCTCTTTGGGCAGGGGGCTCTTCCATGCTGCGCACAGTAAAAGCTGAGTTTGGTGGGGCCTTGTAGGAAGCTTGTGATACCAACTGTAACAAAGAGGCAGGAAGGTGTCCGAAGGTGTGTCTTTTGAAAGGTGGCCACTAGTTGATTTTTTTCTTTCTTTTCTTTTTTTTGGGGGGGGGGCGGGGAGCAGATTGCTTTACCTTTGTAGCCATGTAGCCAGGGCAGTTAATGCATTTCTGAAATGTATGTTTTAGTAGCTTGGCACTGTTTGGTGTGAGGCTCCATAGGCTCTGTGGTTTCTCCATGGTAGCGATCCCCTGTTGCAGTGGTTACGCGAACGCATCTCTGCTTGCCATCTTGTCACTAAACCCAATTCAGGTAGTCTTTCTGTTGCAGGGGATATGAAATAATTCGCATTATTTTGTTAGAACTGAATAGTACTCGTGAATTTTAAGGGTTAAGCAGACAGCAGCGTTGGTGGGGAACTCAATAGGGTAAAGGAGGGGCATTTGGTCAGTGTCTGACGGTGTCGTTTGATGTGCGCCTAGACGTGTGCTGGCTGCTCGCGCTCCCCTCAGCAAGTGGAATAAATCTCTCTCTCACACACACACACGCATATATGTAAACACAGGTTTCGGAGGTGTGTCAGATCAACACACAGCAGCAAAAGGAAGGCTAGGGACAATGTGGGGCCGCTGCTGAATGAGGCGGGTGTCCTGGTGACGGAGGATGCGGAGAAGGCAGAGCTAATGAATGCCTTCTTTGCTTCAGTCTTCAGTGCTAAGACT
>Ga0065711_1001253_pt1 | contig 45923 bp, 18 predicted proteins | sample Hoacrofraction12_FD_59098 | JGI IMG/M metagenome (GOLD analysis project Ga0065711, IMG submission 59098) | Hoatzin crop microbial communities from Cojedes, Venezuela - Epithelial fraction 12 v2 (version 2) | ecosystem: Host-associated > Birds > Digestive system > Esophagus > Crop | place... | reverse complement strand
GTCCTGTGCAGCCTGCTGTAGGTGACCCTGCTTCGGCAGGGGGGGTTGGACTAGATGACCCACAGAGGTCCCTTCCAACCCCTACTATTCTGTGATTCTGTGATTCTGTGATCTCTAAACCTAGGATGAAACATCAGTAACCACAGTATTTATAAATGATAGGCAAAAGACTAGAGGATGGTATACATGGAAATTGTAACAAAATATTTGGAACAGGCTTTCAAATGTAAGTGTATTTCCTCCCCCTTTTCATCTGAAGTCAAATCTCTGTTGAGTTTCTGACATTGTATATACATAATTTTGTACTAGAAATGTTTCACAAAGTGGAATCCATTTTGCAGGAAAAGATGTATTTGTGAAAAAAACCCAACCCACTCTTATGTTCTGCCTATGTATAACTATGACATGTGGACATGTACACAAATTGACTGATCACAATTTACTATCAATCAGTTCATACAGGGCGACCACTTGTCCCAGATGTGTAGGGACCAGTCCAGGGACTGGTCCTGTAAGACAAGCCTTTGTATCAGTATCTGAAGGACTTGAGGAGCTATTTCCGTTTTTAGAAACTGACACTACATTTCTATGTATCTATATTTTTAAGTCACTAATCAAATTCACGGACCATCAAAGAAAACTGGAAGATAAGATAGTCATCAGACTAGATCACTGAAACAGAGCCCCATGACTCCATACAATGCAGAGGACATGTACGCTGTAAGATGAGCTCTGCTGAGCATACACTGTGTTATCGAGCACATCTTCCTTTCTTTCTATTTGGTCACCCTAAATTTACTGTAACTAGAGAAGAGTTCTTCTAGATCCATGCTGAGTTTTCATGTGGTCACTAAAACAAGAAGAAGAAAAGTGATCACACGGTAATTAGCCAACATAGCCATACAGACAGTGTATTAAATATCCTGCATATTAAAAAGATCTCTGTGGTAAACCTTTAGTAGCATTTCTGACAGCTGCTGATGGAGAACTATGTTGAAATTGTCCCAAATTATTCTGCACAATGAGTTTGAGCATAACACAGTCAAGGACACAACTCAGACTGAAAGTCAATATCAGCAATGTAATGCAATGAAATTGGCTGTTGCTTTAGCTGTTCTTCGGAAACACACAGCAATAGCTCACAGATACCTTCAGTAAGAGGCACAGAAACAAAGTTTAGACTAAGAGGCTGTCTAGCTTGAAATGAATGCCTAGACTATCATGCCCAGCACTTTTGCAGTTCTGACTAAAGTGGTCAATTCTCCCCAAAAAATCAATTACTAAGCATTTTTTGTGAAATACTAATTATTGCCATCATACTAAAAACTTAACATAAAAAGGCATATATGGGATAAGGAATAATTGCTTGTGCACTGTCTTGAAAAATTAAACTCAACTTGTTTATGGTTTTCAAACACTGTCCTAATAAAAAACCCAAAACACCTAAACAAAAAAAAAAAAACAAATCCCTTTGGGTATTTTCATTTTGAGTTTTGATTAAGTTGGCATTAGAGTAATATTCTTAGGGGCTAAACTTAGGCCCTTAATTTAGGCGCCTAAACTGGCAGAATGATCTCTCTAGCCTCCCAGTATGCTTAACAGTAAGAACACAGCTCTTTGCAAACGTTCTTCCAAAAGGCATGTAGACAAATTTGTGTTCTGAATCGTCATTTGGAAGTCTTTTGTTATTGATCATACTAGAAGCTGAACACATCTAGCTTCTCAACTTTACAAAGCTATGCCTGAAATGCAACAGTTTGAGCAGTCCTATGAAATCTTCACCAGGTTCTTGTATCACCATCCATTTTATATGCTCGTTTGCCTGATAGGGATCAAATGGTAAATGTTCACCTGACTTCTCCTTAGCAACTTCCCATAACTTGTTAGTCAAAGCCTTGGCAACAGAGCTTTATAATTTTAATACATATTTATGTTATTCATTTGTTTCCATCGAAGATATTTATTTTTATAAGAAGCATGCAAAACACTGAAACGTCTCTCATTGATTTACACTCTGAAAGAATATTTTTCTCTTAATTGAAAAAGGTACTGTTTTCCTCATTCATTATGTTTTCAATTTGAAATTTAAATTTTTGCATTAGAATATTATGTATTATCTTCCCTATTGGACAAACTAATATTAATTTATTAAAAAAATCAACATACTCATAAATTAGGGGTAGATGTTACATTATTTATCTACAGATGTTCTCTCTCTCTCTCCACTGATTCACTACAAACTTTTTGAGATCCTCTCCCTCATGTCTTTTATATCCCCTTTGCTCTCTTACAGGCCTGAAAGCAACTTTCTTACATTTTGCTCAATATCTGCATTTGTTCTTGTGTTGCATCGATCAAAATATTTTCTGAATCCTTCTACTTTATTTTGTTTTTGTGTTCACTTGTGTCATCCCCAACTAAGCAGACATGCAGCTATCAGACACAGGTTTTCTCCATCTTCTCATAACTCACTTTCATTTTAAAGTGTTTTTCATTTGTGTCAAGCTTTTTCCTTGGAAAGATTTCAGGATTTCCCTGCTCATCTTTTCTAACTGCCTTATCTTTGACATTCTTCACCTCCACCATCTCCTCCATTTGACTTGTAAATGAGTCAAACTTCTGGTTTTTTTCTGTCCTAAAAAAAGGACAGTTAACTTGTCGGTCCACATTATTTGATCAGCAGCTCTTTACCACTAGCACCAACTCTCTACTTTTCAGTAATTTCTCCCAGGAACTTCTTCCACAACTTCCCTCTTGTCCTCATCTTGACTGGGATAAAGTTAATTTTCCTCTCAGTAGCTGCTGTGTTTTGGATTTAGTACGAGAAGAATGTGGGTAACACTGATGTTTTGAGTTGTTGCTAAGAAATCAAGTGCTTTTTTCCAGTTTCTCATATTCAGCTAATGAGCAAGTGTGCAGGAGCTGCGAAGGAGCATAGCCAGATAGATAGCCAAGCTGACCAATGGAAACATAACATGCCATAGACATCATGCTAAATTTACAAATGCGGGTTGGCCCAGGGGGCAGGGAGCTATCTGCTCTTGTTTCCATGTTGAATCTTCTTTTGTCTGGGAGTTCAAACTTTTTGGGGAATTTCATGAAATTCGGTATTTCCAGGTTCTGCAATCACTGCTCAGAGACTGACTGCGGATCGGTCATCAGGTCATGAGAACAATTGTATACAGTTCATATTGCATGTTCGTTATTATCATTATTATTAGTAGTAGTATTACTAGTATCAGTATTTACTTTGTTGCCCTATTAAACTGCTTTTACCTCAAATCACGAGTTTCTGCTTTTGTCCATTTGTGCTCCACAACCTGCTGGGGGGGGGGGGAAGGAGAGTGGTGAGAAAGCGGCTGTGGGGTCCTAGCTGCCAGCTGCTGGGTTAAAACACCACTCCTCTCTGACATCATTTTCCACAATCAGTGTCAGTACCCTTTTCTTCTCTTTCAGTTTGCATTTCTTCCCTGAGAGTCTGTGGATGACTAAGATATTTGTTCATTGTATTCAGCATAAGAGTTATGTCTGAAAAACCACCTTCCTCAGACTTACTCTTTCCACCTTCTCCATATCCACCTGGGTCATAAGACTAGACATTCAGATGTGAGATCCACCTATCAACAATGTACTGGCCTAGAGGCTTTTGTTTTTATTTGGGATTTCAGTTCCCCTCCCTGGAAACACTGTTCAGTCGATACTGCTTGTATGATTACTATATTAATGTCCCCCCTAGCTTTTGCTGCTTAGTTTTTTCTTCATAGCCTGCTATTTAAACACTTGTTGCAAAATATCTGGAATGGCAAAACAAGGTCTGTTTTCTCTCATGGAATTTAGGACTGCTTAGGCTCAAATGCTGTTGGTCCAGAAACAAGTCAATTCAAGCACCGTCTTTATTTTTTTGAGTTTTGGCTCTCCGTAATTTTATGTTGCCAATTTTTCATGCAGTCTTAATCTTACCTACACCATAAGCTTCTTAAGTTAGCAACTTTAGCATACTCCAATTTGGGAAGAAAAGCAAGTCCTCACTGCCAAATGCCTGATGTAACTTCTAAATGACTACATACCAAGGAAACCATGGAAGTGCCACATACTAAGGGCAAACTCTTTTGCCCACAGTTTGAGAGCGTGACGGTTGCAAGGATTTTTTGTCCTTCAGCCTTCAGTTCTTGCCATCATTTGGTGATACATCTTGGTTTGCAATCCTGGCAAAGGGTATAAGTTTCCTAATTCCCACACAGCCTTCTACAGAGGTTCCATCAAGCTTCCTTCCTCCTTTCTTCTGTACCAATCTAGGCCACATCCTTGTACCACTGAACACCTGGGATCCCGTTCAGACCTTAAAGGTCTGTCAAAGTATGACATAGCTGTGGGAAGGGAACAACAGCAACTACAGAGCATGCTGGTAGGCCCTGGGTAATGCTGCCTTGATGGGAGAAGAGTGAGAGGTATCCTGCTCTTTTCAGGTGTTTAAGCATATTAAATATTTGTACAGCCTTTGAGGGCTTCCAAGTTCTGACGAAGTAGCAGAAGAATCTAATGCAAGTACCTACACATGGCCTGGTTCTCCCTAGTGCTCACAGCTGAGCCAGACAGCCTTACGACAGAGTGAGGTCATAGGGAAAATGGCAGAAGAGTTTTTTATCAAACTGAGACAAATCTATTTAACAGGTACTTTGAAAATAACTGGGCAACTGAGAAGCCTCCAAGGATTACAAGCTAGACTCACATGAGTTACTCACTCCAAGCCTACCCCTACCAGAGTGGTTTCTCTGAGTATCTAAAGGCGTACTGCAGAAACAGAATGAAATTAAACTGTTTACAAAGGTATTAAACCAAACAGATTAGACCCTAGCAGATCATCTTGATCACACACTGGTTTTACTGCTATTGTTGCTCAGATTTGTAACTTTAAATGTGAATGCATACTAGTCTTCATACAAAGTGTAAGTGGTCAGACTCCTTCCTGGAGTGCAAAACCCAATCACATGCTACACAGCAATGACCAATATTTCCATGAAAAACAGTGTGTCAATATTCTCTGAAATATGCCTGCTATCCCAAAAACTTCATATAATTAGTTCACATAAACAGTGTATGATATCAATTGCCCCCAAGTTAAATAAAGCCTAGGCTCTGCAGTAATGCCTACCTGAAATGCAAACTAAACCAAAAAATGGAACTTGATGTCATCTTACTGAGCACTCAGGGGCTGAAAAAGATTTTCTGTACGAATAACAAGATCCTGTATTCCAAAAAACTGTAATACATGCTATGGCTTATAGAATAAAAAGCCTTTTCTGAACTTAGTATTCGGATATATGGAAAAGTGTTAAAATATATCGAAATATGAAGATATGTTTATGGTAGGTATAGTAAAATTTTACAAAACTGATTCACATATATTCCCCTCTTGAAACAGATCGAGCTTCCTCTATAGATGCTTTGAATAAATAATTTAGGTACATAAAACATTTTACAGAGATGATCTACCCAGTGTACAGCATACAGAGGTTATGCCATGTCTATTTTTGTAGTCTCTGGACATTAAAAAGCTTTGAGGTTAAATAAATTTATTTATTCCACAGAGAGGTTCTACTATGTGGTACACAGGGAATAAGTCACAGGTTATTATCAGAATGTTGATACTCAAGGACAACAAAAAATTGTTCTTTGCTGTTCTGAAGTCATTAATAAGAACTGTAAACATTTTTTAACAAAACTAACATGCAGTTAAAATTGGCTTCAGCTGAAAAGGAAAAAACACCCAGCAACTGCAGAAACTACCAATTCTATATTTCACTATTCATTTATGCAACACTATTTCACTATTATGCAATCTCACAGCAAAATAAAAAAAATATGGTTCTTGATGTTGTCAGAAACCCTGGAAACTGCACTGAAGCTCTTTGTTATAATTTCAGACAAACAGAATTTTGAACCCAAGAAATAAAAAACGTCCGAGTTGCTTTAGAAGTGCTGCACTGATCCTTCAGAGAGGGCTAAAGAAATGATTTTGTTGCCTTTCACATACCACAGATCCAAGTTTGCAGAACACTAGTGAAAAAGTCTAGAGAAGTGTATGACGAGTGGAACTGTGAATTTCCTTAGATTTTCTAGCAAAAAAATTTCCCCCTCCCAAGTGTACACTTGCATAATGCTTTTTGCCTAACCATCTGGACAGGCTCAGTGAGTCATGGTTGTTTAGCAACTTACGGCTTTCGTGTATATTATACCAGTATCCCATTCTCAGCCTCAAATTGTTTGGGAGGATTTTATATCTGCAAAAAACCTCCTTGCGTAAGTCCCATTTATTCAGAATTTCCAACACAGACAGGGTTTTCCAGAAGGCTAAGCTGTTTACATTAAATACTGGGGTACAGTTCTCCAAATCAATTATCTAGTTTACAGAGTTACTCCCCAAACACTCAAGCTAAAGGTGCAGCAAGAGGCAGGAACAAGTAGAACGAGAAAATAAAATCTTTAGTTTCTTTCTTCTCTGAAGCCAGTATCCCTCAAAATAATAGTTTTAGTTTGAAATAAGCCATGGAATATGCAGCCACATATGTGCAAGAGAGGTATTACAAGTATGCAGAAATGGCAAACTATGCATGGTCAGAGTCAGGTCCATAAAATTTCATTGCAAACAACCTGAATGGGACAGTTTCTCTGAAGTCCAGGACAGATAGTTATGTTATAAACATATTTTGCAGATGGAGAACCACATTGTTTTTTGGTAACTGTAACTCAATTTACTTCATGAGCCAGAAGTTCTAAAGAAATCTTTGGTCTAAATGAAAGCATACTCCAATCACCCTTCAACTTTTCACCTTAAAAAACAACAATGCAGTAGGCTGAAAGCTGCGCCTAGATTTTTACAAATTTGCAAATCAAAGAGCACCTGTTTGTAAAGTGCTGCTTTGATCAGCTACTTAAATAATGTAATCAATACTAAATGACAAGCTAGTATTCCCAAATTTGCTGCACAGTAAGCAGACACTTGTCTTCCCAATATTTGTAATAAGTAATCCTTATAATTAGAGTGAAGAGAAATGTAGTTAATATTAACTTTTACTTAAGCATCCATGCTTACATATCACATCTATATGACATCAGAAGTTCTCTAGAAGTAAGAATACTTTAATAGTTAGAAGTATTTTGTATAATACTAGCATTAATAAGGGCACTGTAAAATAGTTAAACCTTACTTTTACTAGTGTTTTAGCTTTGCTAATAAACATCAAAACCCACAAATATTTATGCACTTTAAAGACCAGTGCAAACGAAACATTTCCAAACTTTTGGAAAAGTCCAAAAACAGGCTTCAGTCTTTCTTATACTTTCAGTTGTGTACATTGTATTCAAAGCCATGTACTGTCCAGATGCATAAAATATACTACTGAGACACTCCTTTAAGGACAACTTGGAACATAATAGATACTTCTTTCTGACAAAACAAAAGTTGCAGTTTGAGCTGCCATGACTTTCCAAAGAAATTATTCCATGTCAACGTTCCCCAAAGGAGCATTTCATAATGGCCTTCATTTATACATTATCTGTGACAAAACCACTGTTTCTGGAATAAGCAGCATTTTTTTGCCCTTAGTTTTCTTTCAGTAAAAATACTTACACTGTTAAAAATTACTAAAGTATCATCTACAGCGATTTCACTGTTATTGAACAAATTGTAAATTATGCTTTCTGAATTATGGATGGAATTTTTAAAAGGCTTCCATTTTTATGGTCTTTTGAAAGGACAATGAAATCTATAAAAAACCAAGATTACAATTTCAGCATTTAAAATCTACACAAAGTAATTCAAACAAATGTTATGACATTTAAGATAATGAAACCCTTTATTTATGCCAGTGTGTCCTACTTCACATACAAGGAGTCAGAACAGATGTCCAAATACTGTAATGCCAGAAGAAAGTTAGGGCATATCTTGATTAATACTCTCAGAGCAGTCCATGGTGTCTCTTTAAAACTGGCATGCATTACTTCAAAACATCTATTCAAAACATCTATTCAAAATCCATTCTAGGAAACACAGCTAGACAAAGTGTTCCCAAGACAAAAGGAAAACAATAAAGCTCTGTATAACCCTTTTAGCAATGTAAGCTGCATATTATCGACAGACCATTCATTGCAATCAACAAATGATTAATTGCAAATTTGTTGCTAAATTGACCATGAAAAAGATAAGCTTCAGGGTACTGTTAAAGAGGAAAAACTTATGTTAAAAATGATTGGAGACTTTTTGTAGTGAATTAATTCCAATCGATACTCTTGTTGACTACACAGTGGAATAATGACTTCCTTAAATAGCGTATGTACCCATTATTGCAGACATTCAAATTAATATTTAACCTAATGCCTTGTTTTTTTTTCTCCTTTTGAAACAGCATTTTTCTGATTTCACCTTTAAGAACAATGGTGTACTATCAACTGTAGCATAAAATAGATTTTTGTAATGTCTAATATCAATCAATCTTGGAAGCAATAATATACAAGTAACAAAAATTTTTAATACAAAAGTAATGATCTTTTTTTAGACTATGTACATGAAAGTCGTCTTTTTAATTACTCTGGGCATGGATGAAATATTAGATGCCTTTACACATGTCTACCTTACAAACTTCCAACAACTATGCAATCATTCAGTTTCGTGTATAGGTATGATTTCAGATTTTCCTGGCTGTGCCATTTTCCTCCTATTGTAGATGCAGTCATACAACTAAAAGTTAGCTTTTTAATGATACAGATCATTTCATTCCTGTGAAGGACAATGTACTACTGCAAAATAGATAGCGTTTGTTGGTTTTGGCATGCCAATGTTATCTTGAAAAGCATTTTGCTTCTGGCATTTGATCTAGAATCAGGTTCTCAACTTTTTCTTCAAGGAAAACATTCCCATTAATTTACAAATACTGTCATTGATAAAGAAATGATTTTATGATTAAAATATATTCACAACTAAGGCCCAACTTACAGTTTTGACTATGAATGGAATGATGCTTATATTTAAAAGTCTCTCATAATTAAAACTTTTTTGGAAGCAAGTTTCTTATAAATGTGGTGTAGGCTGATCTGCAGAGCTGATACTAGGGCTTGTGGGTTATTTTATTTTGAGGGGAAAAAAAAGACATCTTTTTCCAGGCACTAGAAATACTTTTCTTCTACTTCACAACTACTGCAACGTACATTATAAGAGAAAAAAAACCACAAAACTATCAAAAACAAGAACAAATTTGAAAATATTCAACTTTCTCTGACTCCAAAGCAGAAAAGTTCATCTAAAAAGAAGAGAAAGACAAGCTAAGGACACAGCTCAGAGCTGAAAGTCAAGCTGTTGACAAAACAATACCAGTTTTCAAATGCCTATGCAGGACAAATTTTGTCCTCCTCAAGATTTCTGCTTTAAAGATCTCTGAAATACTGTATTCTTTGAGGAACTTAGATTATATTAAGAATCCCCAATACCTAGCTTTCAGATGCTTAGCCCAAGAGCAGAACGCAAACCTCAGAACAATACCGAAAGTTTTATACAACCAGCTGCTTCAAAACTTGACTCAAAATCCAGCATGTTTTATGAGTCAAATATATCTGGCCATACCACTATGCCCTCTTGACTGGAGACTTCAGCAAAGTTCCTCCACTCACTCCATATCCAGAGACTCGCAAGGAGGTACTAATGTCTATTCTCTAAAAGAGCTTAGCAGAGCGTATACAATAACACCACCTAGTCCAGTCCCTCATTTCCTTTTGGGGTTAAAAGTGGATTCTTGTGGCAAAATTTAGAAAGGCGAGCATGAAATGGTACTTTCTCAGAATACTCTCTCATCCTCCAAAAAATTTTTGGCTCAGAAACTGGGCTGACAAAAACCTCCTGAATTTCAACAAAAGCAAATGCAAAGACTTGTACCTGGTGTGGAATAATGCAACAATACAAGCTTGTGCTGACTGTCTGAGAAGCAGACCTGCATAAAAGGATTCAGGGGTCCTTGTGGACAATAAGTTGGACATGAGTCACCAGTGCACCCTTGCAGCAAAGAAGGCCAACAGCATCTTGGGCTTTATCAGCAAAGGTGTTATGCCCAGGGTTAGTGAATCTTCCCCTCTTTTCAGCACTTTCGGAACCATATTTGGAGTACTGTCTAGTCTTGGGGTCCCCACTACTAGAAGGCACGGACATACAAGAACACATGCAGCAGAGGGCCATGAAGCTGCTCAGGGGCTGCAGCACATGCCCCTTGAGTAGAGGCTGAAGCAACCTGTTCAGCCTCAAAGCAAGCTGCTAATGGGAGACTTTATTGCTGTGTACAGCTACCTGATCACAGCATGCAGAACAGACAGCCAGACTCTTCTCAGAGGTGCACAGAGGCAGGGTGAAAGGCAACAAGACACAAGTCAAACACTGCGCAGACAGGTTATGGAATCTTCATTCTTGGCAGTGTTCAAGATTCAATTAGAGAAGTCCCTGAGGAAACTGATCTGATTAGACTTGCTTTGAGTAGGAGGTTCACCTAGCGGATTTGCACAGGATCCTTCTAATCTGAATTATTCTCTGAGAGCCAGAGGTCTTTGTTGAATAGTCTTTACCGAATGACTCTTCCATGAATTTCATGGTCTCTTCAGTCCATGCACTGCAAGCATCTTTGGAGGAGTTCTACAGTTTAACTGCATGCTGCATAGAGAAATGTTTCCTTTTGTTTGCCTTGAAGATGGAAACTAATAGCTTCATTTGATGGCTTTCAGTTTTTATACTAGAAGAAACAGAAAACATAAATTCAACACCCACCCTCTACTTCTCACTCATAATTATATAGACCCTATCTTCTTTGCTGTGTTTTCTATACCAAAGAATCTCAGCCTACGTACCTGTTCTCCTTATGGAAGCTATTCCACATCATCCTTCCTGACTTTCATTAAATCTTCTTCCATTTTGATAACAACATTTGTGAAATGAGGGGACCAAAACTGTATACGCTATTTCAAGAGGCAGGCATACCTCAGGCATAATAGTAATCTCTATTTTTTTTCTTTATTACTTTCCTAATAAGAGAATAGTGCTGTTGCTGCAACCCTTTATACTATAAGCTAGAGTCTGAAACAGTCACCAAACAAACAGGAGACCCACTTTCAGTAATATGCTCAGATATTTATGGTTGAAACCCATATTTTCACTGTCTAAACAGAGCATATAATCAGCAGGCTAAATTGTTTCCTTTATTTTTACAGGGAAAGTCATGGTCTTATGAAGAATGGATAAAAGATTCATTGAGAAGGAACGCAGGAAAAAAGACAGGGCAAGAAAGCAGGCATGACTGCACATGTATATATGGTGCAGGTGCATGCAAGGAACAGAGCAGACTGATATAGTGGATTAATGATGAAGTAATTAATTCAGAAAGTCCTTCCTGCGTTCTTGTCCATTTTATGTGGACTACGTCTATAGTACATGGAAAAAGAATTTAAATATAAAGTAGCAATAGTACTTCTTGATTAACAAGACAAGTCTTTAGTCATTCTGGTTCTGCAGGAATATTCTTCCTAAGTTTCAAGACCATAACTATAAACTCTGCATTTCCTGGAATATAATAGATTCAATAAAAGTTTACTTTAGACACAAGCTTATGAAGACAGTTCCTAGGACCATTTGAATAGAATAGAATAGAACAGAACAGAACAGAACTGTTCAGTGGGAAGGGACCAACAATGTCCAACCAGTCCACTGCCTGACCATTTCAGGGTTGACCAAAAGTTAAAGTATGTTATCTAGAGTATTGTCCAAACGCAGGCTTGAGGGATCGACCACCTCTCTAGGAATCCTGTTCCAGTGTTCCAGCCTATTCCACCTTCTTGGTAAAGAAATGCTTCCTGATGTCCAGTCTAACCCTCCACTGGCGCAGCTTTGAACCGTTCCCATGGATCCTATCACTGGGTACCAGGGAGAAGAGCTCAGCACCTCCCTCTCTACATCGCCTCCTCAGGAAGCTGCAGAGAGCAATGAGATTGCCCCTCAGCCTCCTCTTCTCCAAACTACACAAGCCCAAAGTCCTCAGCTGCTCCTCATAGGACATTCCTTCCAGCCCTTTCACCAGCTTAGTTGCCCTCCTCTGGAGGCATTCCAGGACTTTCACATTCTGCTTAAATCGTGGTGCCCAGAACTGCACACAGTACTCAAGGTGAGGCTGCACCAATGCTAAGAACAGGTCTGTGGCTTCCTGGGTCTTCCCTCATGCCCTTCTTGGAAATTGGAATTTTCTTCCTTTGTTTTTTGGGGGTTTGTTTTGGTTTTTTTTAAGCATTAGATTATCGTGTGCTATATGTACAAACCAGTGCTAAGGCCTCTGTATTCACCATTCTCCCTCCGTACCATTCTTCACTTTAAAAATACCAATGGCCATAGGTAGAAATGTTACTCAGGGATATTGTCTCTAGCAGTTAAATACTATTCATTGCAACAGTTATGGGTTGTTTTTTGCAAACCTGTATTGTCAAAGAGCAGCAGTTCTTTCCCCTGCAAACAATAAGAGAAACTAATAATGTGTTCTCAAAACACTAATACAAAACACAACAAAATTTTGTTTTCTTGACTAAGAAATGAGGAATTATAGGATAGGGCTGTGTTTATAACTGAAAGTGCAAATGTTCTATCTAGTTTCCATTAACGAGATATAAACAGCTCTAACATGGCTGAAAAAACATCCATATGACAAAGTAGCCTCCATTTGGTACAATAATGATTTTAAACTTAGCCTTTAAACTACAACTTCATAAAGAATCTCTTTTGTAGGTTTTTTTTAATAGGAGTCCTTTGTAATTCTGATACGTAAACCAAGAAACTGTCATGCTATGTGAACTGAGCAGCCTCTTTGGATTCCAGCTGGCTTGGCTGTATGCCTTTCTAATGGTAATGAAGTCACACAGCTGCTAGGACAACCAGCTGGAGTTCAGATCATCACTAGCTAAATGGATATCCACTGACTGGCTTCTTATCAGGACTCATTAAAGTTCAGTGTTAACAAACTGTAGGGTTACGTAGGTTTACATGGCTACAGCAAAGTGCCTTTTAAAAATGAACTTGCTGAAACTGAAAAAACCCTCTCCTTTTTCTGCCTATAAATGTTACTTTGTGCTAGTCAACTCAAGCAACATCCAATCCTACTCCCAGTGAAGTGAAAGGAAAATTCCCATTCATTTGCAAAGAAGTAAAACAAATCAGTTCCCAATGTTTCAGGGATTTTTGAAGAATACTGCTATTCAGATTACTTCAGAATGCCTCAGCTAAAGGGTCACTAAGTATTCAGCTATGTCCAATTATCAGCTTAGAATGCAGTGCACACTAGACCTGTGAGAATATACCAGCTTTCACTCTGCCCATCAAATTGCTAGTATTGCTAGTATGTTTATGCCACTTAAACTGGTGAAGTTTCACCATTTCCACAAGCGGACAATTTTCTATTATGAAAATACAAGTAGACGTAAAATCTTTTTTAGTCTAACAGTACTAAATGAGCTTCACTGTGAACCCAATAGATTTCAGTACTAACTGTCTCCCCTGTAGATAAATGCAAAAGTACAAAATGTGTCAATTTTTACAAAATTGTTATTGGTATTTTTTCACCTTTATAGCTTTTGTTACCTTTTTTTACTGAACAAAATTTGAATTATGAAACCTTATTAGAACACAGAACCTGCAATGGTGCTTGCTTGGGATATTGAAATGGGATAAAAGGTTCTATCAGCCTAGTGTGAATGTGAAGTAACAGACCTTCTAAAGCATTCTTTACATTCTTCAAAACTGATACAGTCCTTACATAAAATTTCAGCTGTTATGAGTAATGGAATCACACAGATTCAATCACGGGAACAAGTATCAACTGCTCTGCTAGTGAAAATTTCAGTGAGAAATAATAGTGGTCGAAGAACTAAGCCTCTTTTAAATTAATGAGAAATTTTTTTTTACAGATATTCAGTGTGTCAGGATTTTGGTCATCAGCTCTGAGAGTCACCTCACAGCACAGGAGCTGCACAATATAAAATCTGTAATGGACTTACAAGGACCTTACAGTCCTTCTATATAAGGACTTTATCTTATCTTTACCTTATCTTTATAGTGTTTTATGCAAACAAGAAAAAATTCACCCAAATTACAACCAAACTACATCCTGCACTCCACACAGCTCTGATTTTTGATCTCTTTACTTTCCTTTTTAAGGCTTATCCATCTCTTTACTATTGGGTTTCCCCTAAGAATCAAAAGCTAGTCAGTATTACTTACGTGAAACTCAGGCAAAGGGTTTTGGCAACACCTCCAGATTATAATCAGCAAAATATCATACCTCCCACTAACCAATATATGGAAACTCACCCACATAAATTGTATCATCCTGATTGAACTAAGCATGCTCAAACTGAGCAGTGACATTCATGCACAGGGAGAAGTCCATAGAAGGAAAATAACAATACTCCTACAGTTAATTATACTCAAAGAGAAACAGGCAAATAATTCCTTTACACTTGCACGTACTCTGAATTCTACATAGTAGTTCTCTAGTAACAGAAATATTATTTTAGTTTTGCTTTTAGCAGCTATGAAAACTGGCAAGATGACAGCTTTTTCTACATAAAGTCCTATATTTATCCACCGAGCTTAGGTTTCCTTGCCAATATCCTTTGGATTTTACCTACAGGAGCTACTTCTGCTGGCAAGCATTAAGTTCACTTCTACGGTTCACAGTTGAGGCTGTCAACAAATGTGCCAATTGTATGACATGGATATCTATTCAACAGAGAAGACTCAGCAGAATTATTCTATAGGTTGTATAAATGTCACTTGGTGATAACTTTTGGTTACTGTATACCTCAGCTGAATTTAAATAACTGATCTGGAAAGGAAAAGTTCTGTAATCCATTACTTCTCTCAGAAACTTATCCCAGAAACCAATCAGCCAACCACATGTAGCAATTGTCAGTTGACCTGACTTTGTCCACTAGCAAGCAGACAGTTTACTGTAATTGATGACTCCAATTCAAAACCCACTCATACCAGTGCAAATATTCCTGTTAACTTTTGTGAGCTTTCGATTAGCTTTTTCCAACTGAAATAGAACAAGTATTTTTCAGGTGGAAAATAAGGAGAAATAGTTTCAACTCAAATGACACATACTTCGTTTTCCCCTCTTTGGATCTAGAAAAGGTAGCTCCTCTAGCAAAAAAGAATTAGTATGAGCACATGACCTTTTTCTATTTCCAATCAGTACAGTATACAGGTATGTCCGCAGGATATAACAAAGTGTTAAAATAGTGTCCAAAAGAGAGAGACTTTGTACAAAACAGGAGCCACTTGCAGTGTTTTGCAGTGTAACCATCTAGAGCAATTGCTCTTGGCACAGGTCTAACCAATTTGTGAGCAGGCAAAATGCCATCTGAACAGATGGCAGGAGGTACACAGCCAAATAGCCATGTATGTGCATCGACTGTGGGTAGTAATGGCATGATTCCCAGCCATGAAGGTCTAAACAGTTGTCCATCCTGATCTTACAAGCTCATGTTTATAGAGAATTGTCATCAATAATCCAGCTTTGTACTAAATTCCCTTTCAAATAAAAAATGTTCCTGGAGCTGAAAATGGCAGACAGTTGAGTTTCAAGAGAACTCCTGTGTTCATTTCTTTACTTCATTTAACAGCTGAAAAAAAAAAAGAAGGTACAGCTATGAAAATGGGCCCCTGTTTCCCAGACCCATTCTACTTGTTGCTTGCTGCTGTGGTAAACTGTGCAGCCAAAGCTCTTCATCTAAAGAGCAGAGAATTAGCCTTTGGGTAAGGGAATGCCTGTACTGCAAAAGCGCACATTGATTGTGCGAACACCCTCCTCTTTCTTCTTATTCCCAGATTATACAACTGCTCCCAGGAAATAAAAGAACAAAATGTTCTACTCTGGAGATTCACAGGAATTATTCAAAGCACTATGAATACACCAATGGCTGAGCAGAATCAACTGTACCTGGAGCTTTACAAACCTTATCTGTCCCCATAATCATGGAACTACGAAACAGCTCTAATTCTACTTTGCCTGGCAACTTTACAAACAGTGTGTCTGGGCTACATCTGAAGACCAAAAGCAATGATTTTTGCCTAGGCAAATTTCATTTAAATTCTTCAGTACTCTAGCACAGCTAATAATTATTAACCGGTTATTTTTTTCAACAGAATTCATTCCTTTTCTGCTTACAGACTGCCCCAAGACAGGTTAAGATATCTTTGTGCTTACTGGTTACTTGAAATTATTTTCCATGGTATTCCAGTGATTGGTTCTTATCCTTAAATCGCTACAGATTTTCATTATGTATGTTTGTCATTTAGAGATGAGTTGGTTTGTTGATGGTACACAAAGGTTGCAATCACAATGTTTTTGTCCTCTGTTTGGATGAACAGAAATTCTTCCAATCAGGATTTTGATGTAAACTTCTGTAATTTCAAGTTTCAAATGGAATCTCGCAAATAACTACATTTTGTTTTTCTTAAAAAATGTTCCCTGCTAGTAAATGCACATCCATGCAACATGAACATTACTTTGCAATTTAATGTACCACTTTTATCTTTCTGTAAGTTGGAAAACAGCCACACAAAAAGAAAGATAGACACCATTCTGTAAACAGAACTGAATATCTGAGAAAAAAAAAAACTCAACCCAATCTTCTGATGCTTACTAAACTTTATCTTCCAGCAACAGTACTGAATTCTGTATCAGCACCTATCCAATGGTAAAAGATTTTTTGCTTGCATAGCATGTAATAGTATAACTTCTGTGGGAAAATGTTGCCAGCTACAATTTCATTAGTTTTACTAAATGATCCATCCTTACAAATTCAGCAGTGTAGGAAAGTTCACTCTGTGCAGATAACTTGGGCTGATTCAATAGTATACCTACCAATGTTCAATACAATGCACAAAAGACCATCAACTAGAGTCTCTTAAGACATTTCTTGATGGATGGCTTTTGTACATGCCAAACATTACGGCAAACAAGAAGACAAATTTGGTGTCCTTGAAACAAGCACAACAACAAGCCTGCTACTGATTTCAATACGAGCAGGAAATGGCCCGTAAACATATTACAAATTCCAGATTATAAAGATGTATATATAAGGAATCACAAAGTATTGCAGGAATATTTGTGGAGGAAAAGATGTGTGATTATTGGTTACCTATAGCAGTTGTCTATGGTTTGACATGTCCAGGGAACTGACTGAAAGAGAGCAGTTTGTCTGAAATGAAAAACAAAATTCAGATAAAAAAGCAGTGTAATCCCCAACAATGCTGTAACTGTCAAGAGCCTGCTAAATTATCTCTTACTTTGCTTTTGCAGTGTCTTGAACAAATTGAACATTTTAATATTCCAGAGAGAACCTGTCTGTTCTCAAAAGGATTTAACAGTACATGTAAAACAAGCTCGCACAGATAAAGCTTACATGAGCAAAACATATTTTTGCCCACAGAGCTAAAAGTTTCAAGTCGTTTTCAGTAAACCACATATTTACAGCTGGTTAAACCTTTTCTTTCCACTATACCTGGAAAACGAAGTTAGGCTTAGTAAGTGGCATCAGAAACATAGATTATTGCCTGGATTGTTAAACTGATCAGGCACACAAAAAAGAACAAATTACACATATATGCAGATGACAGAGATGTTGCATGTTGAGCAGAGGGATAAATATTTGGTGATGGCATCCATCCCTTCACTATAATACTTATCATAGCTGTGAAAGTAAATGCCTTTTAAATTTCCTGTTTGTACAGGGCAGCTGTAACAACAGCAGACTGTGTAATATGCTGCAGGAATCCAAAAGAAGGTACATCTCTCCTAAATCCACCTTAATTCAGTCCTGGAAGCCATGATGAATTTGACATGATGAGATTAAAATGGAAGGTTTGTCCCTATATAGGAGAAGGGTTAAAAAGCAGATTCACGAATGATACCTATCTTTTCAGGCTCATCAAGACCTGCAAACAACAGCACTGACTAAAATGGGAAAGAGAAAAATTCAGAATGAGGACCCACCAGAAAACCACAAATGACAGCAACTATATCTGATGAAATGACCAAAAGTTTAAGACAACAAGCTAGGACTATTCAAAAAACACATATATTTTGGAGACAAAGTATTGAAGAACGAGAATTATGAAGATGTTAAGAAAGATCTTAAATAGCCATTGCTGCAAGAAAGCTCACGAAAGCTGCAAGGTTGAAGACATTAAGATAAAAATCAAAATCACTCCTTATGTGAGAGTATTATGCCTATGATGTATGCAACAAACCAAATTAAAAAATGGTACAGATGAATGAACTTTAAGAAACTCTTTTTCAAGCAGCAGAACTAATGAAATTTGGTTTCTTACTGATGTATGTCTATACACATACCCGCGTGTTATGCTTACGTACCTGTAATTCCCAAAACAACCCTGCTAGCCAGGAAACTGTGCCTTTTGTAGCTAGTTCAAAACTAAATGTATGATAGTTAATGCACTATTGCTATGAATTAGATTGGCAGCTGAAATCTGTCTGCTTTTCTTTCAAAAGTAGCCTCTTTCCTACACCAGCTACTGATTTTCACAGATTACTGAGATCTTCACATCTCTCTACCTTCACTGGAGTCAGCCCAATGCTCATACACACTCACAATGTGGTCACGTACATTTTATTTCATTAGCGAACACATTGAAAATCAATGAAGCTGCAAAGATGGCTGAGGACAGAAAACAGGGAAGGAGGCAAGGACTGGTACTCAAGAGAAGTATCCCTTGAGCTTACCCAAGGGTAGAGAATTATGTTGGGCACCATTCCTTTTCCAGTGGTGAATCTAAATGTGGAAAAAATGATAAGGAATTCGAACTGATAACCCAGGAAAAAAACCAAATACTATGTGTCTTCCTATAACAATAAGGAACTTATGTAACCCTCATGTATCAGTACGGCATTTGGCAAAACCACATTCCTACCAAATCTTAAAACTAAAGCAGCAGCTTCCACCAGAAGTGGATCATAAATTTCTATGCTGAAATCCAAGATGCGCTTACAGTGAAGGGCAGAGTGGTTTATGGTCATTTAGCACCTTCTGTGAGTTAGAAAGTATTGGTGTCTTTGTGACCTTGCTCAAGTCACTTACAGGGAAACTGACAACTAAAAAAAGTAATTCATACGCTTCTGCCTCAGAATGACTTAGCTCCTGTTATTACGATTCATCTGGTATTAGTATGCATAAATCTACTACCATTAAGACATACATGAAAAATAATGCTCTCCATTTTCCATTTTGCTAATACAGTGAACTTCAGAAGTCTTTTGCTGTATTTTAGTATTTACATGTGTGGTTTCTGTTCTTAGGTATGAGTATGTTAAGAGAGCAATGGAGGATAGTAAAATGAATAAATACCTAAAAAAATGAAAAATATTTATCTTTCACAATCCTTAAAAATTACTGTGGGAGATATAAGTAGAGGTATAATGATTGAGACCACATTAACATCAGTGTTTCAGATTGCCCAGATTTGGATTTAACTTCACACTTTTTCTGTTCTGAATCTAACTTTACCCAATAACAACAAGGGGACAATTACATACTTACCTCACAGAGGTATGATTAGGCTTAACGTCAAATGATTGAACATCACAGAGGAAAACACAGGAAAAAAATAGTATTCTGTTACAATTCCTACATACAGACAGTAAGGTTTATAGAGTTTGAAGAGCAGGACATTGTCTCAGTTCTGTCACATTTTACTTTTGTCAAATGGGTAGTTCTGCAACATCTACTAGCTTTGTTCACACCTAGAAATCAGTGTATCAACTCCAGTTCATCAATGGAAAACGTGGCAGTACACTGTAAACTCAATTCTCAAGGGACTGGAAAAACAATGAAAAAATATGGAAACACTTGCAGGATGGCAAGTCATCACATTTCTAGGGATCTTGGCCAACACTGGGCAAAATGTGCTTGTGAGACGTATTCAAATTGGAATTTACTATTTGAATCAATGTACAATATAATGAGAGAAGTCACCCACACCACAGCCAGAGCGTAACATTTTTTTTACAATATACCTCGCTGACACTTCTCAGACTCGCTTTGGATCCACATGTGCAAAACATGGCAATAAAAGGGTTATTCAAGTATCTTAAGCATCTGCTTTTGTGATTAGTATTTGAAAGGAGATGAGTGCTTCTCTTGCAAGACACAAAATGACATGGATTATAACAGGTACTGTTAATGACAGTATATTAATGTTTAATAATGCAGAGTGATTAAGACTGGGTCTGTACTTTATTATTCTATCTTCTACATATGTCAGAATGGCTTGAATATCTTTTGGCATTATATTTAATTAAAAGTAAAAGTTAATTTTTCTCATTCATATCAGATATAAGAGTCATTACTTATGATTACGCTAGATTTCCTACAATGACTTTCTTTTTTTAATTGACTGCTTACAGTCAGAATTAATACGATTTTATTTTGAGGTCTTTGATTTTTCTACAGAAATGTACAAAAGTTTCAGGAAAATTATTCTAAAATCATACTAATTAATTGAGCATTGTTTAACATAAATAAAGGAGGTTTTTTTCCCCAACAGAGATGCTCAGACAAAGAACTGGATTTGGAAAAATTTCCAAGTGATTTAAGAGGATATCATTCATGCATTTTCCAATGGATGCAGGCCTTCTAAAATGACTTTAAGATCATTTGTCCTGCAAACCTTGCTTTCAGCTTCTTTGAAAAATCTCAGCAGACGCATTTTATCCCTTTAATAAAAAAACAAAACACAACCCAAACAAAAAGCCTCCTGTAAGTAAATATTTTGTCCATGAATTCCATACCCAACCAAACTGACAGTAGTTAAGCTGCAAAAGGGACTTTCTTAACACATTTTAGATAAATTCACAGAAACTTCCACTAATCCCATCCTAAAATGAACCTATCACGTTCACACAATAGTCTTATTAAATATATAAAATATGAGGAGAGACAAAAAAAACCAATTTGACTTCAAGTCACTCTTTGAACTTAGAAAGACTGACACAGAGTAGTACAACAGCCTTCTATATCTCAACTCCCTGATAGCACAGCAGTTTCTAAAGAGAGTACAATTAGATACATCACCTTAAATACCAAGTTCTTTCATAGAATGCCAACATAACAACTAAAAAAAAGAAAGATTTTCTAGACCACCATCTAATCTTACCTAATTTTCTTCAAACAAATTCACTACAGAACATGAATTCCTGAAGATTTAGGTGCTTTTGAAATCTTTTTCTCAGGCCCTGGGTTCTGTAAAATGGGAATACTATCTTATATCAAAACAGACTGAAATTATATTAATTTGCAACCATTTTCTACTGCAGAGAGAGACATATAAAAGTCTATAAATAAACAACACTGTAACTCCCATTTATTCAGTGAATACTTGCCCACACTAGATTGCAACTCTACTTCAAAAAATATGTTTGGAAGCTTAAAGGATAAAAGCCCATATGTTTATCTCCTGTATAAGAACGTGCAGAGAGGAATAAATTAGTTTAAGACATTGAAAATGGTACAAGGACTGATTTAGCTGACGTATAGTCTACGTAGCTGCAGGTGATACTGCATGAGCAGATTCAGGCAAGGACAAAATGAGCTACGAAACCTTGCCAAGTATGCACAAAATTTTCATCTGATGTGTATTTGTGATTTACCACCTGAGGTGGTAATCACTTTGAGGCTTAAGCAAGAGGTCTTTCCTAGTTATTGCAACATCCTCTATCTGTGCTTTCATACCTTTTTTTTTTTTAAATAAACCTTCTCCTGCCGCTCTGGCACTCTCTGCTCCCATTCACTCGTTTCTGCTGTTTCCTCCAGCTCTCCCCCAGATGTGCACCCAGATTCCTCAGAGAGATGAGGTGGACAAGGTAGTCAATTCTCCCTTCAGGAACACCACGAAAAAACAGAGGAGTGAAAAATCCCAGAGAATGAACAACAAAGCAAGAAAACTGAGGAAAGGTTCATTTGCCTTCTACCATTCATGATCCTGTTGCTTTTAGCAGGTCTGTTTCTAGCACCAAATCCAGTTTCACATGGCCCATCAGAGATTATGAATCTCTGTTGAAGGTCAGCATGCCTAGTTAAATACTGCTACGGAAACAAAAAGAAATGGCTACTGATATATTAACCATTCAGTTCTTCATTTGCTATTTAAAAAAACATTGCCGCTCTAAGCCACAACCGCTTACATTTTCCTTTAACACCAGACCAAATCCCTATATCTCAAAAGTGTTTTTGAAGGGGGCAAGAGAAGAATATGGGGGTTTCTATATACTGTATAATTGCCTTCCACCTTTGCTCTGCCTATGAGCACTTTTTTATTCTTCACAAAGTTGCTAATTCTTTGGACTTCTCTCAAAAATAGATTTACTGTGATACCAATAGATTTTTGATCCCGGAGTTTCAGCAAGACGGTACCTTAAACTTCTCAAGCATAAGGAAAAGCAATGAAGAAGAGCTGAAGTTCTTATGGTCCTTCTTGCAACAGATATATAGACATATCTAATATGTGGATTATTATTTTGTGGATCCACTAGCAATTCATCCTCAGATGAAGTTGTAATGCAGCACAACACAGGACTATAAAGAAACTGAATCCTCCTGCATCCCTGTTTTCATGAAGAAACCAGCTGCTAAAGTTATTATTTTTGTTACAGTTTAATGTTGTTTCTTCATTTGCCCACAACAGACCAACCGGATTCTGGTCCCTGACCTTATGCAAACCAATACAGCTAAACCATATCATGTCAGTACTTTTACATTTTCAGTAACTGTATGTAGCTACATCTGTATAGGTAAGTTTATAAAAGTTACAGTACTGAAGACAGAAATACAAACTTTGAAGAGCTGAAAGCTAGTCAGTTACATATTCTTAACAACTTGATAACACAAGAAAAGGTTTGTTTTTACCATATTTCCTTTCTACTTTAGAACCTGATGCAGATGACAAAAAACTGATCAATATGATTAAAATAACAATACTTTAAAAAAAGGAGTACCCAGACAGCCCCAGACAGATTACTTTTCTTTCAACACTGTTTCTCCAGACGTGGTTAAACTCTTCTGTGAGACCTGCACAAAATCAAACATTGATGTAGACTTTCTGTCTGAACCAGATCACCAATTCATCTTTCCACCTTATACCCACTCCCCTGGGGGAAAAAAAAACCAAACAAAACCCACAAGCATCAAGGAACTGTCTCCCCACCAATCTAAGTAGTCTCTACGAGCAGGGCAGATTTATCTAAACCTCCAGTAGTGTACCTTTCAATTTAGATGTCAGTTTATCTGCCCATTGTAGGAAACGAAGGTATGAGTGAAATAAGAAAGTGGACATAGATACATGTTTGTGATTTTGTATTTGTTCAAAATCTGTCCAGTAGATGACCTCATAAAAGTAACGGTTCAATTCCTCTGGCGTCAGCTGAAAAGGAGTGTGAATTATAAAGAATGTAATTATTTTGAAATACAACACATTTCATTAAGTGCTAGATGCCTCAGAGAACATTTAGAACAGATCAACATAAATTAGACATAAATTTTAGCTGAAAAATCAGGAAATCTAGTGATCATAAGTGTAGTTGTCCAAAAATAAATGCAAAACTGTAGGCACTTGGGACACTGCAGTGCCATGAAGTTTATGCTTCTGTAGGTATCCATCAGATTACAAGTATAGAGAAAGCGAAGATCTTTTTTTTCTTCGCTTTGTTTCTACTCATACCTACCCTGCTTCTCAAGGCATCCTTATCTTGTGGAAACTGATACAGTTACACAGCTCTAAGCAGATAGTTATACATTCAACTATTTTACCCGATCAGAACATTCCCATTTCCAAAAGCATTTTATAATCAGATTACACCATGCTGACATTTATATACAAATTATAGTGTTTCCATGTATCATAACCCTTATAATCGTGAACAGCTTTAGCAGAATTCTCTGTGGAAGACAGCTTTGATAGAAAATCGTTTCTGTCCTCCCAGTTAATTACTGATTTTTTTTCCACCAATTAGAAATTTGAACTCAATCCCACAGATTTATAATTTACAATCAGTAGCCAATGCATACAAATTACTCCTGCTTCTCTTTTAAACATGACTAAAAGTTCAATTTATTAAATGTTAAATCACATGAAATATCCACAGTAAAATGCTGCGTAGGAAAACCTTCTCTGGCTACTGGAGAATACAGAATAGTTATTTATTTTAACTAATCAATCTTAAAAGCTACTAAAGGCTTTTCTACACTCAGCATATGTGTTTGCACTCTAACCTACCAGATTAGTATTGCCAATTTAGACTCTTAATCAATTTAAATATATATATATTTAAAAGCACTAGGATAAATAATACAAGTAAAACAGAAAACTTATATTGAAAAAGGATGATTAACCTGCTAAAAAAACCCAGCCAGCAAGGCAAAGAGAGAAACATTAATTTACACTTCCTGCTCTAGTAATTCAGCCACTGAATCACAGTAGACTGAGGTTTTAAAATTTACCTCCGTTACAAGCAAACTGCATTTCTCTGCATTTATTTCCCTCCTTCAATCCCCTTCCCACCTGACCCTCTAGTTGTACAAGAGAAGAATCCAGACTGGATGACTTGAAAATAAGTAAATAGTGACAAGTCATCACTACTTGCAATTATGCTCACAGAGAGAGGCCACACATATATGAACATTCCTGAAGTTCAACAGTGCTAACAAGTGCAGAATTCATGTATTTTCCTGAAAGTCTCCTCAGCAGAGGTTATGAAAGTCTACATCAGCAGATGTTACAAATGTATCAGGGGAGTGTCTTTTCTGATTAATACATCAGAGAATACAGCTACTAAAAAAAACATCACTGGGCAATACTGACTTCATAACATTCAACTTAGGACAACCACACACGTACAGCATTTTAGTAGTTTGCTTATTTGCTGAATAATGCACTATAAAACATAATTAATAAATAACTGTTAAAAACTCTTGATTTGATTAATACAGTGCTTTCAAGCAACTGTAAAGTGAAGAAACTTGACAACATATAAAGGAAGTATCTTCTGTAGCATGGAAATAATACTACAAGAGATGGTAAGAATAAAATTAACTTCAGCTTTGCATTTTACAGATTTGCCCTCAATGCTATCAAGAAATAGATGGTTATCCTACTTAGAAGTTAAAAAGAAACATTCAGTGCTGTAACTTGAACCCATCGCTTAGATTCAAATAGCTTTAGTGCTACTGATTAAAGCAAAATTTCTCATTGTAACAAACAAAAATTGTTTTTTTGGCATTCTTTTCAGGATGAAGACCATCTTAAAAATATCTGAGTAACAAATTCAGAGTGGCAAACTTTTCAATAATTAACTTACTGCAATGTTTTCCTCAAACTGCCTGGAGAAGAGCTGCTCACTTTTCTACTTCAGGCTATCACCAGTAATATGGCAGAAGGTGCTCTTGAGAATCAAATGAAGACTGTTACTAAAAATACTCACATCCAGTTGATGATCAATTTTTCTGATCCTTACAGAGAGATTTCCTCTCACTTGGGTTTCTGTTTTCAATTATACTAGATTGTGATTGTAACAACAGACATGAACACTTTGCAGCTTAGTTTATCTTAATAACAATCTTAAGGAAAAAATGTCTTTACTCCTGAAGTAAAACAGTAGAACATAAAAGCTTTCACAGTAGTAAAAGCACTGTGAGCGCAACTATCTATACACTTCAGTAAATATAAAGTAATTGTGAAGCTACTGTAGTAAAAAACATCTTTATACAGATCAAGTGTGTGTCTCGTGTATTTCCAGAACAATTCTTTTACTCCAAAATCAACACATTCAAATCTTATCAACAAAACCAGTAAAGTTTTAGAAATCTCTCAAAAGCATTTTCTAATGATTTTCCCATATTTTTTTGACTACACAAGTGTTTAAAGTATGAGTGATCCATTTGAAGCCTACTCTGCTCTCTACATTTCTTTTTTAAATACACAACATTTAATGCTGGTGGAACTAATGATCAAAAATCCCTATGCATTAAGTGAACAGTACTTCTATGCCTACAATTGTAATGAAAACAATTTTCACTTCACTGGAATACTGGTTTTGTCATGAATTAGTTGCACAACACACCTCTTATTGATCATATATTCATACTTCTTATTTGTTTCTTAAACATGTTTGAAATAAATATTTTTCACCCCGTCATTAGAAAGCAGAGGTTCAATCCTGAGAATGCACTGAATAAACAAACACATCACGGACTAGACAGCCATATATTAACACACTCAAACTTAAATTTGGTGAGAATTCAGAAAAGTTATTTTGTATGTAATAATCTGCATATACAAACAAATAATCAGAATTGTAAAATACCTATCACTGCTAAAAAGAGATACAGAATCTCTTGAACTCTCAATAATATTGTAGTTGGTGTTTCTTTTTTAAGTGACTTCTTCCAGGCTTTACACTATTTGTTGTTTCCCTCTATAGGAATTCACTGTCAGAGGAAGCCGCCAGAAATATAAATGAGTCTGTAAGCAGTCAAAATACTACCTCAGGTGTGTTTATTAATGGCGCTGTTTGTTGTTTCATTTTATTTTACTTTTATTTTTTAATAAAACACTGACAGTGGTAATGGGAATACTAATGGGTTCCTAGACCAATACCTCTACCTAAAATCTCAAAAGCTCTGTGTGGACTCTATTACAGTCTACAGGAACACTCTCTTTGACTACAATAGGGCCGAAGTGCCTTACAACATTTAGCAAGCATTATCCTCCTAGTCTCACAAGGGCACTTGATACCACTGAGCAGTGACCTGAAGTTGCCCATTGTTTTTCTACATCATTCTGCTACCTTCAGCTCAGATTTGTCTCCATTCACACAATCTGCCTGTTTGTTCATACTTTGGCCTGCTCTTGCTTTGAGGAGCAGAAAGCCGGTGCTGAATTTCACCAGGCAGACTAAGGGCTCGCTTGAATTTGAACCTCTTCTCCACAAGCGTGACACAAAACTGGCTTGAGCTGGTTCAGTCCCAGCCTACAAAAATACACCCAGTAACCAGGCAGTTGCCCCCCCAGGTATATTCTCCCACGCCTACATTTATTCTCAGCTACCTGACATCATCTCACTGCAAAAATGGGGTCTGCCAGGTACAGATACATCAAATGGGGGGAATCACAGACACAGCAAATTCGACGAGCGGTACAGATGGAACTGAAGTGAGCTACACGTGAAGCAGACAGCACAGGACAGCCGGGAGGGGAACAGACCCCTCGCTCATGCTGGCAGGGCTACCGACACAGATGGACCTACTGAGAGTCAAAAGCACAACAAGCAAAAGTACCTCGGACTCAACTCACAGTCAACTGCAGAGTCTACAGGACAGTATTTTCTTTTTCTTCTCTGGGGATGGAAAATACAGTTTCATAACCCAAAACAACAAAACACCCTAACTGGATAAAGAAAAAAAAAAAAACCCACACCAAAAAACCCACCAAACCAAACCTTCCTATCTTGCACTGTGAAACAAAAATTCTAGTTCTTGAGCTATGGAAAACTAGAACTATAAAGAGAGCACAGCCAAAATAATCACAGGTAAAAGCATACAGGGATGTTTCTCAGTAACCTGCAGCGTACAAGGGACTTCGTGGGAAAGGCAAGTTTAAAATCACTTTTGTGCTGTTACTCAGCTTTTTCTTTGCTCTGTGGGGGAAGTAAGCACTAAAACTAATTTCCTAAAGAATACTTCTAGGTCAATTTTAGATTAAAATTAACAATTCTTAAAAAAAATATACATCTCTCATATATCATCATATTGATTTTTTAATTGGATCTTCTGGTGCAAAGTTCCTACCACATACACCACCACCCCCACCCCAGAAACCAGGCAGCACTCTGTTACCAACACAATATTGCATAAGTTAAATTCAGTAGTCCAGAATCCCTGATCACAGATCAGAGGTTTCACTATTAGCTAAACAATTCTCTAAAAAACAACTGTCTTCAGTTTAATAACCATTATTAGTGTCACCCTGATACAGTTGTTTTCTCTTTGGCATCATCATATCTTGCTGCCATGGTTTCCAGACGGCAAGGATTTAGCTGCTAATGACAGAATCATAAAGCCTGCAGGTATATGTTATTCCAAACATCTCTAAAATAGTTAGAAAACCCTGAGCAAAGCAGGCTGCTGAACTTAATTGTATAGAGATTAATTCTAAAAGATTATTTCTCTTTGGTTAGAAATGTTGGTGTGAACAGAGAACGCAGTATTACTTGCAGTATAAAAATACGGCCTTCTCTGGCCTAAAATATTGTGATTGCCTCCATGAAAATTCTTCCTATTGCCCTGTGTCAGGACACAGTTATTTATTATTTGTATTAACACAGCATTTAGGAATTGTTGTCAGGTTTCCCAGTGCAAAGAAGAGCTATACAAACACAGAGTAAAAGGTCAGCTCTTGTCATGACAGTCCTGAATTGGTGGCATGAAAAGCTTTATCTGAAACATCATTTCCTTTGGATTTATTAATTCTGATCAAATCCAGCATTTGAAATTTATTTACGTCACAGTTCACACTGAATACTAAATAAGACTAAATGTGAAAACAAATGTATTCTATCAAAAAAGGAGCAAATTCTTGATTTCAAATTTCACAAGTCATTACAAGAGTGGAATACAGCAATCAATAACAATAAAACACATTTCAAGACTATTTTTAGTATTAAAGATGTTTCCTAACTGCTACACTATCTTGTCTGGCTTAGGATAGATAAGGAAACTAGTCCACTCCTAATCCCCACGAACAACTAAACCTTGAGGGGTTTACTGGTTACATTTACCTTCTTTATTCCTTTGTTTAAGGGTCAGTCACCCATTTTCCTCTCAGTCTGGTTTATATTACTATTCAGTGTAGGCGTGTCAAGAAAGGTATCTTCCACTTCCATCATTTGACTAAGCCTGTTTCTTCTGACTTCAATAACATCCAGCTCACCACAATATTTTCAAGAGTGCCACAGATCACAGGTCTACCATGCATGTATAAATTACTGATTGTAAGAAGTTATCACTACTAATACATCTTCTCAAATTCACAATCATTAGTTTATCTTCTTATCTTCATAGGGACCAGAGACAGCTTATTAATTACAGAGCTCCAAACTTGGCATTCAAAGTGCTCTCACCCTTCCCTCACAGCACTTGTCAGTTTTGGGCTCTTGCCATCACCACTATACTATAGAAAATCAGTAAATCAGAATTCATTATAAGATTCAATCAGTTTTCCAAGTGCTTAATTTACCCAAGCAGAATTTCACGGCCTCTAAAATTATTTTCATAATACTTTTTAGCCCTGTTTCACTTTCTGCATATTGTGTAATAAAATACAACCTTTTGAAACAAACCTAGAGATTTAGCTCAAACACCTAAGGTGCTCCCCAGCCCTGCCAATAAAATACAAAACTTCTGATTTCACATCTGAAACCTTTAGTAAAATTTATGGTCAGTCTGTTCTATGAGATCAGCTGTGATTATCAGTGTTCCCTTTCAGCATGGATCACTCCAAAAGACTACTAAAAATACACTTGCACTTATAGAAGTGCAATAAACAAACATACTCTTGTTTAAAGCAAGAAGAATTGTATTGTATTTGATAGCTGTCTATTTTACTGTTTTTCCTAATAGCTAACACCAGCCAGTTCTACGCTGATGTAAACCAGCGAGGCACCAGTTCTGCACTTTGATACTTCTTCTTTTCTCCCTCAAAATTGCTCTTCATGGTCTTACTGTTAAAGTTCAGACTGGTGTCGAGCCACTGTACATAACACAGTCAAATCCAAAAGATATGGACATTTTCTGATCAGTTTGGCTTTGTGTTGTTGCCTGCCAGCATCAGTAGCTACAGAAATCCATTAAGGCTAGCCTGAAATGTCAAAAATTATACACATCTATATATATGGCCCAGTCACGTGAGCTCTAATGCATATGGCTGAGCCATTTTTTCCCATTGTTCAAATCTCCTGAGTTCATGGGAACTAACCTGACAGAGTGTTTAAAAGCAGCTCATGTCAGTCAATCAGTTTATCTCAAGAGACAGCTGTGAAACTTGATTTGGATTCAACAAATATTGTACGCCATGTGGATGGATGCCTAAATATCAGCTAGAATAGGCTACTTAATTAAAGCCATATGTTCCCATCAGTTACGCACTGCACACGGAAGCAGCTGGTCACAAGTTATACAACTTACATGCAAAGTGCTAGTAAACCCTTTATGTGGGAAATTAATGTCTAGATGGCATACTGACAGTGCTGTTTGATACCCTTGGATACTTGGATGTACTCCATCCAGGTTCAATGCTGTGATGTACTTAGATGCTTGCACAAATATTTTTTAAAACTTGTTCAAGCGTGAGAACACTAAGTCTCAGAATTTTTTGCAATGCAGTATAGATCATTCAAACATTAGTATTAAAACAGCACCAACAACTAGAATTACCTGCAGTAGTTTAATCAGTGGTTAGACTGAGGACGAGAGTAGCTGGAATTTTAACATCTGATTCTTTAAGGATTCTATGGGACCATGCATTTTCATCAGACCTATGAAATCAGTAAGACCTTCATCATGTGCTTAAAAACTTCACTATCAGATCCCTGTATCCAGAAGAAAACACTGACCAAGTGCTAATTACTTATGGCTTGGTAGTGACTGTTAATTAGTTAATGATATAATTGCTGTTGGCAGTTACTTGCCAATGGTAACGACAATGAAAGAAAATGTAGACTATTGTTTTACTTGCAGTGAGGCTCTTTGTAATTCACTCAGTATACAAAGATGTCTTATGTCAGTGCAAATTTTAAAGCACTTTGTCCAGGTAAAAGGATAAGCCTTTAGTTCATTAGAAAGTATGGATGGAAAAAAGTTCCCTTGGCTTTTCTAGGAAATACTGACTTCATCTGGCTGACTTTGTGAGAGCTAAATATAGCTATACCACAGAAAACAGAACTGTGCTAATATGTTTTCTGGGTTTTTATGTTTTCCTTTTCAACAAACAAAATATATACACTTTGGTTCAAAGAAAGAGTTGTTGTGAAAACCCTTAAAACCCAAGCAAGCTCTGTCTGATCCTCAAAGGAACATGCTATACAGAACCTAAAACAGCAGTCCATAGGCAAGTTTCATGATGAAACAATAAGGCATCTTACCCTTTGCGACACAAAAGTTCCAATTTCCAGAGAGGCTGTAGCTTGACCTATACTTGAGAAAATAAACCCTGGTTCTCCCTTCCATCAAGCTTTTGGGCCACTCACTTTCAAGGGTGATAATAACTAAACATAGCAGAACATAAGGCTTCAACCAACTGGCCAGAAAACCAATCAGGAGAGGAACATACTGACCCTCTCCTCTATCTGATGGGGCCATAAGCTGAAGGTATTCCAGTCCTTCAGCCTACAAATGATATAAATAATATTGCATAATAATGCTATCCTTGGCAAGTGTGATAATGTTGTTAGGTATTTATCTAGAAGAAGACAAACTTCCACCCCTGTTCTAAACCAGGATAAACAAAGGCATAATTTCATCATCAGCTTTTACATACTGAAATGTTTGTGATATTAAATTTACTGAATACCACAAAGGTTAAGATATGCATTGCTCTGGGCACAGCGCTGGGAATAAAAGGGCTATAGCCCCATTAACCATTTCACTAAATTCGCACTGACATAAGACATCTTTATATACTGACTGAATTACAAAGAGCCTCACTGCAAGTAAAACTACAGTCTATTACTTTTTTCATTGCGATTACCGTGCATTTTGTATCCATTTGAGACATTAGCTACCAGTTTGACCTTGGGAGTCTTGTAGCTGTTACAGTACTTCAACTAACAACATCAATTTTTGCTTCTGTTACTGAAAGCTAAATCACGAACGGAAGTGTAACAGAACTTTCCCAAAGATAAGAATCCTAAATCCACTTGGTGTTTCTACGTCGTTAGCTGTTCAGTGTTTATATGAGTATATATCCAAGTTAGCAGAAAATGCAGATTTTTGCAGTCATCCAGGGTGATTTTATATTCCACCCACAAGAAGAAGTGCCTACACATTTTGAAGAAGAATATAGGGCCCAGTATGCAATCTCCTAGCTTGATTTGACCAGCCAAGATATGTAATACATCATGGAGCTAGAGATTTCTCAGCAGCCCTTTCATAAGTGTTCGCATTCTGCATTTGAAATTTTATGCAAATTAATGGCAGGCAGAGGCTTCCAGAAAGTCGCCTCTCGGGGGATTATCAACTGCCCAGTCTGCTTCTATCACCAAAATACAAGAAATCTGTGTTATTTTACACGTGTTTTACATTTAGAAACCTTATTTTTTCAGCCTAACTTGAAAAAAATCTTTAACTGCAAAGCTTAGTTGTTCTTGGCAGCTGACCATAAATTATCAGAACAAGGCAATCAATAAATATACATGTTAAAACTCAATGACTGTAGCCATCAAAACAGTCATTGGAATATTTATACTCTGTGAAACAAGGGAATTATAGAAGCTGTCATTCTTCTTGACAGAAAAAGACACCATACATGCTGTTTAACTTCAAATATAGTTAAAGGGAAATGGTACACAAAACGACACAGCTCCACACAGTTTAAGCAGTGAGCCAAGGTTGAGGAAGACCTCATAATTATTCTATGCTGCTTTTCAACTGAATTTCACATAGGTACATGCTCTTTTTTCTGCAGCATTTTCAATTATTCTTTTTCTATGAATTACAAAATTATTCTTGCCATTAACCCCACTTCTAAATTGTCATGTGAATCAATTGGGCCTTTTAAATTCAGCAGTCTTTAAATAGCTTCAATGAAGCCCCACATGGAACATTTTTGAGAAGATTTCAAACAGAAAAGGGAGTAAAGCCTGAAGAGAGTGGCTGAGATGATGTAATCAAGGAGGACACTTAAAGAATGGAATGTTTTTCAATTGAAGTATTTGCTTCGACAATACTTTGGGAACATTATGAACCATCCCAAGAAGAAATATGTAACAGGGTTCAAATCAAGTAGGCCAGCTTTTTAAACATCAAACCCTTATATATTTTTGCTTTGCAAGAAATGGGAAGTTTGCCTACTAGTTTTCCATGCTTTCCTTTATATGGTACCTGGTAGACAAAATAGAAACACATAGTCTTCTGTATCAAAAAAAGGCTGCTTAATAAGTACCGTAGTCATTGTGACCCTATCATCATAATATTATATCTTATTTTAAACTATGATACACTTAAATCTTCATATTATACTTAGTGCAACATTTTTCAACTCTGTTGCTTTCAAAAGATTATGCCTCCTCTGAGTTGTATATCTACTCCACCATTTGAAATTTCTTTTACTACATATGTGCAGCAGTGTAGTAGTATGTGTGCTGGAGCGGCAAACGACCATAGGCAGTCAGAGGCACAGAGAAGGCAGAGGAGCTCCAGCAAGCTAGAACGGGCAGGACCAGCCCCAGCTACCCCAGCAACAGCCCACCTCGGTGCTGCTGCTTCCCTTCCTTCTGTCCTTTGGAATGGGAATTCCCGGTGTAAGTGAACTATGCAGGAAAAGTTCCACTAAGGATTCCCTGGTTACTCAGAGTTCACTATGATCTCCAGCCTAAATAGCATAGAAATAACATTCAACACTGCCATTCCTAAATAAATAAATAACATATCTTCCTGAGCTATTTTTTCCAGAAACTGTACTGTCTTGAATTGAAAGCTGAAGTAATGAAAGTAAGCAGATTTTCTTCTTTATTAATTTGCTTAATTTTTAAATTTCAATGTCTAACCTTGATTTGTCTAGTTTTAGCTTATATCTTGAGGATCTTTGCTATCTTAACAGACTGCTGACTATTGCATATCTTCTTCCCATTAAGGTACATTTAGACTGATCAAGTTGTCTCTTCACTGCCTTTTACAATAACGCTCTTAAACCTTCTGAACCACTCCTGTCACTCTTTTCTGAACTTCCCTGAATCTTTCAACATCCTTTTTGAAATATGGATGCCACAGCTGGACAAATTTAGAAAGTCTGCTTCTAAAGCATGCTATATTTACTCAGTGTTACCCTCAGAAGAAATTCAAGGATCATATTTGCCTTTCTAGCAACAACTTATATTCAAGTGATTACTGAACATGGCCAATTAGTGCTTTAGAGTTGCTGCTTTGGGGTATGCAGCCTTCTAACTGTAATTCCCATGCTTCATTTCTAGATATCTGACAGTGTTAAAACAGAAAACCATTAATATTGGCTGATAAGAATACCCATTACCACCCAAAAAGTAAGAACAGAGGAAAGACTGAGGCTGATCCAGATAACATACTTGTTAATAAATTTATTTTTTGAGATTTGCCCTTGCAATTTCCAGTATTTGGTATCTGAGAAGCCCTGCTAACATTTCTGACACGCTGAAGTGTACACTAATCAATGACAGTCAACTTAATCTCCAAGAATACATTCTGTGCTGTAGTATGGAGTTAATCACAGTGTTGTGCAATGAGATAGAGTTCTTCTGAAACCATTTTTTTGTATTCTGAAATTTTCTATTTTGCAGTCTGTTCATCTGCACCAATAGTCAGAGATGTTCCAGAATCAGCCTGGTCCAGAGATTAGAGTACTGGAACAAAAAGAAAATGTGTGGGACTCTGTGTTCTGACGAGAATGACTGGGAAAAGGGATACTGAGCATTTACAGATGTGAAATGTGCTGATTTATCTAAATTAATTTACACCAAATTGATGCACTCATTTGTGTGGTTGCTTTTAAAGTGGTTAAAGAGTGGTCAAAATTGATTTAGTTTAATTGGGTTAAGCTAAAACTGTTTTAGCCACTTTTAAACTGCTTCAATGTCCACACAAAGCAGTTGAACCTACTTAGCTAAATGGAATTAGAACCTGATTTTGTTAAGCAGGAACAATTCCTATCACACAAAAGTGACAGATAAGTGACAGAGTTAAAAAGAGAGAGTGGTGAAGATGAGGTAATAATAAATGGCTATTATAGGATAAATGAACGAACCATGAAGAGCGGAAAAGAGTGAAGGGCTGAATACAAATGAAGATAGAATAGATTCATGGATAAAATAGAAAAGCAGGCAGAACACCATGGGGAAAGAAGAGCGGTTTGGCTTTAAACTTCCTACAGAACAAACAAGAACTGAAGCAGTAAAGACAAAATAAAGATTTTATAAATCATGCTTCTAAGAACAACCATCCATGTCTTGGGCTGGCAAAGCTGCTATTAATTTTTGCCTGAGTAGAGACTGAGCTTCTAATTTGGCTCTAAGAGTGGAAATTTGTTCATTCTTGCCATGTACCATCTCAATGAACTATTGTAAGAAAACATGCTTATTATGATCTTTCGCTAAGATGCCAGGTGGTAGCACTTAAAACCTCTTGCTATGGGAGCAGAAAGGGGATTTATTTTCATTATTCATGAGAGTCATTTTTAAGGGATAACTACTAACATGAATGTAGTTGTGAATCAAGTGACATGAAGTATACTCACTTCTGGGGTTACAAAACGAAAAGAGGTGAGGTATTTATTGAAATTGACAATTGCTTATGAAATGCAGGTACACTGTGGCAACAAAATTTACCAGAACCCAAATTCATTAGCCCCATGATTTTTTTTATGTTTTGTTTGTACACACACACGTTGGTGCCATATCAGCAAAACTGGTATCTAATATTGTGCACACAAATGCTGCTTTGCATTGTAAGCTTCATTTTAAAATCTCATCTGATAGTTCAGAAATATTGATCCTTCTGATTATTTGCTGTTCGTTTCATTTTCTGGCATGGCATTTTTTTCTCCCCTGATATTCTGGGGGAAAAAAATAAAAGCAAAAAACCAAAGCATTGGCAGTGGTAGCATGAAATTTTCAGAATTAAATGTTAAAATTGGATAGATCTGACTAGACTGAAGTGCCCCAGGGCTCTTCAGAAGTCCTGAAAAGGAAAATTTCCTCTTGAGACATTGGCAGCCTCTCTTAGTCAAACAGATAAAGCTAGGTTGAGTACGAACAAGTCTGAAAATAGGGTTTCAAAAATACAACCAAACCCCATTTACTACCTATTTTATCTCCAAAAGTTGTCTAGCCCAGAAATTGAAAAACCCAAAATACTCCTTCTTGCTTTTGAAAAAATATTTTAAGGAATTTATTTTCTTTAGATTTTGAAGACATTGTGAGAGTAGAAGGATTATATGGTTATATATTATATAAAAAAGTAAATAAATTTTTAGGTCAAAATTTATAACTACATGGCACTTTTTTCAAATATCTGGACTTGGGACAACTTAACTAAAGAAAGAAGCAGATTAAACTCTGTGTCAGCTAAGCTATAAACACAGAGAAGAAAGATGTAATGAAGAAAAAAAGTCATTGATGCTGTGACTGGTCATCCCCAAGCTATCTCTGACCTGATCTGGTATGTGCACACAGAACAGTATTACATGAAGACGACTGCTCTGATTCTGGGCTGATGCTCAGACAGCATGATATATATCTTTACTCATGTAATGGAAAATCCACAGCACAGATTACTTGCAGATGATCAAAAGTACAAGAATAACATCACTATTTCATCTGTACTTAATAGTATAAATTCAAAGCATGCAAAGAAAGTTATGGCAGAAAAATAATATTATTCCATGCATGGGGAGTGGACTTAAAAGCTCAAGATGAAATTACTCTGAAGGCAGCGTTCCCTTCTAGGTAAAATTTGTCTAAAACTCAGCAGATCTGATTCTGTTCCCAGTTCTACCCATGGCTTCCTGAATGGCCCCAAAAAGTCACTTTAGCTATGAATAAAACAGAGATAATGAAATCTGCGTCTTTTCCAAGTGCTCTGAGTTTGGGAATTTGCTGAAAAGTACTATTAAGTGCTATTGTCTGTAGTGTCTAGAAGCTAACAGACAAGTGACCCCCTCATTTTCCCCCTCTCCCACAGGTGTCACAACGCTCGTAACTGGACTCAGGCGTTGAATTGTGACAGGGTCAGATCACCCAGGATGTTAATTTGGTTTCTATGCTCTATCCCTAAAGCTTAAGTAACAGAGAGATTCTACGAGTCAAACTATATTCTGTGTTAAAGAACACATGAAATAGCAGTTCATATGTTCCTCTTTCTTTTCTCTTCAAGTAGTGAAGAAATTCATGCACTGTGCTGATTTCTTAAGATGTTTTTGCCCTCTGAAGCCATAACAAGATGGTAAGAGACTGCAACTTGAACTAGTAAAATAGAGCATTTCCTAACAAAAAACATTAGTAAAAAAAAAGGTCCAAAACAGGATTTTTTAAGGACCTGTCCACTTGTCTACACATTTCTTTGGTAGCTAACATACAGCTTACATAAATTCTGCTTTTTGCTTTTTAAACTAACACCTCTTTTTCTTTTTTTTTTTCCATGAGAAGTGAAATCACCATAAACTCAAACATTAAGCAGATCATATGTCTAACAAAGGAGAAAATTTCAGTATCTTTTTCCATGCATTTTTTCTGGGTGATGGATTAAGTTACATTGCAAGATTCAGCTTCAAACATTAACTCACACAATTAGCCAGACATAATTAGACAGTCAAGTGAGAAAGTATTAGTCGTCATTCACTGAGCTTTTTCATCTTATGACCTGTACAAATTTCCATAAGGTGAAGGCCAAAATGCACTACAGCATTTTTATTTGACTAGCATTTATGAATTCATGTATCATTATATAAATATTACCTTTGATTGAGATCTCATTAAAGGTCTCTCTGTCTCATATCAAAATGTCAATAACATTCTTCAGAAGGGAAATGTCATTTAACTAAGACTATGCTTCTTAATCTAATAACTTCAAAAACGGTCACAGAAAATTACTTTTTTCTCACTAGACCCCATTTTTTAGTTTCCCCTCAAAAAATGCTGAACTTTCTTCAGAGATACGTTGTAATGCAAGCAGAAAATAGTCAGTATTTGAACCGATACTTCTCTTCCTGAATTGAAGAACAATCAAAGAACCCTCCTACCAACATGTTTCTTTTCAGTTTAACACAGCATTTTTTCTCGACATTAGCAGGACCTTTCCTCCTCTCAGTCTCATAACATACTCAGTGTAAACTGACAGAACAAAAGAAGGATCACCACAGTGAAATTCTCTTTGAAATCAAGAGAGGCAAGTAGAAACCCAGAGTCCAAAGACAAATTACATGTAGTATCACCCAGTTTTCACCCAGGCATCAATGCTTATGGCTGCGTATATTTGCCCCCCTGAAGATTCTTCGACCACTGCTGTTTGGGAAGTAGGGATGCTTCCTTTCCTGCGAACCTAGCAGAAGTGAATGTGGTTGGCTATTTCAGGTAGGAGACGTATCAGTTGGATGTGTCAGGTGACAGACAGCCTTTTCAAACAGGGAAACGCATCAATGAATATCTGACATCATCCCCTTGACATGGAGTTTGCCTAAGATTGAAAAGTGAGTTCTCTTAGTCACAAACTACTGGATTTTACAGATGCAAAGCAGCAGACCTTTTTCTTGCTGCTCTCTAAGGGGATCAAAATGCTACAGCAATCTAGACAAGCCGTGTAAGGGTCAGAATTGACTTCCCAGGCTGTGTGTCTTAGTGAATTTCTTTTTCCCTTCAGCCAAGATTGGCAAGGCTGGATCTATATAATCTGTTGTATCTTGCTATTCCTAAGTACTCATTTAAAAGTCCATAAATCCCAATTTGCATCTGCTTCTCCAGAAAACACCAGGACTTCTGCTATTTATTTCCTTTAGCATTCTGGATTACTTGATTTGTTTGAGTGCCAAGGATACAGCTAAGAAAGAAATAATGCAGTAAACATGCAATATATATGGATTAATTACTTATTAAATGTGGGACAAATGAGGCAAAGAATTTTTAGGGTAACAGCTCCAGACAGCAACCGTAAATGGCTAATACCATCATCAGCTCTGAAGTGACTGGTACCAGTTCTGATGCTTAGTTACTGGTATCATGAGTTAGAAAGCATAACAACATGAGTTACAGAGTATAGGGAAAATGAAAAAATGAAAAGCCAGAGCAAAAAAGTAAGGAGAGTGCATTTGAAAGCCCTGGACAATCCAGCAGCTGAGGATCTCTTCCTTCATCACTGTAGGGACCAGAATGGCTTCACGAACAGTCTTTCCACTCCATGTAATGCTAAGGACACCCCTCTAGGCAGGAACCTCATCACCAGGATGGCATCACTGCCTGCTGTGGAATGGGTGACCTGTCTACAGTACACAGTTATTGAAGAGTTTGTATGTGGCTTGGTCGTGCTAAACTAAGGTGCAAGTAGGTCCATATTCTACCGTAGTGCATTGTGTAATTCATGTTCACGAGCTTGCATGGCTCTTGACAGGAGCATCCTCTACTGTGAGACTGACCAGCAGGATGCAATGGAAAGCACTGACTAAAACGTGTGGTCCTATGACTTTTACTCTGGTGTGCTATGTCAGCCCATTCGGCCTCGGTGACGCCACCAGCAGTTATATAAAATGACAGCATAAGGGCAACAATTTTGACCCATTCTTTGCCATGTTACAAGCCAAAGTACTCTTGGGATTGTCACAGAAACAAAGAATATGCTACGTTTTACCCTCAGAACTCCAGTTTAAATGAAGAAATTGTAAAATCACTCATAGTGAATAGAGAGTTCCTTGGCTATGTGTCTGTAGAGGCTCTGTAGTACAAATTGTTCCAGTAAGGACACGGAATAACTTCTGTTCAGTAATTTGCCTCTAGCTCCACCTGGTTCGGATGGTAACATAAGACTAAGTGTTTCTTGGCTAAATCCACCCACTTTCAGTTTAGTTAAATCATGTTCCTTTTGGGGCTCTGCCATAAAAAAGCAGAAAACATGCAGATCTGGAGATGTCAAGAATATTTTTGTACCACTGGAATCTCAATTAATCTATCAACTTTCTAGATATGTAAATAATGCTAAATGGCAGACAAATCTAGGTATCTGAGTTTTTTAGATATTTTCCCCACAATATTTCTCCCCTATATAATAAAATCAATAATGCACACAATTTAAATGACTGATATACCATTGTTATTTTTTTACATCTTGTGACATGAACTCTTCCCAGATATATGCAAGTCTCTCAGAACTAAAAACATCTTCCTAAATAGTGTTTGCTGGATTTTTTAAAGGATAATCTCTCTGCTATCTGGGCTCAAGGCTGAGCACAGACATTTACTGTACGTATGATTGTATGGTGAATGCCAAAACAAAAATTCCCTGCACGTATTTCACATTCAATTCACACAGCAGATTTCGCTATGAATTCTGCAGAGGTGCCCAATTTAAATCTCAGAATTCTATGTTTGCTTATTTTCTCCTCTTTATCCCTGTGTCTGTGGCCAGAATACCTCTTTTTTTCGATTTATTATTCTCCCCCATAGCATCGAGAACACAACAGGTATGACTACATAACACTTACTAAAATAGCATCATACCGTATTCATCATGCACCCAAAGGATTAATACCTCAGATGAGTTTTCTAGTTTTAACAGCAATTTTGAATGTAATCAACAGGTGGACTGTTCTTCTAAACGAAGCCAACTGGAATTAGAAGGCAGAGGAAAAAGATTTCCAATGGCTATCACACTGTTCATTTTCTAACCAATAAGCAATTCTAAGCAATTAATTAAGAATTTGGTTCTTAATTGTAAATAATTAAATATCTATAAATTTATTTGAATATAAAATGCATATAAAATGGATCTCCCTCTTTGTTACCTGTAATAGATTGTTTTTTAAACTGTGTTCTCAGAAATAACTGTACTTCATGTCCTCAGAGGGTCAGCATGATCATGCTTTCTTTGGTCACTCTCAGCTACAGATGGGCAGTCTTAAAAGACTCAGTAAGGCTCTGGTAGACCTGTGAAAGTAAAGTTCTGAGACAGGATCTTTAATGGCATTGGAAAAAGGCAAATGATGTTGTCATGGAGAAGTTGGTAAAGTAACTCATTTACATAAACTTGTTTACACATATCAGGATTAACTCTCACATGAAAACAGAATGATTACAATTTAAATCTGAGCTGGTTTTCACAGTTTTACGTGTGTACAAAGAGACACGTTTTGTAGCTTAGCCAGGTTAAGGTATCAGTGTACCCACAGTCCACCCTATGCTCTGTACAGCTTGCACATTTCATAAACTCCATTTCCAGATGTGGTTTACCTCCATTGCTAGCCTCATATGTCTTCAAAATCTTTGTCTTTTTTCTTCAAGTTATCTTCTGAGTACTCTAGGCTTCTTCCTACTTCAAGACCAGCATGAGTCTTATGATCAACCTTATTCACCTTACTGTTGGCTTTAATATAAAGTATTGTTGGCTTCTACCTTCCCTCATTACATTCCTGTGATCACTAACAAGCAGAATTACAAAATCAATATGAGGACTAAAATTTCAATTTCATTTGAATACAGATGCTTCTCAGTCTGTGTGCAAAAAAATCATATTTTCCTGATATCCTTGACATTTCTTTTAACAACAACTAAGAATAATAGCATTAACGAGATGAACGTACATCACAATTATATTATGATAATATGAATGAAATACTATAATAAACTCTTAATCATTATTTAGTATATTACAAATTTCATATGGAGAAAATAATAACTTACATATATAATGAATAATATTGTAGAAGGACTAATATAGTTGTAAGTTAATTACACACTATGTAGCTGATTTAGTTGCATTTAGCTAAGGAGCTGTTCCGAGCTCACTGCAGATTAATTATGTCTTTAGGCACATACTCCCATTTATAACTGTCACTTGCGACAGTAGCTGTTGGCTACGCTGCTTTGTAGAACCTTCCTTTATGGAAAGAAATGCAACACCCCCTCCCCAACAACAAAACAAACAAAACCCACCAGAAAAATCCCTGAACATACAAGACTAAAAACCTCTACTGCCTAAGGTAAGCTAAGACAAAATACTAGGGGACTGCAGGTTTCATTTTACTGTGCTTCTGCCCACAAAATACACTTTATAGCATCTGCTTAGTAAGGTTTTAATGCCTCATTGCATTTTATTTAATATAACTGGCTTTCTCAATCATGACTTTTAACATGTATCTTCTCAGTTCTATAAATTGTTCTATTTTCCAAATCCCTTATAAATTAAAGAGGATGTAGGTAACTGCCAAAGACTCTCCAAATGAACCTTCTTAAAGTTTTTACTGACTATAGGAAATAAGTCACTTTCTAGCCTTTGGTTTCACACCAGAAGAATAATTTTACATGACAGGAATGGGTAATAAGGGGTAGCAAGTGCATGAGCTACTCATAAATCTAAAACAAGGGAGTCTTTCTTTGTTCAAGGTATTCAGCATTGTTCTAACCTCATCATGAAAAGTTAGATGAAACAGAGTCTCAAATACCTAAAATGCCAAAAGAAGAAAATCTATGTGGGAAAATAGGAGGGGAAGAAGGGAGGTGAAAGTTAGACACCATATACTCCTATATGATTTTTTCAGGTTTATCGCAAAACTGTTGGAGCAGCAAAAGAAATTTTAAAGCGAATCTCAATCATCCCCACTTCCTGTGATTATGTTTGAAGTGAACACTGGTGCATCTCAACCAGATACCTTTGGAAGGAAACACATTTAGCGTGGCCAATGTGCTCCTCCCATAATATGAGGACACACAGGCCAAACCAGTGACCATTCTTTTAAGTCACTTTAGGACGAGCATGTGCCAGGAGAGTTCATTGCAGGGGAACAGACTACATCCAGTTTGAATTAAGACTCCAAGCTACATCCTTTGTAGACAGAAGGGACACAGCATCAATTGCTACACTCCTACTGAGCCAAATTACTTGCTAATGTAAATATAGCCCACAGAACTCTATTTTCACTGAACCTGACAAAAATCTACAGTGAATTCAGCACAGTCCTCAGTATTCTCGCTGTGCTATAAGGGAAATTACACACACAATTCTCAATCTATCTATGTAATATATATATATATTTTCAAGAAGTTCCAGCACAGACTGGCATACATTCATATTTTAGCATTACATTTAAAATAAATAAGCAAACAAACAGTAGGAATAATCTAACTTCTCTGAATTTCTTTGTACTTCTATAAACCACAAGAAATGGTACCTCAGGAAACTATCACTTTTTGTAGCAAGATTCATTAAGTAGTAGAGTAAGCTATGAATCTTCTGTTCTGTGCATGAATGTAGCTTACACGCTGCATGCAGTACAGTGCAGCTCTCTTGCTAGGGCACCCTGATACACCTTAGGCAGTGTAGAAGGTTGTGACAGCAGGAGGGATTTACAAGGCAGCCTAAAGCCCCATGGTAGAAGGAAACTAACTAGCAGGAAGCACCAACAGTAATGTTGCAACACAGATATTACCAATTCTAAGGCTCAGTTTTTCTAACTATGGAAATTCCCATTCTCCATGTCCAGGGAAATATTATTGGCACAGCATTGAGAGGAAACCTTCAGAGAGGCTCCTTTTGCTCCTTATCTATGAATTATTCTACAGGTACAGCTTTCTATGGCATGTGGTATGTGTTTGTGGCTTTCTGCCATATGAAAAAAATAACTACCTGCAACAAAAAAAACCCTGCATCACCCCTATTTTCCCATATATAATGTCCAAAATTTCTGCAGAAGACTTTCAGTAGCAACAAAAGCTGAAAAGAATAAAGATGCCTCAAATGTGCAAAGAGCAAAAGTCTGTAAGAACAGTTAATTTGCAAAAGATTAGCAATATCTGGAGGTTAAACAAGATAACTGTAGATTGAACTACTAATAACTCCTAAATAAGACAGTATTTCATATTTGAGATTGAAGCTGTTCTGAACATGCTTCTTCTGAAAGAGACCAGAATTCTATCCACAGATAGAGCAATCACTTTCACAGATTTGGCTACAAGACTAAGGCTATGATATACACAATACCAATGTGAATTTTTTTAAATTATACTTACATTTACACATAGATGAATTATTCATTCTCTTAACCCTTTTTGCAGAAAAAAATTATTTGGATTACAGAGCAATAATATTCTTTATTTATGAAATGTTGTTCCCCTCACTGGCACAGAAATAATGCAATATATCACAGAATTCCATTAGCACCTTCAAAGTGATGATTAAGATTCACAAAATCATTTAAGCATGTGCTTATACTCATATTAGTTCAGCAAACCAATAAACAGGATTTTTAGTTATGTATACCCACAAATCTCACTTGCATAATTAACTAACCTACACCAAATGCCTAGAATTCAACATGTGCATTTGTCCAGTCATATTAATGAAACTGCAGAAAATGGTTAAAAAACTAATCAAGTATTTAACTGCTTTGCTAGATCGGGAAAGTTTAAACACATACTCAAATGTCACAATGAATTAGTGTTAAGATGTGCATGTGCTTAAGTCCTGCATTGAATCAGGGACTAAACAGCAAATGTCCTTACGTTTTTTTTCATATTGAAAAAAAAAAATCCCCCTAACCACTGTGAAGAGCAAAATGCTGCGAGGCTTTGAAATTCCAAAATATGTAGCTACCACAAAATTAAAATTCATTCCCTCTTGTAAATTATATATAACATAATAAAATCTTTTTTTTTTGAGAAATAAATATATCCTAAAACAACCCAGATTAAATAAAAGAAGATGGGATCACAGTGTCAGTTAGACGAACAACACTACTTAGACTCTGGTATTTGTGACTAAAAATTCTGACAGCCAAAGTTTCTATTGATGCTAATGAAATGTTCTTTCATGAGAAAAGGCAAAAATATGGCTTCTACATAAGATTTTTCTTATAGAGGTTTTCTTTTTTTTTGCAGTTTTGGGAAAAAAAATACTTAAGGAGATGTAATGAAAGTGGAGGTTGATGATTTGGAGTATAGTCATGGGGAAGCAGACGCATAACAAGTTCAAATTTATGATTATGAGAATTAAGCAGTCATATTTTTCCCCACTGGCAGAATAAGAGGCTCTTAGTGACTGGTTAAGGCTGAAGGATATTAAATCATGACCATGCAAATATCTATTTGATAGTGCATTTAGATAGTAACATATTAGGTGTCATAAAAGCACACTTGTCTTTGTCGTAGACCTTTACTACTTTCTGATAATAATTTTGTGAAGAACACATCCTGATTGTAGCACTACTTACTAGTATTAAAGAAGTTTCCCCTCTACCTGATAACTGATTTTTTTTAAACCAGCATATAATACTGACTTGTTTTTCAAAGAACTTACAGAACATTTCCAAGCACATTCAGATATCTTTATTGCTTTAACTAAATACACTTTCAAAAAGTATTAGTGTTGTAGATCATTCAAGTGAGAATATCACCATATTGCTACGAAATCAATTATTACATGTTGTAAAGTCTGAATGAAAGATTGAGGTGTTCCACTTGCATAAGTTCTGTTTTTGGCATTAAAATTCTGTATCTATTGATCACAGAATCACAGAATGGTAGGGGTTGGAAGGGACCTCTGTGGGTCATCTAGTCAGCCCTCCTGCCGAAGCAGGGTCACCTACAGCAGGCTGCACAGGACCTTGTCTAGGCGGGTCTTCAATATCTCCAGAGAAGGAGACTCCACAACCTCCCTGGGCAGCCTGTTCCAGTCCTCCGTCACCCTCAGAGTGAAGAAATTCTTCCTCATATTCAGATGGAACTTCCTGTGCTTCAGTTTGTGCCCATTGCCCCTTGTCCTGTCACTGGGCACCACTGAAAAGAGCTTGGCCCCATCCTCCTGACACCCACCCTTCAGATATTTGTAAGCATTTATAAGGT
>Ga0065711_1027796_pt1 | contig 45929 bp, 25 predicted proteins | sample Hoacrofraction12_FD_59098 | JGI IMG/M metagenome (GOLD analysis project Ga0065711, IMG submission 59098) | Hoatzin crop microbial communities from Cojedes, Venezuela - Epithelial fraction 12 v2 (version 2) | ecosystem: Host-associated > Birds > Digestive system > Esophagus > Crop | place... | reverse complement strand
CTCCTTCTCTGGAGATATTCAAGACCCGCCTGGACAAGGTCCTGTGCAGCTTGCTGTAGGTGACCCTGCTTCGGCAGGAGGGTTGGACTAGATGACCCACAGAGGTCCCTTCCACCCCCTACTATTCTGTCATTCTGTGATTCTGTGATCACAGTACCAGTCTGGCAGGGCACAGTTTAGGAGAAATGGCTGGCTGAAAGGAAAGCCTGGAAAGCCTAGAGCTTCTGTTAATGTGTGTCTTAAGATATTTCTCTCTGCATCTCTCAAGCCCCTCCCAAGCCAATGCCCCCCCCCCCAGCCTAGCAGCAGTCTTTCCCTTCTGATACCTCTTTCCTGTGGAGTCTGAGGAAGGGGAAATTCTGCTACTGCTCTGTGAATACCCTGGGTATTCTGAGAAAGGCTTTTATCAAATTTACTGGCAGCTAAGCATTACCTGGTTCAGGCAACTCCTGGAGGCTATGGGAGGTGACAGTTTAGAGAACAGCCATTTCTCTACTACCATGAGACTGTATCTTTTTCCTTCTCCAACAGGCAGAGGCAGGAATGTGGCACAGATCTTCTCCTTTCACTGTTGTTAAACTGTGACCAAGAATGCTACAACTGTAAAATCATCAGCTTAATCAATATTAACAGTAATTGAAAGAAAAATTTCTGCAGGTTAAAATAAGAAATGCTTTCACTTCAGATGAAGGCCAGCACTTCAACCATAAAGTTGATGTCAGTTGGTTGTTCACCATTTTGTCATATTTTAATTCTCTGTTGTAACTGGGTTATATTATTTTAAAAGAAAATAATAAACAAGAAGTTTCCCCTGTTCTTAGTGGAGAGTGTTTTGCTGTATGGCTCATGACATTTGAATGTACATACAGCCTACCTGAACAATAAGAGCCTTAACAGAGGAACTATGCGCAGTTCCTCACGAACCATTAGTAATGTTTTGGGTAACCAATACCTGAGCACTGTGTCATAAAGCATGTGCTGATTTTGACTCCTTGTAGACTGCATTATTTGGAAAAAAAAGGGTTTATGTAGGTGACCATGTCCATTAATTAAGCTATTCAACGCCAATTAGCTTTTTCTACAGAATACTTTATCTCATTACAGTTCTCCCAACACAAACAATAAAGCAAAGAAGCAAAAAAATACAAACCAAATCTCACTGTTCCCAGTGTCACGATGAGTTAATGCCCTGCTCACCAGAAAGTGAGCAGTGATGCTAACACTTCCAGTCAAGCATGCACTTTGCCTTCATCTAGCAGGGGGAAGCAACTCTGGTGTTCATTAGAGACACTTGTCACTGTCACAAGAGAATGGCAAGTCTTCACACTTCTCTGCCCACACCACAACAGCAATGGCCCACCATGGTCCTCATATTCCAGCAGCAAGAAGCTTTTGAACGTAACTTACCTTTGTAGGCAATCACAAGCCTGGCTACTGTGTTTGAAGCAGAGGCCAAAGCTGTGCTCTTGACTCAAACAGCACTGCCCATATGCTGAGAGTGTAGCACGTGTGAGGATTTCCAAGACTCAGGCCCAGCATAGCTGTTTCTCACACAGGATTGCACCCAGCCATGTGGAAGTGAGATATTACCACACACCAACTTGTTTTGCCATCTGGACACTGCTGGAAGCATTGTGCTTCTCATAAACAGACTGAGATCATCTTTCCTCTTTAGCTAGGTCATTGAACAGCTACCCAAGATATTGTGCCGTGTTATAACATGCACACTTCAATGCTTAACCACATCTAACCAATAGACTTCAAATTACAAAAATGACGGATCCCTAAATTTTAGGTTTCTTTCCTGAAACATGCCCCAAACTCACGTTCAATGCTACTTGGCAGTGTGAACCAGCACCAGGTCATTTACTCAACACTGATACTGATGGGCAGCTCTAAGAGAAACACCCAGACGTTCCTGATCATTTCTTGCCACCTTGCAGGACTCTGGCAGATGACTGTAATCCAAGGGAGGACTCGTAAAACCAGACAGAGGGAGAAATAAAGGCCAGATATGCTGGGGAGCCCATGAGACAAGAGAACAGGATGTTCCGCCAGTGACCCAGAAGCAACATACTCCTTTAGGAGACATTATATGTTTTTTTTGTTAGAGGGCAGGATCTGGATTAATGACAGACTTGATGGATATAAATAATAATGTTGCTATTTGGGAACCTGCATAGTCAAGAAAACTGATCCAAACAATCTGTGAGTGCTCATAAAAACTGATAGCCCCTGAACTGAAGCAATGTAGGACTTGGCAAGTTAGATCTCTAACTCTTTTGTCCGTAGCAGGTGTGGGTCCTAGCACACAGGTGGGACTCAGTGGCTGCCAGGGATGGAGCAAACCAAGAACTGGGTTCAAAACTGAACGTCACCAACAAACCTGAAAGAGAAAAATACTTATACGCCAAAGTGGTTTTAAATCAGGTGATTTCAAACCACTTGGTGACATCAAAAAAGACAGTTTGACACACAACTCCTCTCTTCCTCTGGTCTCTGAGGAAAAGCCTTTGTGTCTAGAGTGTTGTATTTTATCATATTGGATTCTGTAGCAGTGCAAAATTGCACGCCATGACCCCTCCCTTTATCCTGCCCTTCTTCCATAACCAGTGAAATTTTAACCTATAGGGATACACAGTGATTTAGAGATCAGATCTGCATAATCCTAGTTTTCTTCAGTGCATGGACCCAAAAGGAACAGTATTGTAGACATTGTTACTTTATCAGAGGTCCTAGGTGGAAGCCGGGAGTGCTGTGGAGCGCATAGCTGGAGGCAGATGAGGGGAAATAGGGCACGAATCCGTAGGAATTCACTATGCATTTGTTCTGCTGCTCATAGAGCAATGTGCTCACCTGAGACAACACTTGCAGTGAGCTCCAGCACCAGGTTCTGCTTTGCAACGATGGCAAGACCTAACAGCAGAATTTCCCTGTCATGTTTGAATGGTTAAACAGGTTTTCTTTCATAGACTAGGGGAAGTATGACAAGTATTATTATGATTAATGGGTGTTGTTATACTGCCTGTTTCCTAGATGTATTGTAGCTAATTTTAGCCAATGCACCAACTCCTTGTGCAGTCACATGAAAACACACCAGTCTATGCAGAGTGTGCACAGCTGCAAGCTGGGCAAGTGAGTTTTAGATGGCTGCAAAAGTGCCAAAGTGATTCTCTTTAAGCACTCTCTTCTGCCCTTCAGGTTGGTGTCAAAAGCTGTGGTCAGAGATTTGTCTCTAGATGCCTGTGTCAAAAGTTTTGCCCTTCCAGTTACTGATTCTGACTGGCTCTGCAGGATGATTTCAGGGTATCCTGAAAGCACTACCTTGGCCACTAGCTCTTCTTTGCCCCAAGCTGTGAAAGTACTGCTCAGGAACCTATAGTCGCCCATCCTCACCGAATTCATGTCCCGATGCTGTTGAGATCTGAATAATCAGGTTGTAACACTGAGGAAACTGTTGCAAGGCAGAGTCTCAGTGTTAATGACATGTCCATGCAGCACAAACACAGAATCTAGCACGGGCAGCATTTGCAGAAGCTGGGTTAGGCAACTCTACAGAGACCAAGATTACCATCCAGGGAGGGGAGCAGAAATAACAAGCGTCAGACATGCAGTCATTTTTGTCTGAGCCCTAAATCCTTCATTCGTTCCAAAGACAACTTCGTAGATGACTAAATGACAGGTTTGCTTTTGAAATGCAGCAATTACTGCTGATTTGAAAGAACAGTACCAAGATTGATAAGCTTGCCAACTGCTATTTAGCTGGCCTCTCAGGGAGATTGTAACACTGGCCTGGGGGAAAACCCATTTTTTCAGTACTAATGATTAGGCTGAGCTCCTGGGTGATGCTACGAAGGTTGTCTCCCAAGCATGCAACAGTGCTACAGTCACCAACAAACAGGATTTTCTGGATGATCTCTTCAGTGACCCTTGTAGCGGGATCTCATCAGCTGTGGACGACCCATGGCCACATCACTGTTTGTCACAGTCTGAGAAGGACAAGGCAAGATGACTGAAAACAAGGAATTTGAAAGGGGGGATGACTGCCTGGCTCTGTTTAATACCGAAAACCTCCGGCTTTGACATTCATTTTCCTACAGAATGTTCCTACACCATGTGTTGCTGTGTCTCTTGGCATGGTTCTTATGGATGCTCAGACCAAAACTGACCACTACAACCACCTAGTCTGAACGACCGCATAACCTGGGCAACAGGTTTAACCCACAACGTTGCCTCTGCTAAGCTGCTCCGGGCTGTCAGTCCTGTGGGGTGGGAGCATACCAGGACAGTCCTGAATGAATGGTGACTTCCTTCTCCAGCTGGTGTACATTGATGTGAGAAAGCAGTCAAACACAAGATTTCTCATGAAGTTAGAAATAGGATAACATAGCATATAGGTGCTGAGCAGTTGGCATGTGTTATTCTTTGTCTAAGTCCATATTTTACATCTTCTAGTAGTCTGGCCAGTTAAGGTGGGAGTCATCTCACCTGACGTCAGATGTACCCATCTGAGCTGGCCTTTATCATCGGTGAAGAGAAGTAGGTACTTGTAAGGCGTGAGTCATCTGGTCTCTTTTAGATGTCTGCATTGGGGTGAGATGACTCACACTCTTCCCATTGACTACAAGGGGAGTTCAAACCGCGAGCTCCGATAAAGACATTTATTTATATTGTAACATTTAAAGCTAGATGAGTTGAGCACTAGTCTTAATATCTTCAGGTGTGTCAGTGCCCCAGTCTTGCTCCTGATCCATCATTTCTAAATAAAAGAATATGTTTGCCCTGAGAATGATGTTTGTGGAAATGCCTCCTGTCCCTGGCATCTATCTAGGCAGCTTCTATCTTTTGCTGCTGTTTTACAGTCATGTCTATTATTTTTTACAGTCATGCCTATTATTTTTTAAATTATACTTGTCCAGCCACCTGCTACTCCTGATGAGCCACTGGGAGACCAAAAAAAGCAAGCAAGGAGTGGACACAGCAAAGAGAGAAGCTAAGACATACCACTAATTTTGCCAGCTGTATGAAATAAAGTAATTACCCAAAGGATTCTTTTTCACTCTAGTCTCTTTTATTTTTTTTTTTAAATAATATTTAGTTATGACAGGAATATGGACTTCTCCAACGGAATGACCTTAGTGGGCAGAGTCCCTTTAAATTAGATTTTTCTAATCGAATAACTAACTTCATCAAGCACTCAAAAATCAGTGCTTTGTATTAGACATGGACCCAAACCCATTAAGGCCTTATTATTCAAGCATGCACCTCTCTTAAGATTTTATCTCCACTCAAGGGTTTTTGTAGTAAAGTAGGTTTTGTTTTTGGGGTTGTTTTTTTTTTTTAATTAGCCCTTCTGCCCTGGAGACTTCCATTTGATTTTCCAGTATCCAGGGAAGTTTTTTTTTTAACTACTCAATCCTTGAACAGAAAATTTTGCCTCTTAGTTCTTCATTACCAGTGATACTAAAGCTTTGTGGAAGATATTCTGATAATGCAGAGACAGAAGTGAACAAAGGCAAAGCGACACTGCAAAGGGGTATTAGCTCTGACACTGGAATCTCATTCACCTAACTTGCTCCTAACGGACCAGTTAATAATTCACGGGGATGCAGTTCACATGTACACATGAGGTGGCATGAACGGCCCTTCGGTTCAGCAGAGCTGCCTGAGCCCAGTGCCCGTGAGTGTGTGGAGATTTATGAGCAGTGGTGTTGTATGTTTTTTTTCCCTTGACTTCATTCGGTTTCATATGGAGAACTGACCACTTGCTTAGCTGTTTCTGTGTGTGTCGTGGAGGACCCAGAAATGATTGTACAAAGAGTACAGTTATTGCACGAGGAGTGATCTGCATGCTTGCTGCCTTCCCATGTATGCTGAGTAACCTGTGACAGCTCACAACCCAGTGACGTGCAGTACCATGACTACGCAGGCATACGCCTCCCTCTCGCTGATGCTGTACCTATGCTACTTAATCATGGTGTATATCTCATTAATAGTATAACTAATGTACACATAATCAATGCATAGTTAATCAATATACGTGTATTCCATGGGCATAAGTATATATATCATGCATTATCTTATCCACTAGAAATATTACATACACCCATTCAGAAACTGTAATTTTGATAATGCAATAAGTGCATTGGAACTTCTTGTCCAAGGGACTCCTCAAAGCTAAGTCCATATGCTGGACCCAATTGCTACCAGCGACTGGTGAATCTGTATCATGAGCACCACCCTATAAGCACCCTGGTGAACTCAGAGCTGCTCAGAGCGGCTCATCCCAGCATGCCGTGATCAAGGCAGAGGTGCTGCAGCAGCCAGGGCTTCCAGCAGCAGAAGGGGTACAAGATTACTATCGCGTTTTCTATGATTTCCATCCTTTACACAATAAAACGGTGAACCAGCCTTGAGTGCCAGTACATCTCCATGGTCCAAAACAGTGTGGTGCTGAGCTGGGTCAAACAGACACACCCTCAGTAATTTTCATTTCTGGCAAGTAACTAATGCATCTGACTCCTTTCCTTTACCAAAGGTTTACATTTACATTATTCCTGCGCTTGGCTGGCAACTGCCAAAGTCTCCGTACCTCTCTGAAAAACCGGAGTGTGGAAACTAAGACCAAGAAGCTAAAGCTTTCAGCATGAGAGAAGCTCAGAAGCCAGTGTAAGTGAGTGGGAATGAGGCCTTTGGTGAAGTTTTACCACTGTTGTTTTCAAACTAGACATCGTCGCGTGGACAAAACTCAATGCAAATTGCCAGCAAGTTGCTTTCCGGAGTGCGAGGCAGTTTCAAGCAGCAACTTCCAAAGGCAACTCTTCTCCTTTTAGTGAAAAAAGAGCTCTGCAGCCTAAAAGTAGCCATTTAAATGTCTATGCAAATTATTTCATTCAGTGATCATTTTGCTCCTGCTGATGACTTCATCCATATCCTTCCAAAATCCCCTAAGCCTGGGAAATTCAAAGTTGTGCACTGTTTTGTGGAAAACCACAACAATAGCAGATGAAAAATGGAATATGTTGAAATAGTGTAAAAGAACTGAAATTGCCTGAAATGGCTGTCAGACAGGAAATTTTGCCTTGCTTTTGTGGTCCAGTAGGGTCATTTTCAAAGTTAATTGCTTCTTAGCTTAAGCTCATCAGAAGAAAGCCCCAGACCAGTACGGAGGGCTCTGAATTGTGATATTAATTTTCCTACTTACTCTGTACATTTTCATATTTAAATTGCGTTGCCACAGAATCCCTGATCCATCCTGTCAGGGCACTCCCAACAAAAGGAGACTTAGCGCAGAGCTTAGCACCATCCTATTCACCGCACGGGTTTGGAGATACGGATTTCTTCACTCTGTGCCACCAGCATGGGAGATAATTTCCCCTACAATTGCGTGTGCTTCTCTGTCTCGCACTTCTGCAGGGTACATGCAGCCTGGCCACACAAGCAGATGTCTTCACAGTGCTCCACATGGCCTTATTTCTCTTGCAGCTTTCTGATGGAACTCCAGGAGCCATGGCTGGGAAGAGGACAGTCATAGACCAGCTGCCATGTGCTTCAGCCTGATAGAGGGGTGTCCGTGCCTGCTGCTCGGGAGGAGACCTGGCCATCTCTTCCTTGGGTCTCAGTAGCCCGTCTGGCTTAGGTACACTACACTGAGCCTACGGCACTGCTCTTGAAATGCTTTCACAAGTAGCAGTAATCTGCAGCAAACCACCTGCTTTTTGGCCTGCCCCTATGCTTTTCTCCACAGGAGTGACCTGAATAAGCACCTTAGCCTTGAGATGGCAGCAGGCAGAGCAGGCAGAGTAGCATACAAGGAATACCAACTGAAGCGCTGGTCTTTGTGGCCAGGACAACCTTGCCTCATGGCCACCCTCTAGCCCTGACTACCCTGCAAGGACATGGACTTAGCATCTCCCACAGCTGGTGGTAGTCCCTGGCATACATGATACGCCAAGGCACATGGACAGCATGCGGTGTTCATAAGCAGTCAGGAGCTAGGCAGGACTGTACTTAGAGCCATTATTTAGCAGAGCAGACAAAACATTGGACAAAATGGGAGTTTTACCTGTGACCAATGGACAGCCTGCTGGCTCTGCGCCTTGGCCTGCAGCGTGACACCAGGTGTCATTGCCCCAGCTTCCTGCCTTGGTCTCCATGTCTTGCAGGTGGTGCTGGAGGCGAAACAGTCTGGAGAAGCCATGTGAAATGGGTGTTATTAAGACCTGTGAAGGATATGCGCTATAGGAGAGTGCGGGGAAGAACCTCTGTAGTGACAAGGTTTTCATAGCAGGTTTTTCTCTGCAGAGACTCCAAGTCCAGCACCGCAGGGGTTAAAAAAAAACTCGTTTTTTTGCAGATTGCATCAAGAACTGGTTGACAGCTGCTGCAAAACAACTCTGTATGGAGGCTCGCCTGTCACCCACAGGTGGGCACACCATCTCAGCTTGTGGTATGCTCCGTCCTCACAAAGCGGATACCTTTCTGTTCTCAATTTTTCCAAGGGTGCCAGGTTAGCAGTGGATTTTAACATGTTGCCTCATCTGAACCTGTGTGTTTCTGGTGAGTACAGTAGGCCAAGACATGCTAGCTCACGCTGTACTGGAAAGTAACTGGAAATCCCCAGAGCAGAGTGTCCCCAGTGCTTGTTCCAGCCTGTGCTGGGGGTTCCCAACCCCTCCGACCTGATACCTTCCCTGCTTTTCTGGGCGCTCCCAACCCTGGTCAAGTCCAATCAAGGCTGGTTATTGTCATAAATAACAGAACTTTCCCAACTTAAGGAGGACGTGGGGACACAGGTTTCAAAAATGTGAGCCAGGTATTTCATGTTCTCCATGTCCTGAAGCTGGCTGGCTGGCAACTTGATGAGTATGATGCTCTTAAAAAATATGTTCCATGAATGGCATTTTTAATACAGAAGACTTGCTTGGGACATCGCTAGATGACTGAAAGAGAAGTTTCACTTTGTAGCCAGACCATGGTTAAGAGCATGCAAAACATGCCAGATATACTAGGTATTAAAAACAAATACCTAGCTCTTATGAACTATTTAGATAATTAACACATCTAACAGGACCTCAGGAAATAGGACTGCCTCAGGCCTTTAGTAGCCATCTAGTCAGTCCTTCTGCTCCAAGGCAGAATCAATTAGATGTAAGCTATTTTTGACAGGCATTTTCCTACTCTGCTCGCAGAAACCTTCTGTGACAGAGATTCAATAAGCACCCCAGGCAATCTCCTCCAGTGTCTCATAATGCATAGAGTTAGGAAACTTAACTTTCTGGTCTAAGTTTCCCTTGCTGCAGTTGAAGTTCATTTCTTGCCCTGCTTGTGATGGAAAGACTATTCCTTCCACATCAGCAGCAGCATCTTTGAGGGCTGCAGTCCTTGTTCTTTTCAATCTTCTGTTTTGCTTTCTCATCTCACTGAGTACTGTCCAGTGGTACAGTCTTTTCTCACCGATGGTGTTATCTAGACACCCCTCCCCTCCTGGGTCATTGTTTTCCCCTGAACTACTGAAATACCGAATCAATTGGTTTTTTTCGGTGTGCTGTTAGATGCCAAATACAGGACTCCAGCAGCTCTGTGGTGCTCACAGTGTCTAATATATGACACTCACTTATCTGTATGAATCAAGTGTCTCCCTTTTTTCACTGCAGCATGGTATTGTTCATGCAGGTTAAATCAGGAACCATCACTCTTCGGTCTTTCTGCAGAGCTTGTGGTGGGTGGGAAGACCAAGAGCAGCTACAGAAGTAAAATGGCTTGTGCAGTCACCCTCCAGATCAGAGGCAGGCGTGAGAACAGGCAATAGGAGGTTGCTTTTAGAGAACTGTGTGAAAAGCAGGGAAAGGACATGGGAATGCAGGTAGCAGGGGTTCAGAGGAAAGCCCACAGGCTGTCTGGAGCAGTTCTCATTGTTGGAGCTGCAGCCAGTTCCCAAACCAGTCTCCTGCATCCCAGCCCAAACCGGAGCTTCCACTGTTTGCTCCAGACAAAACCAAAGCAGCTATTTCAGTGTTTGCAGCCTTGAGCAGTCCATGAGGTGGTGAAGGCTGTAGAATGTCACGCTAAATCAGGAACTTGGCTCATGGAGAGACACACCTGGAGTCCTCCATGCTGGAGTGGGGTTCAGAAGTGAAACCAGCCAGCCAAGCAAACACCACCATGCCGCTGGGGCATGTCAGCCCTCACTCACATGTCTCCTCTGCACTGTCGCGTGACACGAGTCTGAGCACAGCCACCTCCATCCCTTGCTGACACAGTGCTAGGTCGGTAGGCGCAGCGCTGAACTCCGCGAGGCCACAGCGATGCAATGGCAGTGCTGGCACAGGGTCAGTGCGCAGGAAGGACGCTGACACACGCAAGGGTGGCGGCACGGGGATGAGAAAGCAGGACCCAGAAAGCTCTGAGCGTATTGGTCCCTCATTACCAATTTCCATTTGCATTGAGAAGGCAACTGGTTTTTCTAATCGTTGCCAACACAGGGCATATTTTGTGACTCTTTCCTTCTCCTTTCACGCAGCAAGGAGTAGTCCAGCCAAATAAGCTGCTCTCATTGAAAGCCAGACCACTTGGAAATGAGAAGGTCTGGGTTTGAAGAAAGCCACCTTTTATTTTCCCTTAATACCCTATTGCATGGCAGGCTCTGACAACGCTCAGTCCTATGTGCACATCATCTGTGTCTGGAGGGAAGGTGTACCCTGGTGAAAAGACGCGCAAGGCCGTCATCTCGGCTGCAGAGAAACAAAAGCTCCGGGAGGCACTGCTGTCGGCAGCGGAGGGGCCGTGGGGCCTTGCAGCTGTCAGGGTTTGACTGGGGTTTTGTTGTCTGTTTTGTTGCGGGTCTGCAGCGACGAGCCAGCTCCTGCGCCCCAGCAGGGTTAATTATTCATGAACATTCCACTGAGACCGGGACGTGTCGAAAAATGATTAAGCCGAACACTCGCCGTCTGCGCTGCTCGGATGTTGTGGCAGTTGTTCTCACTGATCGCTGGGAGAGCAGGATACAGTCCTTATTAAAATAGGTAGACTACCTAATTGCCTCCTCTGGGAAGAAGAGGCCCTTTCAAAAGCCTCATCTCTTTGGAAAATAGCACACCCAAAATAACTATGTCTATCTATAGAAATACATACATTGGTATTTACATGACTGTAATTAATGCATAGGCACTAGCATGCACACACAGGCATTCTAGAAAGGTGATAAGAATATCTCGAGTATCTTCTGCACAGTGCAAGACAGTGGACAGGCCATTGAGATGGTGGTAGGGGGATCTCACCCGGTGTCACAAAGAAGACAGCTCAGTACAGATGTGCAAGGGCAGAAAGCCAGGTAGCTGGTCCCCTTGTGCACGGGGCTGTGACAGATAGCCCCTGCCTTGCTGCCCCCTTTGCTACATCACTGTGCCATAGACCTTCTCCCAGTCTGTGGTCCCACTGGCCAGCACCTTTGGGCAGGGACAGGAGAGAGGCTGCTGGTTCTATATTTGCACTATTTCACGGTATTTGCAGTCTAAAAAAGCAGGATCCCAGTTTACCATGTGTCTTGGAGCACTGTTATCAGTACTTTGCCCACGGGGCCATATTTCTGGGGAGGGCCTTGACTGGTGAGAGGTGTGTCCAACCCTCCTAGAGACATGGAACAGGGTAAGGATGGATGGGAAGGGGACATTGACTCAGAAACTATTTTCTGTTGTGCAGTAAGTGCTGACAACAGAGGCTTCAATATGTAACAGAGATGTATGTTGTGAGTCCGTCACTGTTTTGTTATACAAACAGCAAATTTTGCTTCACTGGACTATAGGTCTCTCCACTTCCGGAATTAATGCAGCTCCCGTTCTGATGGCTGCACACAGCTTTTCTTCTGCTACTAAAAAGAGAATGGTGGAGGGGGCACTACAGCCATTTCTGGTCCCCCCTTTAAACCTGTTCTTGTACAAATTTGCCTAGTTGAGCTAAACTTTGGACACTCACATCCTTTGGGAGTGAAGTAATGTATTAGAATCACAGAATCATAGAAACATAGATTGGAAAAGACCTCTAAGATCTTCAGGTCCAACTATCAATCCAACACTGCCATGCCTACTAAACCATATCCTGAAGTGCCACATCTACACATTCTCTGAACACCTCCAGGGATGGGGACTCCACAACCTCCCTGGGCAGCCTGTTCCAATGCCTGACCACTCTCTCGGTAAAGAAATTTTTCCTATTATCTAACCTAAACTTCCCCTGATGCAACTTGAGGCCATTTCCTTTTGTCCTATTGCTAGTTACCTGGGAGAAGAGACCAACACCTGCCTCACTACACCCTCCTTTCAGGTAGCTGTAGAGAGCAATAAGGTCCCCCCTCAGCCTCCTCTTCTCCAGACTAGACAGCCCCAGCTCCCTCAGTGGCTCCTCATGAGACTTGTTCTCCAGACCCCTCACCAGCCTCGTTGCCCTTCTCTGGACATGCTCCAGCCCCTCAGTGTCCTGCTTGTAGTGAGGGGCCCAAAACTGAACACAGTGCTCGAGGTGCGGCCTCACCAGTGCTGAGTACAGGGGCACGATCACCTCCCTACTCCTGCTGGCCACACCATTCCTGATACAAGCCACGATGCCGTTGGCCTTCTTGGCCACCTGGGCACACTGCTGGCTCATGTTCAGCCGGCTGTCAACCAACACCCCAAGATCTTTTTCCGCTGGGCAGCTCTCTAGCCACTCCTCCCCAAGCCTGTAGCGTTGCACGAGGTTGTTGTGACTGAAGTGCAGGGCCCGGCATTTGGCCTTGTTGAACCTCATACAGTTGGCCTCGGCCCATCGATCCAGCCTGTCCAGATCCCTCTGCAGAGCTTTCCTACCCTCGAGAGGATTGACGCTCACACCCAACTTTTTCCCTCTGCAAACTTACTGAGGGAGCACTCCATCCCCTCATCCAGATCATTGATAAAGATGTTAAACAAGACCGGACCCAAAACTGAGCCCTGGGGGACACCACTTGTGACCAGCCACCAGCTGGATTTAACTCCATTCACCACCACTCTCTGTGCTTGGCCATTCAGCCAGTTCTTTATGCAGTGAAGAGTACAACCATCCAAACCATGGGCAGCTAGTTTCTCCAGGAGGATGCTGTGGGGAACAGTGTCAAAGGCCTTACTAAAGTCCAGGTAGACAACATCCACAGCCTTTCCTTCACCCACTAGGTGGGTCACCTCATCATAGAAGGAGATCAGGTTAGTCAAGCAGGACCTGCCTTTCATGAACCCATGCTGTCTGTGCCTGATCCCCTGGTTGTCCTTCACATGCCCGGTGAGCACACTCAGGATGAATCACTCCATAATCTTGCTGGGCACTGGGGTCACGCTGACAGGCCTGTAGTTCCCAGTATTCTCCTTCCGGGCCTTCTTGTAGATGGGTGTTACACTGGTGATCCTCCAGTTATCAGGGAACTCCCCTGTTAGCAGGACTGCTGATAGATGATGGAGAGTGGCTTGGCCAGCTCCTCCACCAGTTCCCTCAGCACTCTTGGGTGGATCCCATCCGGCCCCATAGACTTGTAAGTGTCCAGGTGACATAGCATGTCGTTAACTGCTTCCTTCTAGACTATGTGAGGTTTATTCTGCTCTCCTTCCCTATCTTCCAGCACTGGGGGCTGACTACTCTGGGAATAACCAGTCTGACTATTAAAGACTGAGGCAAAGAAGGCATTAAGTACATCAGCCTTTTCCTCATCCTTGTTGGCAATATTCCCCCCCACATCCAATAAGGGATGGAGACTCTGCTTGGCCGCCTTTTTTTGTTGATGTATTATTCCACCATTTCAGTATATTTTGGGTGAAGAAACACCTTTCACTTATTTGAACCTGCCTCCTACTAGTTGTGTTTAACGGCCCTTACCTCCAGTATCAGAGGAAAAAGTGAAAACCTTTTTCCTGTTCTCCACCTTCTCATCACTCATGGCTTTATAGACCTTCAGTATCCCCCTCTGCACTTTCTGTTTTGCAGAAAAAAGAGTTCCAGAAACATTTATCAATGTTAAGTTTTATCCGCCATTATATTGCCCATTCCCCTTGCAACTCTTTGCATTTGGCTTTCATTTACACCTATTAACTTTAACTTTCAGAGCTGAGGAACTGGCATGTCCTGGAGCCCCAGCTCAAGTACACCACAAGTGAGAGTCCTTCTGCCGTGTTGGAAAGCCCCTTCAAGGCAGGTGGCCTCGGATCTGATTTACAATGTTCCCAAGATGAGCTTAATTTATAACTCTCCTGAACAGAAATTCCTAGATTTCAAAGCAGCTAGCCCCAGTCTGTTGGCTGAGCCTCATGCCTTAAAACAGAGGACCCACTCCCAGTAGCTGATGCCTTTGGGAGACGTGCAGGGCATTGGTCAGCATAATTGGAAGCATGTTCTGCTCTGATGTAGTGTGGGGATAGGGCTGTGTGAGACTGCCTTATTCCAGTTTTCAGAGGAAAGAGGCCACTTTCTGCACTGCCACCAGTCCGTGGTGTTTAAAAGCCTTAAAACGCTGGTAGCAAAGGGCAGCTGCCTGTGGGTTAGGTACAAAAGTAATACGCTGTGACCTGGAATGCAGTCCTTTGTTGCTAGGTTTACAGCGTCGTGTGCCACCACAGCAAAAGGAATTTGTGAAAGCCTATCAATGAAATGTTTTTTAAAAAAATGGGGCACCTCCACTTAACTGAGCCTTTTCTTCTCTCTGCTGTAGACATACCCCTGACGTGCCCAAAAGATGGGTGAATGAAGTAAATGCTGAGCTGTGAATTTCTAAGCCACCCAGTCTGCTACTAATTACCATGATTAAATATTGACACAGTGACTGCACACAGGGCTCCCAGGCAGAGATCAGTACCCCTCCATGGCGGCAGCAGAGAAACCCAGACAAATAAATAATTCCCTGAGCACTTGCACTGCAAGACCCCAATCCATGCTACAGTTCATATCCCCTGGGGACTGCCAGCACGTGTGAAAGCTTGCACAGCTCTAGCAAGGGGCTGGTGGGGATCAGGAGGTTTCTGGTCCAAAGTCGTTGCCTTTGGGATCCCCCTTGCTGCTGTCTCCAGCAGCTGGTAGGGTGAACAGGATGAGGCAGCACAGTGGGATCTGCTTCTCGGTGGCTGAGAAAGGTTGTTACTCAGAAGGACAGTAGGGTCCTGCTCCTCTGGCTGCCACGGAATCACAGAATGGTAGAGGCTGGAAGGGACCTCAGGGGTTCATCTAGTCCAACCCCCCTGCCGAAGCAGGGTCACCTACAGCAGGCTGCATAGGACCTTGTCCAGCCGGGTTTTGAATATCTCCAGAGAAGGAGAATTCATAACTTCCCTGGGCAGCCTGTTCCAGGGCTCTGTCACCCTCAAAGCAAGTAAGTTCTTCCTCATGTTCGGCTGGAACTTCCTGTGCCTCAGTTTGTGCCCATTGCCCCTTGTCCTGTCGCTGGGCACCACTGTAAAGAGTCTGGCCCCATCCTCCTGACACCCACCCTTGAGATATTTATAAGCATTTATAAGGTCCCCTCTCAGCCCTCTCTTCTTCAGGCTAAACAAGCCCAGCTCCCTCAGCCTTTCCTCGTAGGAGAGATGTTCCAGTCCCCTCACCTTCCTCGTAGCCCTCCTCTGGACTCTCTCCAGTAGCTCCTCATCTTTCTTGAATTGGGGAGCCCAGAACTGGAATTCCAACCCCAGGGCATCCTCGGGGAAGCTCACAGACTGACCGCACAACCCCTCTTGGCTGCCTCCCTATACACCTGCACAGACTGGCAAGCCTGGTAACTGGGTCCCTGTGCATGCTCCCTCGAGCATCTGATACCCTGCTCTGTCGGGGGTCCCAGGTAAGACATTGGGATGAAAGCATCTAAGGATACGCTTGAGATTGCCCCTATACAGAAAATCAGTTAATCATGTGCCTGGAGTTTAGAGTGTGCTGCGCGGGGGTGCACAAACTCACCCGATGTGGGAAGATTTTTGCCCAAGAAAGACTCGCCGCCAGAACGGGGAAGGGAAGCCTCTGGAGGCTGTAGCTCTTTCTCCCCTCCTCTTCCCCAGCACTGCTGGTTAACGTGCTGGGCTGTGTGCCAGGGGAGCAGATGTATTTCTGCATGGTTTCTCCTCCCCATATTGTGGCTGTGTCCAGCACTGATTTTGCCCGTGGTCATTTTTCAATACAGCAGCTGACTTGGTCACAAGTGAAAGATAAAATATGATCCCTTGCAATTGCAAACTGCCCAAAGCCATCTGCAGTCCTGAGCTCCTTCTCCTCTGCGAACAAGGAGCATTATCTGCAAAGGTCTCCTGTACATCGTGTGTCCACCAGCCAAAACCCCATTGCTTCTTCATCGGATCTTCCCTCTTCATCTCTTCAAACAATATTTGGCAGCCACAGAATCATAGAATCATAGAATGGTAAGGATTGGAAGGGACCTTAAAGATCATCTGGTTCCAAGCCCCCTGCCATGAGCAGGGAGGATGAATCTGCGGCAGGCTAGTACTCTTTAAGCAGCAGAATATTCACGTTCTTGGCTTGACCCTGCTCCCATGCTAAGGTTTTTTATGAATGCTGCCTGTTACTTGTGTTAAGAACAGCCACTACTCGTAATCTGAAGCTCTAAAGAGCCTCTGCTTTGTGGGTGATCTTTCCTGTACCAACACGAGGCAGAAAAGTGCTTTCCAGGAGAAATACTTGGTTTCAAAAGTGATGATAGAAGAGGTAGCGTTTGAGATTACGTTTGAAGGAAAACACCGAAGAAACCAGGTTGCATATTAATACGAATTTTTGCAGAGCACCAATTTCTTCGCTCCCTTGGCTTCGCACAGCAGCGTCCAGCGGCTTTGCCCCTGCAGGTTGAAGGCCTGCAGCTGTGGTAGCTGAGGGGGCTGGATGGGATCACCCCAGCTCTGGCTGCCCTCCTCACTCCCCTGGGAATGGCCAGGATGAGGAGAAAAAGAGAAGAAGTTCTGCTGCAGCTCCTTTCCTCAAGGGAGGTCAGAAGCTGCAAAGACAGATGGAGGCAAGGGGTCAGAAAGAGGACCAAGGAATTCGCTCGTGGTGGTTTCTTATGCCCTTTCAGTGTAACCTATGCTGGAGATAGGCCATGTTAGGAGCTAGTGGCAGCCCTGAAAGGCACTCACAATACCTCCTTATTTGGGATGGGGAGAAGAGAAGATAGACACAATGTATTTGTTATCCACCCCAGACATAATCAACAAGCTGTTAATTATTGGGTTGTAGCATATACAGCTGTAGCATACACGGCTTATATGGGGAACCGTCGTTTAACAAAATATCAAGGAAGATATTGCTTTGGCTTGTGGTTTGCCTGTGCTTTAGTATGAGCCTGGTACCTTTCCAGTTAACCAGAGCTGAGCTTCTCTTCTTGGGGAGAAACCTGATGACCCGCTCCAGGTTTGCGGATGGGTTAGGAGTGGGGGTGAGGGAAGATGGGTCTTGGTCCCCTCCACCTCAGACTTGTCCCCTGGCTCCAGGGGAGCTGCTGGGGCTGTGGGGGTTGTTCTAACCCAGATGTAGGTCTCACACGTCTGGCCTGATTTGGGTTTTTTTAGCAGCTGAGAGCTGCTGGGTGGCCAGCAGTAGAAGAGCTTATCCTATGGGAATGATGGGGATGGCCATGTGGGAATTTGTATGGAGGGAAATGCACTTTGTCCTGAATTCTCCAGGTCCTTTCGTGACCTTGAGACCACCAAAAGGAGCTTCAATTCAGTTCTTGCACTTTTAATGATACCTTAGTATTTGTTAATTAACGCAGTTGTGAATTCACGTACTTAAACATTTGTTGTTGTTCATGTGTAACCTCCACCTGCAGTTCAAGGTTAGCCCCAACTCAGGACAAACATCTTTGTCCATAAACAAGCAGCAGTGAAGCACGTACGGGAGGACTGACAGACGGTCATCTTAGGCAGTCATTTGACTCACATTTCTTTCAGCAGTGACTTCTTCCCTTGCTATTCATTGCCCCTTAGAAACATGTCCTTCTCCGATCAGTTCCTGATTTGGGGCCAAAAGGTGAACGAGCCTGGGGTAGAAATAACCTCCTCTGTATGGGAGGTTGTTTTTAATACAAATCTAGTTGTGGGTCTTGACAAATAGTCTCACTGGTACAACTGAGCTAGCAGGGCTGGAAACAAACAAATTGCCAAACGCAGAACGAAGTCTCGTTTGAGCTAGACTGCCTCCAAAAACGTGCATGCCATCCAGGTACCATCATCTGCTACTGCTGCTGTGCACGCAGGGCTGCCCATTGCGCACACTCTTCAAAACATGTTTTGGCAGTGCAGTGGTATATGCACTCTAAATACTGAAAAACAGCAACTGCCATACATCTACTGAAGAGATGAATGCGTAACGGAGAAGGCAGCAGTTCAAATGCTAGGCCCAAGCCTCACTGCTGTTGGATCCCCAGTGGCTCTTTTCCCTGGTTCCCATTTTCTCTAGCTGTATTTCTGTTACATTTATTAAAATGCATAACAAAGAAATCCTACCCTTATTTATGCAAATCTATAGCCAGAACTGTAATTATTGAAAAAATAGCATGGACTTAAGTACAACTGATCTGAATTTTCTGACAATGCACCCAGATTTTACTCTCTTCTTAAGAATAGCTAAATATTTTGTTGTAACTGATACCTCTACAAATCAAGTACCTTCCATCCACCTGCATTTTTTCACCCTTGTTTCAAATCACCTTGCTCTCCTCCTTTACAGCAGAGAAACTTCGAAGGCTTAAATTCAGCCCGTAAAAACTGTTCGTGGGCTGGCACAGGGTGTGAGCTGAGACAAATGTTGTCGCGGGCTATCTGTCACTTCAGAAGCCATCAGTCCAACAAAGCCAGAAGCTGGTGTTACGTTAAGGCATCTATGGCACGTCTGCTCCTATAAATACATCACTTACAGCTGAGACCTCTCCAGGTTGTCAAGGGGCAGGTTTGTATTTGTGGCACCCATTGAATAAAAAGAGGGAAAATTAATTTCCTGTTTTGAAATGAGTCTCAATTTTATCAGAGGGAAAACTACATCACAAAGCTGACTAGCTGCCTGCAGTTTAACATACACAGCGTTCCTATTTAGCCGTTAAGGAGATTATTCTCTGCTGGATGGATGCGTCATTCCTGTTAGTGTTAATGATAGCCCCACATACGCCGTGACAGAATAAATGCCAAACTACGTGAAACCTTTACTCCCTAAAGGGAAATGCAACTCCTTCAAGTGATGTAGGAATCTGCCAGCAAAGTGATGGGAGCCCGGGAAGAGTAGAGAGAGCTTCTAGTGAGGTTGAGGTGTAGGGCTGTTGCTTTGCCAGCTTTGGCAGCAAAGTCAACCGAAGACGTTCCTACCCATCCTGTCCCCATCCCTGTCCCCTTGTGCTGTTGTCCCCTGCTCCCTGAACTGAAGCAACTGTAAATGAGCTGCTAACACGATGGAGGTTTAAAACAGCCCTTTAGAAGAAACCAGAAACCTGATTGCCCTCATTGGGTTTTAACCCAGCTCGTTTCACAATGCGGTTCTGCAGATAGTTGTACCAGAGACACCGGGAGCAGCAAACCATGGCTGGAGGCCAGGAATGAGCGATGAGAGCAGAGGTGGGGAGAAAACTTCCTATGGTGGTGTAAGAGGGAGCAGGGGAGGTGGAGGACGTGGAGTCACACCAGGGTGCCTGCCTTGGCACGCAGCGCGTGTCTGTGCCACCTCCGCACAGTGACACTGCCTCGCTGAGCTGCAGGTGAGCTCTGCCTCTGCAGCAGCTTGCCCAGCTGATGGCTCCGGCAGGGTTTGGGGAGCGTGTGGCTTCTCGCCCGAGCCTTTGCCCGGGCTTTGCGACAGGCTGTCCAGTCCTCCTGGGTCAGAGCCAGGTCGTTCAAGGTGCATCGTCGTCGCCTGCCCTCCGAGGCACCTCTGGTGGTCACGTACACTTGCCAGGGCAGCATGACAGGGGACTCCATGACCCAGCAAATCCTGAAGACAGAAGGAAAAGGCTTTTCCAGAGCATCTGTAGGACTTCTCTAGGCAGCCATAAAGCAGTTGGTTAGATGGACAAAAAGAGCAGGAGCTGGATGAAAATCAGCTTTCAGACCCACTGATTAAGCTGAAGAGGAGAGTGGGATTTTGCTCTTTTATGAGGCTCTTGTAACTGCTGAGCTGTGTCAGAAAAATCAGCTTTAGCCATGTGCTGCCTTTTCACACAGATGTCACATCTTAGCAAGTTTATCAGTAAACAAACCCCGCGGCACTACTTAATACCCTGAGTGCTAACTTGACAGGGGGTCAGAGCCACTGCAGAGGAACTAAGCTCATCCTGCCCAGTGTATTCCCAGGGGATGCACACCCAGTGGATGTCCCCAGTAACAACCCACGTGCAGACCTGGGATACTTCCACTCCATGTGCTTTGCCACCAAACATGTATTTCTTTAAGAAATAAAGATGGTATTTGCATTTCTAAGGTAACCCTCACTTCGTGACTGCAAGAATACGTCCTGTGGCATCGAAGGAATGCAGTCACAGCAGAGGAACGAAACTAAACCAGGCGTTTGCTGCTTCCACATAGAACCAGTCACTGGATCAAGTTGTTTCGTCCCCACAGAGTTTTCTTCTGTGAGTGAGTCAGGCCTAACTTACATGGCGTCTCTCATATGGTACCAACAGGGTATGAAAGAGGAAATAGCCAGGAGGGTCCACACTGCACGTCTGGCAGGTCAAACTCTGCAAGCCCTGTTTGGCTTCCCATGTTCTCCTGCTTCTCAGGGACTGCCGGGGACTTTGCAAAGTCCTAATGTGTTGCTCTGGCCAAGACAGCTCCACACGCAATGTTGCTGCTTGCTGGTTGCAGGCAGTGGCTCCTGACGATGTGTTTGACCTGCTCTTCTGGCTGGCTGTGGCTCGGTGAGCCCTATGCCTGCTCTGCCAGCCTGTGTTGGCTACAGCTTGCAGTAGCAGCAACTGCAGCTGAGACAGGGGAAGAGGACAGAAGAGAGAGGAGAGACCTCATAGAAGCCTTTCAGTACCTGAAGGGGCCTACAAGAAAGTTGGAGAGGGACTTTTTACAAGGGCATGTAGTGATAGGACAAGGGGTAATGGCTTCAAACTGAAAGAGGGCAGATTTAGATTAGACAGAAGAAAGAAATTCCTTACTGTGAAGGTGGTGAGGCACTGGAACCTGTTGCCCAGAGAATCTGTGGATGCCCCCTCCATGGAAGAGTTCAAAGCTGGGTTGGATGGGGCTTGGAGCAACATGGTCTAGTGGAAGGTGTCCCTGTCCATGGCAGAGGGGCTGGAACTAGATGATCTAGAAGTTCCCTTTCAACCCAAACCATTCTGTGATTCTATGACAGAGGGTCTTTCAAAGGACACTTCATGGAGAAATGCCCGCCTTAACTAGGAGGGGCTGTGCTGTTCGTCAGGGAGTCCTGGAACTGTGACCAGTTCCTGAGGCTGACAGTGGAGGTGACAGGAGAGCACGCAACTCTGAGAGCGTGGTTGTCCATTCAGAAGCATGTGGCCACCACTGCCATGAAACCCACAGGCCCAGCTATGAATGGCCAGTGCTGGCCAAATTCATCTGTGCAGGCTGGCTGCTGACAGGTGAGCAATGGTTGTGTACTCTGCTGCTGCCATATGTTGTGAGACTCACTGGTCACCAGCAGGACTGGTTACTGATGGTTACGACTGCACAGGAGCACCATGGGGCACCCCCATTCCTCTTCGCTGCACTCTGCACTCTCCCTCAGTGCTCACCTACACAAACAGCAATATTTTCCTTGCGCTCTAGCATAATTTTAACCAGGCAAAACAAGCTCTGTCTGGAAGTGTTCAGGCTGCTTGAGATGTTTCAGGAATTCTCATCTGTTTTCTTTGATGTGAAAAACTTGTTTTCCAGCATAGCTAATATGGACATTGGTGACATCAGCAGTCTTCCCCTTCTCCTTGGAAGCTCTTCTCTGTTATCCTGGCTACTGAATCATTTTATGGGATATTGGGACTGCAGATTGACACTTCTTTAAGCACTGCTGCCGGGTAAGAATGGCGCATGCATTTTGAGGAACGAAGCGTAAGTAACAGGCGCTGACTAGAAGCTTTACTCGGCCGAGCAGCAGCTGCAAAGGCAAAGGAGAGCAGAGGTTCAGGGACCTGCAAGACCACATGAGCTGCCCATCAGACGCGCTGGCTTCAGTGGTAGGAGTCAGAAACCTGTGCTTCACATCTTCTGTGTAATTCGCTTGCATGTCTAAACGTCCGACAAAACTGCACGTGCCAGGCCACTGCAGGTGACTGAACGGCAGCACTCTCACTTCGCTTTGGTTGTAATAACTCTTCACTTCATCGTCCCATTAATTCTCTGGCCTCGGCCTGGGTGAGCACAGGGACCTGCGGGCCTGGGCAGGTCCTTGTCTACGGGCAAGGCTTGCCATACATTGTACAAACAACCCTGCCGCAGGGCCACTGGGAGGACAGAAACTTTGCTAGGAAGGAAAACATGATTTTCATTGTTCTGAAAGAACAGTTGGTGGTGAAAGCACCAGCAGTGTGCTAACATGTACAAGCCTGTGAATCATGCACAAGGACGTGGTGACAAGCTGTGCCAAGGGTACAGGGGACTTCAGCCACGGAGCCGCAGAAGGGCCTCACACAGCAGCAAATGGCCCTTGCCTGTCCGGTGTGCGGGCCGGCACCGTGGCAGCAAGCTGCTGCTTAGTCACCAGGGTTTTGGGTCCTGCCAATGCTCTTTTTGCAAAGGCAGAAGAAGCCGAGTGGCAGGGCAGGGGGCCAGGGGCAGGCTGCAGCTCCTGGAGCCCACAATGGCTAGTGCAGGACCAGGCGCAGAGCACTTTGCCAGGGGATGGAGGGTGAGGAGGAAGAAGAGGTGCAGTGATTGTCTCTCAGAGGCACTTGCTACAGCCATGTTTGCCTGCTTATTTTTCCATCAGATGCTGCTACGTCTCCACATCCATTTCTGTTGCCTGCTCTGGCTGAGCCAGGCTGCCCTCAGCTGTCACAAAGCCTTCTTCAGTCCCATCACAGATCAAACCGATCCCCTTCTTCACCAGTTCCTTCCTATGATGCCCTCTTCCTGATCTCCGTCCTCTTGTATGTCCTCTTTGCCATTCCCTTTCCTTGTCTCAGGTATGGTGCCAGCTCCTGAGCGACAGTTCACTTTGCGGTGGGGTCTGTGACCTCCCAGACGCCTCCTCCTTGGCCCCTTCCCTTTGCCTCGAGCTGCAGCCTGCTAGCCCGAGGTCCGCTGGGGCTGACTGTGCCAGCATCTCCCCCGCGAAGCAAGAGAAGTAACAAGCTGCTGTTCGTTGCTTGGTTTCCACAGTAACAAAGATGGCTTTTTTCTCCTCCAAAAAAAAAACCCCACCCCAGTTTTGAGGTGCTATCTCCACCACTTCTTGTGCATTTCTGAAGACCCCAGAGATGATAATTTTACCCCTAGTTTCCCTCCTGAGCTCTTCCGTGCGCTGACGCGTGAAAGCAGGTTCCCAAGTCTGGTGGTATGCGCCATTGCTGATCTGCTGCTGCGCTGCAATCTATCTTTAACCAGGGATGCTACACAGGGCCAGTTAACTAATTAACTGCTTGTGTGTGCTTGGGAGGGTGCAGGGAGTGCTGACGAAGCCCGGCTAGCGATCCCACGACTGATTCTGCAGGTAGTGTCCTCCCTCTTTTTGGATGACACGACAAAGAAAGTCCACGTTGACAAAGGCCAAAGGAATTTAGCTAGAGCCTTGCTGTGGTGGTTCCCTGAAAGGTGCCTCCTGCTAGCTAGCAGAGCTGGAAAAACATGCACCCGTGCGCTGGGACTAGGGGGAAGGAAGTCCTGCCGCGCCGTTTGAGAGGCCTCAGCAAGCATTGCATTATCTGACTTTACCTCTTCAGCTCATGGCTTGCTGCGTCCATAAAACTGTCTTGCCCTCAGGCTGAGACATTTCACGGAAGTGAAAAAGGGTCTGTGCTTCGTAATTTAGGTTTTGCATAAATAATTTCATTGCAGTCTGCTACGCTGACTTCAAAAAGCTCAAGAAGGCTCAAAACCAGAGCTGAATTCATCGAGGTTAAGGCATGCGCTTTCCGTAGCCAGCGGCACATGGAGGAGAGGCTGGCATCGTGGCTGACCACCCTAGGCGCTGCAGCCCGGATAGCTGGGTGACCCACCAGCAGCCTTTGTCGTGAGATGTAAGCGGGGCACAAACTCAGATGCTTGGCTCCCACAGCTCTGCGCTGCCACTCCCCATTGCTGCCGCATGACTCACAGGCAGTTCAACACCTTCCCCGACAAAGGTCTTGCAGAAACAAAAAGAAATACAGCAAACAAGAAGTGATAGAATAACAATAATAAAAAAAAAACTTCAAGAAAAGCCAACATAAAAATTTCCTGACTTTTACTAACCGAAAGGGACAGCATGATAGGATAAAAACTGGCACTGATTTTTGTGTGTGAATTGCTGCATTTCTAGTACAACACGTCCTCATGAACAAAGCCTGCAAGTCTCAGTTCTACTTAAACGCCTTTGCTGAAGCTGAGCGTACAGTCCTTAAGGATGCAGAGGAAAATGGAGAGCCGTGCTTGGAAGGTGGACAGCTAAACAACAGGGAAAAGGGCAGCCACACTCCTGGGCATACTGACCAGGAGAAAAACGGGAGAAAGAGGTGTATTTTGCCAACTGCACTCCCAGTTCTTTAGCCTGCAGCTGTAGCTGGGGAGAGGGCAAGCAGTACGTAGGGCGAATGCAAGCTCACATTCACTCAATGTAACTCATTTTCTCGTTACTGAGAAATGTAACGCATGCAGCGACAGTGTCCTGCGGGCAAACGCAGCGCTGGTTTCGGGTCTCCCCACCGGGGCTGCTCGCTGCAAGGCTGAGCGTTTCCAGGGGCTGGCAGCAGGAATCCGGGTCTTGGTTTGGGGGCCCCTGGATTGCTAGCAAATGCAGGGTAGAACTCACCACTCGTCACCTCCTCAGCACCCTTCAGCCTATGTCTGTGCCGGTGCCTTGTGCCAAAATTCTGTCCTTCTCCTGGTACTGTGGAAAGCTGACTGGAGATGGAGTGGCTGTCTGCGACCAGCTTGTCAGCCTCAAGTCATCTGTGCTCTGCCGGGACGCTGCTCCTGATGCGATGCAGGGCATTCCAGCCACGGTCCCAGGAGGGATGGGTACCACTGGAGCCGAGGGGTGTAGGCACCAGCTCCCACTGCCCTATGCAGCTCTGACAGTGCCGGCACCCATCTTCAGGCTTTTTCTACACCCTCCTCCCTATGGCCTTTCTCCATGTCAAGCTCTCAGCCCACCCATCTCCAACGCAAGACTTCTTGTCCCATGCACTGATTTTTTTTTCCCCAGCCTGACCCCTTCTCCAGCAACAGCTGAAGTTGCAAGAGAGCAAAAGGCCAGCAGCAAACTCGCTTTTATCATCCCCGAAACGCTTACCATCGGCTCGAGATTCATCAAAATTTAGGCTCTGCTGACCTCTAGGGGACTGCTACGAGCCCAAAAGCATCAAGGCTGCGGAGCCCATGGCGTGCTACAGCCCTCCACACGCTCCCAGGGAGCCCTGTGGTGGGTGCAACACAGCTGACACCCGCTTCTGGGCCCTGCAGTACTACTAGAGGCTGTAAATAAAAACCTGGCTCCAACACTGCCTCTTCCCTCGCACTATTACAGCAGCAGTACCATAGGAAAAGTGTACAAGCAAGGTAAGGTTGTGTGGATAGATATTACCTGCTATCAGACTGCCCTCTGTAATCACTGCTTTTATTTCAGCACGGAGAAGTACCTGGGAGCTTGAAAGCTTGTGGCTTTCATCCCCTTCTGTACCAGTTTGTCTAACAAAAGGTATAAAAACCTTGCCTTATTGTCACAACTACAGCACTACTCGGTGAAAAGCATGGATGCATACACTCAGGCATTGAAAATTAAGTTAAATGTACTTTTTTGTGGCATTTTATCACTGACTAAACAACCGGTTGAAGCAAGAACCTTGTCACAGAGAATGAGGAACACAAAGACTTTTAGAAAGCAAGTGTCAAATCTGACATGCTCCTTAAAAGAGCACATGGAGCTGCTGAGGGGGTAACTCCGCATTTCCCAGCTGACTCTGCTTGAGGACAGCTGTGGTGGGAAACAAAGCATTAGGCAAGAGCCTACAGAGGCAACACAGACTGCACACCTCTAACAGATCTGTTCTCCTTGATACAAAGCCAAAACCTATCATAGCCCTGGAATATCCCGACTTCTTGACTTGGGGAAGACGTGATGTAACTCTGGAGAGCTGGAGTGTGGACAGATCCGGACTGGGGCAAAAGCTATGTGCACGGCAGAGTGTCCCCAGCTGCAGCCACCACCTTGCATGAGAACTCCCCACCACAGCAGGGCAGATCATTGTCTCTGGGCTGAGGTCCATGTTAGCAGAGAGCTGCTATCTAAACTGTTTAAGTTCACTCGACCTTCTGACGCAGGAAGAAGTCCACCCAGCAGACCTGAGCAGGCAGCAGGCTCCAAGTAGCTGAACATGTGCTGGGACCATCACCTCTTCCACAAGGGCGGCTGTGTCTGTAGCCAGAGCCCAATTGTCACAGTGGCTTCCACCATACACAAAGGTGTCTCAAGAGGTTGTGGGGCTTGTGTTGCAGGACCCTGCACCAACACAAGGGAGTCAGTCCTGGCAGGCACTCCACCAGTCACAGGAACAGCTTTATAGACAATGCTGAGGGCTCTGGACACACCATATGGTACGTGTCGGCACCATCCTACTCAGCACTCGTGCTCTGGGAAGTGCCAAAAAGAGAAGGCAAGTGCTAAGTTAAAGCACTCGCTCTTCCATGGGCTGGAAGATGTTCTTCAACCCACAGACACAGGCTCATGACAAAAGGTAATGACTGACAGCGTTCCTTCAACCAACTCAGGGTGAGAAGATGTCAAAGCAGCAATTAAAAGTGCAGTGTTTAAAGAAAAGAGACAAATAAGTTGAACAGAACCACCAATTTTAATTTCAGCATTGTTATGTGTCTTAATTAGAACAGATGTCTCCCTAATCTGTTCTAAACAGAAGAGGACCTGGGAGGTCTGAAATCCTGGCTCATCCACAAATATTACCACCAATTGCCATCTTCTGACAGCAAATCCACTGCCTCAGACTGTGCTGAACCAAACCACCTGGCAGTTCTGGTCCTGTCCTGCAAAGCAGAGCTTATTCTGTGCTGCCTAAAGATCAGATGAAATAATTTTCTCCTCCTTACACCTGCAAAGACAACCACACACCGACAGTGCCCAGGGAATGCAAGCCTCTCACTCCCTTGGCCGTGCACACTGTAGCCATGCTTTAGCCCCTCAGAATCCCCATTTAGTTGATTTTGCTCACAGAGAAAAGACTCCATCAGTCATCAGAGTTTGGTAAGCTCTTTAATGGCAAGCTCATGGTGTAACAACACTGCTGGGTTTGATGCCTCCATGGTGGGAGAGGAAGGAGGATCAGAAGAAAGGCTCCACTGAAGGCTTACACCTTTTAAAGCGTTGAACAAAAGGGCAACATCTTTTGGCAAGCCGTTTCACAGCTTTGTAGCCCCAAAGACAGAGAGCTCTTCCAGCCAGAAAAATGGTGGAAAGCACACCAAAGACAGCCTTCGCACGGCATGGCACAACACGATTTCTGCTTGACGTGTTGAGGTCTGACTGGTCCCCGCATTAGCAAAGGAAAACTCGACAACAGAAATTGCATTGACTTTAAAATCCAGGGCTGACGTTTCCACCACCACCCCCGAAGACGAAAGGAGACATCCTCTACGTGCAGTGTTACCGCAGATCTTTGCCTGCCTAACCAACAGCAAGTCGGTACAGAAAGGGAATTTCAAAGTTCAATGTATGTTACATGAAACCAGTGGGCTTTACCGTAGTCAGCAGTAACTAGTTTAAAGAGTTTTTTTCCTGCAGACAAATGAACGCCCTTTTTGTTAATCTGTGTATTTATGACCAAGCTTGTACCGACAGTGCAGTGCTACACGGGTCTCTAGAAACTGGGGTTTGCAACCATGCACATGCACCTTTAGGGATTGTCTGTCTTTAAAAAAAAATAAGCAATGAGAAAAAAGTCAAATATAGAGCATGCAAATGACAATTCAGCTCACTGAACAGGTGACTGTGCGTCAGTGAAGAGGTTTCCTTTGTACACCTGCCACAGACATCAGATACCAACAAGGCAACTAAGTAAGTCCCAAAAGTCTCATAAAAACCCAGTGTGACAGGGTCTGCCCTCAGAGTCTTTCTTTTCAAAGGCAAGGACCAAATTCAAGGAACTCTTTGCTTTATTAACTGCCTTGGAAGTGACATCCCTGAGCCTTCAGCTCTGTGGTGACTCTGCAGGAACGACCTCAAGCCCAGCCTTTTGCAGGGTCTGAGAGTCGCTGCTCTGAGTGACTCCTGTCTGGCTGCCCCGCAAAGGCTTCCCAGCTGCGGCTGGCTGCAGAGACAGGCTGCTGGTGAGCAGGGGATGTCCTGCCAGAATCTAACAGATAAAACAAAAGCGTTTCCTTCTGCTTAGGAACTTACAGAAAAGGGCATCCAGCTAGAGCCCCCGAAGGGTTCCTTCTCAATTTCCCATGTCCTGTGGCCAGACTAAAACCAGAAAGAACCACTAAGAAACCTGCAGGCTGGACCAGGCTCCCCAGCAACCAGCACCCAGAGAAGTCTCATTTTCTAGATGCCCAGTCTGGAAAGCTTCAATAGGTCATGATTTTCAGAGACTGGATTATTTAGCCAGGCATCACTCCCTGTGAAAAGATCTTGGTTTGGCACCTAAAACGACTGCTCTCTTCTGCATAACCCCTGTGCAGCATGGACCTCTCATGGGTCCCCAAGGGATAACACATCTCCTGCACCACCTCATGCCCCTGTGGGAAGGTGCTGTCTGCACAGAAAGGACCTCGGAGCTCAGTAACGCACACTGCGCCGAGCTGCGGCTCTGATGCACCCGGCTGCAAGCAGTGGAAGATGAGACGCGTTTCTCTCCCCCGCCTCCACTTCCCCTCTCTTCCCCCTTCTTTGTCTCCCCTGGGAGCGGGAATTTCTAAGAAGAACAGAGTTGTAAGGATGGACACAAGGGAAGGATGGACACGGGGTAAGGATGGACGCAAGGTAAGGGTGGATGAAGTGGTAACCTTGCCTCCTGCCACAGCTGAAGCTGGCTGTGAGTAAAATAGCCATGGACTTCAGCCCTGGGTCCCAGTGAAAGATCAGGAAGCTTGCTGAAAGAGGTTGGGAATCTGTCCTGCTTGCCGAGGCAACTCCCGTCACCTTATTGCAGTCACTTTCATTGTCACAGTCTCCTGTCCCACCTCTCAGAGGGGGAAAGGGCAGTTACCTATGGAGCGGCGTTGCAGCAAAAACTCCCTCCTGCTGCCCGCAGCCACCACCTCGCACAGCACACCTTGCAGGGGACACGGCGCCGAGACGCAGCGCTAGCCTGCAGGTCACGGAGGGAGGAAAACTAACTCTGGCTATTCCCATCAGCAGTGGCATTCTCACCGGCACGCGATTTTCAAAGGCACAGCACTGCGCACAGAGGGAACCTGCCTGGAAAACATCCCAGAGCAGGGCAGGAGTTGGAGCTGAAGTCTGGTAGGGTTCAGGCTGTCCGGGGGTGTGCTATTCCCCACCTTTCTGCGAGGAAACCGTCTGCCGGTTTTTCCTCTCGTGAGCACGTCCCTTTAAGAGATGCTACCATGCACCTAACAGAGCAGCTTCCAGCTCCCTGACTGCTGCTCCTACTCACTCACCCAGTACCAGAAACAACGATGTTGGGGAAGAGAGGAGCAGATGCCTTTTTAGTTTGCTGCTTCTTCATCCCTTCCTCTCTCAACCATCCCCATGCATTCATCAGGCAGGACACTAATAGATAAACATGACTGAGCTCAAGGACCCAGTAATGTCCAGAGCAGCTTTGTTATAAACTGCATAGGTTCAATAAGCAGATACGTGGCAGGATGGTTTGGGCTGTCTCGGAAATCCCAGCATCTCTCTGAAAGCGGCCTTTCTCATTCTTGCCCCCGCTACCCAAACTAGTTGTTACATTTCTGAAATCTGCTCTTCCCTCTAGCATCCCCTGTATTTCTCATCCCCCAAGCAGCACTCTGCTTGTTGCATTCATGCAACTCATATGCAGAAGCATCAGTTCTGCAAGAGGCTCTGCTCTGGTATATTTATGTTTAGCTAGAGCACGAAATGCCTATGAGAGAAGGGTGAGGGAAAAGGGAGACTATTCCATGTCCTTTCACTAATGGTTTGCTTTGAGGATAGGCAATGATAATGCAGACCTCTTTTCACCCACAGATCTAAAAGCACTTTATATACTGGTGGGCAAATAATACTAACAGCCCCTTTTACAAAAGGCTTAAGGTGGGACTTTCAAAGGAGTTACACTGCTCCCACTGAATTTCATTGAGGCCTGGATGCATAACTGGAAGCCTGCCTTGAATTCCCAGCCACTGAGATAAACCTGAAGCTCAGGGCAAGGCCATGGCAGAGCTCTGAACCCACGTCTTCTCTCTGGGTCCCCAGGCGTGCCAGCATTCCTGCCTGTGTTCACAAATCTTGCGTCTCAGCCTGGCAGCCTAGCCACTGGGTCATCCCACCCCTGGTTAGTTACTGAATGGCTACTAACCTCAATACATGGTGAGAGTGAGAGAAAAATAAAATAAAAATAAAACATAAAAATATTTTGTAATACAACTAAACCAGTTCCACATGTCTTGCATCATTTGGTCAGTACAGAACACGTAACATGGTAATACAGAGATGTATTTGGTCAAAGTAAGCAATCAATATTTTTTGATAAAATACATTCTATATTAATGCTCATTCACATTTAATACACATGTAAATCAAATTTTCCATGTATAAAATTACAGTTTATTCTCAGTGCTGCCTGGTCACGCTTCAGTTCGACAGCAGGGCTCAACACATTCGGCTCCCAGCAAAGTGAGAGGGGACAAGTGCGCTCAGCTCTCTGCAGGACCAAGCCTCACGCATCCCGTGGAGCGCCCAGTCCGGCAGGTCCTGTTTGCACAAAATCTCACTGGCTTCAGGGGGAATTTTGCAGGGGTGAGCACTGCAGAAGGGTCCCCCGGCTGTCCGGCACTTGCAGTCTGGTGTGGAAGTCACTCAAACGGCACATGGCATTCCGAAAAAAAAGCGAGTTAGTGAATACAGAAAATAATATATCTACATAATTTACAGTGTTATGTTTGCTTGCAACCATCCTAATGCTCAACCGCTCATTAACAATTCCATCAACATGCAGGGAAAGGCAGCAGAGTGCAGTACATATTCCACCCTCCTGTGCATAATTACTAGCACTGGATCTCACCACCTTTCCTCATTTCATGAACTCCTGCCTACCCCGCGGCCACCCAGAGCCCGGTTCTCCACTGAGCCCTGTGGAGTCGATCCTTCACAGCGCTTCGGCCAGTTGAGATTGCGCCCACACCTCCGCCACGGGCCCCTAACACTGGGCAAGGGGTGCCAGGCGCCCTCGGCTGCAGGTCCTCAGCTACCACCCACGTCCACCCCTGCACCCTCCCCTCTCTCGTGCCGGCACTTGTCCACGCGGCCACGCGCTAAACCAGACGGTGGGACTGGTCCAGCTGGAAAACCTCCTGTCCGTAAGAAGGCAGAGGGTCAGTCCCCAGCCAGACCGACCCCGCAGCCCCGCTCACGACGCGGCCGTGCCCTGGGCTTGTGCAGGCGTGCACGTGGATGCGCGCACGTGCGTGTCGGTGCCAGCCACCTCCACCTAAGCGAAACGGGTGCACGCAAACCTGAATGGCAGGACTTTGCCTGCAGCTTGCGCTGCTGTAAATTATGTCTTGCATTGTGTTACAGCACAGGAAAATCAGCCCCAAAGATCTACTCGTGTGAGCCGCAACCAAAGGCCTGGATGCTACAAAGAATAAGGTTCTCCCGAAGCAAGGCTCTGTTTAAGGATATGGCATCTGTTATAGCTGGAGAGGAAAGAAAAACTTAAGGACTTAAAGTAGGGATGGAAACCACCGGTCTTACACTTTATTTTAGTAAGCAAAAAGCCTATTGCTGCTGTACAGTGTTATACAATGAACTGCCACGGTTCTCACGTCACTAGTCCATAGAAAATGTGCTGCGACTACCATGTTTATGCCTGCATGCCGAAAGAATGTACAAAGTTGCATTAAGCTCTGTTTCTCTTCCACTTTTTATATTCTTAAACTCTGACTTTTACAGTGTTGCAGACACTTCCGTGCATACTCAGGCACCACATACCGTCCGGGTTATGGCAGGTTTTCGCCCCAGATTGGAAAAATCAAGTGCTATGCACCTCTCAAGTCATCATCAGAAATGTAAACCACCAAGAAAAATCGCTCTCTTAAGTAACCTTGAAAAAAAAATTCTTTAAAAAAATCTATTGAAAAGGAGACATCGCTAACAACAGGGTTTGCAAAATGGCACGAGTTGTTTCTAGGAGTTGTCCAAGCATTTTCTCTTTGTTCACTGTTTGGTTTTATAAGGCTAATTTCTGTATAAAAGGGCTTTTGAAGCGTGTGACCTTAATTTCACAATTTTTAAAAAATTGGAAAAAGGAGTAAATTTAGAAACATTTTGCTCAATGGTGGAAAACAGTTGTATTACAACAGAATCCCCTTTGCTTCTTATATTTTCAGTACAAAAGTCAAGTAAATAAAGAGACCCTGTATCTTCACAGTCTGGCACTCGTCCGAGTCACTTCAATCTATGCAAAACAGGTATAAAATACGAGGGGTTGTCTTCTCCTTTACACCAAGAACTCGCCAAACCCCTCTGGGGAGCAAGTCCCCAGCGAAGTAAAACCTCACTAGTTTTCGTATCAGCCACAGCAGCAGTATTTCAGCTCACTCCAAGGAGGTGTAAATGCCCAGACCAGCTCAAAGGCCCAGGGAGAGGAACAGGTCCAGCATAATTTTAAGAGCCAGGTGCTGGTTTATACCCTTATGGCTTCAAAGTTAAATTGCACTTCAATTCACAATGCTGCGAGATTTCAGTAATAATTTAGCAGTGTATTAAAAACAGCGAAGCGTAAAGTTGGCTGTCATGCAGAAGTGGGATAGGTGATGGCTATTTTTTAACTGATTTGTACGAAAGCAGCATTTGGCTTTGGATCAAATGGTGCAGGAGTACCAGGGTTGGTTATAACGTGTACTGCTGATACTAATTACTCCCAGTAGTTAATCCAGCACTTGTAAACTCAAGTGTCCGCAAAACGATATTAATATGTCTGACACCAACACTCCCCTGGATTTCCCGCTTCCCATTATTTTTGTTAAGCCTTCATGTGCACTTCTGCAGTACCGAGCACTATTAAACTAGTGTTTTTCAGAAGAAATCTCTCCGAGTTTGGTACTTTGTCAAAAACCATAGCTGCTGAACTAAAAAGAACAGCGCAGGTCGCGTTTGCTCTCTGCGCTGGTTCCCTCGGAAAGGTCACCGGTGAGGACTCGGCACTCTCACCACACGCTTCCTACATTCACGGAACTCTACATTCATGTCAGCGGACGCTACTCTCGAACGCAAATCAAAGAGACAAGTCAGCAACAAAACTACTTCTAGACTGACAACGGCAGAATGCTACCAAGACAACTCCATAGAAAACCCACTAAGCAGGGAACAAAATTCAGGTCACTTCTTAGCAAAGCTCATCACAGATTATTATTATTAATTTTTTTTTGTTTTTAAACCATTTTGTAAAATTTTTATCCTGGGAGCCAGATATCCCCATGTGATGCGCTAATTCGAACAGGCTAATGTGGGACCACCTGACCCCACCTGGTACCAAAGGCTTCCGAATTGTTTAGCTTCTCAGAAAATCACTGCTGACTGACACCCATCTGTTGGTGATCGGCTTCTGGTTCCTCTTCTTCCACATCTGCGTTATATTCTTCAAATGCATCATCATCAACATCTGGAAGCCCAAGTAACTACAAAGAAGAGAAAATACTGTGTAATAGTGAATTACCCACCCGTGCAGCTTCGCTGCAAATCTTCACACAATATCTAGGGACCACTTCTTGATACCTCAAACTCTGGAATCATAGTATTGCATAACGATCTTGACTGTCTTTCACCCCCTCCAGTGATAGAGAGAGATTTAAAAATGGATCCTCACACCAAATTAAGTGCTCAGAGACCGACAGATAAATAAAACCAAAGCAGAGCACTTGCAAAAAGCTTTGTGTTCCTCCCTGAGGTCCTATCACGAATTGTCGAGTGTTTAGACTTGGCAGTGGTTTAACTTCAGAAAGAACTGTGATAATACTGTAGCAGTAGTTATCTCAGTTTTAAGATTGTGTTTGGCAGCTACTGGAGTGAGTCCAGCAGAGGGCTACAAAGATGATGAGGGGACTGGAGCATCTCTCCTATGAGGAAAGGCTGAGGGAGCTGGGCTTGTTCAGCCTGAAGAAGAGAAGGCTGCGAGGGGACCTAATAAATGCTTATAAGTATCTCAAGGGTGGGTGTCAAGAGGATGGGGCCAGACTCTTTACAGTGGTGCCCAGCGACAGCACAAGGGGCAACGGGCACAAACTGAGGCACAGGAAGTTCCATCTGAACATGAGGAAGAACTTCTTCCCTCTGAGGGTGACGGAGCACTGGAACAGGCTGCCCAGGGAGACTGTGGAGTCTCCTCCTCTGGAGATATTCAAAACCCGCCTGGACGAGGTCCTGTGCAGCCTGCTCTAAGTGACCCTGCTTTGGCAGCGGGGTTGGACTAGATGACCCACAGAGGTCCCTTCCAACCCCTACCATTCTGTGATTCTGTGAACCCGACAAAGGTCAAAGAAGAAAGCATCCCCACGCAGAACCGGCCAGTACGGAGTAGGCAAGGAGTCCCTAAAACCCCAAAGATCCCACCACCTTAAGTGCTTCTCTTCTACCCTTCACTCCACCACACCAGACAAAGCCTTGCATGCTGGGTAAAGCCCTCACAGTGAGAAATACTGTGTATTCAACTCAAAATTGCCAGAGTCCCTTTAAATTTCTGCAGATTAGATTTGGGCTTGTGAAGAACGGCCAGCCCGTCTTCCTTGCACAACGTCTGCATGCCTCCATCCGATGGCTCCAATCACCGAAACGGCACTTGCTCCGGAAAAGGAGCAAACAGCGACGCTTGAACTTCTCCCCTCTTCTCCAGAGGGTTGCCAAGCCAACAGAAGCCAGGAAGATAGATAAACCAAATAACAGTCAAAATAACGCATCTGTTGTGGAAATCACATATTAGAATTGTATACTAGCAGCTATTAATTTCCTCAAAGCAAAATCACATGCCAGACATTACTGGGAATACCATGTATTTAGCTTGCCAGGGCTGGAAGAGCAGCACAGATGCATGCAACACTCTATTTGGAGAGTGACGCAGCTGTTGTTAGCTCTCATAAAAGGCAAAATCCAGAAAAATCAGGAGGAGAGTGACACTTGCTAGGTGGTAGCATGAAAATGAGAAGGCTGTAACGAGGCAGAGTTTTAGGGACTTAAACTGATCTAGTCTGTGATCAACATCAAAAATTATTCAGTGGGTAGAAAGACAATGCACAGAATTAGACTCTGGGTCCAATAAAGCTTATATTCCTCACTGCCACCAGGAGAAAACCAGCTTTTTGGTTGCAGAGTTTCTTCGGCAGCAAAATGGAAGGAGAATTCACTGACTAAACCCCCTCCTTCACATTTTAAAAATACTTACGGAGAGACCCCAAGCCGAAAATTTTCTTGTTTTCTGAGCAGAACAAAGAGTAAATATTCCTATGCATAGACATTTTTCAAATCAAATGCTTAACTGAATGTCACACCACTCGGTTCATTTTCAGGATGCGGGGGTTTTCTTTCGTGTTGAAGCTAAAATTCAAATACTCTGTTTTTAAAGTGCAAAAGCAAGGCCTCTAGACTTCTTTATCCACCAGTATTACTTTTGCTAAACTGATTTGGTGTATTCAAATTAAATGTGAGTGTTGCACTGCTCCATTTATATCACCGAGCAGAAAGAACTTTGATCACATTTTTTTTGCCCAGCTCTGGTTGTAATTCCTCCTTGATTTGCGGGGAAACGAGCCATGTGAGTCTTCATCTCATAGGATACCGTAAGCCTCTCCTGTGCAAAATTAGCACGGAAAACACAACATGCACCACGCGAACCACAAAGACGTGCACGATCCCGCAGGATGGAAAGCACGTCCTGCTTTTCACACATCCCCTCTCCCCTCCCCCTCCAAAAACCCATCTCTTGTCTCCCTGGCACAGCGTACATCAAACAGGGATACTGCTGACAGCAGCAGTTTTACGGAGTGTAGAAAGGATAAGGATGGGGATGGGGATGGGATGGGATGGGATGTTCCTCCAAGAGAGGTGCAGTTTTGTTCTCTCATGGACACTTTAGGATCTTCCAAGGCACCAAGGACCTTGACCGTACAGGTCCTGCTTTTAGAGGTCGCATTTCGTCACTTCCCACAGGACTACGGTCCCTCACTGCTGTTAACCTCTGGACTGCAGTGACAAATGAGCCCACACCTTGACCCCAAGGAGGGAGGATCAGGACTGAAAGTGCAGAGAGCTCTACATTGTGTCAAAGCAGGAGGGTGTATAAAAGATGAGGACAACATAAGATGACGAAGGTAGCCTGAGCTGACCCGAGACCGACTCCCACCTCGTCTGCTTTCAAACACACTAGTTTCTGCTTCTAGTCCACATCTACTTCACATATTAAAATATCAGCTATGTGGCAGAGTTGAGAGGACTTCAGTAGAGAGTGAAAACCAGCAGGAAAGAGGTAAAACAGGACAGGGGTGTAGAAAGAGCACTGATCCATCAGCCAAGCAGCCAAGGGGAACAAAAGCACCAGGTGGGGATGCATGGAGAGAAGGAGGACAGGAGGGTGGTGAGGAGGGAAGGAGGACAACAACCAGCAGCAGCACCACCTGATCCACATCTATTCATTCCTGCTGGCCAAAGGACACATCTGGAGGCAAAGGAGAGGTCACCCAGACGTGTATGAATACAATGAATAAATGGGTTAATGGGATAAATGGCTTTTACACTGCAGTCTCCCAAGTTCAGATGCAGGATTTCTAGGCTGAAAGTAAGCTCAATGCAGGAGCCCTGGAATCTGCTGCTGAATTGTACAAGTCACATTTTGGCTCTCTGCAAACTCTGCCAGTTGGTGTGATGTCCCTCAAGCATTTTTTATTTTTTATGTCTTTCTTTCTCAAATCTTCCAAAGTGCCCTGATTTTACACAAATAACTTAGTAGTTTTTAAGTCACAAAAGCAGAGTGACATTGGGTCCTACCAAAAGCTGATGTACAAGCATGCTGAAAAATAAACCAAGTACAAGACCGAGCTTTAGCAGTCCACACGATGCTACATGAGACATAATACAGTTCTGTCAAATCCTGGTGCGAAGGGCTTAGTCTCCAAGCAGATGTGCTTACAAGCACCAGCATGGACACGTCTGGCACCAGAGAGACAAAGGCGTCAGAGGAGCTGGGATGCTCTGAGGTCAAATAATGGTATTCGAGCCCGGTGCTATTGATACTGCTTCACGTACCTCTGTGGTCTCTGGCACTTGTGGGTCCTGCCTGATTAAGTGGATAATCAGGCAAATCACAGAGTTCTGTGGAAACTGACCCAGGAAGGTAGTAATGGGCAGACACAACATGCCCCCTACCACCTTCAGCAAAAAAACAGCTTTACCTTGTCTACAGCAGGATTTAGAGGTGTGGTTTGGCTGCCACAGGTTAACCAGCACTTTCTAAAAAGCCTCATCTAAATAAATACCCTGCCCTGGCACTGCATTCATGCCCATAAAACATAAGGGAGAGATGCCTGCGAGCAGCCAGGGCTGGCGAGCAGCCCCCAGACTCCCCTCATTGCCTCCTGTGCCCACGGAAGAGCGGCAAGTGGAGGGAAATCTCTGCCCCTCACTGAGAGGGATGCTAACCGCTGGGCATCCCCCCTCTCACCGCCTCCAAAACGCAGGGCCCAGCAGCGCGAGCAGCCAGTCCCTGCCCATGCTGCAGCCCCAGGGTAAGCCTGCGGAGACACAGCTGGGCTGTTATGAATGTAGGGAGCAGGGCTGAGTTACTGGGCAAAAATAGGTCTGGGAGCCTTTGGTTAAGGGGGAGCAGGTGCTGCTGCCATGCACGAGGGCATGGAGAGCTGCCGATGCATCACCGGTGTCTCCTCCTAAGTACTTCCCTCAGAAGGACCCCAGCAAAGACTTTCAAAACAGTCTCATAACCTTGGATGTCCGCCTGGAAATGCCAACATGGAAAAGACTTTCGGAAGGTGCTTACCAAGCACATGCTAAAAACCCGGCTCCTCCTCAGTGTCTCAGACTGAGTAGCCACAACTGTCAGATGCTTCAAAAGAGCCCGATCTGACCTTCAGCACTAGTTTTTACTAAACTGCCGTTCTTCCAACAGAAATTTGCCAGACCGGTCTCCAACAGCAGACTTGGTTGGGACAGTGGAGAAGAAATGCCCTGCAAATGCACTGTGACCTCCACGCTCACAGCAAGGTGGTTTTATCACCAGAACAGGTCCAGCAGAGAAAAGATGGGGAACAGTGCAAAGCAATGCCAAGGAAATAATTCCCCCATAACTGATGAAAAGTGGTTTTGTTCTGGCAAAGGCCTGAGGGTGTAAAATAACTTTTCCATACATCTACTGCAACACCCTTAGTTTTTTAAAATCTTTCCTACCACGCGTATGCTACTTTTTAATAATTAGCATATGGGGAAAATGTCAATGCATTCCTTATTAGCGCTGTCTACACACAACCATATCCTGAATGATAAAACCAGTTTTGTTACGCTGATGCAAATCACTCAATATTAGGTCAAAGGAGAATCTGAGAAACTTAATCTTTGTGCTACATCCAAGAGAAAACGAAGATGTACTTGACCACAGTCTGCAAGAGGTCTCTGACAACTCAGGACACCATCCTTGAGCAGACAAAAGCATAATGAAATTCAACAGCTAGCAAGCAAAACTAGAAAAACGCAACTTGTGTTTTTCACAGGAGCGTAACTGATGATGAGAACAAAAAGTGCCCAGTAGCATTGTATCCTTCAAGTCACCTGAGGACTTTACATCAAGACTGGGTGTCTTTGGAAAACACGCGCTCCAGCTCAACCACAATTCATGTGCTTGGTGGTCAGAATCACAGGGTGAAATGTGATGTATTAATGAAGGGCCCAGACTAAATGAGCGTAATGGTTCCCCTCACTTTGAACCTTTTTATTCTGAAGAGTAGCTTAACCTGGTTTGACTGAAGCCAATTTCTCAGCAACTTAAGCTATGCTGAAATAAATGTGGTTTAAATGAAGTAAGTGTCTGTACCAATTTAATGAAGTCTTTCTGAAGTCCTCTTTAGTTAAAGCCACAGAAGTTTCTCCTCACAGACACAGCTTTTCTGAGTGGAAGAAAACAGCTATGAAGATCCAAGAGCCAAATACTGTTCTGGGAAACATATTTATAATTTTTATATGTTTTCACAATTACCAGCAGCTGTACTGATGGATCAGATTTCCAGTCCTTTCTAAGAAAAGTGTGCATCTGTTCTATTTATTTCCAGTCTCTCAAAGGATTCTTTAAAACGATGTTCTTTTATGTCGACCAGCTGCAGCGGTCCGTGGCAAGGCAATGCAAGGGCGTAACGCAGGGAGGGCCGGTGTTTTCATATCGGCGCTCCAGGCCCTCCCTTTCGCTCTAAATACTTGCGATATATTTTCAGTCAGAAAAAGAGGGGAAGGAAAAAAGGTCTACATTTTCAGTTGGATTTAAAAATGTCCATCAGTGAGCTTTCCCACGGACATTATGGGAGCACGGCTCTGGCAACGAACCTCTGCTCTGCTTCGCACCAGCCCCTTACCCAGCCCAAGGCTCTCCAAAGGAGGGGCTGTGCAATGGGAGGATTTGGCAAACACAAAGGACAACAGCCAGCCTAAGCCACCTCACCCCGATGCAGCCCAGGCTTTGACCAAAATCTTGGCATTAAACAAGGACAGAGAAAGCTGAGTAGCAGCAAAACAGAAAAATACACGCTCCTTCCCCACAAAACCCAGCTTCTGCTCCAACCTCCTCTCCAGCAGTGACCAAACTGACGTTTGCAAATACCAAGTGGCAACAATCCTGACAGCAAAATCTGGACAACTTAGGGGAACAAAAAGCCAGCCCTAAAACAAAACAAGCGACTCTGAGGAGAAACCATATTTCCAGCTTCTCAGAGGTTTACTTTCGCTACTCAGATCCTTGCAGAACTCCCAAATTCCAGTGCCAGGAAACAACTCTGCCACGAAGTGCCGCGGCACTGACTCGCATCCCGTCGCTCAGGGTCAGCGCTGCATCGGCAGGACGGGAGTCCCTGGGCAGCCGCCAGCGCCGGCTGCCGCACCAGTTGGCCTCCCACCCCGCGCGGGAATCTCACCCTCTCAAATGCAGACAGAAACAAAAGGGCAGCTGCCTTCCAAGGAACAATTTCCAACCGCCTGATAGTAGCTTACGTGCTAACACCCCTGCGTCCAGGCAGCTGGCTGGAGACGTAAGCCCCTGCAGAACAGAGGCCACCTTGCTCCACCCAGTGCTATCCTATTAAAAGCCACAGGTAACTGTCGATGTTTAGACGTAAAAGAAGAGGCACTTACGGGTCTGAAGGATTTGAAGACTTTTTCCAGTATTTCGTGGAGTGTCTTTTTCCCACAGGAGGAGATGTAATCCTGTGCGAGCTGCAGAAAAGGTAAGCAGTCCTCACTTTCGCTCCACACGTGCTGAAAGCCAACAGCAACACAAGAAAGAAAAGGCATTAACAGGAATTCATGCTGGCCTTTCCATGTAATTTTATAAGGTGACATGTTGTAAACATCTGCCAAAGTACGCTGGGCCTCCTGCAGTTCAGATCCGCACCAGGGACGGGCACTGCAGGCCATTTCAGAAGCCACGCTGCCGAGGAGGAACCTTGATTTTATTAACGCGATGCATCAGAAAGGAGGGAAATCGATCCAGTAAATGCCTTATGACTACACCGGCAATGAAAGGGTACGCACGCCTTGTGCATTTCACGAGTAAAGGTGTTGTTGTTTGGCATCAGCCCGGCTCAGACCTGGAAGTCACGTTGGGCTTCCTCTTCTTCTGCATCACCCACCGCCATGAAGCCCTCAGGAAGAGATAAAGCATCTCTTTGTCTTCCTGGCGCTAGTGCAAGTGTGATGCGACCCTGGAGGTGGAACTTCGCGTGTGATTCTCTTGAAGATGCAGAGGAAAAGATGCAAAATACATCTGCAGGCTAGACACAGCTCCAAGGAGAGACATTTGGGCACTCACAACACCCTGGCACTTCATGCCTCCCCCCCTGTCTTGAGCGTTACTCCTCCTAGACCCGAATCTTCTCTGCCTGGGCAGGCACATTTAAACCCATCTGGGATATTCCTCTCGTCTCGCTCTTGCTTCGGAGATGCTGGTTCCCCAGCCCAGCTCTGTGAAGCCTCTCCCAAAATTGATGCTTATTCTGCTGCTACGAGGTTGTCTGAAACGCAGCTGGTGAGCGATGGTGGAAGCACTCTGGCAACGATGCTTCCTGCACACAAGGGCAGCAGGCAGCACGAGCTAACGCACACTTTTAAAGACCTTATTTTTGAAGACTTTGTGCACAGGACTGGCTTCGGCAGTCTGCTACACGGAGAAGCCTAATGCTGCAAAATTGGTTTGAGACCCTTACACCTCTACTTTTGCACAGCAGCTCTTTCCCCCAAAGCGCCATGCAGCTTTTTACTGCGATATAAATGGTAAGTTATGCTTAAACAAGGAAAGAGAATGGTCTTTCTGAAGCTTAACTAACACTCAGGGAACGAGTAAGAACGACAAATGTTTCAATGCCTAACATAAGGCTCGCGTGTTGCCTTCCTCTTCAGTAGCGAATACCTGCCAGGGAGGGAGTTTTACACTTAGCGAAGGAAAACACTACTTAACATCACCTAAGCTGCATCTTTAAGACGAAAACTGTAACTGCCTTGCTATGAGCCTCACTTGACCTACACTTTCTTTGCTGCTTGTTGCATTTTACAAGCATAAACACAGTGAAATGTTTTGTTATGAAAAGAGCCCTGCCTTACTGAGTAGATTCTGCTCTTTCCATACACCAGAGTCATCTCTTAACCAGCCTGGCAATAAAAGTAAGTTCTTTACAGTCTTGCCAACTCTCAAAGGCACATACCACAAGTCTCATGATACTCATGATGCCATCTTAAGAGTCATGGGCCTTGTAGTCCTATAAATATACAACCAAATCTCAGCTTCTGTTTACAAAAAAACGAAAAAAAAGTATGCCTGCACTTTGTGATTTCTATGGCCTAAAAAGGCAGACGGTACATGAAGTGAACTCAAATGAATCCTCTTTAAAATATCAAATGAATACTTTCAAATCACAACATTGTAAGAACAGCCTTGAGATTCTGTAGGTCTGGCTCAAGATTTCTTAATATGTGGGGTTAGCTATAACCGTTTAGTCACTTCCAGTCTTTGTGCCAAACTTAAAAGCTGGATGTGGCAGCTTGGCGATTCATGGCTCATGCTAAACCTGTTGTAATTGTTTATATCTATAAAATGATTACAACTGCTAACATCCTGATTCTTGTTTAAGTTGTGGCTTCTTTTGACTACCAGAGCTATACACAGGAGCTTCCACACAAATGAAAATCAGGCCCTGCCCTTTTATAAATAACAGCTAGTTTGTTCCCCAGGGCAAGTTAACCCCATGCTGTCCTATCACGTTTTTACAGTCTCTTTCCAAGCTGCACCACATTTTAGACTGCAGTGTGAATTTGTCATCAGGAGCACAGAATAGGATGATCTAGCACCAGGTGAAAACCTAAGCAAGTAATTTGATCATCGAGCCTTTGAAGAGACTTTTTTTGCATAGCATCCTAAGGCAGTAAGCAAGTAAGGCTTCCAACAATTTCCACATCTGCAGAAGATTTAGAACTTTGGCTGTAGCAACAAAAGCACTACGAAAGGTCTCACGTGCCATGAGTGCATGCATCTCCTTCGGAAACGGCTTGGCTGTACCTTCCCCCTCAAGAAAACTCCCTGACCACAACAAACACCTATCAATTCAGCTGCATCTACAGCTCTCTGAGGACGGTCAGCCCTGCACCGAGGCAGTGCAGGAACCGAGTCTCACCACTGACTCATGCATCTCCAGAGGAATCTGCAAAAGGAATTTTGGCCTCTCAAAATAAAAACAAACGTAATTGAAGGATTCAGCTCCTGCTTACAAAGTCAGAGCAGTCAGCAAGGCTGCACATATGGAGATGCTTTTCCTGGAAAAACCTCAACGCCCAAGGATCTCTTTGCAGCGGGAGAAGCAGGCTGCTGGCAAACCGGTGGACCACAGCGCTCAGCCGCGGCTGCACAATTAAAAAAATATTAACCTCATCATCTGAGTATGTGCTTTCCAGGCTTGCCCACTTTTGCTCACGGTTGCTTGGTGTCACTACAACAGCGCACAGCCACTAATTTCCACCTCAGCCAACCTAGGACCATGGTTGAATTATTTAGTTCAGCATCTATACACAGCACATAGCCGAGGCAACTCATTGGGTTGCATCTGGAAGGGTTTGCTTTCCCTTACACCCTTAGATGATTCAGTGCTGCTGACAGTCACTTATTGGACCATCTTTTTTCAGTCAGCTCACCTGTTGAGCACGGCAGCAAAACTTTTCCTTTGTGGGGATAATCTGACTGGCAGAAAATATTCAGACTCACTGACTCTGTTCTAAAATATTTTACATGAAATCTTGCATCAAAGTGGTACCACATTTTTACCTGCTTTATGGGTTACTTTGAATACCGGCAGTAACACGGTGACAAAACAAATGACAGACTATAATGAATAGCATTGCAACCCTCACCGTCCTTGGTTATGGCTATACCAGTGAAATAATTTTTCTGAGAACACCAGGCACCTCTGGAGCTAAATTACATGTCTTTCAGCTATCTAAAATGCTGATTCAGAGAGTTTTAGTGTCCAGCTGGTACTGAAAATGCAAACAGGCATCTAGATGGGTCTTCTGCATCTTTAGCATGTTAAAAACCTAGCCGAAAGACACTTTTTCAGGAAATTACAATTTTTTAATTGTTGTTAACTGGAATCTCTGATTTTATACAAAATTCAGTGTCATTCTCCCCCAGATTACATCTTGGCAACCTTTCCACGTTTTTCTCCTCCTCCCTTTTATCATGCTCATCATTTCCTCCTTACCAGTGGGTTATCATGGACTTCTCTAGCACCTCCTACATAGCTTTTTAAGTCGCATTATTATGAAATGAAGACATAAAGAAAGAGAACAAGAATACCAGGCACCAGATGCTTATTAAATGTGAGGCTCCTTTGTAAGAGTCACAGGGTGCAAAAAGGCCATAGAGTGTGTCATATGTGTTTATATTTTCTCCCTTTCACACTCCATTGTGTTACTGGAGCAATGCAACAAGGCTCAAGTGCAAATGAGAATCAGTCCCTTGGCTGGTATTAAGTCTCCTCAAAATAAACTTTCGCCTGTAATCGCACGCAGAAAGGCAACTTACCTCCCGGAATACAAAAAGAAGAAAATGACTGCAAAAAACCCAAGACAGCCAAGCTGGGCGCAGAAATGAAGCCCCCCAGTGCACCAGGAGCAGAAAACACGATGCTGGTGAATCAGCTCATTAGTGGTTCTTACTCGCATTAAAGAGACACCATCACAGGAAAAGCATTAAGAATGACAGCTATCTGCCTGTCTCAAAAGTATTATTACTACAAGAAGTGCCTCAAGTAATTACGCAAAAAAAAAAAAAAAAGAAGAAAACACTGCCTCTAGTTTTCCACTCTTTACATTCTGCATTTGACAGCAGTTGGCCCTTTTGCTCAGTTTCACTACTGGCAGCTTTGGGCAGGGAGTCCTTTCCCCAGCAACCCCAGAATGAAAATATTTGCCAAAAAAAAAGGGAAAATGTGGTTGCAAACTCACAAAAATTGGCCCATGTTGGAAGCATGGGCACAGGGTCTGAAACTGCTGAAGCTTTTTTTTTAAAGTTGATTAGACTTATTTGAGAGAGAGTTTGCTCTGTTAGTGAGCAGCACATAAGGAAACAATATATGTCTAAGAAAAAATAACGTGCTTTCTCTGCAATTTCCGATATCATTAGCACCCAGTCACAGCTTTAGACTAGTCCTGCATTGGATTCGTACACATCCCTGCGTAAGAGTCGAGCAGGCACTGCCCTTTCTGGGCACAGGCATCTCTAGAAGGGAACGAGTGCCAGGGTTTGACAGGCTCATGGGTGCTGGCGAGATGGGTGTGCAGGGCTGGTCCCACCGCGGAGCGGGAGAACCCACACCCAGGGACCCTCCGCTGCCAGGGCCGGGACCGCGGCTGAAGGTCTCGTGTGTCCCTGGACAGACAGACGCACAACTAAATTCCGGGTAACTCCTTTCATAATTCAGCACGACCATCTGCCTGACACAGTAAATGCATGTCCCGCTGGCCGGGGTTCGTGGTCCTGGAGAAGTCACCTCGCTGCTCTTTGTTTCCACGAACCCATCTGTCAAACGGGTTCGTGCTCCGCTTACCTGTCCGGAGGGGAATTAATTAACATTTGTCAGGCAGGTCGAGGGATGAAAGCTGCTCCGGGAAGGGAAGGTCCTACAACATCCCTGCAAGAACGGTCTGCGTGCTAGGAGCTGTTTTTTTTAAAAATACAAAAGGAATCCCTTTCGTCGCGGTTAACCGGAGCTTTGCGGCCACAAACCCCGCGGCGGGGAGCCGCTTCTCCTGAACTCTTCTGGCACTTCTGCTCCCCACCGGGAGGGCCGGCGGGGACAGGACGGGACACACCAACCCCCCCCCCCCCC
>Ga0065711_1027795_pt1 | contig 45960 bp, 19 predicted proteins | sample Hoacrofraction12_FD_59098 | JGI IMG/M metagenome (GOLD analysis project Ga0065711, IMG submission 59098) | Hoatzin crop microbial communities from Cojedes, Venezuela - Epithelial fraction 12 v2 (version 2) | ecosystem: Host-associated > Birds > Digestive system > Esophagus > Crop | place... | reverse complement strand
TCCCCCCCCCCCCCCCCCCCCCCATTTGGCATCATTCCCATATTTCTCTGGAAAGTCACTCATACGTGCTCACTGATTTTCACATCGTTCTGCAGCTAGCAAACCCAGGAACGTATATATATTTTCACCATTAGATTTTCAGCACAGGCAGAGAGACACAGGCAAAACGCTTCATCTTTCATGTCAAGAGTTATCCTGGAGTTATGATCAGAGAGAGAAAGGCGATGCGGGGAACAGGAATAATAGGCATGAGCTGAACATTTTCCAAATCTCTGCCTGACAACCAGGAGAGACTTTGATTCTCTTTCCTTTATACCCAAAGACCTCCTCTTGAACTTCCACACTCAAAGCTGGATATTCCCGTGCGAGCTCATACCACATTTTGAACAGATGGATGTATCTCTCTACTCCAGATAAAAAAGAATTTGAAGGTTGGAAAGGAAAGGCTGGAAGATTGCGTGGTTAAAAAGAGCAGGGCCTGGAAGGAGAGAAATTTGCCTATAAACACACATACAGTGTCTTGATAGAGCCATTGATTATTTTAACAAAATAGCAATGTACCAGAGTATTTTTCACTATATTTGTTCTTCCAAATGATGACTGCAGTGCCACTAAAGTGCAGTTGTGGGATGTCACCACTGAACGCAACCTGTCTGTTCTGCCCTAGTTAGGAAAAAATGCTGTGGTGATGCCACTGTCTCCTTGCCTCCTCCCAGCTCCCAGGGGAAAGAAAGAGGCAAAAGCAGAAAACAAGAAAAATTTTCCCTGGCCTTTGCTATAGATGCCACTGAAAATTCAAGGCAACAAGGTTACATTCTTTGAAGAACTGGTATCTGACCACAGTTCTACTTTTTAAAAAAAAAAACAGGCAACCATGACCTATCTCTGTGTAATGATAATAGCATAGTAAGGCATTTCTGAAGAATAAATATATCAGGAAAGAGAGCGTCAGTTCAAATCTTCAAGGAAGCACACTGCTATAAAAAGCAGCAGCAAGTTCTTACCAGTATCAATAAAAAAAAAAAAAATATCCTAACTCAGTAATAACCCCACTATTTCACTGAAAGTGAACTTGGTCTTCAAATTTGTGCCAGTGCTTGAAAGAGGTAGGAATAATTATTACACTTCTCCCTTAAGTGGACATAATATAAAAAAATGACACTTACCAGTGGAGTATAGAAAAAAATTACGGTCACCAGGAATGAGGCAATTCTTATAACAGCCTGTGTTTAACTTTCTTTTATATGGCATTAGACAACAACAGTTTGGGTGCGGTCACTCTGCAAAGTCTTCGGAGTTTGGCTAAGGAACACTGGCCTACCCATATTCACAACAACAAACTCCGTTTACTTAATTCAGGTCTATAAATTACATTAAAGAATAGCACGATTCACAAATTGTTAGCATTGACACCACTTAAGAAAACTGAACTCAGCATACGGTCAATGGCTTAAAATCCCATTCATGAATCACTTTGAACATATCACTGAATTGGGACCAACCTCAAACTTGTTAGGTATCTATTTTCTTAAAATACTCATGAATTTTTTGACATCCTTCATTCAACAAAGTTCCTATTCAGTCGGCAAAGAAGCATTATGGAGTAATCTGCTGCAACAATGCACTCCGGTGCACCATTGCCAGCAAATCACCTGCAATACATACTTGCAGCTGCCCTCACATTCAGAAATTACCAACGAAAGAATGGCAGGAGGCTCCTAAAAGCTCCCAATGAGCACAGCAAAAGCCTGGACAGTTTGGAGTTGGACCCATCTCAGATTTATGTGGGATGTAAAAGTGACCTTGCTGCTGCATTACAAATGCTCCAGCAATATTTTAACAACAAATTGTAACCATTTTCTTTTCCAACCATCACCAAATGCTATGTGTGTAACACAAGGTCAGCAACGTAAAACTCCTTACTAAAGGCTGACTCAATAAATCTGAAATAGTATCAGACTAGATTCTAAGTTTCATTAATGTTTTTGACTCGAGACATTAACTCTAAAGACTCAATATACAGTATTACAAGACAAATGAAGCTATTGATCATCAGAGTAGCACAAACTTACTTAGCCAACTGCAATCCTTTACTCACTTCTTTCACAAATCCTCTGTTTATTTAACTTAATAAAAATGTCATCACAGGAAGAGAGTGCTGAAACAGTGAGTCCTGATCCCGAGATTGCTTAAAAAGTCAGAAGTAGAGAGAACTGCCATTTTCAATTCCTGTAAGTAAGAAACAGTTTTATCTCCAAAGAGGCTCAGGAGAGACAAAGAACATGTATCTAAGAGGAATAAATAGCGACCAGCTCCCCCCCGCCTCCCCGAGAGCCAAATGTTAGAAGCTAAAATATCTAAGCGAGTCTCTGGAGCAGAATTCAAGACCTAGTTACAGATGCCTAGCCTGTACATGGAGAAAGGCAGAGATCTCCAAAGGACAAATCCAAAAGCCTGCACGCTGAGGAGGCAGCAGCCTGGAGTTGTTTGCACAGCTTTCTCAAGGGGTTCAGGGAGAATCAAAAACAGCAAGAGAGTTCTGTCACCCCAAAGCAACGACTTCTTCATTTTTTTCTGCTTCATATAATATCACAGGATTCTCCCACTGATAAGTCAGCCACAGAATTGGGCAACACGCGTACTTTTTGCAATAAATTGCTTTGTCAGAAGAAAAGATTCAATTTTGGCAGATGTGGAATTATTAAGTTCCTCAAATATTTTGTCCTGAACCTAATTTTCTAGACCCGATTCATAAAAAGATGATTTCTTCACCTAATGGCTAAGAAGTCTTCTAGGACACAGAAGGTTCGATGCCCTCCTGACACAAGAGGTTTGAGCACCTCTTCGCTGAATGTCTAACAGCTAGCTGGGGTGAGGAAAGCAGAGGAAGGAAGAAAAAGTTGTACAAAATCTGCTTTTGGAGCTGAGCTAGTTTGCATTAAATTGCATTCATATAAACAGTCTCCCTCTCTCTGTCTACTTCAGGCACTCACCCGGTACAGCAGGATACAGTGGAAGGAGCTGGGTTTAAGACAGTGTACTTGTAGCAAAATTCAAGTTACCAAATTTCATGTTCTTTTAACTCTTAAGGTCAAAGTGCCACCTATACCTTAAGCACTTAAAAAAAAGTTACCACTGCAAAAGTTCTGTATTGTAAAATTTCAGAGGCAATCTGTTCTTAAATAAAAATATATCAGAAGTTTGAAATACAGTTGGGAAAACCATGAATGCAATGTCAAACTAATTACACACATTAGCAAAAAATGCCAGCTTTTCAAAGCTGCCTTTTTTTTTTTTTTGGTAAAAAACCCATGGGTACAGTGGCCTTATATCATTATCACAAAAGCCTGGGAAAAAACATCTGGCAGGAACAGGCTAGAAACAAGCCAGTAAAACTGTGTGGGTGACATAAGAAAGAACTGTTATTGAGAATCTTTTAAACATAAGAAATTACAGTTGGAAGAAATATTCTAAAGCTATTAATAAAAGCTAGATCTCGTAATGATTTAATACTAGCAAAAGCTAATAAGGAAATGGAATTTTCTATAGGATTAACAAGGAAAATTGAAGAAAAGTTACTGATCTCAAAGATGCGGAGGAACAGGTGTCACTGATATCCTTAAAAATTGGCGAAGACTGAGATTTCTTCGAAATCCATTCATGTGAGAAACCTGCTGCTGAAAGCTTGGATGCAAGGTGAGAATCATCATAAAAGCATGCTGAGAGTTGCTGCCAGTAGGAAATGACGGCTCTGATTGCTTCTAGAGATTCACTGGTCAAACATGGACACTGAAACCTCTGGAAAAAGAAAAGCAACCCACAAGCCATCCTTAAAGGCTGTTTTTTTCCTATCAGCCGGAGCTAACAGATGGGCCTTGCATCATTCCCCGAGCAGAGACAAAGACTGGCTTTGTCAGCACAAGGCTGCGTGGAAGCGAGAAGAATTCCAGAAGTGAGGGCTATCTGCTGAGAAAGGCCAGGCTCTTCCTGAGGACACCATGAGAAGCCAGAAAACATTCACAGAGGTGCAAAAGATGAGCAGAAATAGGACCCAAGATACAGGGAAACACATGGTTAGTTCAGGTAAGCAGTCATTGACCATCACAGGAAAGAGTCTGGACAACATGTGTGTGGCACATCTTAAATACACAGGATAAAGCTGAACAGAGAAAATAATGCTGACTATTGGGGGGAGGGAGGAGCTGCTTCCTCAGAGATGTGATTGAAATCTCACTGAGTGGTACATGTTAAACTGGACTAGACAAAATACTAATGAAAGACACTGGTAGGAACAATCTCAAACTGCCAGAGATCTACTAGATGATCTGCGAGGTATTTCTTAACTCCCCAGTCTATAATCTTCAATTATCTCGCCCAGGATGCAATGCTAATTGTAACTCTTCAGTCTGGCTTACTTTCAACCACAGCTTTAATCTGTTTTATGATTCTGAACCTCAAATTGATCAAGAAATTAAGAACTTCCATTATTTCAGTATCATCAGACAATGGTACTATATTCTCTCACAGTCATATTCAAATTTACACGCACTCCAGCGCTTTGCAGCACCATCATCACACGGCTCTCAAAGCAAACATGCAGCTCACTGCACTTGTTCGAAACCTGCCGCTGGCACGAGTTGCTTTCACGCACGTGCTAAAACCACTGCTACGCAACAAGACAGTCTGAAAACCAGATGCCATTTAGAAAACGAATCTCAGTCAAAACGACTGCCACAACAGCATCCTGGAGTTAAATTCAATGAGCCTAGCACAAATTATGTGAGCATAAAAAAACCCATGGTCAAAACGATTTCAATCAAAATTCTAGCTAGCGTATGCTCTGTATGTCAGCCTTGTTAAAACAACTCATACAGAAAGGTGACAATAGAACTTTACAATTACATATATTTAAGCCAGTGATTGATCAAAATGGTTTTTATAAAAATTATTAAAAATGAATGAACACTTCTCTGAATACTTAGATTTTAACAATTAGGTTTTGATTCTGAACTATTTTTTGTGCAAGGCTTTTAATGCATGAAAAAAATACAATGGCAGAGACTGCAGTAGTTGATATGACCTTTACAAGTCTTACAAGGAGCGGCTGAGGGAGCTGGGGCTGTTTAGTCTGGAGAGAAGGAGGCTGAGGGGAGACCTTCTTGCTCTCTACAACTACCTGAAAGGAGGCTGTAGTGAGGGAGGTGTTGGTCTCTTCTCCCAGGTAACTAGTGATAGGATGAGAGGCAATGGCCTCAAGTTGCATCAGGGGAGGTTTAGATTAGATATTAGGAAAAAATTTCTTTACTGAAAGAGCGGTCAGACATTGGAACAGGCTGCCCAGTCACCATCCTTGGAAGTGCTCAAAAAACACATAGATGTGGCACTTTGAGACATGGCTTAGTAGGCATGGGGGTGTTAGGTTGACGGTTGGACTTGATGATCTTAGAGGTCTTTTCCAACCTATGATTCTATGACCCACCGTTTTATCAGATCTTAAATGCTTACAGTGGGAAATCATTTCAGCGCCTCCCTTTCCCTTCTTTCTTTCACTATTTGGTCAGATTTTCCCTCTGCTAGTAGCACTCTATATTACTAAGAATATCATATCATTCTTGCCTTATTCTACACTCTTCCAAATTGCTTATGGCCTTCCAGTGTGCAGTTAAAGCATTCATGACTATACGCTTCAGCTATATATTTTATCCTTTTCTCAGCTTAAATTAATCTAACTATCTTCTGAATGCAGTCAAAACATTTTGGACATTTGTGGAACCACCAGCAGAAAGGGGTATCCCAGCCACCACCTTGGCAGTGCCGCACAGACAGCACTCCACACCCCCCACTTTGGTGTCTGGCACACAGGCGGTCGTATAGGATGCTACAGTGCACGGCAAACACAGCGACCCCATCTGTTCTGCAAGCCTTTTTCTTCTATGAACATTTGCGTTCAGTGTCTTTGTCCCATATTAGTTATTTTCTGCATTTCTCTCTCATAAATATGACTTCATTATTTTGTGTTGACTCTCCAAGACCTTGTGTGTTATTTCTTTATCTGTAGTAGTATACACTACACTTCACAATTTTTAAGTAATTTCTGCATATCTCATCAATGGGTTGACAACACTTTACTAGAAGACTTCATCAGATTGAGTCAAACAGAATGTAACACCAATTACTAACCTGAAAAAACTTTCAAGACATAAACGTGTTGACAAATTCCAGATGTGACGGCATTATATTCACTAAATATTTAATTACTATGGGGCAGGGGAGTGTGGGGAAGGAAATCAACTGACTACTACTGCTACTATTTATCTTTCAAAAACTGATGTTGCTCAGGCTAATATCTTTTTTCTTTTATTTTTATACGCATATAAGGATTTAAAAATGTTTGTTCTGTCATGATTTTAGGGATGTTTAGCTGTTACTCGGAAGCACTCTTGACAGCCTGGCAAGGAAGGAGATTTGTATTTCCTCCTAAGAATTATCACGCAACGTGCCCACTTTCAGTCTCTAGTACAATAAAGAATTAACTGGATTGAGATCAGTCCCTGTCGCTGAAGCCATTATGTCATACCATCTTTTTCATGAATGCACTCGATTTTATCACAAAAACAAGAATTTTTTTTCCTCTAACACAGTGACTTCCATAGTAGACTTTTCCAGAATCTGATTGATACACAGATAGGAAAAATTCCTTCCGTTTCCTAAGTAATTTTATTCAAGACCTGTTTATTTAAGTACACTCTTATATTTTAAGGAAATCTTTTTGCTTTCATTAATCTGCATCTCTGTCTTCACTGACTCCTCTGACTTCACTTCACTCAAGCTGTATCTATGTGATTTATAGATTTGAACAAGTGACCCTTTTGGCTTTTTCAAAGTTTCATCCTATTGGTGGCTCAGCCATTTATTAAGACAGCCAAACTTCCTCCTCTTCCTTCAGTTTCTACAAGACAATCCCTCTGTTTTTAGAATAAATGTTTATTTGCCCTCAAGTATATAACCTTGAATTTCACGCTGTTAAACCCACTCAGCTTGTGTCACATTTATCACCTTGAAGATCTTTCTTGCATATCTCCATAGCAGAGAAGTTTACTAAGCCCAAGGCATACAACCTTGAATTTTACACTGCAAAACTTTTTTAGTTTCTGCTATGCAGGTCATAAGCATTCTCATATGGACACCCCCTCAAAACCAGCAACACAACCCACCAACAACTCCTCCTCCCTCCCCAAAAAAAACAAAAAGAAAAACCTAAAAGCAACAACAACAAAACAAAAAACAAAAAAACACAAAAAACTCCAAAGATGATGAAAACCCAGCTTCCCCCACCATCTTCTGAAAAATTCTCAGTATCTCAAAAGCATTTGCACAGATCAGCCCTGCCCACTCACTGTTAAGCAACATCACTTTTTAAAAGCAGTTCAATAATTTATTCACTTTGGAACTATATTAAAGGAATCTTTCAAAGTATTAATGAATTTGCTTTCTCTTCATTATTTTCATTCAATACAGAAACTAGGAAAGAGACCCTTTTTTCTCTTAGCACATTTACTTTCGCATTAATCAATTTGCCTAAGGAGAAAAAGGAAAATAAAAGACAATTGATAACAATCTTTGCCTTACTCTGCTCATCAATTTAAAAAAAAGTATAAAGAACTCTACAGAGTGATGCATGGATAAATCAGTATTTCTGAGTCACTTCCATCACCTTGAGGATCAATTAAAGTACTTCATAATGCCCTGAAAGGCATGCTAGAAATTTGCTTAATATGGTATTTTCTGAGAGCAGCAAAATATTTTCTGTACCTGAGGATATATTTGGAAATATTTTCAGAAATTTAAGACCCCTGGAACTAATCACAGGGAAGTTTGTTTTGACCCTCTATAACATGCAAAACCAAAGCCTGAATGTACTTCCAATCTAGAGGTGCGTGCATCTAATTTACTCCATAACCTGGGAAAGGCTCCTAAGTAGGAGGACTACAGATACTTCAAGACAGATAACTCAACAGTACTCGCCTTTCCATTTCATACTTTAACATCAGAGCAAGCAAGGATGGTAACAGATGGTCAAAGAAACTCTTGGGGAACGATGTTTACAGTTAAGTTGATTACTTAAGGCAGGTAGCTTTATAAAGTGGACACCAGACAAAGGCTGGCTATTTTTCAAAGCACAGGCAATAGCCAGCCAATGGAAGTATCCTTCTGCCACCCCCTGATTCACTTCTGCACCAGAGGGCGCAGGTTCCAAGCATTTTTTAGAAGATGAGGAACGCGACACAAAGATTGTTTTCCAGAAGCAAACCCTTGTGCAACTGACCAAGCATGTAACCTTAAATTCCCAAATCTAGAAAATTTTCGCCTTTTTTTTTTGTCCTTCATTTATAAAACTTCTGTGTCAAAACGATGGCATTTCTAGATATTACAAGACAGGTTGTATCAAGAACAGTAAAAAGTAATCTTAAAAATACTACCAAGTATCTGTGATACTGATCAGACTTAATACATTTACAGAAGGCCCTTACATTTTTAATGCTATCTCAATAAAATATAAAACTGCGTACACACACTTACTAGCCTTCTACTGCTGTATGAAGGAGCTTTGTTTGCAAATATAATTATGTATTAAAAAATAATTAAAGTAATTAGGATTTCTAACCTGTCCTGAGGACAAAAATCAGTACTCTGTATATGCCATGAGCAGAAAGAATGAAATTAAGGGAGATTTCTCATAATCAGATGTTTGGGTGTATTTTCTAAGACTAAACTACCTTGCTTTCTCCAAGAAAGAAAAAGACTTTCAACATGTCTTAACTGCAGTCTGTTTTCAGGTGATTATGATAATTAAGTGTTAAAAGAATATTGATCCAATCTTATGTAAAGAACCAAGATATTAAGAATTTTTAATTAAAACAACCACTCCAGGAAGATTTGACCCAAATACTTCTGAAATACAAAAATCAGACATTTTAACCTCAAGGCTAGACAAATGGTAAAATACACTGTAGTCTGAAGCGTGAGTCTGCTCTGAAAAAATGACAGCTTAAAGACACATATATGTTGTATCTTGGTATTACTAAAACAAATCTTTACAGACTCTCCACAGTACCACGCTGCATTCCAGCTATTCATGAGGAGCACTGCAGAAGATTGCAATCAACACTATATTCATAGTGACTACATAAAACTGCACATTTTAGTGGTTCCATAACAGGAATAAACAGTAACAAAAATATAAATAGAAACAACCTGTATCGATCACTAAAATACATAAGTACATCATACTGGTACGAGATCCATCCTGGCCCAGTATGCTGTCTCTTGAAAGGACCAGCAAAGGATGCTTGAGTGTAATAAAATTGTAAGCAAGAGAAATTTCCCAACATACATGACTGGCTCCTGGTAATCTTCATTTCAGGGACTCCAGTAATTGGGTATAAAATTGTTCACACATATGGATCTGACCCGTGGAAATATGACATTTCATTTTGTTCTGGTATTGTCAAACTGGAGCTAAAAAGACTGTTGAATTGTGACGTTAATGCACCTAACCAACACACTGGAGGAGAAAGTTATTATAAGGCTGCACGTAAACGCTGAGAAATTAGCTACAACAGTACTGCCTAGCTCTCAGAAATAGCTGCATATATGGCATTAAGTCACACTAGATTTTATTCCATCAAAGAGGAGAGATAAAAATTATTTCTTTCAGACAGCAATTAGAATTTGATTTGATATGTGATGTTGGAACCTGAACAAATGAACAGTTACAAACAAAACTCTTATTTATACAACCACAATTGAGAGGAACAGTTATACTCCTGTTCAAAGTCTTTCCTAACAAAATCAGAACATTTAACGTTAACAAATTCCCACACCTTTGTTCACAGGTACCCTTAAGCAGAACAAACAAAACACCATGGATGAATGCACGTTCCAGTTCCAGGTGGTCGACTGTCACCATGCAGCATAAGGGAAGAGAAGACTCTGCAAAGTCGCTCTTCTCAGTGGTGGGAAATGGGCAGATCTGGAACCTCCCCTCCCTGAGCATGCCAGGATAACAAATGCTTGCCCTCAAGGAGAATATTCTGCTCTGAATCAGTAAATCTATGCCATTTTGGTTCTGCCAGGAGCAAGAGAGAGACCAGGATGAAGACTGTTACTCAGGAAGTCAACCAACCCCTCTAGTTGCTTGAAAACCAATGAAACCCTACTGTAACAGCACAAAGCTGATGGTTGTAACCTACAGTGAGAATTTTTGTTTTTATTTTTGAAAAAAAATCTATAATTTAAGTTTAGGTATGCTGCAACAGAGGCTATAAGCTTAAAACATACTTTTTTGTTAGTCTTTCTACAGAAAGTAAAGCTTTCAGTCATCCATGAATTGTCAAGTCATGAAGTATTAAAAATTTACGTTCAATGACCCATTAAATACATTAGATGCAATTGCAGAGGATATCTATAAATACCTTTATACCTCTTGCATAGATATCCTGCAAAGCGGTCATAACTACCAGTTTTCCATCTTTTATTCAGTTATACTTGGTTTTATCAGACAAAGAGCATGCAATCTCATCTGCCAGCAATTAGAAAGAAAAAAGCCCCTTTCTTCAAATACAACACTTCTGTATGCTGTTTCTGTCACCCTTTAACACAACTGTGAAATTCTGCTAGGCATACCATGTATCACTTAGCTTTTCTAACCTGGAAAAAACAAACAGTTTCTGACATTCACTTGTTTGGCAAGCACATGTGTTGGGTAAAAAAGCTAGCAGCCAACCAAGGCAAGCCATGAACTAGTGAACCAGTGCGCTGGCACACCCATCAACGACGCTGGTCAATGAATTTCACTGCACTGTATATCTGCAGACAAACAACACGCGGGAAGGGAATGGTCAGGTTGGAATAAGCAAAGAGAGAAATTTGTATCAAATACTATCACACTTCAGGAAATCCATGGGGATCATCCTGCTCTTTGGAGCAGTGACTATGTACATGTTCCATTTAAACACCTCCAGAAGGGAAGCATTGCTTAGGAACAGTAAGCAGCCAATTAGTATTTCTCCTGCCTTTATGGCATTCAAGGATAATACCATTTAGATGGACAGGAACATTCAAAGACAGCCCTCCATAGGTTCCTAAAAACATCTTGTTGTATACATCGAGTTAAAACTCATGTAGTTGGTAAACATTGACTATATTGCTCCTACGTCATCACAAGTCCTTTTATGGAGCGACAGAGTCTAAAATAGCAATGTGCTGCACAAGGCAATTTCCATGTAATTCAGGAATGGATTAAAAGCATACACAAACCTACAAGGTGTCCTATTTTAGTTTCAGTGGAATACAATGCAATCAAGAAACACAGTTTGTCAGGTTTCCATGACTAATTCACATCTTTACTTTTGCAGTTGATGGTTGTTGATAGCCACTGTATTTTCTGAATAATCACTGTGTCAAGACTTTTCTGTAATATTCAGTACTTATAAATCGGAATTTTTTGAATGTTAAATCACCATAGAAAGGCTTAATCCACCAAAAGTACTATATTGAGCACCAAACTGAAAAATCCATATAAGACATCAGTGGAAAGGTGCAAAAAACCAGGAATCAAGCAATCAGCTAAGTCCTTTGACCTCACAGATAACAGTCACCCTCCTATTAACAGGACTATTGCCTACTTTCATGAGAAAACACTGGAGAAAAACAAAACTGAAAAAAACAGACGGGAAGCAGTCATGATTTGGCAAAGACACTACTAGGGTCTGATGAAAAGCTACTCATCATTTCAATCACCTGTGCTATATCCTGAACACTCTTCTACCTCCTTGGAGGTCTTTCATATAAGCTTTACATAATGGTTAAGTAGCTCCCATGGCTATCTTCTGGAATCTCTGCAGCAAGCAAACAGAATTATTGCTCAAGTATACTTAAAAATGTCTATAGCAGAATCTGCATTGCAGTCAATAAATGTTAAAAAAATGGTATCAAAGAACCAGCTGATCAGGAAGTGTTGTTATCAGTCTGCTATTCCTTAGCAAGAGAAGCTCAAGCAGGCGACACCAAAATGTTGTCTAGAGTATGCTCTGGTTGAAAACACCTACACTGCGGGCCTTTCCCTCTCTGCCACTGAAGACTTGGACCTGCTTTTCAAGAAGTTCTCAACACATCTTGTCCAAGACGACACATTATAAACAGATCACAGGCAAGGTGATTACTGCCAGGAGTTACTTAACGGATCAGGACATCCAGAGTATTCTTCTGAGGTGCCTGGCAGCCTGCACCCTCTTAAAGGCTGTATTCAGTTTTACTACCAGAAGTAATATTCTGGAAAGCTGCACTGCAGATCTCCTCCAACTTCACCAGAACTCAAAACTAAACTCCCAAAGCTATCTCTGTCCTTGCACATCTTGTCCTGCAGAAGCACTACAAATTGTTAAAACTTGACCGATTTTATCTGGAAAGTGTACCGAGACTTCCATCATCTCAAGAATAATTGTAAGAACCTAATCTCAGAATTTGCTTTTTCAAGACACAATTTTGCACAACAAAATAAAAAAAAAGAAAAAAAAAAGAAAAACGAACAGAACAAACATTCGTACAAAGACTTCTCTGTCTCTAAAACTGTTCTCAATTTATTTTATAACAGAGAAATTGTGCTATATGAATGCTACCATGGTAACAACTCACTTTATTGAACAAGAGAGAAAATAATTATCCCAAACCTGCATATCATGCAAGCACATGCAGTAAATTTAGTGCTGCCCTTTTTCCCCTTGCTATTTTTCTTCTTGCAAAGAGAAATACATTTTGAATTTGTACCTTACAGCAAGCCAGGCATCATTTTGCTTGTCCCTCCCACTTCTTTGTGTATTTTACACCTCTTGAGTGCATGATGTGAAGGACCCAGTTACTTAGAAAAAGAAAAAGGGATTAATGAATCAGAAATGCTCTTCCCCCTCCTGAGTTAAGTACAGAAGTCTCCTATGTAAATGCTTCACGCATTTAAAAAAAATGAAGCCCTAAGGCAAGCACAGCACATGCTTAGTATTCACTCAGTATACTTAAACAGGAACCCTTACATTTATAGTAAACCAAAAGTTATTCGTCTCCAAACATAAATTAAACTTGATTTTCCTGTTCTGTCTAAATATTCTTTGAAGTATTCTGTTTGTGAATATATTGTTATATTTTATATACAAGGGACCACAATATTTTCAGAAGAACTGCATGGATTTAACCATACAAATCCAATTAATCTCAATAGAAGTTGTATGGCTAAATCCCTGTGCTTGGCTTTGACATTTTGGTAGCAGTGGGGGAGGTTTTTCAAGCAGTGAGTATGTATTATACAAAACTCAGTTTTCTCAAAGAGAAATAAAATAGCATGTAGATACTTACAAATATCAATAAACTTGTTTATGTGACTCTGTCAAGAAAATCACACTCCTAGCTGAGCAGGCAATGTTTTCCACAAGACTTTAATTTTACAAAAAAATAACAGTATTATCCTGCAGTCTTCGAGATAAAACTAATCACATGTACGTATTAGCTTGATAAATTATTCTTATTCTACCTCCAGTTTTGATCTTTCTACTTCATTTGCAGTGGGTCTGCCTGTCTGATATAAAATGTTAAAGAATTAATTTAATCTTCTGTTTTATTCTGTTAGAGGATAGCCTAAACAATGTGTTTGAGATACATAAAATTTGTGTTTTTAAAAGATTGCTTCAAAGAAATGACTTGGAAGTGCTGTTTAAAATGATGATCTCATTTGCCATAGACCTTCCTATTTAACAATTCTAAACAACTTAAAGAGCAGAAACAAAACTACTCTCACCCAACTTCAGCAACAAAGAATGCAGCTAATTTTGCCTATTTCTTGGTAGGTTTCTTCAGTTACTAGGAACAATTTACATGTACACACATTCACACACATATACAATACAGGCTGTGCAAAATCTTAATTCAGCTTGCTGTCGTCACAGAGCTGGAACTCTTCAAACCATCCAAATACTACTTACCTTGATACAGAATTCCTCCTGAAATACAGACTGTAACGACATGTCCTTCATAAATACACACACCCATACACTACTAAACATATTTCATACCTCCCTGTGAAGCTCTTACAGAAAATTAAAATACAATTCCAGTAGTTGAACAGGTAAAACTTACAATTCCATATAAACAAGATTACGCTTAGCTGCCTTCTCTCTTCCCCCAAAGCCCTGAACAACCAATATCAGGATTTCACTTCATAAATATCAACTAGCTCCTTTCGTCTTAAGAAAAATAAGAACCAAACTGCTAGATATGTATGTTTCCCACACAGCAGTTGAACAGTTAAATCCCAAGAGTGTTGTAACTGTAGAAGAGATATAAACAATCCTTTTACAATAATTAGGTTTTGCGTTCAATGGCACTTTTTGTATGGATACTTTTTTTCCCCCCATTCAAGCATAATTCACCCAGAGGCAATGGAGACTTCTTAAAAAAAAAAAGCAAAAAAACAACAACAACAAACAAGAGAAAGTGAGTGACCATTTAGGAATGAGCTGGGCATATAAAGTATTTAACAAGCAACTACATGGTAAGGATAAATTCATCCAACAAAAGCCATCACACTACAGTTTATTCTTCCCATGTACACATGGCTTGGCTGGTTGCTCACAGGAAGGCTTAGCCCACATGCTGGTTGAAAAGTTTTATTTAAAGCTTGTTATATTTCAAACTAGTCATGACCGTTCAAGTACCGTATCCTCAACGGCAGGAACAATAACCACACTTTTTGCCCAAAATGGATGCTAAAGCTGTTACTTCACAAAAAACTACTGTCACTAGAAGTAAAAACATTGCTATATAACTATAAAACAACATTTTTCTGCAGTGGTATGTTCTAAAAGCTTTATAATCTGACTTAAAACAAGTTTATAAAAGCATTAGTATGCTACAGAAAATACACAGCATTGATTGGGACAATATCTGAAATAGTAGCCTCTCTGGCCAGAAGCTCTCCACAAAGCCTTCCTTGAATTTTGCTTTATACAAAAGCTGTAAATTCTGGGATACAGAACTTCAGTATATTAAAAATGTTTAACATGATTAAACAAAAGTGACAAAATGTCTAATATTTAAATAGACTTAAATAAGAAACTGTTTTGTGAGGAACACTTTTATTCATAAACCTTTCCCAATGCAAAAATCTCAAACACTCCTCTGCCCACATCTCTTACAACCTCAGCTACTTCCGTCCCCCTCACAACTCGGAATCACAGAATGGTTGAGGTTGGCAGGGACCTCTGGACATCATCTGGTCCAATCCCCCTGTTCAAGCAGGGCCACCTAGACCAGGCTGCCCCGGACCATGTCCGGATGGCTTCTGAGTATCTCCAAGGATGCAGACTCCACCACCGCTCTGGACAACCTGTGCCAGCACTTGGTCACCCTGACAGTAAGAAAGTGTTTCCTGATGTTCAGAGGGCACCTCCTGTGCTTCTGTTTGTGCCCACTGCCTCTGGTCCTGTCCCTGGGCACCAATGCAAAGAGCCTGGCTCCATCCTACCCGCACCCTCCCTTCAGATATTCATACACATTGATAAGCTCCCCCTGCGTCTTCTCCTCTCCAGGTTGAACCATCCCAGCTCTCTCACCCTTCCCTCATAGGAGAGATGCTCCAGTCCCTTCACCATTTTTGTGGCCTTTCAGTGGACTCTCTGCAGTATGTCCATGTCTCTCTTGTATTGGGGAGCCCAAAATTGGACACGATACTCCAGCTGCAGTACTCACCAGTGTTGAGTAGAGCAGCAACTCCTTCCAGTTGCTCATTACATCCCTTTACACTCCATGGACCTTCTACTCCTCCTGTTCCCCCACTTCTCAGCAGAAGATGTGTCTGGGTCTTGGTTAGGTCCTTGCTAAATGGCCACCACCCAGTCAAACAAACGAAAAAAAACAGCCTGTGCACGTACTAAAGTCTCTCCTGAACAGATATGAACACGGATACCAACTGTAATGCAGCTTGTAAGACTGAATATCTTCGAATATTGTGCCCTTCTGTCAGTCAGCCCGAACTACATAAGCTCAAAAAAGGTGTGAAGGATATAAACAGGGTGAAAGAACTGACAGATAGGCAATTGAATCAGTTTCCTTAGGAAACCAAGCTAGAACGTACTCAAGAAATGAAGCAGCACTCCAAAAAGCAGATACCGTGAATATAAGGTACATGACAAAGATCATCACATTCAAACACATTAAGTGCTTTGGCAAGGCAGCTTTATCAGTTATGCTCAGCAACTTATGCAGGACTTCCCTGCTCCAGACAAAACATTGTTTGGATGTGGAGGAATGTACAACTCAGTAACTAAATACTGACATATTTATCCTTTATTTCAAGTTTCTTTTGTGGTGGGTTGGTTTTGGTTTGGGCTTCTTAGTTTTGTTTGTTGGATTTTGGTTTGTTGGATTTTTTTTTTTTTTCAGGATCATAAAATCATAGAATCATAGAATGGTAAGGGTTGGAAGCAACCGTAAAGATCATCTGGTTCCAACCCCCTGCCATGAGGAGGGACATCTTCCACTAGGCCAGGTTGCTCAGAGCTCCATCCAACCTGGCCTTGAACACTGCCAGGGGGAGGCAGCCACAGCTTCTCTGGGCAACCTGGGCCAGTGCCTCACCACCCTCAGAGTGAAGAATTTCTTCCTAATATCTAATCTAAATCTGCCCTCTTTTAGTTTGAAGCCATTCCCCCTTGTCCTATCACTACACACCCTTGTGAAAAGCCCCTCTCCATCCCTCCTGTAAGCCCCTTCAGGTACTGGAAAGGCTGCTCTAAGGTCACCCCGGAGCCTTCTCTTCTCCAGGCTGAACAGCCCCAACTCCCTCAGCCTGTCCTCATAGGAGAGGTACTCCAGCCCTCTGATCATCTTCATGGCCCTCCTCTGGACCCACTCCAACACATCCATGTCTTTCTTATGTTGGAGGCTCCAGAGCTGCATGCAGTACTCCAGGTGGGGTCACCTGGATACAAAACCAAACCCTTCTTTAAAAGAAAGAAGAAAATCTAGAAAACTGAAACAACATGAGATTCCCATGCAGCCTCCTCTGACCAAACCCTCCTGATGGTCTTCAATAGTAGTAGCTTGTTGAAGAAACCAAGGATGTAATACAATCAGTAGCTATTAATGTATGCAAGATCTCTGCTTCACAACTAAACTGTTACTCATTCAGAGACATAATCTCCTTTCATGAAATGGTATCTCACAAAGATTTTTTTCAGAGGATAGTCATAATAGTTATTTAAGTTCAGGTCTTAGCTTTTAGTCTCTAAATGTTTATTTTCTTCAAGTGACAAGACTCTCGCACTTCTGCTGAGTGCAATGCACAACAAAAAAAATGTGTCTCCCTGCTTTTAGGCTGCCTCATCACCAGCCACAGCCTGAGTTCCAGTTCCCGGTGCCCCCTATTCAAAACAGCATGATTAATTTAACTAAAAAGAAAACCACAAGCTGAGAGAAATGGATTAAAAAACAACAAAACCCTACATACATATGGTCCTATCTGAGACTTCCCTTGTTAACATTCCACTTTTTCAGCTGTAGGGTGAAGCACTTGCTTGTACTGCCGGAGTGCAACTGCTGCCTCTGACGCTATAACCTGAATCCTTCCCCCCCTCCAGCACAACCCAAGGCTGAATTCAGGTATTGTTCTTCCCATTATAAAAGCACTGAAACAAAGCCACTGCCAGGTTCCCAGAAAGCTGGGGAAAGGCTTAACTGCATTTAACCCTTAGGGCTCCCTGGACCCAGCCACACAACATCCTCTGGTGCTCAGCACGCACACAGCACCGGTAACTCCCACGTCCTTCATAACCGTGAAATGCTGTATCTGAGAATGCCACAGACAATACAGGCAAAGAGCATGGAAATGGTGCTACAAAACGTTTCATTTCCTTCAGTGCAATCAGGTGTTACAATTCTCCTATCTAGATCTAATGGCAGGACTATAGATGTAATGTGTTATTAATGACTATGCACTTTCTGGTTTTTCCCTCCAACAAATAAATAATCAACTTCTCAAATTTGTTCACCAGGTTCTCTGTAAGAGGAGAATCCAATAATGTAATGGACTGACAGGAAGGCAGCTATGCCGCAAAATACACTTTTTACCATTTAAATTATATGACCTTTATTCACAATAAATATACACTGCTACATTCCTTGTGCTCAGAATCAGAAGTAAAGACAGCAGTACATACATTATGTTTATGGATGTCCAGTTTATCACAGCTGCAACTCGGTATTTATATCTAACAGAGAAAAAGCTGAGACAAAGAAAAAGAAGTATGTAAAGTACTGATGAAAGTGACTGACAAATCTTATTTAACCAAGAGGTTAGACTTATATTTAGAAGAAAACCAATGGTAACTGACAATGGGTCAACCCAATACCCGACCTAGGCAAAGATTCCAGTGACACAAACGATATTATCACTAAAGTCAGCTACTCAATAAAAGCATTAGAACTTATCACAGTTGTATTTTTAGCTGAAGCATTAAGTCTGTCACCTTAACTTGGATACTCAAAAATGGATATTCAAAAGTCTCCTTGCTTCGACAGTTTAAGTTGCATATTTTTATTAATTTATATTTAAGTACTGTCACTTTATATCACATCCTCTTTCCTTGAACCTTGATCCCTGTAGGAATGTACAGTAGAAGTGTCCTGACCTATCATTCATTTATAAAGTTGATCAGGTTGATGCCTGTGTGTCATTTTATATAACACACTCCACTATGATTCTGTAGTAAACAATCAAAAAATACAATAAAAGACAGACAAATAATTGCACATGTTCTCAGAAGTTGGAAAATGCAGTTTTCCAAATGTCTCCACTTATGAGCAGTGGGCAATCTGAAAATGTCTATACTGTATCGGTGACTTCAACTACCCCTACATTAAGGACGTGTCTTGCGTGTATGCGTAAGAGCATGCCACTGGAATGGAGGGCTAGCTCCAGTATTACTCCAGAACAGCACTGGTGTGTTCTAACATTGCTACAAAACAAATCAACATTAAAATACACCATAAAAAAACCCAGGAGATGAAGAACACATGGGAGAATTTTTATGCCCTTTGTTTCCAATTCCTGTCTCTTTCTATTTAAAACATGTTAGGATTTAACATCACAATGAGCAGCTTTTCTCTTACTATCTAAGTAAACTCAGATAAAAGTATTATGAAGACGACAGTGACTGACAGTTCTATGATGACATGCATCACATGTGCCACTACTTTTTTCCTCATTCATGCAGGTTTATTTTTTTTACAGAAGAGTACAGTATTTATTAGTTCAACATTTTTTAATTCAACATGCAGGAAAAGTTGTTTAACTAGCTTTTGAACATTTGGTTGTAAAATAAGAGTTAATTAATTTTAAACAAATTAAACCCCTGAGTTTCAGTATTTTTCTTCATATGAATATGACCTTAAGCAAGCCTATCATCTGATGCAATACATACTTTATATGGATAGCACTTCCAAAGGTAATACAGATAAGAGTATTGTTCTGCTCATGAGACAGAGGGAGTTAAATTATGAAATACTCAGCTTTAATTAAGATTACTGTATCAAATGCAAGGCTTAATGCAGAAATGAAGCAAGGATTAAGGTTAACGCTTATTCTAAAGCAAATTTACATAAGATTTATGGTACACTAGTGAAACATAATTTATTTTGTCAATTTTTACTATGTGAGATCATAGTAGATGTTTTCCATCTCTAATTTCTAAGTCATCTTCTCTCTCTTCCCTCCAACGGAGAATGCTTTCCTCCAGTTTATGTCTGAATGCTTTGTCCACTATCATTTTCAATAACTCAAGCAGTGGAGCATTCCACTGAAACTTCAGGGGAGACTATTACACACTTTAACATTTCCAATAGAAATGGTTTACATGGTATTCAAAGCTAAGACTCCCCCCATCTTCTTTCATTACTCCTACTTAGACCTCTTTGGACTTTTCTAAATGAATCCTTTCTTGGCACTTGAAGGCTATAAATACTTTCAGACATTTTCATCATCCCTAGGTAGCTATTTAGTCAAATTAGTGTAGGGATCATCTCTCTTCATCTGAACAGCACCAAGCACACAGATAGCTATAAGTAATAATTACATGTGTTCATTTCCTTTAATCTTTCTTCACAAGTCATTCCCTTCTAGCCTTTAATTTTTGCCACTCTTCATGCCTACATCTTTTAAGTGTTACTACTTTCCAATTATTTTCCTTTCTCTGAACAGCTTTATTTCAGGTCATTTCCACTTACTCATGTTAGCTTGAATTTACCACTTCATCCTGACTTTTCAGTGACGTATGTAGGTTTTTGCTGGGGGGGTTTTTTGGTTGTTTTTTGTTGTTGGGTATATTTTTTTTAAATAAAACATCAGGCTCAAATCTCTCCTCTGTTCAAGCAACAACAGAAAAAATAAAATTACCGCCAGTAGAGACTAGCATTTTAGCTTATTAAAACTATGATAAGCATAAGCACCTAATAGATTCAAATTGTTTACCTTATTCATGTTTATGTTTGGCTGTTTTTCCAGGTTTTAGGCACCATCAACTTTGGGCAATCAATCTGAAACACTTTTGGGTTTTGGATACAGATAACTAACCTCTTTTCTTTGTCTTTTTTAGTATCTGCACAAACACTTTCACTAGCAACAAAATTAAATCAAGACTTCAAGCGTTTAATACTTCCTATCATACTGATGATTCCTATCATGTTTGCTGCCTTTCTTCACGACGACTCCAACACACCAAGCTATCTCCAGTGCCTGAACACAATGTAAAGTTACAAAAGCCTCACCTGAGCCAGACCAAGACGGCCATCTAGCTCACTGAAGTGAATTCCAGACACCAAGGAGAATTAAAATTTGGTATGGGAGATACTGGTTTGAGTAGGTTTTAATATAATCATAGAAGTGATAAAAGGAGATTTCAGCTAAGGAGTTACTGCCATGCTAACTCTCCACCTGTACCTCTTTGTTTCTCCCAGTCATTAAGAAGTGGTTGGGTTCTGGTCGTGGCCACAGAAAGCATGCTAAATTCAGTGGTCAAATAGCACAGGCTAGTCCCAAGAAACACCTACCACAAGGTCAAAACCAGCGAGGTCTCAATCCTTTTTGCTTTGTCTCGGAGGGAAGGAGAAAGGCAAACCAAGCATGTATTGACCCGCACACCAGCCTACTGTGCAACAGCTCCAGTCAGTCAGTCACCATGTGCTCCTAGTCAGCCATCCCTCCTCCTCCACTACTTCTACCGGTAGCCCATTGCATTTTATGATACAAGTTAGTAATTTAAAACAAAAAGCTTAGCTATGTCAAAAACTCATTTGTAAGAGCTAAGTATCCAGGATGAAGTTAAATGGCAAGCCCCTGTCACTATTAACTAATAAGCAGTCAGCTAAAAACAAAAGACAGATTTTTCAGGATACAATTAAAAAGCAATACAGAGAGATTATGCCACTGATGCCCCCGCTATACCTGTTCAGTGAATCAGAACAGATTACTTCAGTCTCCCAGTCTTCTAGACTGTCAGTCTAGCATCTTTCACAAGCACTACAGTCACACAAATTATTAAAAAGCTTTTCTCTACACCATCAGTGTTATACATCCATTAGAGGCCACTCAAGGCTAGAAAATATCTGTTACAAAAAGTCTTCCTCAGCCATATGCTAGTAATAAATAAAAAAGGCTGGAAAAGATCATTTTGTAACAACAATCTTCAGTTTTCTTCTCATATCTGTGTGGTAATCTCTTAAGTCAATCTGTTTGCTCTCTGTATCAACTATAACAATTTTGTTTATACATATATGATTCATTAGTCCATCTTTTGATGTTCTCTTTCATATTTCTTGCCTAGATATCTAGAACATGGAACACACTCTTGTTCATTTTATGTAGGTCACAGATGGTCTACAACAGATCCAATGCTCTTCAATTACGAAACTATATCAACTCGGGTCTTCATCTTCTCTATCTATGCCTTTTAGTAAATACTCCAGCTACCGCATCTCCTAATTTTTTAAACTCACTACTAATCAGTCTGAATTCAGAACCTTTCAGAAGGCACAGGTGTTCTGTCTGTATATTCTACTCCACATACTGGAATGTTTTAATAAGTTCGTAAAAGGATGATGAATTTCCCACTCTTCATTTGTATTATATTTCAAGAAACATTTATGGGAGGTGATCAGGCAGGCAAAAACTATGTATGCAAAAACACGCACACTGAAAGATACCTTTCAACGTTGTATGTGAATTGCTATGGAGAGCTAGCATCATGTCCTACTAGCAACGGCAACATATATAAATTTCTAATCATATTTAGAAACAAATACTAATTAGAAAACAAGAAGATTAAAATACAGAATTTTTTGTATTGGAACTTTTTTTATTGTATTTTTTTTTAAAGACCTTTTTCTACATGGGTAACAGCACGGTAATGGATGTTCACCTGAATGAATTTAAAGTTGCCCCAGCACATGTTAATGAAACACACTTACAGATCAGCATCTACATTCTGCTCTTCCAAACTAATCTGTCTCCAAATATTTCAATTTTAATTTCAGTTGTTAAGCTGTGCCCAAAAATCCACTCTGAATAAGCTAAGTCATATTTTTAAATTTTACCTCTAAAACACTTCATGAAATTTAAATAACTGCATGGCCCTTCATTTTTTTTGTAATTCTTCTATTAATGCCACTTACAGAGGTTATGCCTTGCCTCTTCATATTTCAAAACAACAAAGGTAGCCAAATATGTCAGGAAAGGTAGGATCTTCTTTTTCACATGGAAAAAGATCACTCTCAGAGAGTTTTCCACAAGACACTGAGCTGTTCTATAGCTGCTGTTATTGAAAATACGGTTCAAAGATGTAGGGTTCACACTGCAGTTTCAAGGATGTAAAACAACAGATCATCATCACAGAATTCTGCAAAATAAGTTTCCACCAGGAAAACCATGTCATTGAAAAGACAGTCTTTCAGCATTTGTTCTCAGGAATAAGTGAACAGCAGTCCAGCAAAAAGGGATGGGAAGGCAACCACCAACCTACCAGCCACTCAACACAACCCAGCGCAGCTTCCCAAGTATACAACGCAGCATAACTGCCCACCTTAACTCCCAGGAGGAATGAGTGGGAAGGCGTACAAACCAATTATTTCCCCTACTCTGCAAGCATATTGACAAGTGATATGACATCCAAGAAGGGATATTTGATGGTGGATTTTTCTGTTTGTTTTACAAGCAATTCAGAATAATTACTGAGAAAACACCTTTCGGTCAATATGAAGGATAATTACTGAGAAAACATTTCTTAGTCCTCAAGGGCAGAAAAGCTTTAGATAGCTAGAACGTAAATATTTGCATCTGAGGCTGTCTTGACTATTTCTAGTCGGTGGAGCAAAACCAGTACATCAGGACATGGTTCACTGTAACCTAATACAGATTTTAAAGCTCTTTATGAAAAGAGTGGTTTTAGATGCTCATGTCTACATCAGAGTGGATGGGACGATGTTCTCTGCATGCCTATTTCTATCTATTAACTAGAAAAGCACACTTAGGTGGCTAGCTCGGATATACTTCTATTGTGCAGACACACATATATAGCTAGAATCACTCTCATCCAAAATAATCACATTATTTCTTCTGTCGTCCGCCCTCCTTCATCTCATGTGAGAAATTAAATCACAAGGTAGTAAGGTCAGAGACCCTGTGCATCACCTAATGCACCTTCAGATATCCAGCACCATTTTCAGCCTTTAAATTAATAATAATCATCATCATCAATTTCATGGCAGATTCACCTGTTCATTAGCCAAATCACAGGGACTTTTTCTAAAAGCATGCTTTTCTGAATCAAGATTTTCCAAGTCTGAGCTACTGTAGAATTTGTTTCAGCTTATTCTGTCACTCTTCATATTTTAAATAAGCAATATATGCAGTGTTTACTAAGAATATAAATTTTTCATAACTGAGATTTACTCATACCCTGCTATCAATTTTTCACACTGTTCCCCCCAAATATTTTCCAGTTTTCATTTCCATAGATGGACAAAAGAGATTATGTCAATACTTCACTATTCCTCATCTATCAAGAGGCATTCTTTCGTCAACAAGCTTCCTATTTTGAAATCCTCTCTTTCAAACGAACTGTAATGCAGCTGCTTCTTTTGTCCAAGATACTGTGGCAAGCCCCACTATCCCCTATCAAATGAGCACAAAAAGCAGCAGAGGGTCTTTGGGGGAGGAGGGATGTCAAGGAGAAAGTCAGTAGCTAGAACTGACTGCAGTTGGCAGGGCAGAAACAGTAAAAGTATTCACTGAGGTGATTCAACATATTCTTTAATGTACCATTTTGCTACCTTGTGCTCTAACACTGTACGTGTACACAGCCTCGGTACTTTCCAACCTCATCAAAAACTGGAAGGGGCCCCTGGTACAGAAACAATGCTACAAATTTATTTCATATGTTATACAGCAAAATCATCCATATTAAAGTGACAGGTGGGGTGTAAGCAGCTAAAGGGAACATAATCGAGACAGGGAGATGCAAGAGCACGTTAGGCAGGGAGAGGAGGACAGGGACTGTATCAGAACTAGTCCAAGGAGTGTATCAGTAAAAAGAACATAAAATTACAGCCAACTCTTCGACCAGTGGTTCTGAACCATCATTCATGCTATTACTGAAGCTGCAATTATTACTGTATGTGCAGGGAAATAAAAGACATATTTAATAAGTGAAGGCTTGTAAAATTAAGATCTTGACAAGATATCTATGTCCTTACAGCTCTGATGAAGTACACACCAAGGAACAAGTAAAGCTATTTAGGTGAAAAGACAATGGCAGCAAAAAGTAAAGCAAGCAACACTGGCCTTGAGTACTCTTAAACTTGGAATTAGATGTTAGTTTGAGTGACTAGGGAAGTGAAGAAGCGGGGACACTCAATATAACTATCTGACAATAAGGGCTAGTTCTAGCTTTGAAATTGTATTTCACTGCTCAATAAAGAGATGGTTCATTCCCCTAAACATGTTGCGATCCAAATTGTCAGAGAAACCAGCCAAATTATTTTTAAGAAAGAGACAGATAAAATTATGAAGAGTGTTAATGATGTCACCTGGGGGCTCAACAGGTTCTTTCTAGTCTTCTATCTTTCTAGTCATATCATCTTAAATCAAGAGATTTGCAAGAAAACTAATGAATTCTACTAAAATTCTTCGATTTACCTTCTCTTAGTATTGTATCCTAACTTATTCCTATGAATAGCTGGTGATTCTGGAACAGATTATGTGCATACACTAAACAGTTAAAGCAAAGTGATTAAAAAACTTATCATATACAGGCTGTTTTTAGATATATATGTTATCAAGAGAGGTTGTGCAGTACTTGCTTAATTAATCTTTGCTGTCTTAACAGATGAACCAGATGTACTATTATGTTCTTTGTTCTTTCCTAAAGAGGGGATGAGCCGATTATTTATCTCCAAACAATGGGAGTTCATGTACCACAGCGATGAATTTTTTTTAAATCTGGGAGGCAATCACTAACAAGCTTCAGCTGCAACTGCTTGATGTAAACACAGAGTGAATTTATTCCTGGAGTATTAAATGATGTTCCTTACATGAAACCAATTTCTAAATAAGTATGTAAAGAAAGGGATGGAAAGGACGGAGTTTGGAAGGAAGAAAACTTTGTTTTGTCTTTCATGTATTCATATTTACTCCTTTTATACACTAACACATTTTCATAGATAAGTTAAAATTTGAAGCTTCAAACACTGTTTACAAATTATGCACTGAGAGACCAGAAGTTAAAGAAACTGTTGGTTGATGCAACACATTCCCTATGCTATATAGCAGGCAAAGGGCACAAGGAATATATAACATGAAGTCCATAAGGCCACAAGAATTATTTGTGAACGTTATTAACAGATTCACAGAGTATATAAAACTCTCCATCACTATTGTAGCAAACTTACATACCTACCTCAAAATTACATTTTTTATTTGATTATATTTGAAAAATACAAATTTATTGTAAATCAATTTTTGAAAGTCTTAACATATCGCTACTTACTGGCTTATACGAGTCTGCAAATTCTTAGGGAGATGCTACTGAAATAAAAAACTAAGATTAAACAGCAAGAAAGTTTTGAAATTAGTCAATTTTTCTAGATGAAAGACAGAATAAATTTAGGAATTCCCTTTATCTTCCTGATAAACTCAATTTCATCTGAAGTGCTCACTCTCTCCCTCTCATTAGCCTTTCCCTTGTCATAACCAAAATTTCTTCCATAAAACTGGTTTTCAATAATTCACAACAACTTGTCTTCTTAAATACACTACAGACATAGATTAAGTGCCAAGCTGGGCACTATCACCAGAAGCTCTTTGCAGAAATAAGTTTTCTACCTTAGATTACTGAAAAGAAAGACTTCAAGTAGAATAGAATAGAATTAGATTAAGAAAGCTTCCCAAAAGACTGTAAAGCTGCACTAAGAGCATACCCCAAAAAATGAAAACAAGATCAAGCTAGGTCAAACAACATAACATAGCTCAAACGTAATTAGTTTTTCTAAAAGATCTCTTCTGTATTAACCAGAACTAGAAAGAATCAAGCATATTAGTTTCTTCACAATTTTAATTAGAAAGTAGTACTTGAACTAAGAAAACTTTTATTTTTATTCCCAGCCATACTGAGACTTAAAAGAAAAATACAGTCAGCTATTTGGTTAAAAGTAATGTTTTCTCCTTTCCTTCTGCTTAACAGCAGGCTCTCTCAAGCTGCCACAGTCAGTGCTAAAGTGCTAACCTATGTCACCATGCTGTGCACCACATTAAGTTCCCATTTCAGCTCATGAATTTCTGCCAGATCAGTCCAGTGACCAATAACAGAAAATGAGAAAATAAAAGTGAATTATTTATTATCTCTTATCACCAACTTCCCAAACCTACTGAAAATCAACAAACTACTGATCAATAGATTAATGTACTTTCTAATCAATAGACTGATCTAGCAAAACAAAGGGTGTCTGATGCATAATATAGCTATAAAAAAATACAGGCATTAGGACCAAATATAACAGTAATAATATAAACTTATCAAAAAAATTCAACTACAAATTTGACAATCGCCAAGAAAGCTGTTATAACAGCTAAAAAAATCTTTTCGGTACAGATAACCATGGAGTCACAGGATCAAAAAGTCGCATTACAAACGCGTGTGGACAAGAAACCTGCAGAGGATATACCGATTATATATGAAAATTGTATATGACTTTATAGAAGACTAACAAATACTCTGTGCTGGCAAGATGTGTCTATGTATCTTCACTCACACTGAAAGAGGAAGGGAAGTTTATTTGGACCAGTAGTGAGAATGAAATAACCCCAGAGTCTATGGTTTACATTCAATCACTTCTGTCATTGAGAGGCTATGAAGCAGAGGTCTTCTGATGGACTACATAAAGCGGTATACCATAAATCTTAATGGCTCTCATGAAGAAAAAAGAAAAGGAAAACAAAGAAAAAAGATGCTTTTAAGATCTTTTCCATCTAGTTCCATTGTTTTGTAAAAGTAAATTCTCCCCCTTGAAAGGAATTACAGCAGGACCATTCTGGGGATGACAATTCCCGTGGCCAGACTAGATTAAGCTGTGTAATTTTATGTGCTTTCGTCTGAAGCAAGAGGAGGACAGTGAAATGCAAACAGTCATTTGCAGATTAAATCAACAGGGCAGAAGCAGAGGTTGATGACATCCTCTCTTGTTGTTGAAGTCTAGAACTCAAGAAGTTATGAAAATACAGAAACACATGAGAGTATGTTTATATTGCAGAAACAAAATTTAAGCAAATCTACAAACACAACCAACTCCAAGAGACATTAACAATCATCTCACTTCTGAATGTTCACTACGTAGTACTCCGTAATTCAACATTTTAACAACATATAAAATAATTATTTGAATATATCAACATTTTTGTATACAACCATTTGAATCTCCACCTAATTTTGAGGTACTGTTGCTCTGTACTGCCTAATAGGTGTACAAAGCAAAGGAAGACACCCTCCAAATTCAGATGCGTGACACACTGTAATTATGTCCTGAATCAGCTTGTGATGTTATCTGTGAGATTAAAAACCTTTTTTTTTTTTAAACATTCAACAGGAAAACAAGAAATCTCACCACAACATAAACTTCAATCATGAAGTTCTGAATGCTAAGCTGATCTGAGAACAGGGTACAAATATATTCTACCAAAAAGTCATCCCACACACTTACGTAGCTAACGTTTGCTACAAAGTTCTCTATTACTTAAGGAAAACTTTTAGCACTGACTCTACCTGGTTATTCAGAAAAAAGACAAGCACAACACTTCTGAACTTTCACAGTAAAGATGAAGCAAAGAAAAGTGGTTTTAGAGAAGAAAAAACAGAATCAGCAGGAACTTTCATTTTTCCAGTATTTTGCCTGTTTTCAAAAAGACAAATGACAAAAAGAATAATTTACTTACGGGCATCTAACCAGTACAAAAGCGTGTCCTGTATTTTTCACACAGTCTAAAATAAAAACGGCTCCCACTCACGTTTGTTCTGCTTCATAGCAAGGCCTTCTAGGGAACAGCCTAGCACAATACACATTTTTGCCCAGATCTTTTTCTCTGGAAACTCATGTACCTGCTCATTTTTCAGTGTAGAACATTCTATTAGTGGTAAACACTCTAGTCAGGCCATATGTAAAATGTTCCCATGAGCAGTCCCCGCAATAGCAAGAAAAGCTGGAACACAATACTGGAACAGCTGATCTACCAAAAATGAGTCATTCTCATTCAGCCAAGAGTTGTCAAGTGTAGGATGGAAAACTTAGTATTTTCATACATTAACACAATCTGAGCTTGTAGAAGCAATTACAGTGTTTTCCATTTGAAAAAAACTGTTAAGTTGACAGTATTCCTTTTTATCAAAGTTGCTACATGAAAGGGATCTAACACAATGCACTAACAGAGTTAGTGCTATGATCGTGATGTGGGCATCTGGTGTCTAGAAAGGCTATGCCATAATAAAAGCAAATCCTTCGTCAAATAAGTAGACAACAAAACCAGACAATCAGAATTTTACCATAGTTGGCAATTTACAAAAAAAAAGGGTAGTTTAAATACCAAATTCTCATCTGAAAAACCAAGATATAAAGTATGCTTCCAACACAACAGGGACAAAGAAATCTTGCAGGTACATTGCCACATACTGTCCCAGTTTACAAATATAATACCAGCTACTCCTTAATCTATCCATGCAAGGCAGAAAAGAAAGCAACACAAAAAGAAAACAAACCTCTCAGATTTTTGCGCTCCAGGAAAGGACAATTTTTTTTTTTTAATTAAAGAAAAATACATTCCTCTGGCTCCCTCCAGCTGGAAGCATGTTATGTACACCAGTGTTTTTGTGTATTTCTAATAGACCCATGTCATATTGGCACTTAACACACTACTCAATGTCCTATATGCACACTTATTCTAACTTTAGATAAAAAGCTCTTGTTCTGTGGCCAACAATTTGCAATGCTGATTAATATCTTGCCAGATTGAAAAAATTTGTTAACCTTCATTCCAAATTCCTACACACTTATAACTACATTAGCTTTAGGAATTTGTGGTATTCTTAGTGCATCTACAAAAAGCATCTGAATTTCCCTATCAAACAGATAAGAAATGTCTAATAAATGAAGTGTACACTGTGATGTGCAAGATACCTGATGTGTCATCATATACCTAGAGATGACTAGCCTTTGCAGAAATGTGTTTCTGAACGCACTATAAATCAGAAGTGAATTACAGTTATACAACTATCTGAAAATATTCCCTGAATGAGTAACAGTAAAAGCAGACCTGATTCTGAATGTAAACAGAGACTAAACTTTTTTCAGATGACCTAACAGTCTCATTTTAATGCATTACAGCAAAAATGCAAACAGAACTGAAGTTACTGATCAGTCATCCATTCAGTAATTTTCAGCTACTAGTATATTCTGAAAAGTTAACAGACCTCTCTGCATAGATGTCTTTCCAAACATTCAGGGATGTATTAACAGGAATAAAACATGCAAAAACTATGCAAGACAAAAGGTTTAATTCCATTTTACCTAATAAAGATAACATTATAGCTCAAAAATACAAGTAGATGTAGTCAAAGCTCTTTATGAAAAGCATATTTCACAAGAAAGCAGAAGCCAGACAAGAAGTCTAGAAAATGTAAAATGGTTAGGAGAACTGAATTGATTTGAAGCAGCAACTGACAAATCATTTTGGTAGAGGAAAAAATATTGTTAATTCTGGCTTTGAAACCATAATGTAAACCTTAACTGTAACAACAAAAATACCTACTTGCTTATTGGTTGTGATATGAAATTAACAGCCCTTGACCCCTTCAATGAAAATTAGCTGATTTAATTTAAATCAGTGCTGATAATTCTTGCATGACGTTTTGTGCATAAATCCATTCATGTGTCCTATACTAAGGCATATTTTTTTATAAAGAGAATAATGTTATATTTCTGTCTAAATGTGGGAAACCTAAAATGAAATACTACTCCTCTACAAACCAGAACTGGGTAGACTCTCCGAACCTCTGCAAAGTGCCCTTGTGGTAGGCCTTATGAAGTTTCTTTGTATCCCTCCATTCTGTAATAATTGCACTTGGACACAATGCACATTTCATATGCTGCACAGTGGGTCCATGTGGACACACAAATCTTACTCCTCGTTGTTCCTTGAGCCTGAAAAAGCATCAATTGCTGTACCTAGGTAAGGAAACCCTATTATTTGTTGTCGTAAGATGCAGACTGCATACTCCATAGTTGCATTATTTTTAGCATTGTGTGAAAGTACATCTGCATTTTTTCACCATTAAAAATAATGTTTGCTCTTCTAAAATATTTCAGCCACATGCTCAACCTAGCCAAATATCCAACCAGAACATCAACTGTGCAAGTTCTGTCCCAGGCAAAGAATGTAACTGCCCAGTGGCAGTGCTAATATCATCTTTAATCTGTTAAAATTATTTCACAAAAGTGCATCTGAAGAAAAACATTCAAAGGTCTCATTCTCTGAAATGGCTGCAGAAATCTATAGTGCTTTAATCTCCATTATCTCTTGGTTTAAAAACAAAGCAAAAAAATTCAAACACATCAGTGACATGCTACAGTAACACATAATGTGTTAAAAAAACAGTATCACGACAAATTAGAAGTAAGAAAAACAGTGACTATGCTGGAGGGAAAGGAGCACTGGAAAATTCTCAAGTGAATATAGATCTATATTCACATATGTACTAACATCAGTAGTCTAAAAGAAAAGAAAAAATCTTACGTTAACTTTCTCTCAAACAATCTTCACTAGATGTGCGAAAATTTTATTTAAAAATAGCACAAAACCATGAGAAATTTCAACTTTTAAGGGGGTAACTGAAACAATTATAATTTGACTAAGTGGAAATCTGCATGTTTGGGGTTCCCCCCCTCCCCGTGCCACTCCCCTGTACTAGTTGGTGAGGAAAACCAAAATGAATGAGCCCATTTCTTTCTTATGTAACCCAATTACAGCAAGAAGTTACAGCAGGAAAAACAGCCTCATATCAATTGCAAAAATCATGCTTTTGAAAGGAACACATTAACTTTTTGTTTGAAAAAGTATGAGACCATTTTAAGGACTAATTATCACTAAAAGGCAAAAGTTAGATTAAGATGTAAATTTTAAGTTGAAATTCCATTTAGTAAAAATGAAACATTTTCAATAAAACCTAGCATTAAACAGAAAATTTAAATTTTGCTGCTTATTAGCACAGCAGTTTCATTTTTTTAAAAGCTAACCAGAATTTTCATCTGAATGGAAATTATCCACAGAAACAAGAAGCATTAAGAAATATCAAGAAATCAGCAACATGACAGATCCTCAAGCAGCTGCTAGTCCTTCTTGAATCTTGACTGAGATTCTTAATCAATTTTAAAGCAAAGTCATGCTATTTTCTGACAGTACATCGGGAGAATTATTAAGTATTTGTTTCATGTACAGCCTTTCAGTTTACAAATTAAAGAGTACATGAAATTAACATTGACTCAGTTAAGAACCCAAATATTTGATTTAAAACATTTTAAACTTCTGCTCAATTCAAGAATGATTTCCATGCTGTACACACAAACAAGAAAATAAAAGCTTGTGGTGTCTAACTGTAAAATGTATCAATACTGCTAAGGATAACCCAGCTTCTTGACATTTACTTTATTTGGAAAATATATTTACAGAATAATTAATGGCAAAAATCAGTGAAACGCAAATTGTTTTAAACTAATCAAGAATAAAACTGCCATTAAGTATTACGCCTAGATTAAACTACTTCCAAAATCAGTTTAAAATTACGTTGTATTTTATGTTAATTTACATGAGAAATTTCAACGATTTAAAATTACTATTTAATACAAAAACTGTTTTCATAATTAAAATATTTTAAAAATAAATTATAAAATTCTATTTTTCCATAAACAGATTTAATTTCAACTTGTTTGCCCTAACCTGGTTAAGGTTTAATAGAATATTTTTATATCTTCATAGCTTAATCTGCATATATTCTGAAAAATAAATTACAGCTATTCTTTGTTAACACTGCCATCTAGTGTACACTCTAAATTAGGATGAAGCATTTACTTGAATTTTCTCATTCTGCAATTTAGTCTAAGGGGGAATTACACTCCATGTACAAACTACGTTTTCAGTACTACTGAACTGCATTAGAATAATGGAATTTGTTCTCTCACTGGAACGCATGTTAAACATGCAGACATATTAATTTTGAAAATACACTGTAAAATTCTGTTATATAGTACATTCACATCTTAAGTATACCAAGATGATTTTGATATACAAAAAATAAAGAGAATATACAGCCAGCATCCTACACACAAATTATACTACATAGTGCTCCCAGTCTTTTATCATCATTCACTTTCACAGCTGCTGTGGACAGTCAGTTGTCCTGCTTCTTGCCTGTTCTTTCATCTTATGCCTTAAAGGTTGCACTCCGTCCATCTTAAAAATGATATTTTGTTGGGGAAGATCACAGTGACAGTGCCTTCAAAGGCGTGAAAAAAGAAAGGCAGAGAGAAAAGAGAGAGAGAAAAGAGAGAGAGGCTTAAAACAAGAAGTACCTATGTGGTGGATCATCAATAGATTTAAAGCACAAGCAAAACCAATCTGAATATTACTTGTATCTTATTTTCTTCTGAGTTTCTCTAACGGTCTCATAAGACTCCTTTTCTTACTGAACTTAACCTAGATCAATCATTGTTGATAAACTAACAACATTAAACAAGACAACTGGCTTTTGCCTCAGTATTCTGATTTCAGCTTCAACACTTCATGTCTTAAATAAAAAAAACACGCTACCTAGAGCAAAACACAAACCCAGCACCCTCTACGGAAAGGGATGTGACCAATATCTTGACTGACAGACTTGATCAACAGACTTCACAGTACAGTGAATTGAAGAATCAACACAACATTCATACAAAAGCAATTATCTCAAGCTACATCCAACACTAGCCAGAAACAAAAAGTGATTAGATATAGCTGGCCAAATATATGCATTTTTATGAACACTAAGGTCCCTGTGTTCTTTGTTTACTCCAAAGTTGCTCTAAGTAACTACAAGGCTGCAGCCATCACCCAAAGGCTGGTCAGAAACTGCCTGCTTCAACAACCTTTGGTGTCCCTCCATATAGCTTTTGTCCATGGGAAACTTCACATAGCTTTGAAATACAGAGTTAGGGTTCCTTCCGTAAGCACAACGAAGTCCTGAGGTACCGTGTGATGACATAAGAAAGGCAAGAAACACATACAGGATGCATGAGCGTGTCTAAACTTGATTTTTTCAGCTGCCTACTGACCACCTCTGAAAGTCAATCCATTGACTCTCATGGGGGTGCAGACTGTAAGCTGAAAAATGTTTCCTAGAACTTTGCATGAACACAGACATTTAAATACTCCTTGGTTAAATTTGAGAGCTAATAAGGAAAGGTAGAAAATATTTCTGTAAGTAAAAGTTCAACACAACTGGAAAGCAGGAAAGAAATGGAGATCTTCTGAGGTGGACATGAAAGATCTAAGAATCAAGCTGACAACAGAAACTATCTTTACTTACACAGAACAGGCATTTAAATTTGACAAACCCAGAAGTCTAGAGAAAACTCTAGATTTACTTAATTCCACTCAACTCTATAGTCATGCTGCCATCTAGTGAACGGGATACTGACTCTGATCTGTAAGATTTTTAGAAATTGGTCCCAATGAAAAACATTACCCCTAAGACACAAGTCTCAGAGCAAACATCTTTCACCTGAAAATATCTCATTCTTTCCTCTGCTCCTTTTTCACCTCTACATTTTTGTAACATGCATTACAAGGTGACTAATTTTAGCCACAGGACAGTGAACATTTATATACTTAACTTGAAATGCAAACAGCTTAACAGACTTCAGTGAGAAGTCAAGCAACTAATGAACACAGATCACAGTCCAGGATCAGGAAAAACTCAGATATTGGAAGGTTTTAGACCATTTCACAGATACATTCTTGAATTCATAGCTAGTAATACAGATAAATATTATTCTGAGCCTTCAACTTAAAATTACCGTTGTGGTTGTTTTCTCATTTAATTAGAATGATGACTTACAAGAAACAACATAAAATCTTTTCAAAAAGTCCAGACAGTAAAAAGGAAACAAAAGTAAGTACACACTCACCTGGGAAAATATATTTGCAGTTGGAGCAACTCTGTTGTCCACAATACTATATAATATTGCTAACAATCTGTCCAGGGGAAATGGCTTTGGCCCAAGGAGGTGATTGCTGGTCTGCAACAGAAACAAAGAGTTTTCAACCCAATAGATCTCTCCCGGAGTACGACAAGATGTTATTCTCAGTCTCTGGGGAGGCACTATAATTCACAGTAGTCTTTCATACAGCCTACTTACATATTATTGAAAACACTGAATACATGTTTATTGATCAAGATAGAGATAGAGACCTAGAGCTTTATTTAACCTGGCAAGAGTTCAAACTGCACAACAGATGGGAACATTTTCAAGCTATAACAGAGGATCTGATGCTAAATTTCCTGTAACTGGATTTACAGATTTACTTGTCCTACTAAATTACCTTGCCCAATCTGAGGATTAAAGAGGAAATACAACATTTTATGGCATTCTGAAGGTGAAAATAGTTTTCTTTACAGTTTATCAACATTAATACATGTTAGGCTTCTTAAAAGCACACATAATTTCTAGCTAGCAAAAAGAAAATTTAAAGGTTTAGATTTATTCTGTTGTCTACAGTGAGTCTATAATCCACAATCACCAAGAACTGCATATAACAGAACAGTAATTTTTACAAATCTATAAAACCATTAAACAACTTTTACATATATTTCTGTGCTTTGCTTACTTCAGACACACACTTTACTAGCATTTACATTCTGAAAAAGCACATGAAGAGAAGATTCTACTCAAGAATCAGTGTATCCACTCTCTTTGAATTATTTCAGCCAAAGCCTTGTCTCGAACTCTGATAAAGAGGTGCAAAAACACAATAAGAGTTCTTCATCCTAAATGCCATACTAAACTAAATCGACGGATTCAGAAACAGACCTAGTCAAGGGAGCCAGAAGAACCCACTGGCAGATGCCCAGGAGCCAGTCGGTAGATCACTCTCTAAGTAGCCTGAGAAGGTCCCCTCTGAACAGCGCAGGAGCTTTGCTGGCCGCTGTACTCACAGACACCCACATTTACCTGTCTTAACCTGCAAACTGAACAGGGCCATGCAGATGACTAAGGGATTGGAGCACCTCACATACAAGGAGAGGCTGAGAGCACTACAATTGTTTAACCTGGAAAAAAGATGGCCTGGAGGGATTTCATCAAAATACCTGATGGGGAAGCTAAAGACGATTGAGGCAGGATCTTGTCAGCAGTATCCAGTGAAAGGACAGGAGGCAAAGAGGACAAACTGGAATTCAGGAAACCATATTTAAACGTAAGAAAAAAAGAACTTTTTTACCCTGAGGCTGGTTAAACACTGCAATTTCTTGCCCAGGCAGGTTGTGGAGTCTCCAGCCTTGGAGATACTCAGAACTCAACTGGGCATGGTCCTGAGGAACCTGCTCTAGGTGCATCTGCTTGAGTAGGGGGGTTGGACTAGACCAGAGCTCCCTGTCCACCTCGGCTTTTCTGTGAATTTAACTTTCTAAACCCTATTTAAAAAAAAAAAAAAAAAATCTATCAACTATCTCTGGAGGAATAAAATGTATTAACTTGTCATTTTTTTCCAACAAAATTGTTGACTAGTTTATAATTTTGGCTGATTTTCATTTTTTAGTTTCTGTTTTCTCTTTTGCTTCCTTTATACCACAATGAAAATGTTGACACCAACACCAAGGAAAACATTTTTTATCAGGGAATTAGAAATGAGAACACTTCAACCTACCATTTTACACAAGAAACACCTTTACTACTATATTTCTACTTTCTTAAAATACACTTAATCATAGGATAATTCTGGCTGGAAGGGACCTTTAGAGGTCTCTAGTCAAACCCCTCCTGCTCAGAGCAGAGTCAGTTGGGTCAGGCCAGGTTGCTCAGGACTTTACCAATCCAGTCTTGGAAACCTCCAAGGACAGAGACTGCACCACCTCTCTGTGAAACCAGTGTCACTGCCTGACTGCCCTCATAATTAAAAAGGTTTTCCTTATACCCAGTACAAACCTCTCATTTCAGCTTACACTCATTGTTCCTCACCCCCTCACCATCCACCACTGTATTGTATAGTCTTGATGATCTCCTTGCATGTACAGGACAGGCTGCTTTTAGGCCTCCCCCCTTCTCCAGCTTGAACAACAGCAGTTCCCTCAGCCTCTCCTCGCCGGGCAAGCGCTCCAGCCCCTGACTGTTTCGATGTCTCTCTGCTGAGCTTGCTTTGTTTTATTGATGTGTGGCTTGTACTGGAGGGGGGCAAAACTGGACCAAGCATTCAAGACACAGCCCAAAGAGTACTGAGTGTGAGGGCCCAGAGTGCATCTACTTCCCATGAGTTTAACTGGCTAAAATAAAGTTCAGTGGGCTGAGCCCAAGGTCAGCTCCTTCGCTGGTAAGAGCTACGGCATAAAGAGCTACCTGCCAGCTACAGACAAACTGTGTTAGCAGAACACAGCACATTCACTCAGCTTTGCATTTACAGAGCTATTCTGTCTCTTACCCTTCTTTTGCAACATACAGATCATCTTCACATCTCAGCTGATGCCGACAGACATTTTAGGCATTACAGGCTATTGTTTGCAGCAACACTAAATTCAATTGGAAACACAGAAATTATGAGTCCCTGATTTTTCAGTGTTGGATATTTTTCAAATAACCAGTTTCACAAAAAGGAGAAGCACAGTTCATAGGGCAGAACTGGGTAGTATTACAACTCAGGCAGCATTGTTAGGACTACAGAGATTTGTTTACGCCCGGGACTGTCAAAAGTTCTGATGAGGGAAATACTTTTCCTTTTAAGTTTGTATTTCAGTTTCTCCTTTGACATCCAGCTTCTTTTTTTGTAGTGTACACTGATTTACTCTCACTAGCAGAGCAGTGAGGATTAAAGAGGAATTTCAAAAGAAAGTTTGTTTCAAAATGCTTCTGGGAAAGGACACCTCTCAAACATACCACCAGCACCTCTGTGGCGCTAGTCAGTAGTAAAACACAACCACTCGTTTCTTCAGCAAAACAAAAAGGTATTTCCAATACATGTTTTAGCTTTTCAAATCGAGGAGGTGACCCCAGAGCTACCGCTTGGCTAACAAAGCAAGCAGTGTGAAAAGTATTTTAAACGTAGTCAAAACTTCAGCACAGCGCCCTCACTCAGAATGGAGGCATTGTATAAGTTATGAACTAAACAGTCTTCTGCCCTTCTGCTTCTAAACATGCCAGTTCTGTGAAGCATAGTCTTTATTATCAACATCAAAAGTCAACAACATACAGTAATTAAAATGTGTACCTGCCAAGCAGCTAGCAAGTACAATTAGCATGTAGTAATCTCTGAATTGTGTTCAGTATAGTTACTTCACAAGCCTTTTGTTCTTAATATTATCAGCTCTCTACTTAGACAGAATACTGTTGTGGACTTTCAAATTATTTGACAGAAATGCTTTCTTCTGGAAAAGCCAAAAGAGTTAATTCAAGTAGAGTGCAACTTCTTGAAGAAGCATTTCATTTTTATGTCTTTAGCAGAAATAAATTCCTGGAAGAAGAGGAATAGTTTAGACATTCCTCCAAACAGAACATAGAAAAGAGTAAGATTTGTAAAAATCTTCTGCAAGGAGCTAAGGCAGAATAGTACATAGAACAGCATTTATAAAAATCCAAGGGGCCCCTCATGTCCCTTCAAGACAGAGATACCTTCCACATTCAGAAAACCTCTTCAGTAGGTTTTATAGCTATTAACTGTGTCCTCTATCTCCTTTAAACCTTTGGCAATACACTTCTCTAATAGTTCAAAAAGATTTTCCCCAGCTGATGCTACCTGTGCTCACGCTTTTCAGCTATGTTCTCAGTTTCATGTTCTCACTGTTTAACCGGCCTAAGTCTTTCACTGTTCCACAACTGCAAGCCACATATTCAGACTTCAAAACTTCATGAAAAACAATGTAAGAATCAAAAGTGTTCTTTAAAGAGTAAAGCCTTAACCCAAACTAAATTACCTGCACAAAAGGGAGAAAGTTCTTAACCTCCGCTGGCTGAATTTTCAACCTTTTTAGCATATACTTAAAGATAAAACTTTACTTCTCACTTTTTTTAGCAGAAAGCATTTCTGAGCTTCCCTGGTTGCTATATGAATGAAGCATCTTCAGTTCTAAGATAGAAATTCTGATACAAAACAAACTCTAGACTCAAGTTGAAGCGGAGATACCAGACAAAACTCTTTTCCAATGAAAAGCACCCTAACACATTCGATCTTCTGATGCACTGACATCTGAAAAAGCATACTGCTGCAAAAGTAGCTTCACCAGGAAGATCTCTCACTTGTCACTAAATTGCAAAAACATTGTTCCAGGGCAATCATGCAAAGAAACCCAACAAATTCTGCTGTTACCAGCAACAGGACAATTAAAAGAATGATAAAGTCATTCCCCCCCCCCCTTCACAATATTTATTTTTTTCTAATAGAACAAAAACTGGCTTGTGGACTGAACAGAGTTAAGAATCAAGAAACAGATTTTTAGCCTGGCTATAACTAAACTTTAAAGAAAGAATTTATTTCATCTAATGTTAGCTTCCTGCCAAGTATGTATGTACAGCCAAACTAGTTTCCTAAGTTCCCATTATAGCCAGCAGAAATCTAATCAATACAGTTTATGGTGCAATTCATCTGACTGAATGCAGAAACTACTTCAGCATGAGACGAATCACACCCTACACTCCAATGACTGCATCGACTAGCTCTGCACTGTCTATAAAAAGATACGAGCTTAGATGCAGGCACCCACTTGGAGTTAGGTGAATCTGATCTGTAAATCAGCCTTTAGACAAGCTTCTCTGAGGGAAGGTATATTGACATAGGCCGTCACACCAATGGAAGCAAATGAGCCTTTATTTATAACACTAGATGTGTAATCCTTTATATTTCAGTTCCCTCACTGCAGAATCATAGTACCAAAATATACAAGTTTACATCTGGGTGACTGTATCTCTGTGCAAATATTTAAGGCTACAGTACAGTAAAAGGAACATAGGTCTGGAAGATCCTCTTAGGACCTGCAGTCCTGTTCCCCACTATCACAGCTACCATGCCTCCAAAGCTTTCAAAACCAGACTGTGCTCTGACCTACAAGTTTCAGTTTCTGGCATCAATACTTAAAGGTTCCTTACTTGTAAACTATAAAGCAACACATAAGCAGAGAACCAGGGCTCTGTAACTGGAAGCAAATGTACTCTTGAAATGCCACAAAGTTCCCATCAACCCCTAAGACACACTCCCATTTCTTGCATACAATCAGAGTTTAATGTAACACAGTCAACTCAAAAGGATATTTTGTTAACTATATTTGATTTACTAGAATTAAAAAGTTTTAATTCTCTTTCTCTTCAAAGTAACACTAATTTTTAATACAAAAAAGAGGTGCAAAAATTAGATAATTCGCAGTCTTAGAAGTCTTTCCCAATTATCCAAGTTACTTGTTACAGTTGGACAACAGACCAAGCTTCGTTAACTGCACACATGTCTAATTATGCTTTCTGAATATCAGTTCAGTGCTCAGGCTGTAGGGCAAATGTACAGTCTACAAAATTAGAATTAATATTATTAAAGTAAAAAAAGCAACTGAAATCTTACTTATCTTTTTGACCATTAATTTTGTTTACATTATACTGTTTATATTTGTTACCCTCATTTACAGTTCTTCCCTTAGTATCTCCTTCTGTTCTGCTTTTGTACCTACTCAGTAGCATTTAGTTTGCAAGAACAGTAATAAAATGAAAAACAATTTATTGTTAATTCAAGCACTTCCGAACACTAAGTAGTGAACTCAGATACAAGCCCATTTAACATAAACAATGACACAAGAGAACAAGCTCTAGGGTACAATTAAGGTGATCATGACCTCAGTATTTCTTCATCAAATCTCTATTTTCCCATTTCTTTCACATTCCTAGCTGTTCCCATTTCGTCATCCAAGTCAGGAATCTATTGCTAAGAAAGAATAAAACAAAACACCTTCAACATTTTGTCCTAAGATAAAACAATTATTCCTTCTCCTGAAAATTATTTATCAAGAAATTCAGATGTGGAGGTATTTCAAGAATATAGCAGTCCTGAAAATAATTAAATGCTCTGGAAGTTCTCAGGAGTTCACATGCCAGGGACAAAACACACACGAGATCTACATGTACAAGACATGCATTCAGAGACTTCAGAATTCTAAACTTTACATAAATATCTACCTAGCAGTGCAACGCATTGCAGCGTTGAAGTAAAGCTACACTGACTCACGCTTTCACATGCAAAAACTGTGCCCTACAGAAATAAGAGAACTTGGAAAAAGTCTTTGGATATCAAAGGACTCTGTCCTCCCACAGGGGCAGGAAAAAAATAAGGGAAAAGGCTACAGGAAGGATCAGAAGCAAATTATTATTAGGCTAAGTATCATATTAAATTTTTTTCATCATATTATTTACACTGCCTGTAGCATAGAGAAGAAAATGATATAAAGATTGTTTTGGCAGGGGTTTAGTGCTGTCTGCACTGCTCTTCATTTATGATTTGTTTTAAAATAAGTTAACAAGTTAGCAACGTTAAAATTTGATTTCTCTTTTTACATTACAGTTAGAAATACACATACAGGTATTTGCCTTTCCTAGCATATCAAGCCTCTGTCAGTAAAAACTGGTAGAGATCCACTCAAATCAATGATATTTAGCTATTTATAACCATGACAAGGTTAGTTAATAATCCAATGGAATCCTAAACAACAGACAGGAGTGCAAAGTTTCTGAGCCTCAACACAAACTTAAGCTCCTAAACCTCACTGCATCGCTGGGAATTAAAGTGACTTGACTTTCAAAACTACTAACCACCTATTACCCTAGTACCTTTGAGAGAAATTCTGATATCTGGCTCTTTCATGTATGATGTCCTCTAACTAGCTTTATTAAGCACATTGTTATACGCAAAAATATGGCTTCAGAAGACAAATTTCAATGAAATAAAAATGTGTAGCATACATAAATTTGTATCATACAAAACGAATGCACCAATAATTGTTACTTATGCAATCCTGTTGTTTCTACAGTAAAGGAGGCAAAACAAAATACAAAACCAGCAGTACAGCAGAAAGAAAATATTTGTTGCCAAGTTCAGTTTAGAAAGACAAAATACACACCTTTTCGTGTTTCTTCATAAAGTTGGTCTTTCTAATTTTCCCATGATGCTGTAAACCACAGACAAGAATAAATATTAGATGTAATTTTTTTTTTCCTCATTCTATAGAGAAGATGGTAGTACATTACTCTTGGTTTGCCTTTATACTACACCTCCAGTACATGCCTCTGATGTTACTAGCATTCTTTCTTACCAGAAGCTCTAGAACTACATTTGTCTTACTTCTTGTTTCATTGTGTCCCCAGTGGTGCAACACCAAAAAACAACACACTAGTTTTTTCTGATCTAATCAGGGACTCATGAGAAGAGGCAGTAAAGATTTGTTTTTAATATGACTTCATGCCACCATCCTCCTCCAACCCTCAACCATCTAATGAAAAAGGCAGATGTTTCATTTCTTTCAGAGAATTTTAAATGATGGCCACTCCATTTTTCAAATTTATCCATGCATAAAATCCATCTGAATTTTCATGTTTCATCTGCTCCATTTTAGAATTCTGATAGTATGCAAGTTGGCAGAATGACAACCGGGAAGTAAATCAATACAATGCAAAGATAGTTCAAGGTGCAGGAGCTAAAGGACAAACAGAAAGGAGGCAAAAAGGTGTATCATTTAAAAAGGCGCAGCTTCAAAGCAGCCTTAAGAAAGGAAAGACTATCCAAAGAAAACACCAAGTATTCTTGGACCTCAACTGAAAATGTGAGGGCAAGACAAGGACACAAATAAAGTAAATACGATGTTACAAATAAACAAGTAAAAAAAATTTTAAAACACAGAGACATGTGTGAATGACATAAAATTTGTGGAGAGGTACAAGTATAATATTCTTTATACACAGATAAGTGTTATTTCTGAAAATACCACCTGGTGAGTTTTTCCTCAGCCTTGAGAGCTATACTTCACTAATAAGCATACCTTATAAGCATGCTCAATGAATCAGGGAAAAAATATCTCCAGTGAAGGAATTCTTTTTTCATTTTAATGTTTACAATCTTGTACTTAGTTATCTGTGGACCTCAGTACCCAGATATATCAAGATCTCACAGCCAGTCAACTGTGGCATTTCTTGACTGACTCCTGAAGAGCTTAATATTAGACAGGGCTATAAGCTTCCTTTAAATAATTTGCCAGACTAAAAAAAAATTAGTTCATGCAATTAATACATATCACATACTTAGAGACAGCAACGTATTCTTTTTATCTTGCCCCTGAAAGGAGAATTGCTGTAATAAAAGAGACCTGTTGGAGCGGAAAGTGATCAAGCCTGAGGTTACATGGTGTGCTAAGTGATGGATCACAACAAACTGCATTCATGCATTTTAAAGGTTATGCTGGGATCTCCATATGGTATATTTAAGTTATATCAAAAGTGTTTGAAAGCACGTGAGCAGGTGTCCTATTTCGGTGCAAGCACAAAAAAAATCATATGAAATTTAGAGCTAATTTTCAGTTAGTTTTTAATCTTGTTTTCTACTAAAACGATAAAATGAAGACCTCATAAAGAATGCTATTATTTTTTGTTTTAAAGACTACCTTTCAAAACCAACTTTGTATTTTTCACTTAATCTACCGTGAAGTTCTTGAACTTTCACATAACTAATAGAAGCATTGCCAATTATTACTTCATTGCTTTATCAGGGTGTTAGCATTCCAGGCTGCCACAAACTGTGACTTCATCTTGAGCTGTAGTACAGCCTAGGACCTGTACTAGAAGTGCAGATTAGCAGCTCAAGGATCATCTTTTTGTTTGCATTCCTTTTGCTGTCTAGCAGTCCTTAGTTAAATCTTTGCAGAAGGTACTCTTCTGTAATCTACCCTGAATCTCATTGCAAACCTGACAAAGCCATATTCTATTTTCACAGTCCACATGACTCAAAAACATTCAACCTGAACACTCCCCGTGAAGTGTTGGTTTTGTTGGGCTTTGAGATGCAGCTATTTCTGAACTTCACCTTAGGACATGATGAAGGGCTAACTGCTATCAGATGACACGTCTAGCTAGAATGGTAACTTCTCCTGCTTCACCTGTTCTTGGGAAAAATACTTAATATCACCGATTGAAATGCCTTCACAGTCCCTGCTTCAAAAACCTTAGAAGCTCCTGTTTATTGTACAAAAGTTTAGTAGGGTTCACGTGCAAGAGTGGAAACTAACTTCAGAAATACTAAAATAGGAGAAAGGAAAAAAATGGAGAAGGTTGTTCAGTGAGCACAAACAAGAAAGATGCGGGACTTTCTGATAACGTGCTTTACTGAAAAAACTGGGAAAAAACCCACTTCTTCAGCAAACAAATCCCTTACAAATAAATTGTTATGGCCAAGTGAAAAAAAACAAAGGTTGCCCATAAAGAAAATTTGTCATTCTGCACTTACTACCAGTAATCATCTGCTCTTCTCAGAAAAAGACTAGACAGAAGGGTGAAACACCTACAGCTTTCAATGTACGATCATACCAGGAACACGAAACCCCTATTTAAACTAGTAACATACTAGTATATCATCACTAGGGACTGCAGTAACTTCTCAAAACCTGTATCTACAATTTTTCTCCCAAGAGAGAAGAAAAGAAGCATATTTTTACACATTGCCTTGTTCTCATTTTCTTCAGTTGTTCACACCTATCTATCGTTTATACCATACATTTATACACACATGCATATATTAATACAGACTGCAATAATGCAGAAAACCTTCAAGTTGGTGAAATGCACCGAAAGCATAATTGCCCAATCACTTTTCTGATATCTGTCTTCCTGCCTACATTTTGTCAAATTGAGACCTCAAAAACAAAGCAAAGAGGCAGGCTTAAGGAGCATGAAGATCCTGCATAAGAGACAGACTACAAACTATGGCACCACAGCATTTATCTGCAGCATGATCACAACACAGCCCAAAGGAAAAAAGAATTTTAAAAAAATTTAAACATGTACATGACAAGAACTTACAGAAAATGAGGTTTAGCCCATGATTTGGTAGTGCGGATTAATACATTCATCCTAAAACATGCATTACCATCATTTCAACACAACATATGCCAGCTAATGGAACCACATCTTCTGCAAAAGCAACTGTTTGTATGTCTTTGTTTCAGAAGCTTACAACTGTATAAATAAGTTAACAATGCACTATGTAATTTTAAAGGGTGAGTTGTGGTTTGTATCTTAAATTTTAAGTGTGTCTTACACCTAAGGACATTGCAGGCACTCCACTAAAATCTTCACAAAATGGAGCTGTATCAACTTACAAAAGCAAAGCACAATACTGGTGCTGCAACAGTGTTACGCATGTTTTGACATGAAGAGGCAGCTGGGTTTATTAGACATTAACAATGACTAAGTGATCTACAGAAAAACTTCTGATAAAATCAAATGAACCACACAGAAACAAAACTCAAAATGAACGCTTGAAGAGTTTTGAACTATGAAATTCAGCATGCAGGAATCCAGTAAGCAGCTCTAAGACAAAAATCTCATTACCTTAAGAAAGAACCTCTTATCTGTCCTAACAGGATTGTAGGAGGCAAGGTAAGCAGCTATTAGAAGAAATTTGGAGTAATAAGGAAGTTCCACATGTGTATGTGCAGAAAGTCCTACAAAATAAACAAACAGTTTATGAGTCACCTAAACCCCCTCTAAACATCCACAAGCTTCAAATTAGACTTGTCTGCATTCTTCTTCTTCTCTCCTACTCTACATGAGTACGGCTACCTTCTCAACTTCATTATCACAGACATAAAATCAGTGAAGAGCCAAGGAATGGCACAAAGCTAAACAAAACTAACATTCTGAACTCTTTCTGTACTCATTTCAGAAACTGTATTTGAAGCATTGGAGATTTCATAAATCAAAGTTGTGATCTCCTTAAAAAAAAAAAAAAAAAGAGAGAAAAAAACCTACAGGCTACTTTCATTTAAGGTATTTTTTTTTTCTGGCAGACAG